>Ga0129342_1000030_pt1 | contig 44272 bp, 32 predicted proteins | sample CPBDNA_5_FD_94426 | JGI IMG/M metagenome (GOLD analysis project Ga0129342, IMG submission 94426) | Freshwater to marine salinity gradient microbial communities from Chesapeake Bay, USA - CPBay_Sum_15_0.2_DNA | ecosystem: Environmental > Aquatic > Marine > Coastal | place: USA: Chesapeake Bay...
ATTAGCACGGGAAACCCCACTTAAAAAATCTTGATCACCTTTTTTTACATTTTGTCCGTAAGTAAAGAAATTAACACCTTGACCACGACCACCAGTTCTTGCGAATGTATTTACACCAGGAGCAGATCCTGCAATTGGTGCGGGCATCGAATTTCTGTAAAATGTTCCTGCTCCGTCTGATTCAAACCGACCAATTATACCGGTTCTTCTTCTATCTTGTCCAGTTCTAAAGTCGGAAAACTTTGCTCCGTTTTTTAAACTTGAATTTTTACTTGTATGTAAGTCTGCGTCTCCTGCCATTTTTTTGTCTCCTTGTTGAAGTTTTAATATAAATATTAGATTGAAATGTTAAACATCGTATTTTACCAAAAAATTTATTGGGTAGTTTGGTATGATTTTTACTGGTTTTGCTAATTTAGCAACCATTACCAAGTCGTTTCCGTCATATAAACCAATAGTTGTTGCATATGGTGCAAGATAACTACCTTTTTTATCGTTGAGATCATTTTTTTCATAATCTAAAAAGTCTTTTATAATTTCTCTACCACTGTATTTTCCAGTTTTTTCATCCAGATACTGAACTATTTCAAATGCGTTCTTACGAATTGCAGTGGAATTTAATGGATTTATTATACCACTTGTAAGTGCTTTACCTTGTCTTCCAACAAAGTATCTTGCTAATAGTTTCGCATCATTTGCAGATACAACTCCGTCACCATCTATATCTAATCCATTTTCTTTTAATGAGTTTAATTGATCTAATTTATCTAAAATTTTAAGTTCCTCAGGCTTACTTAGATTCATGTCACTCGTAAGATTTTGTAATACATTTATAAACAATGCATCTTCCGATTCACTCATCAATACATCTTCATTTGGCCAGTTGGAGTTTTGCTCTAGCACAAGAGTATTTGATAATTCACCCGTTTCGGAATCATCAACTTGTGATCTTCTGAAAGAACCAAGTATATAACGATAAATAAAAGATAAATCAATTATGTCAAACTTTCCATCTCCATTTACATCAAATGCAATATTTGACTCTATAATAGAAGTTGGATTTGTGCTTGCATTAAATTCATGTGGACTTACTTTACATAAAATTTCATTTTCATAAATACTATTAATACTATCAAATGTAATTTCATATCCATTACGACCACCAAATTTTAAAAGATTTTCATAATACTCAGATAACTCAGATATTACTGCGATTCCATTTTTGTAAAATACATTACCAACATAAACCTTACCACCATCCCTTATTGTTTTAACATCATAAGCAAGTATTGAACCTTCCAAAATTAAATCATTCTTCTCCAAGTTCCCCCAAATTATATCACCTCGGTTTGTGTATATGTGAGAACAATCGTCAAATGATACAATCTCTGTGTCATCGAATCCAGTTATTTGATCAACAGGCCAATCACCTATTATTGAATTTCCTACATAAATTCTTGTAGAACTTAATGATACATCAATTCCATAACTTGTTTTTACTTTATTCTTTTGTTTTACACTTTTTATATTTTTAAGAGATTCTATTTTGTTATTTTCACCAATTCTAAAATAAGTGGTTGTACCTTGTATACTATTGCGTTTTATTGAATATAAAAATTCAATTTTTTCATTTGGATCAAATAAGTGTGAAATTGTTTTTACTGCAAAGCAAACTTTGTTATCAGTTAAGTAGTTTTTATTTTTATAAATACCACGTGTAAGTTCACCGTTGTTAGTATCTATATAATTTTTGTCGGAAAATATGAAAGAAGCATTTAATTCAAAGTCAGTTATATTTTCCAAATTAATATCAACTAAATCTTTTACATCAATGTAAATTAACATATCAATGTCACCGTCTCCTATAAATTCATATGTAAATGAAGTAAACAATGATTGATGAACATTATAAAAATCTTCTTCATAGTTTTCTACTCCAAGTTCATAATCTGGTATTTTAACATCTAACCCTTTATTTTCTAATACTATTTTACTTTCATCTGTACAAGGAGACCCTACAATAAAGTCGTTACCAATCATTGACATAGAGCATCCAAATCTGTTATTAAATCGTCTTTCCTCATCTTCTATTTCATATAATTTTTGTAAATAGGAAATACTATTTTTTTCAATTTCGTACACCCACACTGATCCCGATGAATATGATACTCCCTTTGTTAATTCTAAATCTGTATCAACATATACTCTATCATTGTCATCACCTATGAGAATATATTTACCATTTGTTTCAAGTGATACTCCGTAGTTTGTATATTTATTTGAAAAATACTGATATGGGTATTTAACTTGGGGTGCTCTTTCCTCTACTTCTTGTATATGAGGATTTATTGAAAATGATATAACCGATGGAATTCCAACTAAATATTTGTCAATATACCTACCTATATAAATTTTATGCTCTCCGGGAGGAACATCAGTAAGTTTAAACTTATTTGATTTTACAACCTCACCACCGTGTAAAATTCTACTATTAAATGCGTCAGTTCCGTTCCCAAACAATTTGTCAAATCTATAAATAAAACCTACATCAGTTGATTCCGCAACTTGTTTTACATCAACTTCTATTGTAATCGTGTCATCTTCAAGATTAAATCTTATATCATTGAAATATTTAGAAATATTTACACTTTCAAAATCATAATTGTAAATAAAATTTTTATGCAAAGAGTGGGTGTGCTTCCATAAAAAACATCCATCTTCTGATTTATATTTCTTAAACACTACTGCTTTTTTATGATCAGATGTAGGTGAAGTTGAAACTAACAAATCGTCATACAATTTAACATTTTCACCGAGACGATTTACCTTTTCACTTTTGACAATTGCCACTAAATTCCAAGTGATATCACCTTCTCCATATTCGGGTGTACGTCTTTCTTTATCAAATTTATGATAATGTGAAACTGGAAATGATGTTTCAAACCCGAAAGATGAAACTTCCTCATCATTTTCAAAAGTACCAATTTGATTTAATTCACATACGTCATCTTCGGTTGTGCCAAAATAAGTTAAACCATAATTCTCAGGTGATGCAGTTTTTATTTTCCAACGATATGCAGATTCATTTAACTCTTTTAATTTATCACAAACGGGAATACCACGGTGAGTTTTTGACATTTCATTATAGCAAAAGTCAGAATGTGCGTCTGATATTCTCCACCAAGGAGATGTTTTGTTTCTAATAGTTTTTTCAAAAATGTATATAGCACCTTTACCTTTATATGCACCAGGTGAACCCACAGCCATATATTTTCCGTGTATTGAAATAGACGAACCAAATTCCGATCCAGGATCACCTTCTATTATTTCAGTCAAACCCCAATTTTCAGAACCACCCTTGTCAACATCATACAAAAATACATGACCTTGTCTAGCATCGTTGCATACACCATGTATGTGTGATTCAGGAGAACCGATTGCACAAGTTCCATTTTTCAATTCAACCGATTCTCCAAACTTATCATTTATTGAATAGTTTTTACCCGATAGAATTTCCCCCAACTCAGTTACTAAAAAACTATTTGAATTTAACTTTGACTCGTTTATCAACCCTTGTTGAGTGAATGGACACATAAATTCTCTTACACTTCTAAACTCCTTTGTTTCTGTGTCGTATCTAAATAAAGATGCACTACCTGTTAATAGGTCACTTGGTGAATCTTGGTTCATGGGAACACCCGCAAGTATATAATCTCCATCAGATGCAAGTTTTTTTCCTACTAGCATATCCGACGAATTTAGTTTTTCATCGTAATCTTCTTTATTTAATTTTTTTGATTTTGATCTTTTAACCTCTTTAATTTCATTAAAAGAATTTTCACTTATCATTAAATTGGTTGCACCATCATCAATTATTTCAATTACTCCATGTGGTGATGAAAAATCTCGTATTTTAAAAGAATTTGGTTTTATTTTTTCACCAAAGTTTTTCTTTGCAATTTCAATGACTAACATTTCATCACGAATAATTCTTCTTTCGTAATTATTTTGAACATCACCAAATGAATTTGAGTCACTGCTATCTATTTTGTACTGACCAGTTTCCGAACCAAACACCATCAGTGGGTTTTTAATATCCTCATCGTTTGTATAAATTCCGTAGTCATTATAAAATAAATGCTTAACAGAATTATATACATTTCTATAATAAGAACCATCGTAGTTTATTTTTTCATATTCAGCATTATAGTTTTTGTGTGCAATTGGGTAAAAGGTACCAGTTGTTTTTTTTCCATACTTTATTTTTATATCAGTTGTATTGTTGTTTTGCTCTGTGGCAAGTCCAAGGTTATCATCTAACTGAATTTTTACTTGGTTTCCGTTATTTAGTGTTTGTTCTAATACCAAATTTGTCAACGAGTCTATGGTAGAGTGTTTCCAACTCTTGCTAGATTTAAACTTTCTTACAGTTTTATCAGAAACCTTTAAACTCTTAATCATAAATATAAATATATTTTTGATTAAATATTAGGTTAGAAATCTAATTTTACTTTAATTAATGTTTCAGTATCAAAACTTTTAAGAACAGGTACACTTAATTTTGCAACTGCCACAAGTTCATTATTTTCCGTATACAAACCAATTGTGGTAATGTAAGTTTTCGGGTCATTAGAAAATGAATCAAATCTAAGACGTCCAGAAAAATATTCAAGGGGAAGTCCTTCTGACTGAGCAAGTTGTCTTGCTTCTTTATTTTGGAAAATAAAAGTAGGATTGTTTGAATAATTAAAATCAGAATTCCTAACACGAATAAAGTAGTGTTTAGACGGAATTAATTCACTACTACGACATTTAAAATCTCCACCGAGTTTTAACATATAAAATAGTTTTAGAAAGTTTTGATGATTTCTTTCAATTCCATATTTTACATCATCTGCCTGTTCGGTTGTTGCGTTTTGATCAACTGAACCATACCAAGCAAGAACTCTTCCACAATTTTCATCTCTTTCAGGAAATATGTCAGTTTTTGTAGGTGTATACCATTCATCATACCAAGTTTCTATTTTCGTACCAAATTCACACGCAAGTGCATATGGATTTAAAATAATAATTCCTAAGTCTGGATATACTAGACCAAACCCCTCACCTGCTCCTTCACCAGTTCCCACCGCATATTTGTCCGTCTCTATAGGATTTCCATCAGCAAGAGTTCCTTTTATGATATTAAAAGACTTTTCTACTTTCTTTTCACCTGTTGCCGATAGAACATTTCCTTCGTATCTTGAGTCATCTTTGAATGTTTGGGAAAATGTTTTTTCAATAAATTCTTCATTATTATTTTCAGTGTATGAAAATCTTGCAGTCAAACTAAGAGTGAATTCAAGGTTACCTTCATCTATTTTTTCTTTTAATGCAGTCGCAGACATATTCATCACAAATATAGAATCTCTGTCTTTACCCGACAAACTTGCATTGTCAGATGTAAATGTAAAACTATCATCACCAGGACCCAACAACAAATTTTTGTATTGCGAATAGATTGCCTTTGTGACCGATGCAGATTTTGTTCCCACACGACTTCCATAACCAAATTTATTTCCGTATGTGATAGTAAATTGAACTTCTGCATTTTCGTTTTCTAGTTCACCTATCTGAGTTTCTTCATTGTATACATTTGCATAATAATCACCAAATTGAACCGTTGTCCAATGTGAATCGTGATAATTATTTGTTACATCAACGGACGGTAAATAGTTTTGTATTAAAAACTTTGAATTAAATGTAGAATAATCAGGATCACTTACAAAATTTTGTGTTGCTAGTTCATCCGCATTTAAACCAAGCAAATCAGAGTCATCTTCAGTTTGACCTACTCCGGATTGTACATATTTTGTAAGTTCAGAATTTAATTCTCTTTCATCAATATACATACCCAATAATTGGAATCCCTCTGTAAAACTTCCTGACGATATTTTTTGGGAACGACCAAATACTTTATCAGTTTCTTCTATTTGTTTATATATCATAATGATTCAGATATTCCACTTTCTGCTATTGAGTCGGTAAATACACGAACCGGTATTGTTACCGAACCCCCACTTTCGTTACCAATTATTGTTAATGTTGCAGTTCTATCTTTATCAATAGAAGCATTTGGTCTAAATGTAAATGTTAATCCAACTACTGTTTGTGCTTGTTCACTTGAAGTATCACCAAGAAACAATGCAGATGATGACGCAGCCGTACCATCCACACCCGATCCTGTAAGTGTACCTACTCTTCTGTCTGATAATACTGCCGTGTATCCAAGTGTTGTGTTGTATACAGGATCAGTTGTTGGAGAAATTGAAACCACACCATTATAGTTTTTATCAAGTGTAATGCTTTGTTGTCCAAGTTTGATTAATGGTATGTATTGTGTTCCGGGAGGAAGTGTTACAAGTTTATACTTGAGTGCTTGTGTTTCATCCGTAAGTGGTTCAAATACAGGTACACTTCTAATAGCCGCATCATAATATTGAGTTCCACCTGGATGATTTGGATCGTATAATGTATAATCTATTTCATCATCCGCAAGTGCAAAACTTGTAATGTTAAGTCCAGACTCAGATGCAAGCAGTTCTCTTCCTCTTTTTGTTAAAGTTGCTTCAACCGTTATTGTTTCGTTATTTAAGTAACCCATGATAAATATATATATTTGGTTTGTTCTGTTTTAATAAATATTTATATATACTTTTTTTTACACATCAATTAACTATTTTCTCTAAGTTCACCAACAAAAGACATAAATTTATTATCGGCAAATACACGGGCACCAGAATTGGGTCCTCCTTTTATTTCATATTTTTGCAAATTCAAATCTTCCTGAGTTTGTGATCGTATTACATTATGAAGATATTCACCACTATCAATTCTACTTTGTGTTCTATTATTATATTCGGAGTTTGCCTCTAGATATTCGTCATCCTGCATATAATAAAAAGGTATTCCTTCGTAAAGTGTCTTTTTTCTAGGTGGTCTTTGAACAACTTTTGGTTGTAGTGGATTTGTTCTACTTGTGTTGTATAAATACTCTAAATCATATTTTGCCGACTCACCTATTTCCACATTACCATAATCAAGATTGTCAGAAAATAAATAAATTGAATCAACATAACCACTGAATCTACCTATTTCTATATCTTTTAATAACATTTTATCACGAATATAACCTTCATCATATACTGACTTATATATATTATCCACAAAAAGACGAGTTGTTCCAGATGGATATAACATCAACACCAACCAGGTCCATTTATTTTTTGGTATCTGTTCCTCAAATGAAACAAACGGATATTTCCACTTTGTACTTGCACCTTCACTCGTTGATACATTTTCTTTTGAATTATTCCATGTGTATCCAAGTAATCCAGTTAATTCGTCATCTCCCTCAGAATCATTTACATTTACCATAAATGAAAATTTATCAGAATCTCCACGTGTTTGAATTAATGATTCTCTTGGATTGCTTTCTCCACGAAAGTTTATCCACATTGCAATTGTTAGGGAGTTAGTTAATATGTCAGAACCACCTATTACATCAACATAATCACTTGGTGTGTAAACTTCACCTTCCTCCAATTCAATATTTGTTATGTCGTTTCCAAGGTGTGCGAACTTTGATGTATCACGGGTTGTACCACCATCAATTAGTTTTCCGTGTAAATGTCCTTTTCTTTTTTTTCCAGAAAGGTCTTTTACACTATAATGTAAATGCGTTGTGTGTTCTGTTTCCATTTATGCCTTTATTATCGTTACATATCCAAATTTTTGTATTACCTCAATCGGACACATAAACGTTGGGTTGGTAAACATTGTGTTTTGCAATTCAATTACCCATCCATCGGAGTCCTTGGATACTACTTCAGTTATTCTATAAGTAAAATCAAGTGCGTTTTCGTAATTATCACATACACTTGAATTTAGTTGCCAATCGTGAAAATACACAACATCACTTTCTGTAATTACATCTGCCATTGATGATGAACCAGTAATTGGTTTTATTTTTAAAGTTATTTCATACGGAGAGTCTGGATTAACATCAAACGGAATTTCTTTTTGCGAATCTACATTATATGTGTTTGCGTTATCTTTTAGACCGGTTGGTACGTTTGCAAATAATGCAGGATGGGTAAATAGTTGTCCCCACTCTAATAGTTTGTCTTGTGTCCAATTATTTAATGTTTCTGGACGTTCACTATTACCTCTTGCAAAAAATATTGATTTATTAAATTTGATATTAGCATAATCAATCACCGCAATATACCACCAGTTTTGATTGTCACGATAAATTTGTAGTTTTATTCCATTTTCAGAATCAATGTGTTCCCACCTTCCACCATTTGCAAATGTGGTAAGGGTGTAAGCACCACCCAATGATGCGTTGTTGAATATATTTGGATCAACGTCGGGTACTTCTGCCAAACTTGCAAATATTTGTTTATTTAATAAATCACCACCCGTTACATAAATCATTGAACTAAGTGTCATTCCGTTCTGAGTTACATCAAAGCTATTTGGAAGTATTAATGTTGGTGTTTTTGATTGTGAGTATGATTTTGAAGCACTTTCTGATTTTGAATATGATATACTTCTAGATGAAGATCTTGTTGGGGTACCCGTGTCGGTATAGGATTGCGATTTTGAATAACTTATTGACTTACTATATGATATTGACTTTGTATTTGAATAAGACAATGATGCGGACATACTTGGAGTTTTGGTTGGTGTTGGTGTGGGTGTTTTTGTTGGAGTCGGTGTATATGTTGGAGTTTTAGTTTTTGTTTTCGTTGGGGTGGTTGTTTTTGTTTTGGTTCTAGACCTAGATGGTGATGGTGATGGTGATGGTGTTGGAGTGTCTGGATAATTTATTTCACGTGAGTTATTAAATACATAATGCAATTCTAGGTTATCACGAACGTCTATGTTAATATCAGAGTAACCTTTAACTGGTGTGGGTTCTTCTGAATAGTCTTGCTGAGACTCAACAGGAATATCGTCAATAAACCAAAATGAATCTAACGAACCTCCCTCTACACCTACTCTGTCAAAAACTACCCTTGTCCTTATTATTGGAGATGTTTTGTTTGTATCACCAGAAAACATATCTATGGTTGAATTAACATTGTTTATGCTATTTCTTCTAAACAATCTCCGTTTACTACTTTTGTGTAGTTTTGATTTTTTTTGAGATACTAATTTACCCGGTGTTTTAATTCTATTAACATCACACAATCTATATTCCGTATTTACTTTATATTTGTTTAATTGTTTTATTTCTACAATACGATCAACCTTCGCATCTTCTTCGTCTCCATCGTCTTTAAAAGATTGTACCAGATCTTCGTCTTCTTCTATTAAAAACTCATTATCATATATTCGGGACCTGTCTCTGAAGTAATCAATATCTAACTCCACATTTAAATTAATCCTGTTAATTTCTGGCATATTATCGGAAATTTGTTTTCCAATTAAATGTCTTAAAATAGAACGAGTGCTTGTTGTGTCTTGATCTGTGTCGTTTCTATATAACTCTATATGTCTGATAAGTTTATTAGAACCCGTTACACGATCAAATGAATCTGGTAATTTATTTTCAATACTTAATGTATTTTGGAAATCCAAATAATTTATATCTATTTTTAGTTTTTCGTTTGAGTCAAACTTTCCATTTGTTTCTATATTAAAAATTGGATTACTTCTTACATCTCGTTCAAAGCAAGACGGTTTGTATTTAAACTGAAATGGGATATATGTCTCGATTAAATTACTTGAAGACGACGTAAGTTTTCTAACTTCAAACGCATCTGTGTCAACTTTTGTCGATCCTCTAGTACTTACTTTATATGAGAATGAGTCTGGATCGGACTCGTTTATTTGTCTTGTAGAATTTATACTTTCTCTTCCGGTTGTAGTGAATAAAACCTCTGCATTTGCGACTAAACAATTTTCTAAATTGAAATCTATGACACCATTACGTTCCATATAATAAACACCATATATCTCGTCAAGATCACGACCACCACTATTAAGTCTTGTGTTTTGTTTATATTTTACATTCTTGTCAGTTAATATGTCATTAACACACCAACCCTCTTTGTTGTTTATTTCGTTTTTAAAATAATAAATAAATAATTCCTCATTAAAATGCCATACACTTCTTTCATTATGAGACTGATGTGATTTAGTAAAAATTTTATTGTTAAATTTTACTTCATCCGAACTTGATAATAAAATTACATCATCATACTCATCCTTTTCCATTTCAATATTGACTACACTGCCGGTGTCTGCAATATATGTTCCGTATTTCGGATATTCGTATTTCAAATCAAAATTTTTAACTCTTTGATTTTTTGAACTTACAAAACTTACCGTGTCATTAAATATAACCACATTATACCCAAGTTCCCAACCGGTGTCGGTTAGTTCAAATTGGACATTCTCAGTATTATTATTAAAGTACACTGGATTTGCAAAATCACCAAACTGAATTGATTTTGTATAATTTCCATAAAAATCAAAAAGGTCACCTGTGCAATCTAGTCTGTTGCACTTTATATTAATATTCAACTCTCCGTTTATGTCATCAATCCGTATCCTTGGACCTATGTATAAAGAAGATGCATTTTCTGGCATTATATTTATTGAATACGAAGACGAATTGTTATCATCGCAAACTGAACACGCATCTATATTTCTTCTAGCACCCCATTCAATTATAGTGTCTCTGTCTCTGAGTAGTTTTGCATTTCTAAAACCCTCTGCCACAACCAAGTCTCTGTCATCATAAGAAAATATATTTGGAGTCAAGTCGTACCCAAGTCTAAAATAAAACTCATCAGTTACACACGCACCCGAATCTGATATAAAAATTACTTTCCCCGTATTAACAATTGAATTTGCTGGATCAGTTAGTGGTATTATTTCATCACCCACTACCCATACATTCATTGATCCATCTTTGTCTGTGTATGTATCATAATAAATGTAATAATCATGTGCATTTCTAAAAACAGGATATTTGTTGATAATCTTTGTTGTCTTATAATATGTTCCTTCTATTTTGTTTATTGTTGATGTGCGTACATCTGACCCAAGCAATCTTACCTTTGGAAGAATTTTTTCAAAAGTATTTTCATAAGATACTTCAATTGTTACATCCACATCTTTTTCAGGATAAACTTTTGAGTAAACTGCTCTTGGTGGTAATTTATTCTCGACTGACTTTATTATTACCGACCATGCTAGTATATTGTTTCTGGCACCAATATAGTTAACTGCATATTTATCTGCAAATCTAAACTTATCTTTAACCGGTATTATTGTAAATGAAGAATCTACAATTTTACGAGAAGATTTGGTTGACTCAGTTTGAATAAATAATTCATTTTTAGATAAGTCTTCGTATAACTCTATATTTGACTCGTATGGCAAATCAGTATCAGTAGGTCCTGTTCCAAAGTTTGTACTAAACTTTACACTAGAAATTTCAATAGAATCGTTATTTACATTTCCATTAAATTCAGATTCTTTAAATCCGTACATCCATAAAAATTCGTCTGCAAACAGTTCACTTTCTTCCTTTTCCGCAAAGTTTCTTGAATCTATTTTTAAAAGAACCCACGCACCTTTTATTTCAGTCTTTTTACAATTTGGTTTAGTTATACTATAAAAGACTAACCAGTTACCAGACTCATGTATGTAAGAATTTTTTTTGTTTTTTCTGTAACTTCTAAAATACTGGCCATTTGCAGTTATCCATCTGCCATTAAAGTTATTTATATAAAATCCTTTGTATTCATCAGTTCCTATTACATGAAAATATTTTGTTAATGAATTACCTTCATTATAGTATGCTTGGTTTAAAAGTGGTTCGATTTCACAACTATAAGATAAAAATTTATCATTTATGCTTATATTAGAAATTGCATCAAGTGTATCATGTGTGTATATTATTGCCTCTTCATCGTCATCGGCATCATTATTTAATTCACGATTTACTGCTGAATAATATTTCATTTTACTATTGGCAGATACTTCAAGAGTAATAGAATCACCTATATCAAGTGTCTGATCTAATAGTTTATACTTATTTTGAATAATTTCTATAATATCAGATTTTACATCATATCCATCTATTACTTCATTTCTGTAATAATTTATACCACCGTATGATATTTGATCTTTTGTATTCTCTATAAAATTATTAGAATTTAAATTAAGTATATGATCAACTGAATCATCCATTGAACACATTAAATAAATGAAGTGATCATTAAACTCAGAATTATTGTATTTTAAAATCAAATATCTTCCTTCATTTAATTTACTTTCAAATTCATTTTTTGTAAGTTTTATATTAAGTTCTTGATTGGAATAAATTTCATTTGATAAATTATTTACGTCTAAATCATTTTCAATTACAAGATCAGGACTAAAAAACGAAGATAAGTAAACTTTGTTTTCTTCTAAGTTTAGTCCGGAAGAAAATAAGTTAAAATTGCAATTATACAATTCTTGCTTTCTGTCGTATACAAACTTTAGCAAAAAGTCAATATTCTCTTGTTCACTTTCTCTTAAAAATTTTATACGATATTCTAACTCTTTATTTATGTCTCTATCTACATAAGAAGAATGATATGCAATTACTTTTATACTTTTTATTTCTGTGGTTTCTATCTCTACTTTAGTTTTAAGTTTTAATTTAGTTATAAGTGGATTAATTAAAACGTCACGTGTTTTGTGAATAAAACTATTTTTATATTTGACTTTGGTATTCCTCATTGGAATGCCATTTTCATAAAATATTTTGTTTTCTGATTCTTTTTTTATTTCTAATTTTCGTGTGGAATTTATTACATTTGAAAAATTAAAACCAACATAGTCGGGTGTTTTTACTAACACTTGATTTTTGAAGTTGTACCTAGATTTATTTATTTGGGTTGGATTGTATAAATCCATATTTACTATTACATTGTCTGGATGATTTTCAACTATATCATTTATATTACCAAACATATATTTTTTGTTAAAATAACACCCGCCAAATCTTTGATTATTGTAAAGTCCATCACTTAAAATAAATTTAGAATCTGTATTTCTGTTTCCAACAAAACCATTTTCAAGTATACCCGTGAAAAATCCTTCCAATCTAACTTTTATTTTTTGATTTCTAAATCTAATTACACCGACTTTTCGTTCTACTACTTCCTCTCCGTTTATATTTTTTATATGAGTATATGTTCCGTTAAATAAACCAGATATTTGACAATCAATCACTCCACTTACAGTGCCTGATAGTCTCATTCTTTTATCAGAGTTAAAAGTTACACGTGTGCTTAGTTCATATTTTTTGTACGAATTTAAAGGTCCTGTTTTTTTGTTATTTAAAAAGATTGGATTCCAAATTGTAAAATTACCTGACAATTTAGATATTTCATTTGAAACAATGATATTAAAGTCAGATGGAAAATAATTATCCGCATCTGTGTTTGCATAAAACCTTATTATCGATCCGTCTGATAAGAGTGTTTCAGTATTTCTAACTTTTCTTGGATCGTAATTTATTAGAATCCATTGGTCTACATAAGGTTCGTAATAAATAAACCAAGTATTTGCTGAATTTATAAAACATATTTTTTTGTTTATATTTCGTTGGGAAGTATACCTTCCCTCGGCAGAACTTATTAAAAGTCTTTCATCTTCATCAATTGTATCTTTTTTTTGTATTTTTATATCTATGTAAAATTTTGTTAATATAGTATAATCAACTAATCCAGATTTCCACTGAGTGTTATAGTAAAACTCATTGGATGTGTATTCGGTTCTATATAAGTTTCCGTCTTTAAACACATGACCAAATGTTGGTATATCGGATTCAAGGGAATTAGAATTTAATTCACCATAAAAATTATTGTATAAACTTGTCTTGTTAGTTTTACCAGTAACTTTCTTATAGGAATTATCTGTTGAAAGACAAATTTTGTTTTCATTATCAGGTTTATTTACAAAAACTCTTTCATTTGCAAATGACACAATATCTTTATTTTTGTTTTTTCCAGACAATCTAATGTTTTTAAGTGGTTTTATTTTGTCAGTTGAATCTACTATTGTAATATTTTGATAATTTGCCTGAATTTCATTATCAACATTTACTCCTTTGAATTTGGTTCGTTCTAACAATGTTGGTTCTACCACCAATCCAGCAATAACACGACTTCGTGCAGGTAATAATTTTTCAAAATTCTCGAATAAAGATTCGTCCAGGTATGCTTTCAATGTATTTAAATAATTTGACCAATCTATTTTAGAAAAACCCTCTCTAACAAACACTTTTCTTAAACTTTCCAACTCTTTATACTTGCGTTTATCATAATAAGATGGATCTCCGATATAATCTCCTAATTTAAACTTTCCAAAAAATTTAATTATCTCTTCATTCAATGGAATACTAGAACCAAAAAATAAACCAATTGTATTTGAGTCTTTGCCGGCTCGGTCTAGTGATTTTTTTGTCGAACTAAATCTTGGGTTTAAGGTAGAAGTTAATTCCTGTGTCTCAATTCTAATTTTATTATTGTTAAATGCATGATTTCCATATCCAGGTAAGTCCGCAATTTCTTTTTTGAATTTACCCTTAAAATCAAATGGAAATTCTTTCTTAATGAAATTAAAGCACCTAGCATGGGATTTTAAATCCTTAGAAAAAGCACTGTTATTTAAAACTCCGTATCCAGTTTTATAATTTGCAGTATCAGATAAATCAAGTGGATAGTCAAGATTGCTTTTGAATAATAAATTTTCTCTAAGACTGTAAAAATCAGATATGTTATACGACTGGGAAAATAAAACATGATTTTCAAATTTATCTTCTGAAATTGGTGATGAATAGATTCTTAACCTGTTTATAACCCCTTTGTATTTATGGTCTGTGTAGTTTCCTATAAAAATATAGTCATCTAGTGAAAATGATTCATAATTTTTTTCATCTACAATAATATCAATGTTATCACTAAATACAATTTTGTCATCTACCTTTCTTTTTACATATAAAGATAATGTTTTTCGTTTCAGTCTATTAAACGACTCACTTCTTTGAATAAGAATATCAAAACCTTCATCAAACCACATATAAACAGGACTGTTTATCTCCAATGGGCATTTTTGTTCGTACTCACCGACACGCAAATAAAATCTACCATAGTCTCCGTCATTTTCTGCTAAGAATTTTACACCAAGTTCCCAATTACCACCTTCTATGAGTTTTACACTCTGAGAACCATTGTTGATACTAGGATCAAATGTAATATTCAATTCAAGAGAACTTGCTTTTTTGCTTTCGTATGACCAGGGTAGTTGAATGTACTGATTTTCTTGTGAAATATTTAAACCATAATCATATGTGTCAAACGTAAATGCAGAGTCACCTTCTGTATCAGAATATTCAGTTGCACCACCATATTCTCGTATACTGAATAAATGGTCAGGTATATCATAACACCTTAATAATGCGGTTATTGAAGATAGTGTTCCTTTTGTTTTTAAAATATATGGTAAATTGTTTAAGATTCGTCTCCAAATTTGATTCCTACGATATGTTTGTGTTTCTTTGTCGTTTACATTATTTTTTTGTATATCATCAAGATTTATATTTTGTCCTGCGAAATTTATTCCAAGTGATTGTAAAAAATAATAAATAAGTTTATCTGGTATTCCTTTTGTGTTTTTATTTCTTACTTTTCGTGAATTTCCTAAATTTTCTATGTACCCATTAATGTGGTCAAAATGCAAACCTACCAAATTTAAAAGATTCATAAATTCATCATTTTCTTCATTTCTTCTTAAAAACTCAGGAATATTCATTACCAACGATTCATAGTTTTCTCTGTCGTAGTAAGATGCTTCTTTGTGCTTTTTTTGAAACCATTGATAAGATAATGACTCAGTCCATTCTTTTGCTCTTGTTGATATAAAGTCAGGTGCTACTTTTCCTATTTCAGGTCCTACTCTTATCAATTCACGATTAGATACAATTTTGTCAGACTCGTAAAATCCTTCACTTGTAAGTTCAGAAATGTTGTATGTAAAGTAATAAGAATCCTCGTTTATTTTTATCCAATTTGATAATTTGAAATAACGAGTATCAGATAAAATCCAAGATGCTTCTTCAACTTCCCACCATATAAACCAATTTCCATTTGCGTGTTTATAGTCATACTTTCCATCATTATACCCATATCTAATATATCTTCCGTTCGCAGTCTCGTTCAATCCTGTTATACCAGATATGTAAATGTATTCATTTCTTGGAAATGCATGATCAGACTCTTCATAAAACAAAAATCTTTCATAATCAGTTAAGGAATAAAGTATTTCATCAAGACTTTTTTTGTAATTGTCTAAATCAATCTTTTTTAATATATTAATCGCATCGGATGCATCTTCTTCTGTTGCAAGATTGCTTTCAATTCGTTTTTGTAAAGATAAAATATCATATTCAATAGCATCTATTTTATTTATCAAATCCGAAATTTTTGAATGCTTTGCAATAAATATTTCAAGTTGTTTTGCCGCTGATGAAAACTTTACGAAATCTCTAAAGTCAGAAAAATCATGATTATTTACATTAATGTCTTCCGAAAAATAGTTTGATATTGCTTTAGTTGCTTTATCAATTTTTGGTTCATTTTCGTTTTGTAATTCATCTTGATTTAGTTGAGTAGTTCCACTTGATGATATTACTTTGAATCTGTCAGGTCCTCTTAATTTAAAAGCAGATACTTTGTTTGTTTTAAAAAAATTAGTCTTTTGCATAACATCGTCAGAATAAATTGACGATGACAAATAAAGTTTTTGACCAACTGCTATATTAGTTGGTAATGGTTCAAATAACTTTAAAATACTAGGTTGGTGCTTCTGTTCATCATTTTGATTTTCTAATGTTGGTGTGACTGAAATCAAAGGATACTTTTCACCTTCTCCAAAATTTATGTAATTATTTAAATAGGTATCAAATCTATCAACATACAACGAGTTTAAATAATCTACATCAAATAATGAAATTAAAACTGTTTTGTAAAAATTAATAACATCTTCATCAACCGCAGAGTCTCCCAGTCTTGGGTGAACACTTATCAAATAATTTATTGAATTTAAAAATTCAAAATAGTAATCACTTTGTGTAAATACATTATTGTATTTTGATAGTAAAATATTTTTGTAAAGGTCTATTAGTTTTTTGTTAATACTTTCTATTGACTCATAAACATCTTTTACTGAATCTGTGCCCAATACTTGTTTAGATTTATTTAACGCATCTTCATAGTTTTCTACAATAGATTCCAATTCTACTTGAAAAGACAAATCTCGTACATCTACTTTTCTTATAAAGTTTTCTGTAAAATTGTATAATGAGGGTCCCGGAATTCTTTTATTTATTAAATTTAAGTATTCAAATGTTAAAGATGCGTCACTTGGATTTGATGAGGTTTTTAAGCACTCGGGTATAATCTTTACCTCAGTCCTAGTTTGTGATATTTCTGTTATCACAAGTTTAGTTGGATTTTCAAAAGAACCACAAATATTATTTAAAAAACTATATCTTATATAATAACTTCCACGATCTAATTCAAGAGATTGTAAATCATTACTTGGTGATACAAGAACCTCATTTCCTACCAATGAATAGTTTTGATTAAATACTTGAGTTGTACCCGTAATAAAGTCTCCATTGTAGTCGGTGTAATTTAAAATTTTATTTTCGTACAATGGTGTATCCTCAATATTTTTCCACCCAAGTTTTTCTTGATCCAAATTATAAACAGTAAATTCAACTACATCCTTTGGACTTTTTCCAAAAATATATTCCGTTGGAGTAAGTTCAAATGATAAATCAAGGGTGTCTTTGTTTACAAAGTATCCCCTTGTAAGTTTTTTGTCATCCGATGGTTCGGATTGAATGTACTGTAGATTACTTGCCATTTACTGATTAAGTCCCATAAATGGAAATGTCTCTACTCTTGCCTCAGACGCATCTCGTTCCGTTGATGATTTTGGTAAAAATGGAAAAATATCCTCAAAGTCATCAGCACTTGTTCCCTCACCAGATGCAATTCTTTGTGATACTATTGTATCTCTTGCAGCCAGATACATTTCAGCAGAGTCTTCTCTAAATTTAATATTTCTTGCCATTTCTTCATCTAGTTTTGAACTTAATTCATCAATTTGTGCTTGTAACATTTGTTCATTATTAATTGCATCATCAAGTTCTTCTTCAATGTTTACTAGGTCTTCATTTTCTTCAATTGGTGTTTCTTCAAACGACTGTATTTCTTCTTGAAATTCGATTACATCGGTTGTTGCATATGACTCTATTTTAGGTGGAACTATTTTTCTTTTTTCTGTTTTTATTGTAAGAAAATAATCTTCAAGATTAGAATCATTTGTTACCTCGTTTTGAGAAAAATTTACAACACCAAATCCATCTGTATTTACATTCAGTTTTTCATCTGTAAATAACGATTGAATTTTTTCTTGATTGAAATTTGATTCTTTTAAAATTTGTGGTATTTCTTTCATTATATGGATAAGTGAAATGTTCTTTGTTCCTCTGTTATGTAATCACCCTCGTCTGATTTTACTAATATCAAAAATTTGTAATACCTACCAGGACTTATATTTAGAAAGGATATATTAAAAAAATGTCCATTTTTATCGCAACTTATTCTTGAATATTTGTCAAAGTCAATTATTACCTCTTGTGTCTCTGCGTCAATGATTGAATAATAAAGTTCGTTTGTGGTGTAATAAGATGCAGTATAAACTGCCTTCTTTTTTATTCTTCTAATAGGATTTTTATGTCGCACCCCAAGTCTGAATTTTATAATCTCAGAGACTTTATATTCTTTTTTAATATTTTTTATTTTTACATGAACATCACCAATAATTTCTTCCAAATTATCTATATCAATCTTTTCACTATTAAATGTTTTATAGAAATCACAAGATTCGGTGACTACTTTATCAATTTCAAAGTCTTCAAAATCTAAACTTTCATAATCTTCACACTCATGTTCAAGTGTTCCACTGCCAAGTGTTCCACCCCCCAATGACCCGCTCCCTAACGATCCACTTAAATCGGTGTCTGTTTTAACCTCAGTTTTTATTTCCAAAAACTGAAAATCATCGTATGAAACTTTTAAACGTGGAGAATAGATAGTATTGGTACTCGATGAAAAGAACTTAATACTCCCAAATTGATTAGTTACACTTTCATTTCTTAACTTTAATACAAATCCATTATTTTCAATATCATTTTTTATCCAATACTTCACTATCTCGGTAACATTTATTCTTAAATCAGATGTTTTTTCTGTAAGTTCTATTCCTGTATTTATATTTTTATAGTTTCCACAACAATCTATTTTTTTATCAAAATAAGTTGCACCAAGTATGCCATCGTTATCATGTAACCACTTTACATCAGATGAATATAACCAGTTGGCTGGACCATACACAGGATCATAATCTACACCCGCACCCGTTCCCTCTGTCCACTCACAATTAATAGGAAAAACTTCAAGAAAATTTCCACTATCAATATTTTCAACATGGGTTATTTTTAAGTTTAACTCAGCACTAAAATCTAAATAAGACTCAAGTGTGTCTGTGTCAATTGGTATCTCAAATTTTATTAAAATCTGACTTAAATTATGACCATTGCTATTGTTGTATGTATTGGTTATTTCTAATATTTCAGAGTTTCCGTAGTTCAACTCTCTTTTAGATTTTAATTTATATATTGTAGTGTCTTTGCTTGGGTAATAAAATAAGTTCATTATACAACCCTCCCAATTATATCTCTAGATGGATATTTTATTTCAAATATCGACGGGTCTTGTGATGGATATATTACTTTGTTAATAGTTGCTCCTTCTATGTCGTATTCGTTTTCGGAATAATCACCATCGTTTATTGTTAAATTTATAAAGTCAAGTCGTGCTACTGACTTTACACCTTTTGTTTTTGACAATAAAAGTTCTACACTACCAATTTCAATTGGTTGTGAAATTTGCCAAGTCGTTATATTAAAATGTTCTGTAATTTTATTGATACAATTTAATAATACTTCTTTTTTGTTAAAACTTTGAAATACACTTATTTCAAAATAAATTCCAATATTAATTATGAATGCATTTGATATATTTATCCCATCCGTTAGCATTCTAAAGTTTGATAAATAATTTATTAAGTTGTTTAAAACAAGTTCATTTGGTGCTACCAGTTTTTGATTTTCGTCATAACTTAAAATATATAGATTTACAGCAAACGGATTGTTTATTTCACCATATACCGTATTTAGTCCACTTGGTTGTACATCGGTGTCTCCCATAGTTGAGGATTTTATTGCATCTATTTGTGACTTTGTATCTAATATTCCGTCCTTGGTTACAAATGCCTTTGCAACACTGCCGTATTTACTTGGCATTGCATAGCATCTAATTACATAATCCTCTTTTGTGACCGCTCTCATTTGTGATGAAAAGTTTGCAAGTCCTTTTAGACGAATTTCTTCATCGGTTTCTTCTCCACCACCACCACGTGCAGGATCTGGATTATTGACTATCAAACTATTTTTAACTGTTTGTAGAACCAATTTTTCCTGAGCAGACAGGTATTCGTTTGTATCAGCATAATTTACAGTACCAATTGCATTTAATACATTTGATTTTACATTAGACTCCGTACCCCCACCTGTGTAATATTGTACTGTTATCTGCGTATTGCTGGGTGCTGATCCATAAGAATCTGATTTTAAAAAGTTCATTGGATCAAATCCCATGTCAAGTGAACTTTTTGTGATGTTAATATTTCTATTTATGTTTGTGGTGTCAGGTGAAATTATGTTATCGTCAACCTTATCCGATCCCTTACCAAACTCAAGTGTGACCGAGTTGTTTGTGTTTACATGGGTTATGTATCGTTTTGATGTCTTAATATATTTTAAAACATAAGGAGTGCTTGCTGAATATTGAGCATAATTTGGAAATGACTTTTGCGTATTTTGTTGCTCAATTAAAACTAAATCTTGTGCCATGTACGGAACTTCGTGGTATATATTTCCCTCGGAATCTTTTACTGATACAATTTCAAGTACATTTGGTTCTGTTAGTTCTATTTCAAAAAATTCAGATGCTTGTCCCACAGCAACTGTTTTTTTGGTAAGTGTACCGGCAGTTGTATGAACTTTTTTCTTAAGTAAATAGAATAATGCTTGTCCAGACGAATCTCTTTCAAATACACTTATTTCAAGTGGTGATTCGGTTGTATTTTCTGCGAATTGAACACTATTTGTAGTTCTAAAAACGACTTCTGTATTTTCCGAAGACCTTATTTCCATACCCGATTGTATATTTAGTGCATATTTCATATCAGGAACATTTTTACCATCTTCATCTAGTTTAGATGGTACAATGTGCATTATATCTACAATAGTGGATGCTGGTTTAGAAGCACTTGGTTTATATCCAAGATAATTAGCAAGAGTTAAAATATTTTTCCTTTCGGTTGCATATTGAAGAAAACTTTCTTTAAATTGATAATCTATATAATAAGATAATACATCTCCTACGTATGATGCTAACTCAAGAAACATCATTCCAGTTGAGTTTTCCGAAAAGTCTGTGTATGTACCTGGAAAATAAGTCTTGGTATACTGAACAAGGTTTTCTTTAAAACTTGCAAAATCACGACTTAGGTAATTTATGTCTTTATCTTTTGTTACTGCGTTGTAATTGTCACTCTCCATTTTATGCCTCTATTGTAAGTTGTAAATCCTGTTCAGATTCGGGTATTTCTTTTATTGAAAATATAAGATTTATATTTACTGTGTATTCATTTGTGTCATTTCCAACAACTCTCCTCACCTCATTTCCCATACTGTCAAGTTCAGTTATTACATCATTTGATCCATGTGTTATTTCCAGGGTATCAATTTGTACATCAGGCATCCACCTTTCTACTGCTTCTGTTATTGAGTCTTCTAAAAGTCCGTCTACCGCATCCGCAGTATTCTGCTCAAATAATATTTCCCTCAAAGTAGAACCGTATGTTGGCATCATTGGTCTTTCACCTTTATTTGTTAATAATAGCATCATTAAATTAGTTTTATATCTAAGTAATGTTGATCTATTTTGTGCAAAGTATCCATCCGCATCACTTCTGTGATATGGTATTTTAATTCCAAGAGGAACAGATTCATTTACATAGTTATCAACCATTTTTCTTTTTATCAACAAGTTTTAATACATCTGAATAATTTCGGGTGAGTGCGTTGGAGATATGATCTGGCAATGCGTCTAAGGAAACCTCATTGCCATTTGTATCAGAAAAGTTTTGCTCCATTCCGTTTGACACACTTGATCCCTCTTGTGGTATTCCCCCAACGGTTTCATTTAGTATTTTATTTATTGCTTCATTTTTGCTAAATGTACGTTGTGGTTTTATTGTTTGTTCGGTCTTGAGAACCTGCTTTGCAAGAGAAACCGGATCAGTTTCTCTTTTTTTAGTAGATTTTATTTTCTGTGTGTTTGTCTGCGTTTTGATTTCAGATAATAACTCAGGAAGAGATGAACGTAGTTCTTCCCGCACTGCTTGTTTAATAATGTTTACTAATTCTGTCTTTTTCATAATAAATATTTCTATACATATATATTAACCTATTGCATATATTAACCATCTATCCACACTCTTGTGCTATGTAATGTAGGTAATCTTGCACGAAGTCCTGCTAATTGACCTTGTTGTGCAGGAGGACCTGTTGTGATATATGGGTCATTGTGAACATGACTTGATAACCACCCACACAAACTTGATAACCATGCAGTTGTAATATCACCCTTTAAAACAGGATGTCGTGTGGTCGTATATGCTCCAAGGTGAATGGTAGGACTAACAACAGATGTGTGTTGTGATGTTGTTGTTACAATTCTCTGTACCGCATTGAGTGTCATTTCACTATCCGTTGCGAAACCAAGTTTTCCTTTTGCAAATGTGACCATTTCTCCGGTTTTTGATGAAAACATAACTCGTTCCGAGTTAATCAAGATTTGGTTTCCACTTAACTCAGGTAATTGCTTTCCAAACATTAAATTTCCTTCAGCCTGTTCCATTGCTTCTGTCTCGGTCTTTTCCATTTCAGCATTAAAAGTGTTTTGCCTTGCCTGTTGTGCCTGCTTTATAGATTGGTTTACTGCTTTTTTATCCGTAAGTGTTTTATAGTCTTCTGGATGCAAAAGTGCAACTGCATTTAAATCTGCATTTTCAATTGGTGTACCTTTTATGTCATTCCTTGTAATCGGTTGACCTGTGTGAAATGAATTTACCGAATCAGGATTTTCGTTTGCTGATTTTTGTTCTCCTGCACTTGGCCGTGTTGTGGTGGGTTTTGAAGAAACATTGCTTGGTGTGCCTGTGCTAGACGAAGATGAACTTGTTGGTTGTGTTTGCGAAGACCCACTTGAACCGGCACTCGTTTGTCCTGTTCTATTGTTAGGTGTACCTGGTTGTGATATTGGTTGAGTCTGGTTTTGTTGTACTTGATTTCGTTGTGGTTGGTTTTGTTGATTTGTGTCATTTGCAACCGTACTCTGCGATGAATCTTGTGAAATAGAACCTATACCCGAAAGTGCAGTTCCCCCAACTCCTACATCTGTGCTAAATGAAACTCCCTCACCAAATGATGTGTAGTCTATTGCTCCTGCATTTTTTGCTACATTTACAGATGCAACATTTGCTTTGCTAAAATTAAGTTGTGTTGATGCACCTGCCTCTTTTTGTCGGAACAACCCACTTATTGGATCAAATCCCATAGTTGCGACTTGTTCACTTCCTTTGTTTAACGACAAACCCATAGAACCAAAAGATGCACCGGCTGCTTTTAGTTTTGCTTTTTCTTCCTCGGTAATTATAGCAGAGTATTGTTGTTTAAAATCAGGATTATTACGGGCAAACGGATTTAGGATTCCCTTGGAACTTAAATCATCACCAACTGCTTTTACTTTTGCACGTGGATCAAGTGGGTCTACTAATTTGGTTGCTTCTCCTTTCAAGGTGTCTGTCAATGAATTTCCAAACTCAACTTGATTTACCCAATCACATAAATCAAATGTAAACTTATCTAAATCAAAACCAAACATAGCACCAAAATTAAATTTTAAATTTCGTAGTCTATTAAAAATTGCCATAAGTAATGCAAGTAACTCTAAGTTTATTCCAAATGAAAGCATCCAACCGAGAGATTCTTCCGTCTTACTTCCGAATCCTTTTTTATTTTTTAAACTTGCACAAATTGACTTTAACCCGAATGAAGCAAGTTTAAATATTTTAAACATGGGACTGTCTTCTGGATTTATACCTAAATCTCTTACTCCGTCTATTTCTATTCCGAGGGAATTGGCTGCCGACAATGCTCTACCCGCTTTAGTTTTATTCAGAAGAGTTGACTTGCCAACAGAACGTGCCTTTCCTAACGCACCCACGATTCCACTTTCATATGCAGAGTTTAGTGAAAAATTTCCGACACCAACTCCCTTAATAAATTTAGATTTTCCTTGCTTGCTATTAATTGAGTGGTAAACATTTGACGATGACGATACACCCGTTGAACCTATGCTTCCTGATATATTTGCTCCGATCCGTGGGTTTGGTGACACACCCTCTACATTTACAAGTTTAGATGCATTTGCCATTCCCATCTTACCAAGTCGCTCACCAATTGCAGTTCCGTCTTTTTCTCCAACCGCAGAACCCAAGCTTGCTCCAATTGATCCTGACCAATCTCCTGATTTTGCTTTGCTTGCAGCTGCACTTGGTCCAACACTTCCTCCAGCAGAAGAAGCATTCATGCTATTTAATGGAGCAGCCGAAACCTGGCCCATTTGCGTGGGACTTGGACTAACACTACCCGGACCCGGAACCTGTCCTGTTCCAACCGATGAACTTGAAAGTTTACTCAATCCAGCAAAGTTCTTTGGTTCTTTTTTTGGTTTTTCATTTGGTTTTGGTTTTGGGCCAACTAATGTTGGTGAAAATCTTTGTATTGTTTTTCCCGAAGTAATGTGAATTGATGACCCATCTGCATTTATATCCTCCATAATTGTATGGGAAAATATTGACTCGTCTCCACGTTTGGGTCTCTGTCTATTGCGAATTAAAATCATAGGATTTCCCAAGTTTCCACTGTAATCATCTCCATTGCCTTGGTTTGTTCCTACGTCTATTTTCGGATCATCCTCATAGCAACCAAAACGAATACTTGAACCAAACCTACTTTCTATAATAGTATCTCCCTCAAAATGCTTTAGTGGTCTTACTTTATTATTTGCTTTAAAATATTTTCCAAGAAAAACTCCATATTGATTGCTTGCAGGACTTATATTTGATGGGTTTCTAGCACCTACTAAATTTGGACAATTTGTTTTATTTGGACGATTACCTGCTCCGTATCTAGGTTCAGTTCTAAAATCTGCGGAATTATTTAAAAAATTTCTTGAATTTATTCTACGAGTATAGTAGATATTATTAATATATTTTACAATAACCACAGTTTCATTTAACAATGGATATTCTTTTATTCCTGTTTCAAGTGGCAAAATCCAAGTAAGTTCGTTAAGTGGTGCTTTATTCTGACTTACGATTGCTCTTGCTTTTATTCTACCTATCCATGAATAGTCAGGCTTTTCTTTGTCGTTATATCCCTTTGGCCATTCAAGTTCAGTTATTTTAGGACAAGTTTTTTTATCTTTAAACACAGGATGATTTTCGTCACGAATTATATCAAGAACAACCGCCGGTTCAAGTTCGTAGAATTGGACAGAATCTGGTGTTCCTGAAAATGCCCTGCGGGCAGTCATCAAGTGGTTTGTTCCAACCTCTTTGGTTACTGATTTTTTTGTAAATTTACTGTATGCCATCCTTTGATTGTTTTATTTGTTTATCAATACTTGCTGATTTTTCTTCTAAATCATTTAACTCTTTTTTTACATTATTTAACAATTCTTCTTTTTCACTTTCCGTTAGCATACTACTCCCCCCCGCATCATCTGATGACGAAGATGTACCATTGATAAATCTAGTTAAAACGGCAGACAATTTTACAAGTTGATCATCGTTTTTAACCCCAACATCTATATAGTCCTTTATCATAGGTGCAATTACAGTCGCAGAACCTATATCCTTTACCATTTCACGCAAATCTTTAATCAATTGATTGATTTGCTCTTTTTTGTGATTTGAGTTAAAGTATATATCTTTTACAAGTGAAGAGAATGTTTTTCCCTTAAAAATTTCAGTATCAGAATCCATAAATATAAATATAGATGTATATATTTTTTATGGTATTGAATAAAAGTTAATCCATATCAATATAACCTTTATCAATATATGATCGTGTTAACTGAGACTGGATATCTTTCATTTTATTTACCACCTTTGTGATATTCTGTGTTTTGCAATCTGTCATTTCTCTTATATAAAGATAAAGTGCTTTTTTGTTAAAATTTTCTATTGAATCACTTCTTCTGAATATTTCAATTACTGCACACGCTATTTTAAATTCATTTTTCTTTTTAAATAATCTTTCTAAGTGTTTGTCGTAATATTCAATCATTAATGAAACAAACTCACTTAGTTCTTTTTTATGAGTCTCACTCTTTGGGTTGATTGTAAGTTCTTTCTTTTCGTAAATTATTTCTTCATCATCAACACTTTCGTGTCTTTTAAATTTTTTATAGTTTCCGTTGTTATATAAAATTAAAAAATTCTTTGCGATTATACTAAAATAAGAAAATGCTTTTCCGTTTCCTTGTTTATACTTGTGTATGTTACTTACTAAATTACTGACAACTTCCTGCTGTACTTCTTCATGACTGCATTGAAAATAGGAAAACTTAAATGTATTTAAAATATTTTCTGCGAGTTTATCAAATGCATAACTTATTCTTTCGTTATATATGTTATTCCTAAAATTTACATCATCTGAGTTATTGTATTCTACAATTGCATCTTCTGTATCTTGTGAGAAATATATCTTTTTGTTTTTTGATCTTGGTTTTCTTTTTTTCTTGAATTTTACTTCTTCCATTAATTGTCTAGCCTTTTCTCTAGGTTTTTTATTGTTATATTAAGTTCATCAAAAATGACTCCGACTTCGTCATCTTTTTCAAATAGTTGCTTACTATCTACCTCCTTCCACTTTTCAACTGTAGAGTTTAGTTCGCTCAGTGTTTCAATTGTCCATTCTTCATATACCGAAACTTTTCTATATAAATTAAAAATTATATACAATAAAATAAGAACTACTAATACCAATCCACTAAAAATATACACAGTCATATTTTAAATAATAACCCTTAAATAGTTGATTTGTCAATGTTTAAGTAATTTATTTACCATCTTTATTGTCAGATTCTTCTTTTTTTTCTTTAGTTGGTACATTTCCAAGGGTACTATTGGGTATATATCCTTTATTATTCTTGTATATTGTTTTTGCAAAATATTTACTATGTGCTTCCATTGAACTTTTTTTCCAAGGTACATAATACGGTCCTTTTGATTCTATTTCCGTATCGTACATTGGTGTTGAAATTACATTCTCATCATCTTTTTTTATCTTTGTGTTTTCTATTATCGGTGACGGTGTTATCTTTGGGGTTGGAGTAGGAGTTGGGGTACTGGTTGGAGTTTGAGAAGGACTTGGTGTTGGGGTCGGTGTCTCGGTTGGAGTTTGAGAAGGACTTGGTGTCGGAGTTTGAGAGGGGCTTGGTGTTGGAGTCGGTGTCTCAGTTGGAGTTTGAGAAGGACTTGGTGTTGGAGTCGGTGTCTCAGTTGGAGTTTGAGAAGGACTTGGTGTTGGAGTCGGTGTCTCGGTTGGAGTTTGAGAAGGACTTGGTGTTGGAGTCGGTGTCTCGGTTGGAGTTTGAGAAGGACTTGGTGTTGGAGTTGGTGTTTCAGTTGGAGTTGGTGTAGGTGTCGGGGTTGGAGTTGGTGTTTCAGTTGGAGTTGGGGTAGGTGACGGAGTTGGAGTTGGTGTATCTTCAATTACATCTTCTATAAAATCACCTTCTTCTTGGAATTTATCAGCAAATGGTAAATTATCTATCCAATTTTTTTTTTCGGTAACTCTTCTCCAAGAGTCATTCTTCCACCTACCATAATGTTGTATGCCAACACAAGTGCAACTGCAACAGGATCAAAAACCAAAACAATTACAATGATGAACCACTTTACGACTTGGTCTACTGGCATTCCAAATGATTCTGCGATAAAACGAAAACTACCAATATCGGTTGAACGAATTCCTTCTTTTTCTTTTAATATCTCTGCTTGGTTTTCTTTTATTTTGTCGTACTTATCTTCTATAATAGTAACATTATCTAAATCGTTTGTTGTATCACGAAGACCATTTACCTTTTCCACAAATTTATCGTATTCACTTGAAATTTGATCATCAATTTTTGCAAGAGCATCATTATATGATTTTGTTGCGGAAGTTTCTTCTTCTGTTATTGCCGATAGTGATTTTGCGATAGAATCTCTTTCAGGTTGTTGTGCTATCCTTAATTCTTCTATTTTCTTTTTATTGTTACTGAATAACCCACCACCCTTCGATTCTAATTCACTTTTTGCTTTATCTAATACCGCAAGACGATCCATTAATTGTTGCCTGCGTAATCCTCTTGATTCTGTATCTGTTTTGTTTCTATTAGCAAGTGCTTCTTGTCGTTTTCGTCCGTCTGCTACATAATCGTCATAGATTTTTTGAAAACCTGCAATCGTTTCAGTCTTTTTATCTTCTACCGTTACATCTGTGTTTTTAAGTGTTTCAATTTCGGTTTCAATAACTACTATTTCTTTATTAAGTGTTTCTATGTTATTTTCGTGCATTTCAACTCTTGATCGTGTGTCATCGTATGCATCACTTAAAAATCCATAAATACCTAAAGAAGTAATTCCGATCAAAACTACAACCGAAACTGTACAATACCATTTTAATATTCTTGGAATTCTTTCCCAATAACGATACAAAAATGAAGTCATTGCAAGTTTTCCTGCCTCAAGGACTCCTGCCATAACCATGGCTGCGATGGCCGCACCCGCAAATAATAATCCAATACCTCGCACAGAAAAGAAAGCAGCCGTTCCTGCTACTGCAAGTGCCAATACCCCTATAATAGCAGTAAATAACTTCATATTAATACATATCTCCCTTTTCTATTTTCGTAATTCTACCAACACACATTATTATATGTATAAATATAATATAGTTATAAAAAAAGAGGGTAAAATTCCCTCTTTTATTTTTAAGTTGTTTAAGTTAGATAATCAAAGGATTTTTACCTTCTTTGCTTTTGTTTCAATTACTTCCTTTTTTGGTATAGTAACATTAAGAATTCCATTATCAAATTTTGCGGAAATCTTATTAACATTCAATGTTGCATCATCAACCTTAAACGACCTCCTAAACGAAGACCGTTTCAGTTCCCTGTAAACATACTTTACGTCGGGGTCTTCAATCTCAGTCTTTTTTTCACCTGCTATCGTAAGCAATCCGTCTTCATATTCAACTGATACATCTTCCTTTCCAAGTCCTGCAATTTCTGCTTCAATTCTAACTTCCTTAGTTGTATCTGCTACATTTACTCTGGGGTATGAACTATTTCCAAAAAAGTTTACTCCGAATTCTTGTCCGAAGTTTGGAAATGCTTGATTGACCATTTTGTCAAAAATAGAGTCGAATGGAGTTAAAAATTCGTCTCTTAAATTTGGAACGTGTTTACCAAGTCCTGTTCCATTGGACTTATTATATCCGTAGTTTTTCATTTTATTTATCCTATTTTAGTTACGAATCCCGTTTTGGGCATCCGTTGAATAACCTCATTTGAGCATTACTCTAATAATAAATATACTATAATATATAAAAAAGTCAATTATTATGGATCGAACTTCATTATATTATCCATGTTGGACTTTTCTGCTAAACAGGTCATATGATCTGCCCAATGAATAACTCTTGGAAGTTCTGTTTTCAACCCCACTTCTTTTGAAAATGCTTTTAGGTATTGTGGGTTTGCTTCATCGTACATTCCGTCTGAAAGTTTTATTCCGAGAAATTCTTTCTCAGTTATTTTAATTTCAAAGTGCTGAAGTAACCATATTGATCTATCCGTGACAGACATCCAGTGAATGTCAGGATTAATGTTATACAACTTTCCTTGGTTCTTACGATGCCACTCACTATCATTGTGTTGGTATTGCTCCCCGTCAAGTGAGCCAAGTTTACCTAGATCATGGTTGAAGGCTGCGAACATCATTTCGTCATCTGTAAAGTCTATATTTGCACCTATGCTTTGTAGTAAAACTTTGACTCCCCTTACAGTTTTGCACACACCTAATACATGGTCTATATAACCTCCGTCATATGCGTTGTGAAATCTGTCAATGCTACTTGCAGGTGATACTAATGCACGTAAACCAAGACACCCGTCATCAGTTCCGAACATATGAAGTAACTTTTGTTGCCGTTCTCCTTCAAAGGTATTTTCAATAAATTGCAAAAATTTTGTGTAATTTTCTTCAAGTTGCTTTTCGGTATAATTCATACAGAAAATATTATATTATAGTTTACTACTTGTCAAATAAAACTTTTTTGAACTCACCTATGTGTGCTTGAAAATTATCTCGTTTCCACTTTTTCATTTCATTTAAAAGTGAATAATAGTAATCAAACTTTTTATTTAATATTTTGTTCGAATTTACTAAGAAACATCCTGTTTTGGAGAATGGTCTTTCATTAAGTGAATGTTTAAATTCTTTATACAAAGATGTGTAACCTTGCTCTTCTAAATTCAGAATTTCACCACTCTTTACTTTTTTTATCTTACTATTTAATTCGTTTATGTCACTATAATTACTGCAAAATGTGTCATTTGCAAATAGCATTGTTCTATCGTTTGGTAGCACTTCGTAAATGTGACAGATGTATTCATAATAGTAATAAAGAAAATGATTTTGATTTTTTATCCGTGCGAATGTACCATTTACATTTTTTAATTTATGAGAATTTGAGTCTCTAACAGTTATCACATCTAATCCAGGATAATATACCCTTGAGTCTGATGAATATACAACACCAAATTTCGGTTCACTCCATTTTTTAATTATTCTTGTTTTCTTTGAAGTTTCTTGATAATACTTTTCAAGTTCAATATCATCTTTCTGGTGCTTTTCACGATACAAACTTTTTTTATTTAATACGACTTCTGTTTTACCATTATATTCTTTTATTTTTTTTGATATAAGTTGTTTTATCGCAGCCCGATTGTAATTTGTGTAAAGTTGGCGATTGATGTTTACGTTTTCACGTGAAGCAGGTGCGTGGTACATATGGTATGCTACTTGTGAAACACTACCAAAATTTACTCCCGGTTTAAGTCTATTCTCTACGAAATCTAAATCCTGAAATCCCCACCCCTCAAAATCCTCATTCATTCCACCTGCATCTACAAAAGAAGAGTTTCTAATAATAAATGAAAATTTACCATTTTGTGAGTTTGATTTATACTCAGTTTCGTTGTTTAATTGTGCAATATCACTTGAGTGAAGACGATATGTTTCTTCTTTGTCAAGAAAGATTACTTCTGAAAACGGACGTATAAAGTCTGTGGTTGTGTCAATACTTTGTAGAACAAAATTGAAATCAGTATAAAAATCCCCATCTACAATCCATAGATATTCTGTAAATACATCCTTGGCTGCATAGTTTATGATTTTTGATTTATTAAATTTGTTGGAATTACTTTTGTAAATTAAATGAGTAATGTTTGTGTAGTTTAACAAGTATTGCTCTATTACCAGAGTTTTGTCACTTTCTTGTTCAACAACCACCACATCGCAGTTTAGTTTATTCAGTTTTTTAATTAAATAACAGAAGTTATTAAATCTGTTGGATATTAATCTATATATGGGAACAATAATCGTGACATTATCATTATTCATTACACCCCATCCTCTATTCCAAATAATATGTCAGAGTTGCTTGATCTTTTTACAATTAATCCTGCTTGATATAGTTCTCTGAATGTATAATGTGTTCCATTTACACTTCCGTCAAACTTAAAGTCTATACAACACTCATTTTCTTGTCCGGAATTTAATGTAATAGTAACAACTGCACCATTTAGTGTATCTTGACCACCAACTTCTATTGCAATATATCTTGGATCATAATCTTTTGCATTTCTTATACCAAGTGTACCTTGTCTTGCTTCGTTGAAGTAAATTGCCATAAATGCTGGTTGTGTTCCAGATAGCACATTCTTGGGGTAACAGAAGATGGTGTTTTCACGTGCGTTTTTAAATGTACATCTCAATCCGTTGGATGGTGTTCCTGATGGTAAATCTATTGTTTTCTCAGGATCCAATGTGTATAATCTAGGTGTCGTGTTTATTGTTTTCCCATTAACACCAGTTGTCATAAATTTACTATCTCCGTCTGCCACTAATAAGTCCTCAAGTTTTGCAGAAGCATTTGTGAGACCATCGTTAACATCAACAGTGACTTTGTCTTCGTCACAACATCTTTCACTATCACATATATATGAAGATTGTTGAATAGTTCTTCCCCAATGTTTAATGTTTAATTCTTCTCCGTCTTGTGTTATTACTGACAGTGTTACATTTTCTTTTGTTATACCCTCACCCAATTCGTTGACTGGTATAATTTCTACGGCAGTCTGCTCTGCGGTTAGTTTAAATTTGTTAATAATTGGTTCGTCTAAACTTGGACTATCTATTTTAAAATACATTTCATCTGCCATCGGAACATAAATTTCTTCATTTTGAGCATCTTTTTCAAGTGTAATTTCAAAGATTACACCTTCAAAACTATACGCAGTTGATGCACCCGATGGAGATACAACCAAGTCTGGAATATCCGTATCATTGTTGTCAATGTATAAATTGTTTTCGTCCTCAGATTCTGTGTTGTCTCGTTGACTCGCATATGCACACTCACCACGTACCTTGATGTTTGGAAATCTACGAGCAGTGGGACTTGTTTGAAATGGTATTAAAGATTTTAGAAGTGAAGCACTTTGAGTATTTGCGGTGTTTGACTTTAGAGTTACGGTAATTTCACCAACCCCATTTAAACCATCAATTATGTTGTCAGAAATTCCCCCACCGATACCAAACTCAGAATTTTTTGTAACATAAAAAGATATTTCTGATTCAAGTGTGTCTGCCTCAGTTACATTTGCAACGGCAGTACTATGAAGAATTCCTATGTTTTTGAACATGGTATGAACCTCTTGTCCATTGAGCGACTCTCTTGGTCCGGTTCTTCTGTTGTAGTCAATCTGAGCAACTAAAGGATGCCTTGATGCAATGCCACCAATGTTTTTTACTGTTATGAACCACCCACCGCCCTCGGCAGCCGTTTTTACTATGTCAATTTCATACTTTTCTGTTTGTGCCCTACCACCGGTCGGTGAACCGGTCATGGGACGATAATTTAAAACCATTCCCGTGTTGGTTCCTGTTGAAACAAAAAGTGGTTTACTGATTATTGGTTCGTGTACATCAGATGAAACGTTATTACCAAGTGCAACATGAGCAGGATGATTTCTGTCCCATAAATAATAAACCTTTCCACTTTCGAGATATGATTCTGGTTTTAGTTGGTCAAACGATACTTTTCCTGAAGTTACTATTACTGCATTGGTTTCAGTTTCATTTTCATTTATTTCACTACCAGAACCATCACAGGTTACACTCACACTTTCTACGATACCAACAACTTCTATTAAATGCTCTTGATCTGACGGATTGTTTGTATCATACATTGCGTATGCTAAATTAAACCCATTTATCTTTGGGTCCCATCTTACTGCGTCACCAACTTTAGGACAATTGTAAGTAAGTTTTGCCCGTAATGTAGTTCTTTCAGACTCCCATCTGTAATCCTTGGCTGCTTGCTTTACTTGTTCGTATATATTCTCAAGAACATCAGCATCACAAGAACTTGAAGTAGTTTGTAGTGCTTGACCACCGATTGGTTGACACCCTCTTAAATTAAATGCTGATCTGTTTTGTAGTGTTGCCATTTTTCCTCTTTCTAAATTTTACGAATCGTCTGAACTAGATATTTGTTGCGATAACGCAGTTGAATCAAGTGTGTTTACAGGATCAACTGCCTTTACCCATTCTGGTTCTTTTCCTCCACCAAGACTCATTCTTGTGTAGATGTGTATTTTTGAAATATTTTTTACTACATCTAGTTTATCATCAGTTTGCTGATTTACATATGTTACAAAAGCATAATCTCCTTCAGATGAATCCCCTATTAACAATCCATGCAATGGCCATACTGAATTGAGAAAACCTTTTATTTCTTTATCAACATCTTCAAAGTCTTGACATCCATTTTCATCCATTCCACACGTTGAATAAAATGTAAAATGTTTGTACCTAAAGTTTCCTATATCGTATAGTGATCCCATGATTAGTTTTCCGATCTTTCCCAATTTCCGTAATTAATGTTTCCACCAACCGTAACATTGAATTCAGTTTTAATGTACTTATCCAATTGTATCGTGCTTGTATTAAAGTTTACTGAGTTTACATTTGCTACATCACCCTTTATTGCGTCTGGCCAATGTTTATTTAAATATTCGTCTGCTATATAATCCACGGTTGTGGTAAAGTTTTTCTCAGTCTTCTTTGACACACACGGTTCACTTACGTTTGGATTGATTGCGTTACAAGTATCATACGGAGTTGGGTAAACTGGATCGTTTAGTAGTAAAATTTGATCTTCTGATATTGCGTAGAATAATGGTTTTGCGTAAGAAACTACCTTCCGTGTATCTGGGTCTCTCTTAAAGGGATTGTTTATAGTAGTATTTCTAAATGGAGTAACTCCGTTAGTTACATTTTTAATATCGGAATCTCCAACACTGTTATTGAACCAATCGTCCATTTCGTCTGAACTATAATCATATACGGTGCGTCTTAGTTTCTTGGACTGCTCTGCGTAAGAATTTACATCAGTTGTAATATCAAACGAATCAAGATAATAAGTGTATCCTCTTTTAAAAATTGCATTTGGTTTTGTGTTTGTGTCTGATTCTGACATCTTTAAACCACTTGGCATTTCAAATTTTACCATGCCACTTGTTTGAACTTGGAAATAATCCGCAGTTGCAATTGTGACTATTCCTATACTTTCACAACCATATGCATCATCAATTTGCAATTCGTCAGGTGAGTTTTGTGAAGCAGAATTACACAACACATAAGGACTATCACCACTTTCAAAGTCTAAATAACTTGGAAGTACACTTTCAGTAACTCCTTCAAACTCAGATACTTTTTCTGTTGCGTTACCAAATCCACCTGATATATTTCTTTGGATTTTTCTACGAACTCTTACAAAGTCACCTACTTTGATCTTGCTACAACTTGCAGTATGCTCTACAACAAATTTATTTGGTTGGTCTGTTTTTTCGCATATAAGTCCACGATAATTTACAAAAACACCACTTTGAGGTCCTGTTGCAATAATAAGAGGTTTGCTAACATGGGGTTCGTCATCATTTAATTGTTCGGCAGGATCAAAGTCTGCAATTTTTCCATTTCTGCCCAAGAAGTATGTCTTACCTCCAACCAATACAGATTCATTTGCTTGTATTTCTGATGTGTCTATTTGGAACTTTTCTACAAATATTGTTTCCTCGAATTTAATATGACCACCAAATGCCACATTAATTCTTTCTATGTTTCCATCCAAATCTTTACGCACTCTTCTTATTATACCCACAACTTCAGCAGTATCGGGATTGTCAGAAGATGCGTGTCTAAAAGTATTTGTTCCAAGATCACGTGCTAGAACATCACCAACTCTGTATATTATTTCTTGGGAATTCTCTACATCTTGATAAAACTCAGTATAGTCAGCAGATATTTCAGAGTGACCAGGTGAGTCTGTGAATTCAATTCCGTCTCCCGAGTCTTTAATCTTAATAAACCCACCAGCTGCATCCGTATATTCATTAGGTACATCTGCTAACTCACTGAACCTAATTCCCACATCATCATGTTTTAATAATGCTAATTGTTCGGCAAGTTTCTGTGCAGTAATTGATTTGGTTTCACCCGATGGAGAAGACGCATATTCGTCTTTATCAACAACTATGAACAAATCGTCATTTGATAATTTGCTACTCTTGTTTAAATCTGTAATTTTCTGATTGGCCATGTCTAATTATAGAAAATATATATAACATAAATATACATATATTTTTTTATTCTATAAATATTTTCTATTTTAAACTTTTTATTCGTTTAACTATAAATTTAACCAATTCACTTCTAATTATGTCGTCTTCTGTGAAATCAAAACTATAAATGCCTTGGTTTTTTGATTCATCATCGGCAAAAAGTCTTTTAATATTTGTAAATCCAGATTTATTTCCGATGTCACTTTGCATATTATCACCACAAATAAACAACTTACAATTCTCACCGACACGTGTCATTATCGTGATGAGTTCTTTTTCTGTCATGTTCTGTGCTTCATCTACAATTACGCACTTGTTTTCCCAAGATGCTCCACGGAGGTAACCAACAGGTAATCCGTAGATGCGTTCTTCTTCCTGTAAATATTTTATATCTACTATATCTAAAAATTCTTCTAGTTTATCTTTCATTGGTTCTAAGTACGGAGCCATTTTGTCGTCTTGTGCTCCTGGTAAAAAACCTAATTTGTGATCTGAACTTTCAACTGCATTTCTTATGTAAACAAGTTCTTCTATTACATTATTGTTAAAAAATTGCAATCCACAATATATGCTGATATATGTTTTCGCACTTCCTGCGGGTCCATTAACAAACATTAATTTTGTTGATTCACTTAAACCAACATCTAAAAACTTTTTCTGATTGTCTGTGAATGGTTTATGAGTTATTTTTAATTTTCTAATCTCTTCGTTAGTTCTTATTATTTCTTGAAGTTGAGTATCTGTAATAATACTTTTTGTAATATCTTTGTGCTTTTTCCTTGACATCAGTATTTCTCCTTGTAGTTTATAAAGCGACTATAGCGGCTTAAGTATTCATATTTCTATTTTTATTTAATATGTCTATTAGGTTTAACAGTTTTGCACATTTTTCATACTCTTCTTCCTCCGTGTATTTTTTGATTGCATTTTCTATATTTGTGATATAACTTGCTTTTTTAACAATGACTTGTAACTCAGTATTATCAAAAGAAAACAACTTAATGCTCTCGGGTATATGGTTAACAGTTATGTCCTCAGTAAACCTGATGAAGATTTGGTCTATATACTTTTTTATATTTTTTTTGAGGTCATCTTCAAGTAATTTGTTGTCACTTGGAATTTTTAGTATTTTTTCTTCCATCTCTTATATAAGTATTTAATGTACAATTAATTTTAAAACGTTATGGCAAAATATTATCAAAGATATAAAAAGAGGGGTGTAATAAAATCTACATTTGAAGAGGTTCAAAGTTTAAAGATAAATAATGAATTTGAACCCGGAGGTCAAATCGCAGACGACACCGATAATCAGAATGAACAAGCATTTAATACATTTGAATTAAAAGAAAATAATGAAAATGAAGTAAAAAGGGCAGAAGAACTTAAAGAAATGCTTGAAAGTAGCAGAAAAGATGCTATTCAGAAAAGTGAGCAATCTAAGGTAGATGCAAAACCACAGGTTGAAAAACACGATGCTGAGTCTAATAATAGTAAAAAGGAATCTATGAGCCGTGAGGAGTTTCAAGTTACTACCGCAAAAAATTTAGGTTTTAAGGATATGCCTTCCAATTTGGCACAATCATTATTAGCATGGACTAAAAGTGGCAGGCCTGTTGTCAATGCAAAACAATGGGAAACTCGTCTTTCAATATGCAGATCATGTTCTTTTTGGTCGGAAAATAAAAATACCAATGTTGCTAAATGCATGAAGTGTGGATGTGGAAGTGGCAAATTACTACTCACTAGCAGTAAATGTCCATTAACACCACCGAAGTGGGATTCGTTATAAAATTAGTTTTTATAATTTTTTTTGATTAAAACTATTTTTCAGCAATATTTATGTATAAATGAATGATGCAAACTATAAATTAACTACTGTCAAGGTACTATCTGACAAGTACAAAGAATTCAAAATTGAAACTCTAACCTCTGAAATGACACTTCAGAAGTTAGTTAATCGTGCAATACATTTATATCTCACAGATAACGAGTTTAAAGAACAGGTTGATGAAACAAATCCCATTCTTGACAATAAAAAATATTAGTTGACTTATTGACATAATTTTTGTACGATACATTTAATGAAACCAAATGTATTGTTAATTGGGGATGACATAAGATACCCAAGTGGTGTAGCAAATATATGCAAAGACATAATAGTCAACACATTGAATGACTTCAATTGGATACAATTGGCATCAAAAACAAATCATCCAGAAAATGGAAAAGTTGTAGATGTTAGTAAGTCGTTGGACCAAATGTACAATACATCTGGTAGTTATGTAAGATTGTATTGCAATAATAATTATGGCAATGAATCACTTGTAGAGGGAATTTGTAAAGCAGAAAAGATTGATGCTATTCTACATATGTCAGACCCGAGGTTCTATAAGTGGTTGTATGCAATCGAAAATAAAATTCGCAGAACTACACCAATTTGCTATTACCATGTGTGGGACAACTTCCCTACTCCATTTTTTAATAAAGGCATTTACCATAGTTGTAATTGGATTGGTTGTATAAGCAAACTAACACATCAGGTGGTTCAAGAGGTCACAGACGGAAAAGTTTCATGTGATTATGTTCCACATGGAGTAGACCTAAATATATTTAAGAAACAAGAAGATAAGTTTTCAACAGAGTCACGAAGCAATCTTTTAAGTGAAGGATGTGAATTTTGCTTTTTATGTAATAATGTAAACATGAGAAGAAAGCAACTACCTGTTGTTATGGAAGCATTTGATAAAATGTGTAACACTCTCCCCAAGTCAGAATCTAAACACATATTGATGATGATACACACAAATCAAGTCGGTCAAAATAAACACGACATTATTAAGATGTGTGATAACTTATTTAATGATAGTAATATATTATTTTCTACGACCAAGGTTAGTCCAGAAATTTTATCTCAAATGTATAATACTGCAAGTGTTACCGTAAATGCTTCGTGTAACGAAGGATTTGGACTTGCAACATTAGAATCACTTGCGTGTGAAACACCTATAATATGTAATCGCACAGGTGGATTGCTTGATCAAATTGACAACAATAATACATGGGGCATTGGTGTAGAACCCACACTTAGACATTTGACCGGTGATGGAACTACCAATTACTTATATGAAGATTATGTATCTTCCGATGCACTTGCATCTGCTATGATAACTCTATATCAGGATAAGGACAAACTTAACGAGAAGGGTAAACTTGGAAGGGAATATGTTGAAAGCAATTTTTCTGTGGAACAAATGGTTAACGGAATTAAGAATGGTATTAATAAAAGCATAGATTCATTTAAACCGTCTCCCAAGTATAGATTTGAAAAGATATGAGCAAAGATAAAAAACGAATTTTATATGTATCTCCATTATTATCAAGAAGTGGTTATGGAGACCATGCCCGTGAAATTGCATCTGTATTATACAACAAGTTTTCATCACATGAACTTAAATTCGCAATTACACCTTGGGGTAGCAATCCACAAACAGGACTAAACAAAGAACTAAGTGAAAAGTATAAACCACATTTTATAAACGAAAAAGATCATTACACAGGATGTGATGTATATATCCAGCTCGGACTCCCCACCGAATTTAAGAAGGTAGGTTCAGATATAAATATTGGAATTACTGCCGGTGTTGAAGTTGACTATGTGCCATCTAGTATGCTAAACGGTTGCAATCAAATGGATCATATAATAGTTCCATCCAATTTTACAAAAGAAACTTTTGAAAACTCCTACAAAGAAAACGAAATAGACAAAACTACTAAAATTTCTGTAATCGCAGAAAGTGCGTCATTTGAATTTTACCAAGATTCAGAATCAAGCAGTTGCATCAGTGAGTTAAATGAAATCAAAGAAGATTTTTGTTTTCTTTCGGTTGGTCAATGGATCACAAGTGAATCTGATGACGGAGGTAGAAAAAATATTGAGTCACTCATAGAATCTTTTATAAAAGCATTTAATAACACAGACGACAAACCTGCATTGGTCTTAAAGACATCTGGATCAAATTTTAGTATAAGTGATTATTTTGAAATATCCAACAAAATAAAAAGTATAATTGAAGAACATCCGTCTCAGAGTAGACCAAGTATTTATCTTTTACATGGGGATATAAGTGAATCAGAAATACACTCCGTTTATACTCATCCAAAAATTAAAGCATTTATTTCTCACACAAAAGGAGAAGGATTCGGTAGACCTATCTTAGAAGCAACTTTATGTGGACTACCAGTTCTTGCAACAAAATGGTCAGGACATCTTGACATTATAGACAAAAAAAATTCTATTTTATTACCTGGTAAGTTGACCAACATTACAAAAGAAACATCTTTGTTTAGTACAAAAGCAAAATGGATGGTGGTTGATAAAGAAGTATCTTCTCAAAAAATTAAAGATGTATATCAGAACTACGATAAGTACAACACAAAAGCAGTTAAATTAAAAGAAATTAATAAAAGTAAATTTGATATTAATAAAATATCCTCGTTGTACGAGAGTTTATTCAATCAATATATTTAGCATAATATATACACCACTTGATATATATTCAAGTGAGTTATTACAAAAATTATTTAAGAAAGTGTGTGGGTGGTTCTCTCAGAATTCAACGTTCTAAAATAAAACCAGGACAGATTGTTTCATTCATGTACACAAGTGATACTCCCGCACCACTTGGAAGAGAAAAAAGAAGAAAATACTTTCGTCTTGTATTTGCATTAAATACATTTCGTGGTGGTATGGGTCGAAACAAACTTCACGGATTAACACTTGAATTTATACCTTGGGGTATATTCAAAGACTTTCTAAGAAGAATTTTAGTAAAAGATACAATTTCACTAATTAAAAGAAGGTATGATGTTGTTGCTCCTGTGAACCAACTAATTAATCGCCCACGACCTTTCTATGAAACTCATGTTAAAAAGTTAACAAAATACAATTGCTATCGTACTTACATAATAAACGATATGTCAAATGTAAAGGTTACCTACCTTGATTTTAGAACACTATTCAGTGATCATGATAATAAAGATACATTAATTACCGAACAAGATTTAATTAAGGATATTTCACAAGAACGATTAATTTTAGAAAATGCGATTGGTATGAAACTCAATAAATTAAACATAAAAGAATTTAATAGAATCATAAAAGACAGATTTGGAACGGTTAGAAACTTCCTGAAAGAATATAAAGAAATTGAAGACTTTGCGGACAAATACGATAATAAAAATAAACTTAAAAGGTACGGAGATGACGAATTAAATATGTATGGGGATGGTAAGTTATGAACATTAGTTTTGCAATTTGTACCCACAATGAAACAGACTCACTTCGCAAGTTAATAAACAGAATATTAGAACTTAAACGTGAAAACGATGAAATTGTAATACTAGATGACTTCTCTGAGAATAAAGAAACACTTGAAATTATACAGAATCACAATCACCGACAACATAGGCTCAACGGAAACTATGGTGTGCATAAAAATAAACTAAATGATATGTGTGAAAAAGATTTCATTTTTCAGTTTGATGCAGATGAATTGCCAACTGAACCTCTCATCAAAAATGCACACGACATAATAGTTAAAAAACAAAATAAAGATTTAATAAAAATACCTAGAGTAAATTATGTACATGGTATAACAGAATTGCATCTTAAAAAATGGAACTGGAAAAGAGACCATCTAAATAGAATTAATTATCCAGACTTTCAAACCAGACTTTTTAAAAATGATAAACGAATAAGATGGACCCGAGCAGTTCATGAGATTATTACAGGACATCATTATATGGACATCATTGAACCAAATACATTTCATGAAATAATACACATCAAGGACATTAAGACTCAAGAAGAATCCAACGCAAGATATCATAGAAACTACGATCAAAGCTATGAAAAGTTATGAATACATCAGACATAGCATTTGTGGTTTGTTATTTCAATCCACTTAATTATTTATCAAAATATTTAAATTTTTTATTATTCTACGATAAAATACAAACACATCCTGATGTGAAAATTATTTTTGTAGAATCATACACACGAAAGTGTAAACTTAGAATTAACAAAAATGTAGGAGATGTTGTGTCTTTTAAAAACGAATCATTTTTTTGGAAAAAAGAAAATCTTCTAAACATTGGTATCACAAAACTAATGAAAGAGTACAAATATGTAGGTTGGTTAGATTCGGATATTATATTTCAAGACGATAACTGGATCCAAAAAATAAAAAATGAATTAAGAACACATGATATTGTACAAGTTACAAATACAATTAACAAAGAAAAAAGCAACGGAAAAACAATTTGCGTAAAATCAATGACATCTTACTACAAACATGGAATTATAGATATAAAAAATACACTCAATAGAATTGGTGAACCGGGTTATGGTTATGTGTATAATAAAGACATACTAAACACCAAAAAACCTTTGTATGATAAATGCATATGTGGTGGTGGTGACTACCTAAACTTGCTTGGTTTTATTAAAAGTGAGGATTTTATTAACAAAATAAAAGATAACCAAGAACGAATTTTCGGTTCAAATAAAAATATGCAAATAAATTATATAGAATGGTATAACGAAAATAATAAAACAAAAACTATTGGATGTGCAGATAATACAATTCTTGTAAAGTACCACGGAACTCAGGTGAATAGAAAATATTACACCCGTGATATAATACCGAGTAAATTAAGTTTCATTCCCGAAAAAGACACCTCTTATTCAAATTCAGGTGAATTACTTCTAAATCGTGCGGATATAAGTTGTGCAATTAAAAAGTATTTTGAATCACGAAACGAAGATGACTTTTTACTAAATTCAAGAAACCATGAACAATTTAAAAATAAATACAAATCACTGATTACTAAATACTCCAAAACTAAAAACAATGAGTTGCCATTAGAATACCTGACCAAAGTGAATATGCAGGTAATTAAAAAAGAAAAACCAAAGATATTAGGAAACCACTTTGTGTGTGTAAAATTAAAATCAGATATTAAGTTTTCTGACTTTTACAAAGAAAATGTAACAATCATAAATGAACTTGATAATGCTAATAAACTTACTTACGAACAATATTATATTAGGTTTATTATTAACAATTATGACAGCATAAAAAGTAATATCTTTTTCGTGAATGATAAAATGTCACATGAAAATTTTGAAAATAAAAAAAATATAATAAGTCAATTTAATAAGGATATTGTATTGCGACCCGATCTACATATTAAAGAAGACAATACCCACATAACTCGTTCAAACCTAAATTTCAAACAATGGATTGCAGTGTTTATTAAAACAAAAACAATAAAGTACCAGGTGGTAAATAATGATGTAAAGTTAATAGATAGTCATTTGCACAAATATATATCCTACTCAGATTCTTCAAACTATTATATATCGGGAGAATCTATATTAAAAAACAGTAAGGATTATTACACCAAAATTTATAATTTTTTAGAAAAAAGGAACAATCAAGAAAATTTAATGTACTTAAAGTTAAGTTTTAGATTATTATTTAAATGAATTATATTGCTATACATTTATTTCCACATGAGGTTTATGATTATCAACGCATAATAACACAACTCAATAAAAGCATTAAACAGGTTGATAAACCTGATAATTTCAAAATAATTAGTTATCTAAATAGCAACCCGAGTATTATATGCAAGGAATCATACAATCACCCCAATCTGAGTAATTTAATAGACTTGCATTTAGCAGTTTCAATTGAATCAAAAATTGTTGTACAACTTCTTGATACAGATGCAAAAATACTTGGAGTAAATGACTTTAGAAGAAAAATATTATCAATAACAAATGACAATGACTACATAACTTTTCTTGATTGTGATATACACTTTACACTTAATATTTTAGAATCAATAGAGTTTACTACAAATAA
>Ga0129342_1000031_pt1 | contig 42610 bp, 36 predicted proteins | sample CPBDNA_5_FD_94426 | JGI IMG/M metagenome (GOLD analysis project Ga0129342, IMG submission 94426) | Freshwater to marine salinity gradient microbial communities from Chesapeake Bay, USA - CPBay_Sum_15_0.2_DNA | ecosystem: Environmental > Aquatic > Marine > Coastal | place: USA: Chesapeake Bay...
AATTTGACTGCGCTCAGCGTTGGTGCACTTGGGTAGGAAATCTTTTATAAACTCATCACCCGGAATACCTGCAATATGCTCCTCAATAAGCGTATTTTGATACACCAAAAAATTTAAATTATATGGCGAAAGCATATGCTCTAATTCTAACCCGTATATCCGTGAAGCATCTGCTTTTTTCACATAAAAATAGATGAAGTTATCATTGAGCGTATTACGAATTTTAACCCGAAAAGGCTTGGAGTTTCCAAACGTACAATAGTCAATGCAATCCACATTGAGGTACGGAATGGTCATGGAACTTCCATCTGAATGCAACAATGCATAAACGTGTTTAAGCTGTTCATCTATTTCTTTTCTATCGCTATCGGAATAGTACACGCGCACCCAAAGGCTATCGTTATCGTGCTTATCCATTACCGCCACCGAACCAGAAAAACGCAACAAATCATCGTAAAAAACAGGAATTTCAAGCGACCGCGAATACTCCTCCAAATAGTCGGCCAAAAATGGACTAATAGGATAGGTGGGCTTTTTTTTCGAAATTAGCTTATCGAGCATGCCTCAAAGTTAGGACTTTGTGTAACAAAATTCAGCAAATTACGTTAATAGAGCAATGAGCACCATTTTAACCGTAACAGACTTAACCAAAAAATTTGGACACCTTACTGCCGTAAATTCGCTTTCTTTTTCCATAAATAAAGGAAATGTATATGGTATTCTTGGTCCTAACGGCAGTGGAAAATCCACCACACTTGGCATGATTCTCAATGTAGTAAATCCAAGTTCAGGAACATTTTCATGGTTTGATGGAGCAAAAAATACCCATCAGGCGCTAAAGCGCGTTGGGGCAATTATCGAACGACCCAATTTTTATCCATACATGACCGCTGCGCAAAACTTGCGTTTGGTATGTCGAATTAAAGAAGTGCCGAAATCTAAAATTGAAGAAAAATTAGAACTGGTTGATTTATTAGATCGAAAAAACGATACGTTTAAAACCTATTCGTTAGGGATGAAACAGCGTTTGGCAATTGCCTCCGCCCTACTGAACGACCCCGAAATTCTAATTCTGGACGAACCCACAAACGGTTTAGATCCACAAGGCATTGCGCAAGTGAGGGGTATAATCCAAAAAATTGCAGCACAAGGCGCCACCATTCTATTGGCATCGCACTTATTAGACGAGGTAGAAAAAGTGTGCTCACACGTGTTGGTGTTGCAAAAAGGAAAACGAATTTACTTTGGTAAAGTAACCGCACTTACCACCGATCATGGCTATTTTGAACTCAATGCAACAGATTTAAATGCATTACAAAAAGTTCTTGAATCTCATCAGGATATTGAAAAAATCGAAGTCTATAACACACATATTCTCGCATATCCAAGCAAATCTATGACCGCTACAGAACTTAGCAAATCGTTAAGTGAGCAAGGCATCATCATTACGCATTTTGCTCAAAAACACAAAAGCCTTGAAGAGCAGTTTTTAAGTCTAACAAAAAACCAACAGCCATGAAGCGATTGTTTTTGATAGAGTTTGACAAGCTGCGAACCAACCGGTCTAGCCGTATTTTGATTGGTGCATATTTTATTTTGCTTACCTCCATTGCGCTAATTGCTGCCATAAAATTTGACATAGGTCCTATCAAGTTTCACTTGGCGGAACAAGGTATTTTTAATTTTCCCTACGTATGGCATTTTAATGCGTTTATCGGCGCGTGGTTTAAAATATTTTTGGCTGTGGTTATCGTTTCCATGACCGCCAACGAATACAGTAACAAAACCATCAAACAGAACCTCATTGACGGGCTTAGCAAACGCGAATTTTTACATTCCAAATGGATTATGATTTTCGCTTTTGCAGGTATTTCTACGCTGTTCATTTTTGTGGTATCGCTGATTTTGGGGCTTATGTATTCCAATTACACCGAGTTGGGTATCATTTTTAGTGATTTTGAATACCTGTTGGCGTACTTTTTAAAGCTAGTCGCTTTTTTTGGCTTTTGCTTGTTTTTGGGAACAGTCATTAAACGCTCTGCTTTTGCCTTAGGATTTTTGGGCGTTTGGCAAATGTTTGAAGGAATTTGTTATGGTCTTCTCAAATGGAAATCACCTTCTTGGATAGATGCCGATCAAGTGTTTAGGCTATTTCCGTTAAATGCCATGAGCAACCTTGTTCCCGAGCCCTTTACGCGCCTTTCTGCGGTGCGTAATCTTGCAGAACAAGTAGGTGAAGTGATGCAAACCAATTCCGCTGTACGCTTTTGGGACATCGTAATTGTAGTGTTGTGGTCCTATATTTTTTATTTATTAACCTATAGACTTCTCAAACGCCGCGACCTCTAAGTTTTTGCTATTTTTGGCATGCTATGGAGTTCGAGCTTATTTCTGATTTTAAACCTACTGGTGATCAGCCAGAAGCTATTCGCCAATTGGCGATAGGACTTGCCGAAAAAGATAAGTTTCAAACGCTTTTAGGGGTAACAGGCTCTGGAAAAACCTTTACGGTTGCCAATGTTATTGCCGAAACCAGACGCCCAACGTTAGTGCTTGCACACAACAAAACCCTAGCAGCACAACTCTATGCCGAATTCAAACAGTTTTTTCCCAATAATGCTGTAGAGTATTTTGTATCCTATTACGATTACTACCAACCGGAGGCGTATATTCCTACCACAGGGACATATATTGAAAAGGATTTGTCCATAAACGATGAAATTGAAAAGCTGCGATTAAGCACCACTTCGTCCTTGCTTTCGGGGCGACGCGACGTAATTGTAGTGGCATCCGTTTCATGTCTTTACGGCATCGGAAATCCTGTGGAGTTTAAAAAGAATGTGATTCATATTCGGGTTGATCAAGTTATTCCCCGAACAAAATTGCTGCATCAGTTGGTCCAAAGCCTATATGCGCGTACTACTGCTGATTTTTTACATGGGAATTTTCGTGTCAACGGAGATGTGATTGATGTTTTTCCGAGCTATGCCGATCATGCTTTTAAAATTCATTTTTTTGGCGATGAGATTGAAGCCATTGAGGTTTTTGACCCACTTACAGGAACCATTAAGGAAAATTTTGAACAACTGACCATTTACCCCGCTAATATGTTTGCAACTTCCCCAGAAGTGCTGCAAAATGCCATTCATCAAATCCAAGACGATCTTACCGCACAGGTGGCATATTTTAAAGAAATAGGTAAACACTTGGAAGCCAAACGATTGGAGGAACGTACCAATTTTGATTTGGAAATGATTCGTGAGTTGGGCTATTGTTCAGGAATAGAAAATTACTCGCGATACATTGATGGTCGCGCGCCTGGCACACGACCATTTTGTTTGTTGGATTATTTTCCAGATGATTATTTGATGGTAGTGGACGAAAGCCACGTAACCCTCTCGCAAGTGCACGCCATGTATGGCGGTGACCGCAGCCGAAAAGAAAATTTAGTCGAATACGGATTTCGATTACCTGCCGCAATGGACAACCGTCCGTTAAAGTACGAAGAGTTTGAGCAGTTACAACGTCAAGTTATTTACGTAAGTGCCACGCCATCTGATTACGAATTGGAGCAAACCGAAGGCGTTTATGTCGAGCAAGTTATTCGCCCCACGGGCTTACTTGACCCGCTCATTGAAGTGCGCCCTAGCCTAAATCAAATTGATGATTTGGTGGAGGAAATTCAGCTTCGCGCCGAAAAGGACGAACGTGTTTTGGTGACTACGCTTACCAAACGCATGGCAGAGGAATTGACCAAATACCTCTCACGAATTGCCATTAGGTGCCGATACATTCATAGTGATATTGACACCCTAGAACGGGTTGAAATCATGCACGACTTACGCAAAGGATTGTTTGATGTGCTGATTGGCGTAAACCTGTTGCGTGAAGGTTTAGATTTACCTGAAGTATCATTGGTTGCCATTTTAGATGCAGACAAAGAGGGCTTTTTGCGTTCGGCTCGTTCGCTGACGCAAACTGTTGGTAGGGCAGCTCGAAACCTTAATGGGATGGCAATTATGTATGCAGATACCGTTACCAAAAGCATGCAAAAAACAATTGACGAAACTCAATATCGAAGAGCCAAACAAATGGCGTATAACGAACGGCACAACATTACGCCTCAAGCACTAAACAAAGCCTTAGATGAAACGTTTGAGCGTGCCAACGCCTCGCCAGTTTTAGCACTAGAAAAGGAGGATATTGCATATTTATCTAAAGATGCGCTGCAAGCCATGGTGCGAAAGGCAAGAAAAGACATGGAAAAAGCCGCCATGGACATGGATTTTATCCAGGCGGCTCATTTTAGAGATGAAATTGAGCGTGTGCAAAACCAACTAAAAACGTTGAGTTAGCACACATGACTACTTTTGTCAGGTCGAGTGAAATTCTTAAAGAATTTAGTATCGAGACCTGTAGAACCTTACTTAATTTCAATCTGCTTTTTGGGTTCAGGAATGGCTTCTTGAAGCTTGGGCAATGAAATATGCAAAATCCCATTGTCGTACTTTGCTTTAATTCCTGTAGTGTCAACAGTGTCGGGCAGTCTAAAACTGCGTTGAAAGCTATCGTAAGCAAACTCTCGGCGTGTGTACTGCGCGGTTTTACTTTCGTCTTTATGGGTTGACTCACTTGAAATGGTCAATACATGATCGTCTAGCTCCACATTGAAGTCCTTACGGGTTTTTCCAGGAGCAGCAAGGGCTACTTCAAAAGCCGTATCTGTCTCCGAAATATTTACTGAAGGTACTTGTGCACGCGTTGATGTTGTGGTTAACGGAAACGATGTTCCAAAAAATTCATCCAATAAAGATGGAAATAATGTATTTGTATTTCTACGAACTAAATTCATGATGTTAGGTTTTAATGTTATACACCCAACCCATGGCAATTTGTGTACCTTTTGATTTTAACTGACATTTTGTCTGTTAAATCATTATTTTTAGTGACACTTTGTCAATTATTGGAGAACAGCCTGTACTTTATCAGCAGCTTCTTGGAACAGTACAGCGCTTTGCACTTCAAGACCTGAATCATCAATCAACTTTTTGGCAATGTCGGAATTCGTGCCTTGAAGACGAACAATAATGGGAACTTTTATAGCATCTCCCATATTTTTATATGCATCTACAATTCCTTGGGCAACACGGTCGCAACGTACGATTCCACCAAAAATATTAATCAAAATCGCCTTTACTTTTGGGTCTTGAAGAATAATACGGAAGGCAGCCTCAACACGCGCTGCATCTGCCGTTCCACCCACATCTAAAAAGTTAGCAGGGACGCCACCAGCTTGCTTAATCAAATCCATAGTAGCCATGGCAAGTCCAGCACCGTTTACCATACAACCCACATTTCCATCTAGTGCTACGTAGTTTAATCCTACTTCGCGCGCTGCCACGTCTGTTGGGTTTTCCTCACGAATATCACGCATAGCCTCAAAATCGGGATGACGGAATAATGCATTATCATCAAGAGTAACCTTTGCGTCCACCGCAATAATTTTATCATCGGAGGTTTTTAACACAGGATTGATTTCAAACAATGCCGCATCAGCACCCACATAAGCTTTGTATAGCGCAGTAACAAATTTGGTCATTCCTTTAAACGCAGCACCCGAAAGCCCAAGATTAAAAGCCACTTTTCGTGCTTGAAAAGGCAACAAGCCAACGGTTGGATCAACTTCTTCCGTGAAAATAAGCTCGGGGGTTTGCTCTGCAACCGTTTCAATATCCATACCCCCCTCAGTAGAATACATAATCATATTGCGTCCCGTAGCACGGTTTAGCAACACGGAAATGTAAAATTCTTTGGGCTCGGAGTCACCTGGATAATACACGTCCTCGGCAACCAACACTTGATGCACTTTTTTGCCTTCGGCAGTAGTTTGCGGAGTTACCAATTGCATTCCAATGATATCATCTGCAATTTGCGCTACCTCATCTAACGATTTGGCAAGTTTTACGCCGCCGCCTTTTCCACGACCGCCCGCATGCACTTGTGCCTTAATTACATGCCAACCTGTTCCAGTTTCTTCTGTAAGTTGCTTTGCTGCAGTCACTGCTTCCGCTGGGGTTGTGGCTACAACGCCACGCTGAATGCCTACACCAAATTGAGCTAAAATCTCTTTTCCTTGATATTCGTGTACGTTCATCGATTAAGTTTAAGTTGCAAAAATAGAGAATCAAAAGGGCATCTGCATATAAAACCAAAAAAGATGTTTGTTGTATTTATAACATTATGTTTTATTTTTAATATATTTTAAAATTCATGCTAGTATTAAATATTCAAAAACCTACATTTGCGCAAAATATTTGCGATGCAACATCAAGATTTAGTTCAGATATTTCAAGAATATGGAAGTCCTTTATATGTGTATGACGCACATGTTATGGAGCAGCAATACACGCGATTGACACGTGCATTTAGTGCCGTACCACATCTTCGCATTAACTACGCAGTGAAGGCACTTTCAAACCTTAGCGTATTGAAATGGATGCACCAATTAGGCGCAGGGTTAGATACGGTTTCCATTCAGGAGGTGCAATTAGGACTTGCTGCAGGCGTGGCGCCACACGAAATTATTTATACCCCAAACGGCGTTTCCCTTTCTGAAATTGAAGAAGTGGCGCAATTGGGCGTTCAAATCAATATTGACAACTTAGATGTATTGGAACAATTTGGTACAGCGCATCCAAATGTTCCTGTGTGTATTCGAATTAATCCGCACATTATGGCTGGTGGAAACGCAAATATTTCCGTGGGGCATATCGATTCAAAATTTGGTATTAGTATTCATCAAATGCCACATCTGTTACGCATCGTAGAAAACACAGGGATGCGCATTAATGGCGTACACATGCATACGGGAAGTGATATTTTGGATATTGATGTGTTTTTGCATGCTGCTGAAATTCTTTTTGATACGGCAAGGTCGTTTAGCGATTTAGAATTTTTGGATTTTGGAAGCGGATTTAAAGTGCCTTACAAGCCCGGAGATAATGAAACAAACATTGAGGAATTGGGCGAAAAATTAAGCGAACGTTTCAATGCATTTTGTACGGAATATGGCAAAGAATTGGTGCTGGCATTTGAGCCTGGGAAATTTTTAGTAAGCCAAGCAGGATATTTTTTAGCGCAAGTGAACTCGGTAAAGCAAACCACCTCTACGGTGTTTGCACAAGTAAATAGCGGATTCAATCACCTTATTCGCCCGATGCTTTACGGAGCTCAACACCGCATTGAAAATATTTCAAATCCCAATGGGCGTGAACGTTTTTACTCTGTTGTAGGCTACATCTGCGAAACCGACACCTTTGCCAATAACCGCAAAATTGCAGAAATCAGCGATGGCGATGTGTTGTGCTTTCACAATGCCGGTGCATACTGCTTTACGATGGCAAGCAACTACAACTCCCGCTTTAGACCTGCCGAAGTGCTTTGGCACGATGGAGAAGCAAAGCTTATTCGTAAAGCCGAAAGCTTTAACGACCTGATACAAAACCAAGTGGTGTTGGATTTTGCCTCTGTAGAGGCTTGATTGTACGCTTATTCCCACAAGGCTTTTTAGTGTCTTAAATATATCCTGAATGGCTCTCAGCGTTGTTTCAGCTGTGTTAAGCGTGGTTTAAGTGGCTTTTAGCCTTTTTTAGTTTACAGTTACGGAAGTTTACGTTGTTAAATATGATTAGTTCATAAAAACTAAATGATAACCCTCAGACTATCAATTGTTATAATAACCACATTAACGCTGTTTAATAAAGCAACGTCACAAACAAACCATTCTATTAAAATTGAAACTGGTTATTATTTATTTGGACATACTAATTTGGACGTAAATCCAGGTCCAAATTGGAAAGGGCATTATTTGGATAATCAAAATGGAATAGAATTAAGCGTGGTTAACGCACTACAATTCAAAGAAAAATACGACGTTGGAATTGGAGTCGGGTATTTAAACTTCGAAGGAATAAATGGCGTTTCTGTTTTCTCCGATTTTGAATACATTATAATTAGGTCAAGATTATCTCCACTTATTAATTTAAAAATTGGATACAGTCATCTTTGGAATCAATACAAAAATGGCACTGGCACTTTCTGTGGCGAAATAGGTCTAGGGTTAAACTACAAGTTATCTGAAAAAATAGATGTTTTTCTTACTTCGGGTACCAACACCACCCAACATGCTGCGTTTACACCAATACGAATTGGGATTAGGCTTTAACCAATCACTCCGGAGCCAATACATTCATTTTCCAAGTACCATGCGGCAAATTGTCCTGCTGCAATAGCAGACTGTGGCGCATCAAAAACCAAAAACACACCTTCTGTTGCGGGATGTAAGGTAGCCGCTGCCAAAGGTTGACGGTAACGAATACGCGCTTGTACTCGCGTGGGCTGTTCAGTTGCCAAATCGGGGCGTATCCAATGAACATCTTCTTGCGCAATCCAAAGCGCACGGCGGTATAGCCCAGGGTGGTCTTTTCCCTCACCTACATAGATTGTATTTGTTTCCACATCGGTAGCCAACACAAAAAGTGGCTCAACCGTACCCCCAACCGCCAAGCCTTTTCGTTGCCCTACCGTGAAAAAATGTGCGCCGTTATGCGTTCCTACTTTGATACCATCGGTTGGAGAATAGGTGTATTTTTTAGCCAATCCTTCGGGAGAAGTCTCTCGAGATTCGGCGTACATCGGGTGCGAATTGGGTACTTGAATGATATCTCCTTTTTTGACCGCAAGTTTTTGTTGTAAAAAATCGGGAAGGCTTACTTTTCCAATAAAACACAACCCCTGTGAATCTCGTTTTTCGGCAGTGATAAGTCCTTGTTCAGCGGCAATTTTGCGCACCTCGCTTTTTTGTAATCCTCCAATGGGAAACAAGGTTTTTGCCAATTGCGCCTGATTCAACTGACACAAAAAATAGGATTGGTCTTTGTTGACATCGGCGCCAGCAAGCAGTCGATACATTGTATTATTTGAAACTAGGGTTTCTTCCTTTTGACAATAGTGCCCAGTTGCAACAAAATCAGCACCCAACGAGATAGCAATATCTAAAAACACGTCAAATTTAATTTCACGATTGCACAACACATCTGGATTTGGAGTGCGCCCACGTTGGTATTCAGCAAACATATAATCTACAATGCGCGCTTTGTACTGCTCACTCAAATCCACTGTTTGAAAAGGAATTCCCAGTTTGTCGGCTACAAGCATCGCATCATTACTATCTTCTAGCCATGGACATTCATCGGAGAGTGTAACGGAGTCGTCATGCCAGTTTTTCATAAACAACCCAATGACCTCATAGCCCTGCTGCAACAACAAATAAGCCGCAACGCTAGAGTCTACGCCTCCCGAAAGCCCAACAATGACACGTTTTCCTTGCATGGCACAAAGGTAAGTATGATGATACCGCCCCACCAAACGTGTGGGGATTAACGATTAATTTACTTCCGAAGTTTTTTCTGACGCTCAGCCTCTTCCATCATTTCAGCCATTTTACGCTGAAAGCGGTTTTGCTTTTTCGGCTTCTTTTTGTTTTCCTCAATTTGAGCATGGATTTTATCTTGATCAATAATCACGTTTTTAACCACTACCATAATAGCAATCATCAACAGGTTAGAAACCACGTAGTACAAGCTAAATCCACTTGCATAATTGTTAAAGAAAAACAACATCATAACAGGCATCAAATACATGATAAATTTCATGTTAGGCATACCTGGCTGTGTCGGCTGCATTTGCTGTCCTGTGGTCATTCGGGTATAGAAAAATATCGCTACCGAAGCCAATAATGGGAATAAACTGATATGGTCACCGTAGAACGGAATGCTAAACGGCAATTCCGCAATAACATCGTAAGAGGATAGATCATCTGCCCATAAAAACGATTTTCCACGTAACTCATACGCTATAGGGAAAAAGTAAAATAACGCAAAGAACACAGGCATTTGCAACAGCGCAGGAATACAGCCCGCAAGCGGACTTGCCCCAGCTTTGGTGTAGAGCTTCATGGTTTCCTGCTGACGCTTGGTTGCATCTTTTTTATACTTTTCATTTATCGCAGTGATTTCCGGTCTAAGCACACGCATTTTTGCTTGCGACACATAGGATTTATACAACACCGGCGACAACACCAAACGCACAATTATAGTAAGCAAAATAATGGCAATACCATGAGGCACTAAACCTGTAAGAAATCCAAAAAGTGGATAAAAAACCGATCGGTTTATCCAACCAATAATTCCCCATCCAAACGAAATACTCTCAAATAAATTCTCATCGTAATTTTTGAGTATAGTATAATCTGTTGGTCCCATATACCAATCAAAATTGGCTTCAAAACGATTACGTTGATACGGAAGTGTGGTTTCGGTAGCAAATCCTTTAAGGTATGCAGAGGCTTCGACCTCCTCATCAGTCATGTCTGCTGACGTTAGTGTCACCTGCTCAAGAGGATCCTTAGGAATAAGAATACTGCTGAAAAAGTGTTGGCGGTACGATATCCACTCTACATTTTTTTCTTTGTCGTCATCGTCGCCTGATGCCGAAAGCGTGCTATACTTATCGTTTTCGTGACGGTATGCCAACTGCGTATATCGATTTTCGTACTGAGCGCTTTTAGCATGACGAAACCCATTCATGCTCCACGTAAATGCAGCCGGAATTGACGTGTCCAAAGCATTTTCAATGCCTTCGGCAACCACCTCAAAACCAAAGCGATATCCCTCTTTTGGAAGTGTATACACAAATTCGATGTAGCCGTTTCCATCAACAGTAGCGCGAAGGCGTAATTCTTCACCCTTTTCGCCTTTGGTAACCGTTGGTGAAAACATCAAAAATTTGGTTTGTAACAATTGCCCTGTGGCAGTGGTGAAAGCAATGTTTAGGGCGTTGTTATCTTTATCAATAAGATACAATGGAGTGTCTTGGTAATTCACTTCTCCGTTCAACAGCACTTGCTCCATAATACCTCCCTTGGTAGAAATGCCGAGAGTAAGTGCGCTATTTTGGAGGGTAATCGTTTCTTTAGCAATTGATGTTGTAGGAACTGCTTCTGTGGGAGTTGCTACAACCACATCAGGGGCTTGTGATTTAGTTTCAGCAACTGCTTCTGTGGTTTGCTCTTGTTGGGTGTTGGCTTGTGCTATCTCCTCAGCAGACTGGGTGTACATCATCCATGTGAAAATGACAAAGATGAGCACCATACCAATAATTTGTAACGGGTCTATCCGACGTTCTTCCATTCGTTATTTATTTGTTTTTGCATATTGACTACACGCCTGCACAAAGGATGAAAAAAGTGGGTGCGGCGCCAAAACAGTACTCTTATATTCGGGGTGATATTGTACACCTACAAACCACGGGTGTGCGTCAATTTCAACAATTTCTGCAAGTCCAGTTTCTGGATTTATCCCTGTTGCCTTTAAGCCATGAGATGATAATTGGTCTAAGTAAGCATTATTGAGTTCGTAGCGATGGCGGTGACGCTCACTAATCGCATCTTTTTGATAAATTTCATGCACACGGCTATTAGGCGTGAGCTTGCAATCCCAAGCACCAAGACGCATCGTACCTCCCTTATTTTCCACCTCTTTTTGCTCATCCATAAGACTAATCACAGGGTGAGAAGTATCTTCCGAAATCTCTGTGGAATTGGCATCTTTCAACCCAATTACATTACGCGCATATTCGATTACTGCCATTTGCATACCCAAGCAAATTCCAAAAAATGGAATATTGTTTTCGCGCACATATTGTATGGCAGTTATCTTACCTTCGATCCCTCTAGAGCCAAAGCCAGGCGCAACGAGTAATCCATGAAGTCCCTTGAGTTTTGATGTACAGTTTTTAGGTGTTAAGTGTTCCGAGTGTATTGAAACCACATCTACTTTTACTTCGTTAACAGCACCTGCATGAATAAAAGCCTCCAAAATAGATTTATACGAATCTTGCAACTCAACATATTTTCCAACAAGCCCAACACGAATGTGATGTTTTGGGTTTTTATATCTAGACAAAAATGCTTTCCATTTCGTAAGGTCTGGTTCCAAATTATCGGGAAGCGATAACAAATCTAAAACGACACGATCTAATCCCTCTTCAAGCATCAAAAGTGGTACGTCATAAATGGTATCTGCATCAATCGATTGAATAACCGCTTCACGTTTAACATTGCAGAATAGCGCTAGTTTATTACGAATTTCATCTAAAAGTTCGTGTTCTGTACGGCACACCAAAACATCGGCGTTAATTCCACTTTCCATCAATGTTTTGACAGAGTGTTGGGTGGGTTTTGTTTTTAATTCTGCTGCTGCAGACAGGTAAGGAACAAGAGTAAGATGTATTACAATACAGTTGTCACGCCCCAATTCCCAACGCAACTGACGTACTGCCTCAATGTAAGGCAACGACTCAATATCCCCGACCGTTCCGCCAATTTCAGTAATGACCACATCATAATCTCCAGTGGAACCTAGCAATTGCATACGTTCCTTGATTTCATTGGTAATGTGCGGAATGACTTGAACGGTTTTACCTAAAAACTCACCTCGGCGTTCCTTTTCAATCACGCTTTGATAAATACGACCTGTAGTCACATTATTGGCTTGCGAAGTACGCACGTTTAAAAAGCGCTCATAGTGCCCAAGATCGAGGTCGGTTTCTGCTCCATCATCTGTGACAAAACACTCTCCATGCTCATAGGGATTTAGCGTTCCAGGGTCAACGTTGATGTAGGGGTCAAATTTTTGAATTGTAGTTTTTAGTCCGCGTGCCTGTAATAAGTTCGCTAATGATGCTGAGATAATGCCTTTACCAAGAGATGAAGTAACTCCTCCAGTAACAAAAATGTATTTGGTTTTAGGCATAGCTTGATTGCATTAAAGGTGCAAAAATACAAATAAACTACCTAACCTCTAACGAATCTAAAACGATGTTAGCGGGCTTTACTTCTATCATTTCAAAACCCTGATGCTGAATGGTGTATGTGGCATTATTTTCATAACCGCCAGTTGGCGTGAATTTATATTCAAATCGATGTTGAAGTTGTTCGCCTAAACCTAAAGAAACACCTTCTGGAAGGGTGCGTTTTATGGCTATACGCAATGCCACATCAATCATTACATCAAAACCTTTAACAGCAGTACGATTAGGGATTTTTCCAAACCTTTCTTTGTAGTTTTCATCAAATTTTATGCGAACGCTATCTCGTTTTTCATGAAAATAGTTTGGATACGTAAAACGTAAATTTCCCAAATGTGCTTGAGAAACATTGGGGTCGTCATAAGTTGCAGAACGGTAATGTGTAAAGAGTTGCACTTGCCTATCGTCTCTTTGTTGGGCATTAAGCATAGAGGTCATCCCTGTAACAAGATTTAAATCTTCGGTTTCTAAAAACACCCAATTTGGTCGGGTGGGTGTGAGGAGGGAATCCACAACATCGGGCTTTACATAACCAAAATCCGCATCTGGTCGAATAATTTCTGCTAACGGAAACTGCTCTTTTAGTTTAAACTCTGTTTTTCTATTCTTATCATCTGAAATAATCAAAATACATGGATTATCGGTATTTGCATACAAGGAATCAATGTAAGATGATAGCTGTTTATTTAAAGCTCTCCTACTTGGTATCGTATTAAACGTAGCTTGGGAAGGTTTAATATCGCGTGTTGTCAGAGGCGATACAACGGGGACATTAAAAAAAACCATAGCTTGTGCCACACGACTCACATTTTCTGGAGTAAAAGGTCCAATTACCGCATCAAATTGAGAGAAATTATTTTGATTGAGAATTTGCTCAACAATGTAGCGTTGATTTTCAGTATCAAAAACCGTAAGCTCAACACTCAGCCCCGCTTTGTTAAGGCTGTCTGCAGCGTGAAGCATACCCGCATAAAAATCTAGCGCAACCGTAGTAAGATTACGTTCCGATAGAGTTTTCTTGATTTGAATTACAGAATCCAATTCAATACGTGATAGACGAAATGGCGCCATAAGTGCAATGCGCACCACAGGAGTTACAAAAGTACTGTCCCAAAAACTTGGTTTTGCCCCAAATTGTAGCTTTTGTTGCACCAATGTATCCGCTTGTATTTTAGGAATTTTAAGCACCATACCTGCTTGCAAGTTCACATTGAGAAGTTCGGGGTTTAACTCCTCTAAGGTCTCACGATTAAGTCCTAATTTTTGCTCTAATCGATAATAGCCTTCTCTGGGCTGCACGGTGTAATAGCTAAATTGAGCCGCTTTTTCTTCGGCAGTTTTATGAGGGACATACAGCACAGCACCAATAGAAAGTGTATCGCCCAATTGCGGATTTAACACGCGAAGCGAATCAATCAAAATGCCATAGGTATAAGCAACGCGCCAAAGCGTTTCTTTGGGCCTCACAACGTGTTGTCCCAATTTGGGTTCAGTCTTAATTTGAACTACTTTTTTATAACGTGGAATTTGAAGTTTATCACGCTTGCGAATAACTTTTTTAGCAAATGGATTGTGTGCAATAATTTGTTCGGTAGTAACATCGTACCTATTTGCGATTGCCTCAAGGGTTTCTTTCTTTTTTACTTTGTGTACAATAAAATGCGATACCTCTGCCTGCTGAGCTACGCCAACAAAACAAAAGAGTGCAAACACAAAAACAATAAAACGTTTACTCCCACTCAATAGTTGCGGGAGGTTTAGAACTGATGTCATAGACCACACGGTTAATTCCTGGAACACGATTAATGATTTGGTTTGAAATTTCTTGTAAAAACTCATAAGGCAAATGTACCCAATCTGCCGTCATTCCGTCTGTTGATGTTACTGCACGAAGCGCAACACACTTCTCATAAGTGCGTTCATCGCCCATAACCCCAACCGATTGCACCGGCAATAGCATTACGCCAGCTTGCCAGACATCGTCATACAGGCCATGATCGCGTAATCCTTGTATAAAAATGGCATCCGTCTCTTGAAGCATTGTCACTTTTTCTTTTGTGATATCGCCCAAAATACGAATAGCAAGACCTGGTCCTGGGAAGGGATGACGGCCTAAAATCCCAGCAGACATGTTTAGGCTTGCGCCTACCCTGCGCACCTCATCTTTGAACAGCATATTAAGAGGTTCTACCACTTTTAATTTCATAAAATCGGGAAGTCCACCCACATTATGATGTGACTTAATCGTTGCCGAAGGACCATTCACCGAAACCGATTCAATTACATCGGGGTAAATGGTTCCTTGTGCAAGCCATTTGGCACCTTCTACTTTGTGTGCTTCCTCATCAAACACTTCTACAAAAACCCGACCAATAATTTTGCGCTTTGTTTCGGGATCACTTACCCCCGCCAATTCACTCAAAAATTGGTCGGTAGCATCTACGCCCTTTACATTAAGTCCCATGTGCTCGTATTGCGCAAGTACATCGGAAAATTCATTTTTGCGCAACAGTCCATTATTTACAAAAATGCAGTGCAAGTTTGGGCCAATAGCTTTATGCAATAAAATGGCTGCCACAGAAGAATCAACACCGCCGCTAAGTCCTAAAATCACTTTGTCGTTGCCCAACTGCGCTTTAAGTCGTGCAACGGTGGTTTCAACAAATGCATCCGATGTCCAATCTGGGGTAATTCCTGCGATATCTACTAAAAAGTTTTGTAGCAACTGTTTCCCATCAGTGGAATGATATACTTCCGGGTGAAACTGAATACCATACGTCATGCTATCATCCATCACAAAAGCAGCATTGGCAACGTCTTTAGTTGATGCCAATTGTGTTGCATTTTCTGGCAATTTTTTAATGGTGTCGCTATGACTCATCCACACTTGCGATTGCAGTGGAATATCTTTTAAAAACGGATGCTTTTCGACTTTTGCCAAACGTGCGCGTCCATATTCTCTTGTATTGGAAGGGGCAACTTCACCCCCATTAAAATGCGCTAAATACTGTGCGCCATAGCAAACCCCAAGCAAGGGCACTTTGTTCCGAATGGCACTTAAATCTGGGTGAGGGGCATCGTCGGAGCGTACCGAAAACGGAGACCCAGAAAGGATAACTGCCTTAAAGGTTGAAACATCATCTGGAATATTGTGAAAAGGGTGTATTTCACAAAAAATGGAGAGCTCTCGAACACGGCGCGCAATGAGTTGTGTGTATTGCGAACCAAAATCAAGAATAAGTACTTTGTTATGCATATGCAAAAATACAATTAAACTTTATTGGTGATTATTGCTTTAGCATTAGTTTTTAACAGTAAATATGTTAAAAATTTTAGCGAGAATCCATTTATAAACATTAAAAATGCTGTGAAATAACAGGTTTAATACTGCACAACATGCAACCCGTTAGCAGTTGTCTCAAGCACATTTTTTAAGTCATCCGTAAACTTCTCAACGGTTTTATCTGTCAAAAAAGAAGAAAAATGCGCTATGCGTTCTTGCAATTTATCGTTAGGGAACAGTGCATTTCGGATATCAGTAACTCGGATGATTTCATCTTGAAGTTTGATACGCTGCGCCTTAAGCAAGCGTTTTTCCAGTTTGTCTAATCCTTTGAGTTGCTTTTTTTCTTGCGCATTAACAGCACCTAAAAAAGAAGCGTCGGTTTGTTTGGCCAGTGCTTTTAAATCTTCAAATTGGCGCAGCAACTCATTTCGTTGTGTAGAAAAATCAATATCGATATCACTAATTTGGCGCACTCGCTTGTTGATAAATGACGCTTTTGGCAAAAACAAATCTTGTAATGAAAGTTCAAGTTTCGTGCATTTTCTCACTTGCTTTTCGGACATCAACAGCAAACTAGATCGGTGTTGCAAAAGCGGATACGGCACATTAAAAACCTCAAAAGCAGCTTTTAACTGTAGCCAATACGCCAATTCGCCTCCTCCACCAACATAAGCTATGTTTGGCAAAACACATTCTTGATACAACGGACGCATTAGCGCATTGGGCGAAAAACGCTCGGGATGGTTGTGTATTTCAGCTTCTAAAGCAGATAAATCCCAATTGTATTCCCCCTCTGCTGCCGTGTAGTTTTTACCCTTTTTTACGATGCGTGTTCGTTTATCATCAAGGAGATAGAATAAATTGATTTCTCTGGGGTTTACCTGTGGCTTGTAGTTAGGTATTGCTTTTGACAAGGCTGTATCGGTTTTCACAACCGATTTATGTATTGTTTGCGCTCTTAATTCTTTAGATATAATGGACGAAAAAAGTGATTTTAGTGCATGATCATCTCCGTCAACAACAATCAATCCATATTTTCCAAAAAGCTGGTGCATCAGCTTTCGAGTGGCATTGGCCAAATTATCTTCTTGTAAATAACAATCGGCAAATAATTTTAACAGCTCTTTTCCATGCCGATTTTTGCTCCAATACGGCTCCAATTGACTATATAATTCATGTAAATTTTCGGTGCGCATTCGTCCCACAGGACCACCTGATTTGGTATCCCAGCGTACTTTTTGCTCACCCAAAAAAAAGTGATTGATTTCCTCAAAATCATGATCTTCAGACGCCATCCAAAAAACTGGAACATAATGATGTAAACTGTCTGTCCGTTGCAACCTTTCAGCGGTATTTATAACATCCAAAATCTTATACCAAAAAAACAAAGGTCCGGTGAAGATATTCAATTGATGCCCTGTGGTTATCGTAACCGTATTGGGCTTTTTCAAAAGGTTTACGTTAATTGTAACTTTCTCTTTTTGTGTAAGATGCTTATATTGGTTTTGTATAGTATCAACCAATATTTTTCGGTTTTCTTTAGGAAAAGAAACAACTCTGTTTTGCGCTATTTGTTGGACTTCCGAAGTTGATACCAGTCCGTTGTGAAAAGGCAGCAATGCCTCATCTGATTGCAACAAACGTTGCATTAAGGGTGAATACACGCCCGACGGATACCCTGAAGATGTTATTGACTTCACAAGACAAAAGTAGTTAAAGTATGAAATTGACGCATTTTAGGTCAATCCTACGTTGGCAGGGACAGCCTGTAAATCAAAATCCTGAGCAGAAGTTATCGTCAAGTTGGCAAAATCGCCAACCTTAAGGTAGTGCTGTTGTGCATCTACCCAAACTTCGTTATCCACATCTGGGGAATCAAATTCGGTGCGTCCAACAAAAAAGTTCCCTTCTTTTCTATCGATAACGCATTTTAACGTTTTTCCTATCAATGCTTGATTTTTTTCCCAAGAAATTTGGGCTTGAAGTTCCATAAGTTCATTTACTCTAGCCTGTTTTACTTCGGCAGGAACATTGTCTTCTAGCGAATGAGCGTGTGTATTTTCCTCGTGGCTGTACTGAAAGCACCCTAATCGCTCAAAACGCATTTCTTTTACCCAAGATTTTAGCAATTCGAAGTCCTCTTCAGTCTCACCGGGATATCCCAAAATAAGGGATGTTCGAATTGCCATTTCTGGAACAGCATTTCTAAATTTTTTGAGCAAGGTCGTGGTTTTTTCTTGCGTAGTTCCACGCCGCATAGAGCGTAAAATAGGATCTGAAATATGTTGTAGAGGAATATCAATATAAGAACATACTTTTGGCTCACTAGCTATCACTTCCAATACATCTTCTGGAAAGCCGGTTGGAAAGGCGTAGTGCAAGCGTATCCAAACAATACCCTCCACCTGTGCCAAGGCTTTGAGCAAATCTGCCAATCGCCGTTTTTTGTACAAGTCCAAACCGTAATAGGTAGAGTCTTGTGCAATGATAATCAGTTCTTTTACGCCGTTTTTGGCAAGCCCGTTGGCTTCCTCAACCAAGTCCTCGATGGGTTTTGAGCGATGTGCCCCGCGCATAAGCGGAATAGCGCAAAACGAACACGGTCGGTCGCAACCTTCAGAAATTTTTTGATATGCATAGTTTTTGGGTGTAGTCGTAAGGCGTTCGCCAAGTAGCTCATGACGGTAGTCTGCGCCTAACGCTTTGAGTAAGAGCGGTAAATCTGTTGTGCCAAAATATTCGTCCACATTTGGGATTTCGGCTTCTAACTCGGGTTTATAGCGCTCACTTAAACAACCGGTTACAAATAATTTATCGATGAGTCCCTGTTCTTTTTGTTCTGCAAAATTCAGTATCGTATTTACCGATTCCTCCTTGGCATTATCAATAAAACCACAGGTATTCACCACGACGATATTGCCTAGCTGTTCATGAACCACCTCTTTGTCACTGGCTTTCAACTGCCCCATCAGCACCTCTGAATCGTAGATGTTTTTGGAACATCCAAGTGTAACCACGTTGATTTTATTCTTTTTTGCTGATTTAGTTCGCATAGTTAATTGTACCCTTTTGGAGGTTTACGATGTTTGGTAATTTGCTCATAAGCCGCAGCCATAGACAATAATTTTGCTTCGCTAAAGCTGGGAGCAATTAATGTTAGGCTTGCAGGCTTCCCATCTTTATAATATCCCATCGGAACCGCTAGGCAGGGATAGAAAGCAATAGCAGCATATGATGCATGGTTGTTATTTATAGATAAAACTGCATCTAATTTATGTGCTTTAATAGGCGCTTCAAAAAAGTTAGAGGCGCTTTTATTTAAGCGGTTTTTAACTTGATTTAAAGCCTCTATGGACTGAGTATCAGATTGTACTCCATCTAATCTTTCTTGACTGTAGGGCATATACAAAAGGCTGTCCGATGAATTAAAATCAATGATTTGCTCTACGTCCAAATTTGCATACTTAGTATTCGAATTGGATGTAAAATACGCTGGTATATCACGTTTCATGTCCCCATCTAGAATTTTTATAAAACCTGAAAGACTAACGCTCTCTGCATTTATTTTAACTATTACAGCACCTGCTTTTTCAAGGTCAGCAATAGCATTGCTATACAACGAATCTGAATTGACTAAAGACTCAAATGCGCCCAATCGAATACCTTTTAATGCTGTTAGTGTTGTGGCTCCCATAAATGCATCTCCCCTTGAAACTGAAAGCGTAATGGAATCTTTTTCATCTGGTCCTTCTATAGCGTCTAATAATATCGCGTTATCCGTTACGTTTTTTGTCATAGGACCGGAGGTATCTAAGGTACTAGAAATAGGAACAATTCCTGTTCGGCTAACCAACCCAATGGTTGGCTTAACCCCAACCACAGCATTTTTACTCGATGGAGATAATATTGAACCCGAAGTTTCAGATCCCAAGGCGGCTACGGCATAATTTGCAGCAACTGCTACCCCACTGCCTGAACTTGAACCACCTGTCTCAAAAATTTTTCTTCCATAAGGATTTAGCGTTTGCCCGCCAATAGCACTATAACCCAACGGACAGCCTTCGCAAAAATAATACGCCCATTCGCTTAAGTTTACTTTTCCAAGAATCAGCGCCCCTTTTTTCTTGAGTTGACCTACCACAAAAGCGTCTTTTTCAGGGGTATGGTTTTCCAAAATTGCAGCACCCGCCGTAGTAGGCATATTGGAGGTATTAATATTGTCTTTCAAAAGTATGGGCATACCATAAATGGGGTGTGTTGCACTATCCCTTTCTTTATCTTTAATTCTTGCCTCCTTAATAACATCAGGGTTTAAGGCGAGAATAGCATGAAGCGTCGTTTCAGGGTTAGATTCAAAAAGACGAATCCTGTACAAATAAAAAGTAACCAATTCTTCATAAGATAAATTCCCCACAGAGACATGGCTTTGAATAGTGGGTATATCTTGTTCAAGAATAAAGGGTTTTAACGCTTCGTATTTTTGTTCTCCAAACCTATCCAGTTCTTTCTCGAAAGGAGACCAAAGAGCGTTTTTATCTAAAAATTTAGACTGAACCAACTTATAGCGCATTCTAGGATTTTCGTGGTCTGCGTTTTGATTGATTTCCTCAGTTTCATCATAGGGCTGCCAATACAGCTTAGAGGGCTGTGAGCATGATGCCAACATAAACAATGAAAGTAATAATGCTAATCTTGTCATAATTAATCTTTTTCGAACAAGGAATCTAAGAATTCTTTTGCATCAAAAGGCAATAAATCCTCAACACCTTCACCTACGCCAATATATTGTATGGGAACTTCTAACTCGTCTGAAATTCCAATGACCACTCCCCCTTTGGCAGTGCCGTCAAGTTTGGTCAAAATAAGTCCTGATACAGCAGTTGCTTCAGCAAATTGCTTTGCCTGAGCAAAGGCGTTTTGTCCTGTTCCTCCATCTAAAACAAGTAGTACTTCATGAGGTGCCTCGGGGATTATTTTTTGCACAACACGTTGAATTTTAGCTAATTCCTGCATAAGATTGGTGTTGTTATGTAAACGCCCTGCGGTGTCTATTAGTAGCACATTCATTTGTTCTTTTTTAGCCCGCTCTACCGCAGTATAGGCTACCGATGCAGGGTCACTTCCTTCTTGGAGCTCTACAAGTGGCACATCTACACGTTCAGACCACAAGCGCAATTGCGCTACGGCACCTGCTCTAAAAGTGTCAGCAGCAGCCAACATGACGCTTTTTCCTTCACTTTTATATCTATGCGCCAGTTTGCCAATGGAGGTCGTTTTTCCTGCGCCATTTACTCCTACTACCAATATGACTTGAAGTTCGTCAGTACTGATATTTTGTGAAGATTGAGATGCTGTTAATAGCGTTACCATCTCATCGTACAAGAGCTTGTCTAATTCGGATACATTGAGGTATTTTTCTTTAGAAACACGTTTCTCAAGTTGATCCATGATTTTTTGGGTGGTAGATACGCCTACATCCGACATCAACAGCACCTCTTCTAATTCCTCCAAAAGGTCTGCGTCAACGCTACTGCGCCCCAGCACCGCCTTTTTTAAGCGTTGCGTCCAAGCGCGCTTTGTGGCAGCTAACCCTGTCTGTAGTTGGTCCGAAGATTTGCTAAAGAATCCCATGTGATAAAGGTACGTTTTGGATATAAAAAAAGCCACAAAAAGTGGCTTTTATGTCATTTAATATGGATTGAATTACTTTTTCGCTAACCAATCGTTCACCAATTCTGGTTCTAAAATGGTTTCCACAAAAGTATATGCGCCCGACTTGTCGCTACGCACCATCTTGATGGCTTTGGTAAGACGCTTTGATTTCGTTTGTAAGGTTGCTACGGTTTTCTTTGCCATAATTACTTAATTTCTTTGTGAACCGTCATTCGCTTAAGAATCGGGTTAAATTTTTTAATTTCAATACGATCTGGCGTATTCTTTTTGTTTTTCGTCGTGATATAGCGCGACGTACCTGCAAGACCAGAGTCTTTATGCTCGGTGCATTCCAAAATAACCTGAACGCGATTTCCTTTTTTAGCCATGACGTGCCTTATTTAATTAGACCTTGAGCGCGTGCTTCTTTAATCACCGCTGAAAGCCCTTTTTTGTTAATCGTTTTTAACGCCGAAGTCGATAGTTTTAGGGTAATCCATTTGTCTTCCTCTACAAGATAGAAACGCTTCTTGATAAGGTTTGCGCCAAACTTGCGCTTTGTTTTGTTCATGGCATGCGATACGTTGTTTCCAACCATCGCTTTTTTGCCCGTTAATTCACATACTTTCGACATGACTTCTTTTTTAACAGGCTGCAAATTTAATCTTTTTAAGGGAGTTACAAAGAATATTTGTAAATTTATTGTATCAAATCTTAACCTGCTATCAAGCTCCCCAGAAAAACTTAGAAAAGAATACTAAATGGTTATTAGTAAAAACGGAAATGGGTCAATACTATTAACTATTAACTTCTTTACTAATAACTTAATCAAGTGTCTTGAGCAACATCTCCAATGCTTTATTCAATGTTTTTTGGAGGTTCCGCTCACGGTGTTTGCCAAAACAAAAGGTTTCTGAAAATTCCTGTTCTGGCGTAATTATCGCAATACAAACGGTTCCAATTTCGGCATCGGCATCGCCTATGGTTGGTCCAAAATTTCCTGTAGTAGCTACGGCAACATGAGCACCTGTTATGAGCAAAACTCCCCTCGCCATGGCTAGCGCAACAGGCTCGCTTACAACAGTATGCTTTGCAATAGTTTCTGCTGAAACACCCAAAATAGATTGTTTTAAATCCGTAGCATAACTTACCACCGAACCCTTAAAATAAGCGGAAGCACCTGCGTTTTTGGTAAACAAGGCTGCCAAAGCGCCACCTGTGCAGCTTTCAGCGGTAGCAAGCGTCCAATGTTTTGTCTTTAGGGCATTGCCAATTTGTAGTTCTATGGATTCTTCAGACTCAAATCCCGTAATATGATCACCGATAAGTGGGTAAAGCGCATCAAAAAAAGTATCTATTTCGTTGAGCAATTTGATTTCATCCGTTCCTTTAGCGGACAAACGTAAGCGAACACGCCCTAAATTGGGCAAATACGCCAATTTGATATGCTGTGGAAGTGACTGTTCCCAATCGGCAATTTTTTCAGCAATAATACTTTCCCCCAATCCGTAAGTCATCATGGTTTTATGCGCCAACGCAGGAAGCGGAAAGGTTTCTTTTATGCGTGGAATAAGCTGTTCAAGAACCAAGTACTTCATTTCAAACGGCACTCCGGGGAGCGATACAAAAACAGTGTTTTCCTTTTGCATCCACATGCCCATGGCAGTGCCATGGGGGTTGAATAGTTGCGTACATTTAGAGGGCAACATGGCTTGTAATCTGTTTAAATCATTGACAGGTGCCTTCACATACTTTTGAAATAATTCTTCAATATGCGCCATCACTTCGGGGTAAAACTTCAAAGTGTCATTAAAATATTCGCATAATGTATGTTTGGTGATATCGTCTTTGGTAGGTCCTAAACCGCCTGTCATGACCACCAAGTCCACGTTGTTTTGCGCTTCAGTAAACGCCTCGATTATGGCCGTTTTATTATCCGAGATAGAACGTATTTGGCATACTTCAACGCCAATTTTGTTAAGCGCTTTGCCAAGAAAAGCAGCATTAGTGTCCACAATTTGCCCAATAAGTATCTCATCGCCAATAGTTATGATATCTGCTCGCATCTATTTAACAATAACTGAAAAGGCTTTGTGCCCATCTAAAAACCCTTCCAAGGAATCATTTTTTGCAACAGGACCTACGCCAGCAGGCGTTCCCGTAAACAAAATGTCGCCAATTTTTAAGGTAAAATATTGGGATACATGCGCAATGATTTCGTCTATACTCCAAAGCATTAAACTTGTATTGGCTTCTTGCACAACGGAGCCGTTTTTGTGAAGTGAAAAAGAGATGCTTGTCAAGTCGCCAAAGGCTGATTTATCAAACCATTTTCCCACCACCGCCGAACCGTCAAATGCCTTTGCTTTTTCCCAAGGCAGTCCGCTAGTCTTAAGTTTTTGTTGCAGATCACGAGCAGTAAAATCAATACCTAAACCAATTTCGTTATAGTATTTATGTGCAAATTTGGATTGGATATGTTTTCCAATTCGGTTAATTCTAACCAAAACTTCCAGTTCGTGATGCACTTCGTTGGAAAATTCAGGAATAAAAAACGGAAGGTTAGATTGCGCAATGGCGGTATCGGGCTTCATAAAAATCACAGGCTCATCGGGACGGGTATTATCCAACTCGTCTATATGTGCTGCATAATTTCTCCCGACGCAAATAATTTTCATAAACTGGTGTTCAGGGTTTCCAATCTTATGGCAGTTAATACTTTCTTAGTGTACAATGGAAAATCAGCGTCTAACAACCAACTGAAATACCCCGGTTCGCGCTGTAATACATCAACTACTTTTTTGCCTTTATGCTTTCCAAAGCTAAACGATGGGTCGCCATCGTCATCAAATAGAATAAACCCTGCAAAGTCAACACTTTTACGCCTTGTTGAGAAAGCACTTAGCTTAGCGATATCGTTTTCAAGCGTGTCATATTTTTCAATTTGTGCTTTCAACACCTCGTATGTTGCCGTGGTATCAGCCTCTGCGCTGTGCGCATTTTCCAAGTTTTTACCACAATAAAATGCATAGGCTGCGCTTAAATTTCGCTTTTCCATTTTGTGAAAAATAGTTTGCACGTCAACAGTCAAATGCTTTTTAAAATCCACATCAATTCCCGCGCGAAGCATTTCCTCTGCCAATAGTGGAATATCAAATCGGTCAGAATTAAATCCTGCCAAATCGGAGCCTTTAATCATGTCATACACCTGCTTGCTTAATTGCTTAAACGTAGGTTCATTAGCAACTTTTTCGTCAGTAATGCCGTGTACGGCTGTGGTTTGTGGTGGAATGGGCATTTCGGGATTTACCAACCATGTTTTTCCTTCTTTATTTCCGTTTGGAAAAACCTTTAAAATGGATATTTCTACAATGCGATCTTTTGCCACATTCACTCCTGTGGTTTCTAAATCGAAAAAACAAATCGGACGAGTTAATGAAAGTTCCATAGTTATAACGTTTGAGTATCGTCCCAATTTTCGATGCGTTCTTTGAGGCGCAGCAAAAACATCCCGCCCATGGCACCATTTATAATGCGGTGGTCGTAGCTATGTGATACCACCATTTGTTGGCGCACGGCAATCACATCGCCATGTTCGGTTTCCAAAACAGCTGGTACTTTTCGAATGGCACCAAGGGCAAGAATTGCCACTTGCGGTTGATTGATAATGGGTGTCCCGGTCAAACTACCAAACATTCCAACGTTGGTTATGGTATATGTCCCTCCTTGTACATCGTCGGGATTTAGTGCATTGTTTCTGGCATTCGAAGCCAATTCATGTACTTTTTTTGCAAGACCAACAAGATTGAGTGAATCGGCTTGCTTGATTACGGGAACGATTAGATTTCCATCAGGTAACGCTGTAGCCATCCCCAAATTAATGTCTTTTTTCTTGATAATATTCGTGCCTTCTAAAGAGCTATTGAGCAGAGGAAACTCGGGTAAAATTTGTGCGATAAGCTGAAAAAATATGGGAGTAAATGTGAGTTTCACACCATGATGCTGCACAAAATCTTGCTTTACTTTTTCACGCCATTTCCACAGTTTGGTCACATCGATTTCAATAAAAGACTGTACATGAGCCGATGTTTGCAGGCTTCGCGTCATATGTTCTGAAATCATCTGCTCCATCCGTGTCATGGGAATTATGGCATCCTCTATGCCTCTAGAAATTGGCGGTGCGGCAGTTGGTGTTTTAACCACAGGTGGCGTTTGTATTTGCGGTGTTTTTCTGTTTTGTACATAAGCCAAAATATCCCTTTTGGTAACCCTTCCGTCTTTTCCTGTACCAGGAACAGCTGCCAGCTCAGTTTCTGAGATATTTTCTTGCTTAGCGATGTTTTTTACAAGCGGCGAGTAAAAACGAGCATCATCCGTTGTGGATTGCGTCACAGAAGTTACCAATTCTTGCGCTTGCTGCATATAGCTTTCTGCGGATTCGGTTGCAACCTCGGAGGCTGGAGTTTCTACGGGAGCCGTTGTTTCGGTAACAGCTTCTTGTGAAATGACTTCATCTGTTTCGATAAGTGCCAGGGGGGCATCAACAGCAACAACAGCATTTACAGGGTGTAAAATTTCTTTGATTACGCCGTTATACTCACTTGCTACCTCAGAATCTACCTTATCTGTAGCAACCTCAACAACGGCTTCGTCAGCAGCGACAGTATCGCCTTCTTTTTTTAACCATTGCGTTATGGTAGCTTCAGAAACACTCTCACCCATGGTGGGTAATACAAGCTGATAAATGGGCATTCCAATTTTTTTTCAAAAGTACGAATAAATCACGGCTTGCGCTACGACATCACAAGCACTTCTCCCTTGGCATTACTAGAATTACTTCCCACGGCGTGACTTTTGTCTGAGCTTAAAAATTTATACGAAAACGCATTGCCGTATCTATTCATAAAAAAAATACTTTGCTTAAACGAAATAGTGTTTGGGTCAAAAATGAGTTCAGTACCCGTGCTTTTGAATGCTTCTAAATCATCGCAATGATTGGTATGCATAAAAGGAATGTTTTTATTAACCCCGATTTCAATATTCAATTCGTTGGAAATCAACCAATAGCAACTGGGCTGCCTTTTCTTTTTTACTGAACGAGTGCCTCTTAAACGCTTAAGGAAACTGAAGGCATTTGTGGCGAGTTTGATCCAAATTTTTACCAATTTGGAAACCTTAAAATGTTTGGTGTAAAAGTAGTATAATGCCTCTCTAAACCTTTTTTGATAAGCAAAATCTTTAGGGGTGCTTTCCCCTTTAAAGTGAATTATAGTAATAGTAGGATTGTAATAATTTGATCTTCCCAATTGTAACGAACGAAAGCTCAAGTCGTCATCCTCACAGTACATAAAACATTCTTCATCAAAGCCGTTAAGCGCACGATAGTGCGTTGTTTTCATCATCATAAAAGCACCTACCAAAACATCGGTTTCTCCTGCTTGATTTGTAGGTAATTTTAAGTTGTAATAGGTTCCAAAGACCTTAGGAAAGACTTTATATAATCCTGATACTTTGGTAAATGCCACCCAAGGAGTAGGCACACCTCGTTTGGATTCTTTTAAAAAACGTCCAGAGCCATCGATGAGTTTTGGTCCCATGATGGCAAATTGTTGGTTTTTATCCATAAAATCCAACGCTTTACTAAACGTATCTTCCGCAACAACCGTATCTGGATTCAGAATACATACATACTCTCCTTTAGCCTTAGAAACTCCTATGTTGTTTCCTTTTGGAAATCCTAAATTCTCATTGTTCACAACAAGTTTTACCTGTGGAAATTGAGCCTTAATCCAAGGTACACTACCATCTACAGAAGCATTGTCAACAACTATAATTTCAGCATCCAAATCTTTTGTAGCTGCAACAACACTCTGTAAACATAGGTCAACAAAATACTTTACATTAAAGTTTAGAATGACTACCGATAACTTCATGTGCTAGCTTTTCATGGAAGTTTCAAAAGGAATACGTTGGCTAATGCTGCGTCCAAGTGTAAGTTCATCGGCATATTCGAGTTCATCTCCCACGCCAATGCCTCTTGAAATGGCAGAAAATGTTAACGGAAAAGGACTCAATTTTTTGAAGATGTAGTAGTTTGTAGTATCGCCTTCCATAGTGCTCCCAAGGGCAAAGATGATTTCTTTTATGCTTCCCTCTTTAACGCGATTGACCAACGCATCAATGGTAAGCTTGTCTGGTCCAATCCCTTCCATAGGTGAAATCTTACCCCCCAACACATGGTAACGTCCTTTAAACTGTCCTGTTGCCTCTATTGCCATCACGTCTCGCACATCTTCCACCACACAAATGATACTTTCGTCACGAAGGGGATTGACGCAAATACTGCATATTTCAGCATCTGAAATATTGTGGCATGTAGAACAATAACGTATTTCTTGGCGTAATGTTGCAATGGCTGTAGAAAGTCTTTCGCTATAATCTTTGGGTTGGCGCAACAGGTGCAGCACCAATCGAAGAGCAGACCGCCGACCAATACCTGGGAGTTGCGCAATTTCATCTACCGCTTTTTGCACTAAAGACGACGGAAAATCCATGCTCAAAAATACACTATTTCACCAAAAGCCACACCAACACTATATTTACCAAAAAAATAAATGTCCGTTCAATCGCTAGGACTTTGCTTGTTGGTTTATTTTGGGGTGCTGTATGGCATTTCAAGAGTAGTGAGTAAAAACAATAGCAATGCCACTTTTTTTTCAGCTAACAAAAATGCTCCGTGGTATTTGGTTGCCTTTGGCATGATTGGTGCCTCGCTATCCGGACTTACATTTGTATCCGTGCCTGGTTGGGTGGCAAGTACTCAACTTGGATATGTACAAATGGTACTGGGCTACGCACTTGGCTATTTGTTTATTGGAACAATTCTATTGCCGTTGTACTACAAATGGAATGTGGTTAGTATTTACAGTTATTTACGGTATCGATTTGGGGTAAAGACTCATAAAACAGGAGCTTCTTTTTTTATTTTGTCAAGGCTCACGGGAACAAGTTTTAGGTTGTTTCTTGTGCTAAAAGTACTGCATTGGATAGCTTTAGATGCGCTTGATATTCCGTTTTGGATAAGTGCTGCTGTAGCCATTTTTGGTATTTGGCTTTACACCCAAAAAACAGGGATTAAAACCATTATTTATACAGATATAGCACAAACTATTTTTATGCTAATCGCACTATGTGTTGGCGTTTATGTATTGGTTGAGGCATTGCAATTGGACGCAGCATCGTGGTGGACGTGGTGGCAGGCACAGCCTACCACCCAGGTATTTTTTTGGGACGACTGGAATAGTGGGCAGCACTTTATAAAGCAGTTTTTGGCAGGTGCACTCATCTCGTTTACCATGACAGGACTAGACCAAGAAATGATGCAAAAAAACTTGAGTTGTCGTTCACTGCGTGACTCGCAAAAAAACATGTTTTGGTTTACCATTACTATGTGTTTAATCACATTATTTTTTTTGGTACTCGGGGTGTTGCTCACCGCCTATGCGCAAGCCAACGGAATCTCAGGTGTTGGCGACAGTCTATTTCCTGTAGTTGCCACGCAATCAGGTTTGGGAAAACTATTTGCATATACTTTTGTGTTTGGGCTTACAGCAGCAGCATTTAGTAGCGCAGATGGCTCCATGACATCATTGGCAACAAGTGCTAGCATTGATTTATGGGAAATTCAAGAAGGTGAGAAAGGTATTCGGCAACGTAAAGTTATGCATTTAGCGGTGGCGGTGGCGCTTTGGTGCTTTATAGTGGTTTTCTATTATTTGATAAAGGACGAAAGTGTCATTGCACAATTGCTGCTTTTTGCAGGTTATACCTACGGACCTTTGCTGGGGCTTTTTCTTTTGGGTATTTTTTCCAAACATGGAATCCGAGATCGCTATGCGCCTTTGATATGTATTGCAACGCCAATGCTGACCTACGGCATAGCAACGTTGTGCAAATCACATTTTGGATTTGATTTTGGCTTTTTTGTATTAGCACTTAATGGTGCGCTTTCGGCACTATTTCTTTGGCTTTCAGGAGTTGGACTACCAATGTATCAAGGCACTTCCCCAAGTGAATCCGCTACCAAAGGCAGCTAATAAAACTGTATCATATGGTTTGATTTTACCTTCTCCCCACGCCTCAGATAGCGCAATGGGAATAGAAGCAGCCGTGGTATTTCCATAACGCATGATATTGTTATACACCTGGTCATCGCGAAGGTGAAACTTTTTTTGCACAAATTGTGCAATGCGTAAATTAGCTTGGTGTGGTATAAACAAATCAATATCAGAATTGGTTTTTCCATTTTTCTGCAAGGCTTCCAGGATAACTTCACTAAAGCGTACCACGGCATTTTTAAATACCAGTTGTCCATTCATATACGGGTGATAGCGCATATCGTCTTCATCATAATCAGAAACAATTTCAGGAATCCAGCGTTTGGTACTGGGACCAATAATGGCGAGTTCCTCTGCATACTTGCCTTCCGAATATAAATGTGTGGACTGAATACCCTTAGTGGTATCTTCTTCACGAGTGAGCACAGCCGCCCCAGCTCCATCGCCAAAAATAACCGAAACGGTACGCCCGCGAGTGGTGAAATCCATGCCGCCAGAATGGTACTCTGAACCTACCAACAGCACGTTTTTGTACATCCCTGTTTTAATAAATTGGTCAGCAACTGAAAGTCCATAAATAAAACCCGAACACTGATTTCGAATATCTAGTGCGGGACAAGTTCCCATACCCATAAGGTCTTGCAGTAGTACGCCAGAGCCCGGAAAGTACAAATCGGGACTAAGCGTAGCAAAGATGACAAGATCAATATCATCCTTACTAATCTCTGCGCGTTTTAGCGCCATTTCGGCAGCTTTGACACCCATAGTTGCTGTGCCCTCGCCCGAGTCTTTTTGTATCACCCGACGTTCTTTGATTCCGGTGCGTTCCGTAATCCATTCATCGTTAGTATCCATAAGTTTAGACAAATCGTCATTTGTGACAACATTTTCTGGCACATAGTGTCCAAGACCTGCAATTCGAGAGTTATACATATTTAATGAAATTGAAAACACAATAAACGAAATATATTTGGTAGTAAAAAAAAGAAGGTGCAACAACCACGATGCACCTTCAAACAACTTAACCAAAATTAAACAAACCAATAGAAGGAGTGTCTGTAATCAATAGAGTCTCATAGCAATTTTCTCCGCAACAATTCTGTTGATTGATTACTCCACAAATATAAAAATGTTTAACAAAAAAACAAATTATTTAAACAAAAAAATTACGCCATCATGTCAGCCCGTTGATTTTGGTACTTTTTTTGGGTTAAATAGAAAAAATAAAAACTTATGGCTACAGGTAAAATTAATGTTGCAGTTGAAAATATTTTTCCACTAATTAAAAAATTTCTTTATAGCGATCATGAAATTTTCTTACGCGAATTGGTTTCAAATGCCACAGACGCTACACTTAAACTAAAACACCTTACCAATATTGGTGAGGCAAACGTGGAATACGGCAATCCACAAATAGAAATCAAGGTTGATAAAGACAAACGAACGCTTCACGTTATTGATCAAGGCTTAGGAATGACCGCCGAAGAAGTGAATAAATACATCAATGAGGTGGCTTTCTCAGGAGCTGAGGAATTTATAAATCAATACAAAGACAGCGCAAAAGACAGTGGCATTATTGGGCACTTTGGGCTTGGGTTTTACTCTGCGTTTATGGTTTCAGAAAAAGTTGAAATCATAACCAAATCGCACAAAGATGAACCCGCAGCACATTGGACGTGCGACGGCTCACCTGAATACACCCTTGTGGAACACGACAAAGCAGAACGGGGGACGGAGATTATTTTGCATATCGACAGTGAGTCAGATGAATTTTTGGAAGAAGCTCGTATTCGTGAACTGCTTACCAAATACAACAAATTCATGCCCATACCTATCAAGTTTGGCTCACGTGAAGAAACTCACGATGAGGGCGAAGGGGACGATAAAAAAGAGGTTAAGGTAACAGTAGATAACATCATCAACAACCCAACCCCAGCATGGACTAAAAAGCCAAACGAGTTAAAAGACCAGGACTACACGTCGTTTTACCGTGAGTTGTATCCCATGCAGTTTGAGGAGCCTTTGTTTCACATTCACCTCAATGTAGATTATCCGTTTGCGCTGACGGGAATTTTGTATTTCCCCAAGCTCAACAACGACCTCAACATACAAAAAGACCGCATCCAACTGTATCAAAATCAAGTATTTGTAACAGATAACGTGGAAGGTATTGTGCCTGAATTTTTGACCATGTTGCGCGGTGTAATTGACTCGCCAGATATTCCACTAAACGTATCTAGGAGTTACCTTCAAGCAGACGGTGCGGTGAAAAAAATTAGCAATTACATCACCAAAAAAGTAGCCGATAAATTGCAATCCATCTTTAAAAACGAGCGTGAAAACTTGGAACAAAAGTGGAACGATATTAAGGTAGTAATTGAATATGGTATGCTTTCCGAAGAAAAGTTCTACGATAAGGCAAAAAAGTTTAACATCTTCCCTACCACCGACGGAACATACCTGACATTGGACGAGTTAAAAGAACAAACCAAAGAGGCGCAAACTGACAAAGACGGAAAACTGATTCAGCTCTATGCTGCTAATGTAGAAGAACAACACGCTTATATTCAGGCAGCAAAAGACAAAGGCTACACGGTGTTGTTGCTCGATTCGCCTATTGTAGGGCACTTGTTGCAAAAATTAGAGCAAGAAGACGATAAACTCGGTTTTGTTCGCGTAGATGCTGATCATATAGATAAGCTTATTACCAAGGACGAACCGCAACTTTCTAAACTTAGCGATGAACAAAAAGAAACACTCAAACCGCTTATTGAAGACGTTGTGCCAAAAGAGCAATACACGGTACAATTGGAAGCCATGGACAGCGAAGCCGCACCATTTATGATTACGCAACCCGAGTTTATGCGTCGCATGAAAGAGATGCAGCAAACGGGCGGTGGCGGTATGTTTGGCGGTGGTTTTCCAGATATGTATCAATTGGTAGTCAATGTAAATCACCCATTGGTATCGCAAATTTTGGAAACCAAAACCAAAAAGAAACAAGAGCGTCTGATAAAGCAATCGCTAGATTTGGCGCGTTTGTCGCAGTCACTTCTAAAAGGCGAAGAGCTTACTGCTTTTATCAAGCGGAGTTTTGAGATGATAAAATAAAACCTTTGGGCACTGCGAGTATCGAAGTGCCCTTCGGCTTTGCTCAGAAGATTAAATTAAAATCCCTCACTGTTACAGTTGAGGGATTTTTAATACTTTAGGGGTAACCAAATGATATCCATGAAATTTGAAAAAACCCCGATTAATACATTAAAACGAGGTGCAAAAAAAGCTTCGTATGACAAAGAGGTGGTGTATGGCATTTTAGACGCTACCGAAATCTGTCATATTGCATTTACACACAACGGAAAAGCCTTTGTTCAGCCCATAAATTTTGGGCGTTTTGAGAACAAAATCTACCTACACGGCGCTTACTCAAACCGTATGACATCTAAACTTATCGCAACAAAAGAAGTGTGCTTAAATGTTACGATTTTAGATGCAATGAAGCTGACACGTTCTGCGTTTCATCATTCGGTAAATTACCGTTCTGCAGTAGTTTTTGGTCGAGTAAAAGAACTTATTTCAGATGAGGACAAGCTGCATGGATTGAAATGTATTATCAATCATTTTGTACCCAACAGATGGGAGCATTGCAGACCGCCAAATCAAGGTGAACTTAAAGCAACGCGTGTGTTGGAAATTAGTATAGAAACGGCTTCTGCTAAAATTGCCGATACGCCGCCCTCGGACAACAAGGCCGATTTGGAATTGGACTATTGGGCTGGAACCATTCCCGTAAAAACCATTTGTGAATACCCCAAACCTGATATGCATATGAAAAAAGATGTTAAAATTCCCAAACATATTCTGGATTTTTATGCCAACAAGAAGTGATAAACTATTATTCTCTAAAATTCCCTAATTTTATAAAAACCTTACACCATGCTATTTTTCTGGCGCACCCTGCTTTCGTTTTGGCGCGACCCTGCCTATCGCGCGTTGATTTTTGCAACCAACTTTTTTTTGGCAATCGGCACAGTTGCCTACCGTCTTATTGAGGGTTGGTCGTGGTTAGATTCGCTTTATTTTTCCGTCATTACCCTTACCACCATTGGTTATGGCGATTTTTCACCCCAAACCGATTTGGGCAAACTTTTCACCATGGCGTATATCATTGTGGGCGTGGCGTTGATTTTGGGGTTTGTAAACACCTTGTTTTTACATTATAAAGAGGAAACCATCAAAAAGCGAAACAATAAAAAGCAATCTGAATAATGTCCTTGCTTTTTGATGTTTTTGAGCCCAAACTGCCCGACGCATCAATACGGTATTATCCAAATTTTTTATCAAAAGATATTGCAGATGCATATTTTTTAGAGTTGCAGGATACTATCGCATGGCAAAACGATCCGATTACTCTTTTTGGTAAAACCTACCCACAACCACGCATGACTTCGTTGCATGGACACACTACTGCCCCTTACGGCTACTCAGGAATTGTGATGCAACCAAAACCGATGACCCAATCGCTGTTAGAAATCGAAGCAAAAATTAAATCCTATTGCGCTGAAAATTTTACCACCGTTCTGCTCAATTTATACCGGACAGGAAAAGACAGCAACGGTTGGCACGCCGACGACGAGCCAGAATTAGGCACAAATCCTGTGATTGCTTCAGTGAGTTTGGGTGCAGAACGCTATTTTCACCTCAAGCACAAACACGATAAAACCCAAAGGTTGAAGTTTGCCCTTTCTCATGGGAGTTTACTACTTATGGAAGGGACTACACAACACTTTTGGAAGCATCAAATTGCCAAAACTGCCAGAGCAGTTGACCCACGCATTAACCTAACTTTCAGAAAAGTGCTTACAGCGCATTGAGCTTTTCAATGAGTGCATTGCCTTTTTCGGCAAGCTCATCTTGAATCGCGCGAAAATGCGCCTTTTTGTTCTCAATGTCTTTTTGGTAAATTTTTGCGCTAAAGGTATCATAAGCGGTTATGGCTTCGTCAACAATAGCCGCCGAAGGTTTTTTGTCGGCGTCGGGATTGGCTTTTTCCCAATCCAACGTCATTTCAATAATTTCTCCCAACACATGGTTGATGTCTTTTTTTAAATCGCGAATCGTTGCCATAGGATTTTTTAGTTAGGTCCCGAAAACTGTACATAGTTTCTGGGGGTTTCATACAAAGTTATGGATAAATCGTTTTTCTTGTCAATATGTGGTCTTAACTTCTCCCAAATTACCACCGAAATATTTTCTGCAGTAGGAATAAGCGACGCAAATTCAGGCACTTGCTCGTTTAGGTTTTTGTGGTCAAATGCATCTTCTATGTGGGTTTTAATCAAGTCTTTTAGCACTTTCATATCCATCACATAACCTGTTTCTGGGTCAATTTCTCCTGTAACTGACACGATGAGTTCGTAGTTGTGCCCGTGAAAATACGGGTTGTTGCATTTGTCAAAAACAGCTTCGTTTTGGGCGTCGCTCCAGTCTTTTCTGTATAGCCGATGCGCTGCGTTAAAGTGTGCCTTTCGGCTCACAGTCACTTTATTCATAGCAATTTTATTTTTTCATAGAATTGCTCAAAGATAATGATAAACCACGCGGTATACTTTTCGGGGTGTATGTGAATGTCGTCACGAACGGCATCAACATGCATCCATTTCCAATCGGCTACTTCTTCAGGGTTGATATTGGGTTCGTCGTTATATTGCCCAATCATGATGTGATCTAGCTCATGTTCAGTAAGTCCGTTGTCAAAAGGGGCTTTGTAAATAAAAGAGGTTACTTCGCGTAGTTCAGCAACAAATCCCATTTCCTCTCGCAATCTGCGCTGACCAGCAGCGATATTACTTTCGCCATTGCGCTGATGACTGCAGCAGGTATTGGTCCACAAACCCGGCGAATGGTATTTGTGCAAAGCACGTTGTTGCAACATAAGTTCACCTTTGTAGTTAAGGATAAAAACCGAAAATGCACGATGCAATACTCCCTTTTCGTGAGCCTCCATTTTGGGCATCAACCCTATCGGATTGTCCTGCTTATCAACTAAAATAACCTGTTCCTCCATATCGGACTTAAAAATACAAAAAATGACGTGGTACGGCGTCTTTTTACGAAATCAACGTATTTTTGCGCACATGAGTTTTCTCGAAGAAATTTCCCGACGCCGCACATTTGGTATTATCTCCCACCCCGATGCTGGTAAAACAACGCTAACCGAAAAGCTTCTGCTCTTTGGTGGTGCTATTCAAGAGGCAGGTGCCGTAAAGTCAAACAAAATTAAAAAATCAGCAACAAGTGACTTTATGGAAATAGAACGTCAGCGCGGAATTTCTGTAGCTACGTCTGTGCTTGCATTTTTATATAAAAACAAAAAAATCAATATTCTAGATACGCCCGGTCACAAGGATTTTGCCGAAGACACCTATCGCACACTTACTGCCGTAGATAGTGTTATTGTAGTTATTGATGTAGCAAAAGGCGTAGAGGAGCAAACCGAAAAATTGGTGTCGGTTTGCCGTATGCGAAACATTCCTATCATTGTGTTTATCAACAAATTAGACCGTGAAGGAAAAGATGCTTTTGACCTGTTAGACGAGGTAGAACAAAAATTAGGACTTACCACCGTACCCATGAGTTTTCCCATAGGCATGGGCTACGATTTTCAAGGCATTTACAATTTGTGGAATAACAATATTCGTCTATTTGATAGCGAAAGTAAAACCACTATCAGCAACAGTAGCGTCATCGAAAGCTTAGACGATGATGCCCTCAAAAACGCCATAGGTAGTGCTGCAAAAGCCACGCTTGAAGAGGAATTGGAATTGGTGCGTGAAGTATATCCTAACTTTGACAGAGATGCTTATTTGAACGGGCAGCAACATCCCGTATTTTTTGGTTCTGCGCTAAACAATTTTGGGGTACAAGAATTGTTAGATTGCTTTGTGGACATTGCGCCACCACCCCAACCCAAAAACAGTGAGGAACGTACCATAGCGCCCAATGAAGAAGCTTTTTCGGGTTTTGTGTTCAAAATCCACGCTAATATGGATCCCAAACACCGCGATAGATTGGCGTTTGTGAAAATCGTTTCCGGAACCTTTGTACGAAATGTGCCTTACCTTCATGTACGTTACAATAAAAAGCTAAAGTTTAGTAGTCCAAATGCGTTTTTTGCGGACAAAAAAGAAATTGTAGACATCTCATATCCTGGTGATATCGTGGGACTACACGATACCGGAAATTTTAAAATTGGCGACACACTCACTTCTGGCGAACAGGTACATTTTAAAGGTATTCCGAGTTTTTCACCCGAGCATTTTAGATACATTAACAATGCTGACCCCATGAAAGCCAAACAACTTAACAAAGGCATAGACCAACTTATGGACGAAGGCGTTGCCCAGTTGTTTACCCTTGAGCTAAATGGACGTAAAGTAGTGGGGACTGTAGGTGCACTTCAGTTTGATGTGATTCAGTATCGCTTAGAGCACGAATATGGTGCAAGCTGCTCCTACGAAAACCTAAACGTACACAAAGCCTGTTGGGTAGCAGTCAACGAAAGTGGTGATGCAGATTTTGCAGACTTTAAACAAACCAAATCCAAGTTTTTGGCGCGTGACAAACAGGGACAATTGGTGTTTTTAGCAGATTCCGCCTTTACCCTACAAATGACCCAAAGCAAATATCCAGGTGTTGCTTTTCATGCTACTTCGGAGTTTTAATCACAACTAATAAAAAACCCCGCTTTTCAGCGGGGTTTTGTTTTTTATGCTTCGCCGGTTGGACCAAAATTAAGCGGTATGGGCGGTTGCTCATAGTCGTTAATTTCGCCGTGGGCAGCTTCAAAGCGTTGTACATTTTCGCCTAAGGCCTTTAAAAATCGCTTGGCGTGCTGTGGCGTAAGTATGATACGTGATCGCACTTTTGCTTTTGGCGCGCCAGGCATGATATTAATAAAATCTACTACAAACTCAGAAGCCGAATGGTTAATAATCGCCAAATTAGAGTACGTACCTTGTGCCGTTTCCGGATCAAGCTCGATATTGATACTCCCGTCTTTTTTTGCCTTATCACTCATTATACATCAGCACTTAAAGATTTTTCAGCGATTAACGCTTCATATTCGTCCGTGTAGCCCACAATAATATCGTTAAAGGCACGGTTACCCGTACCCGCTGGAATCTTATGACCTACAATAACGTTTTCTTTCAGTCCTTCAAGGGTATCTATTTTACCTGCAACAGCGGCTTCGTTAAGTACCTTAGTGGTTTCTTGGAACGACGCTGCCGAAATAAACGACTTGGTCTGTAGCGATGCTCTTGTAATTCCTTGTAGAATTGGCGTTGCAGTAGCGTTTACAGCATCGCGGGCTTCTACTAGGTTTTTGTCTTCGCGTTTTAGTAAAGAGTTTTCGTCACGTAATTGACGTGCTGTAATAATTTGACCTGCTTTAAGGTTTTCAGAATCGCCAGCATCCAACACCACTTTTTGACCAAATAGCGCGTCGTTTTCTTCGATGAAATCCATTTTGTGCACCAATTGTCCTTCTAGGAAGGTAGTATCACCCGAATCTTGAATTTGAACCTTACGCATCATCTGGCGCACTACAACTTCAAAGTGCTTGTCGTTGATTTTCACCCCTTGTAAACGATATACTTCTTGTACTTCGTTAACCAAATACTGTTGTACAGCAGCAGGTCCTTTAATAGATAAAATATCATTAGGCGTTATGGCACCATCCGAAAGTGGCATACCTGCCTTTACAAAGTCATTTTCTTGAACCAAAATTTGATTCGAAAGCTTGACAAGATATTTCTTTATTTGACCTGTTCGTGATTCAACAATAATCTCACGGTTTCCACGCTTGATTTTACCAAAGGTTACCACTCCATCAATTTCAGAAACTACAGCAGGGTTAGACGGATTACGCGCCTCGAAAAGCTCCGTAACTCGTGGCAGACCTCCTGTAATATCTCCAGATTTTGCAGACTTACGAGGAATTTTCACTAAAATTTTACCATTCTCTATTTTCTCACCATCGTTTACCATAAGGTGAGCGCCTACAGGTAAGTTGTACGATTGTAACGTTTTACCTTTAGCATCCTTAATCAATAAGGTAGGAATGATTTTTTTGTTTCTTGATTCCGAAATAACCTTCTCTTGGAAACCTGTTTGTTCATCAATTTCTACTTGGTAGGTAACACCTTGCTCAATGTTTTCATATCCTATAGAGCCTGTAAATTCAGAAATAATCACCCCATTATAAGGATCCCATTGACAAATCACATCTCCTTTTTTGATTGTTTGCCCATCTTTTACAAAAACAAACGATCCATAAGGAATGTTGTTGGTACTGAGAACAATACCTGTGTTTTTATCCACAACCTTGATTTCAGAGGTGCGTGAAATTACAATCTTAGCAGGATTTCCATCGTTATCTTTTCCATCAACAGTTTTGAGTTCTTCAATTTCTACAACTCCATCAAAACGAGCAATGAGTTTGTTTTCCTCGGAAATGTTGCCAGCAATACCCCCTACGTGGAACGTACGAAGTGTAAGCTGTGTCCCAGGCTCTCCAATCGACTGTGCAGCAATAACACCCACAGATTCACCCATTTGCACCATTTTACCTGTTGCAAGGTTGCGCCCATAACATTTGGCACAAATTCCTTTTTTCGCCTCACAGGTTAGTGGTGAGCGAACCTCAACACTTTCAATGGGAGATGCTTCGATAGCCTTAACATGAGCATCTAAAATTTCCTCCCCTGCAGTAACAAGAACATCACCCGAAAGTGGGTTAATAATATCGTGCAAAGCTACACGCCCAAGAATACGATCTCCAAGAGATTCAACGATTTCTTCGTTTTTCTTTAATGCAGAAACCGTAAGTCCGCGAAGTGTACCACAATCGTCTTCATTTACGATTACGTCTTGTGCCACATCGTGCAAGCGACGTGTTAAGTATCCTGCATCGGCAGTTTTAAGTGCTGTATCGGCAAGACCTTTACGTGCACCGTGCGTAGAAATAAAGTACTCCAAAATCGATAGTCCTTCTTTAAAATTGGATAGAATCGGGTTTTCGATAATTTCTCCTCCACCAGAGTTCGATTTTTTAGGCTTCGCCATCAGTCCACGCATACCCGTAAGCTGACGAATTTGCTCTTTAGAACCACGAGCTCCCGAATCCAACATCATATATACCGAGTTAAATCCTTGCTGATCTTCGCTAATGCGCTTCATGGCAAGCTCGGTAAGTGTTGCGTTGGTAGATGTCCAAATATCAATTACCTGATTGTAACGCTCATTATTGGTGATAAGACCCATGTTGTAGTTCGCAATAATGCCATCTACTTGTTCATTGGCCTCATCAATCAATACTGTTTTTTCTTTTGGGATAATAATATCACCCAAACTAAACGACAGCCCTCCTTTGAATGCAAACGAGAAGCCCATATCCTTAATTTTATCAAGGAATTCAGCCGTCTCAGGAACGCTTGTCACCTTAAGAATATTACCAATAATTCCACGAAGGGATTTTTTAGTTAATACTTCGTTGATATAACCAGCTTGTTCGGGCACATGTTGGTTGAATAATATTCTACCTACGGTTGTGTCGATAATTTGATACACCAACTCACCAGCATCGTTAAAGTCTTTTGCGCGGATTTTAACCATTGCATTAAGGTTAACTTTACCTTCGTTAAAGGCAATATTTACCTCATCAGCGCTATAGAACGTTAAGCCTTCTCCTTTAACCTTATGGTCTTTAGTAGACTTACGTGCTTTGGTCATATAATACAATCCAAGTACCATATCTTGAGAGGGTACTGTGATTGGCGAACCGTTGGCTGGGTTAAGAATGTTATGCGATGCCAACATTAATAACTGCGCTTCAAGAATTGCCTCTGGACCTAGTGGTAAGTGTACTGCCATTTGGTCGCCATCAAAGTCGGCGTTAAATGCGGTACACGCCAGTGGGTGTAACTGAATCGCTTTTCCTTCAATCAGTTTTGGCTGGAAAGCTTGAATACCCAAGCGGTGAAGCGTGGGGGCGCGGTTCAATAGTACAGGATGCCCTTTAAGGACATTTTCTAAAATATCCCATACCACAGGCTCACGCTTATCAATAATTTTCTTTGCAGATTTTACCGTTTTTACAATGCCGCGCTCAATAAGTTTGCGAATGATAAACGGCTTATACAATTCGGCAGCCATATTCTTTGGCAAACCACACTCATAAAGTTTAAGCTCGGGTCCAACTACAATTACCGAACGCGCAGAGTAATCAACACGTTTACCAAGTAAGTTTTGACGGAAACGTCCTTGCTTTCCTTTGAGCGAGTCTGAAAGTGATTTTAGCGGACGGTTTGCATCTGTTTTTACCGCAGAAGACTTACGTGTGTTATCAAACAACGAATCTACAGACTCTTGCAGCATACGCTTTTCGTTTCGCAAAATCACCTCTGGTGCTTTAATCTCTAACAAACGCTTTAAACGATTGTTACGGATAATGACACGACGATATAAGTCGTTCAAATCAGAAGTGGCAAAACGACCACCATCTAGTGGTACCAACGGGCGTAATTCTGGTGGAATCACAGGTACTACCTTCATAATCATCCACTCTGGACGGTTTTCGCGGTTTTTGTTTGCATCACGGAACGCCTCAACAACTTGAAGGCGCTTTAGCGCTTCTGTTTTACGTTGCTTTGAAGTTTCGTTGTTGGCTTTATCGCGCAACTGATACGAAAGTTCATCTAAATCAATGCGATTCAAAATTTCAATCAAACACTCCGCACCCATTTTTGCAATAAACTTATTTGGGTCACTATCTTCCAAATATTGGTTGTCTTGCGGAAGTTTTTCCAGGATGTTTAGGTACTCTTCCTCGGTCAAGAAATCCATTTTTTGAACGGGTTCTCCTTCTTCGTTGGTCGCAATACCTGGTTGAATAACTACGTATCTTTCGTAGTAAATAATCATATCCAACTTCTTGGACGGAAGTCCAAGCAAGTAGCCAATTTTGTTAGGCAGTGAGCGGAAGTACCAAATGTGTGCCACAGGCACCACTAAGCTGATGTGTCCAACACGGTCGCGGCGTACCTTTTTCTCTGTTACTTCTACCCCACAGCGGTCACAAACAATTCCTTTGTATCGAATACGCTTATATTTTCCACAAGCACATTCAAAATCCTTTACAGGACCAAAAATACGCTCACAAAACAAACCGTCACGCTCTGGTTTGTGCGTACGGTAGTTGATGGTTTCTGGTTTTAACACCTCCCCTTTCGAAGCTGCTAAAATGGTTTCGGGCGATGAAAGCCCAATGGAGATTTTATTAAAATCTTTTTGTTGTTGTATTTCGTTTATACGTGCCATGTCAATACTTTTATTATTCTTCTAATCGAATATCAAGGCCAAGACCTTTAAGTTCGTGCATCAATACGTTAAAGGATTCTGGAAGACCAGGCTTTGGCATGGCTTCACCCTTAACAATTGACTCGTATGTTTTGGCTCGACCAATCACGTCGTCAGACTTCACGGTCAAGATTTCTTGTAGGGTACTCGATGCACCATATGCTTCAAGTGCCCATACCTCCATTTCACCAAATCGCTGTCCACCAAA
>Ga0129342_1000032_pt1 | contig 42529 bp, 39 predicted proteins | sample CPBDNA_5_FD_94426 | JGI IMG/M metagenome (GOLD analysis project Ga0129342, IMG submission 94426) | Freshwater to marine salinity gradient microbial communities from Chesapeake Bay, USA - CPBay_Sum_15_0.2_DNA | ecosystem: Environmental > Aquatic > Marine > Coastal | place: USA: Chesapeake Bay...
CATCATCCGTACCAGGAAGCCGTTGGGTATTTCGTTGTGGATCTGCACACGCTCACGCATTAATTTCAGGATCTTCTGAAACAACAATTCGTCCGTTTACTGATGGTTCAGCAAACGGTGGTCAGTGTGCATTAGAAAACGTTGTTGGCTCTTCTGTTGTTCTTATGTCAGATGGAGCAAACTGGGTTGTTCTTGGTAACTCAGGTTCTTTGACCATTTCATAATGTCCTTTTTTCGGCATTCATGCTGGAAATCTGATATATATTAATTGTTATGAAGCTACAAGACATTTGTGAAGGAATCATAGCACGGCATAGATATCCAATCATTATGGGAAATGATTTCATTCTCAAATTGATTAAAAACATTGCTGAAAAAGATTTGTTTTCTGACGATCTTTTGGGGGAAATTGATCTAAATCCATTTAATGAAATGGCTGGTTCATTGCACCAAGATACATTTCCAATGATTCATGAGCCTTTTACTGAACCTCTTATTACAGAGCCTCAGATATATTGTGATAATTCAAATTTTGATATTGTTGTTGAAAATACAATTGCTGGTTGGCCAGCTACTTTTGCAGATATCATGACTAGTGTGTCTTAATATAATAAATTTGGTATAATATCTACATGAAACTATCTAACATTTTTGACAAAATAAGAGAAAAATTTGCATGGGAACGTTCAAAGATCCCAGATGAAAGATTTTATTACTTTTTCTGGGACCTTGTCCATTATCACAAAGGCATTACTAACAGGTATACTCGTCCAAAATTTCTTGATTCAAATAAAAATGAACTTGAAGTTAATAAAGACGATATTGTTGATGCATTAGAAGAAGCTATTAGAGAGTTTAGCTTACGACTAATGAAAATTAATTCTAAGCTTTCTCATCCAATTAATCTTAATAACATTAATCGATATGGATGGGAATGGATTATGGGATATGCAAAATTAATAATTTTCCGTGATTATAGCGGAGAATATGAACAAACAAATAAAAAAATTGAAAATCATAAAAACTCTTTATCTGGAATTTTCAAAGATCCAACAAGGATTGGTTATAAAGGAAAATTGCGTTAATCTAGAGTTGTATAAATTTGTGGATTGTTAATTCCATAAGCCTTAACAATCTGTCCGGCGACGGCGTTGGCTTCATCTTCAATATGACCTCCAACGCCGTCTTCATGTACAACCTCAATACGTTCTTCTTCATTTTGCAAGTGGTGTACAAGTTCATGAGCCAAGCTTCTTAGAATATCTGACAGACATCGTCCTCGCCCAACGACTTTGATTCTTTTAGCGTCTGGCCAATATGCTCCATGAGTTCCTTTTGGAATTTGATTTACAATAGAAACGATTGGTATTTCTTGTAATCCAAGGCGTTCTGCACAAAAATCCATAAATGATGAAATCTCTGATTCGATTCCTCGTTTATCATTGATTTGGATTTTTAGCTTTCGCTCTTCAATCATTTCTCGTATTAGTGCACGTAGAAGCATATAATATAACTATTCATCTTTCAAGAGCATTTCCATATTTATTGGTATTATGCCATTTGCTAACGTAGTACGTCCAACACCTTACGGTATTTTTGATTCAGATACTGTTTTTCAAACGTTTGCTGATAATACTGTGACATTTGTTAAAAGGTCGCTTGGAGATGATGTTTTATCTGTAGAACTTACATCCAAAGCAATTTGGGCATGTTTGGAAGAAGCTGTTCTTGCATGGAATGCATATATTCTAGAATTCCAGGCTAAATCTAATTTAGCGAATATTTTAGGTCAGCCAACTGGATCAAATGTTCAAAACCTATACCCCAGAGAAACATTGGAATTTCTTCTTAGACAAGCTGAACCATATGCAATGGCTGCATCTTATTCTGGATATCAAAATGAAGTTTCTGGTTCAATAACATTAGAACCTGGTAGACAAGATTATGATTTAACAACCGAGCTTGTAAATGCAAGTGGAACTCCATTATTTCAACTTCAAGCAACAGGATCTGTTCGACCATTTAGAGTTACGGAAGTATTTCATTTTAGTCCAGCTGTTGCATTTAGGTTTTTTGATAGCACAAGTGCTATAAACTTTTTGAATAATGAATTTAGTTTTGAAAGTTTTACGCCAGAAACTGTGTTTTATGTATTGCCAGTATTTGAAGATTTACTTAGACAAGGACAAATGCAAATGTCCCAACGTGTAAGAAGATCAAATTACAGTTATCGTATTGTTGGTCAAAACTTGAGAATATTTCCACTTCCAAGACCAACATCAAATCCTAGAAAATTGTTTGTAAGAGTTCAATTTGTATCAGATGCATTTGGAACAGCAAGTGGATCATTTCAGGATGATTCAATTTATGGAATTTCCCATCTTGGAAATATTCCATATGAAGATATTCAATTCAATACAATTAATGCTGTTGGAAGACAATGGATTAGAGAATATTGTTTAGCTCTTTGTATGATTACTCTTGGATTTATTAGAGGTAAAGTTAGAAATATTCCTGTGCCAAACACAGATGTTCAACTTAACTACGATGATCTTCTTGAAAGAGGATATGCAGACAAAGAACGTTTAGTTGAGCAGATAAGAGAAATGCTTGAATCTTTAACTTATCAATCTCTTATTGAACGTGAAGCTGATAAAAGTGAAAACTTGACCAGACAACTTCGTGGAATACCAATGCCTAATGGTTGGTTTATAATTCCTGGATAACATAATTAAATTTAATGCCACGCTTATTCGTAACACCCAGAGAAATTGATTTTATCAATGACATTGCTAAAGAAGTGACCAAGGATATTGTTGGTCATAAGATTTATTATTTTCCAATTTCTTTTGATAAAACAAAAGTTCATGATGTTTACGAAGAAGCAATTGAAAAAATTACAGAAGAAACAATTGAAATAAATTGTATTGTTGATTGGCAGCCAGCTGATGTAAAAACAAATAAATTTGGTCAAGATTCTATTTTGGCAATTAAGGTCTATATTCAATCTCGTGACATGATTCAAAAAGGAATTGATTTAAAGGATGGAGATTTTTTTAGTTATGGTAGAGATATCTACGAAATTACTACTGTAAAAACTTTTAGAAATATTTATGGACAGATTGAGTATGATGACGGAATTGAATTAACAGCACGTCAAGTTCGTCGTGATAACTTTGCGGTTAGACCACCTGGACCATTAGAAGAGAGTCACAGTGATGATGATGCTATTCAAGATACATTCCATCAACAAAGAGGCTTCTCAGAGAACAGAGATGGACCTACAGGAGATAGACACGATCTTGTTGATAAGGGTGTTCTTGATGCACCAGATATAGATGAACCTGCTGAAGTTTCAAGAAGAGGAACAACGGGTAATGTTGGCAGCGGATTCTATGGAGAAGGCGATACGCCTAACACAACATCATAATGTTTAATGGTTTTACTTCTCCAAGAACCTCAACATCAACAAACCATTCACCACTACTGTTTTTAGGTTCTTGGTTTTTAAAATGTGTCATCCATTCTTTTAGCTCTGGATCTGATTTTGGATCTGGGGTTCTTGTAGAACCTCTCAGAAGATCTTCTTTTAAATGCATTAAACGAAAATTACCAACAACTTTACCTTGATATTTAGAACCAAGTAAATCAACCATTGAACCAGCAGGATATTTGTTTTCTAATTCTTCTTTTGTTATAATAATAAATAATACAACATTTGAATCGACATAGTTATTAGCGAGATGACCACTCAAAAAGAAATGGCCAATCAACCAATTGGCAACAGGCTTTTATCAGGATATGAGGGAGCAAATGTTCCTGAAGATTTCAAAATTCCATCTGTTGGTATTGAAGATGTAGATAGAGCCATGTTCAATCTTTTTGATAAAAATAATCAAATTTACATTGTAACTCGTGATGATGAATCTATTGAACAATTTGAAAAGAAAGTACCAGTTGTTTTTGCAACTGGTGAAAGATTTGCATTAAGAGAAAGAAGAAACCCAATTCGTGATAAAAGCGGTGCATTAATACTTCCAATTATTTCAATTCGAAGAACTGGAATTAATCAAGCTAAAGAAAACATGGGAAGTGCTATTGGTCAGGATACTGGAGATTTTGTAATTAAAAATAGATTATCTTCTAAAGATCCAAAATTTCAAAATGCCATTAATAGATTGGCATTACAAAATCAGCAAAATGTTGGATCTGAAAGTAATTTACTAAATGCAACAACTCAACAAGGAGCAAATCCTGGTACTTTAGCAACACGAAGAAATGGCTTTTTCAGATCTGAAAAAGGTCTTTTATCTAATGATGTAAGTCAAAATATAACAGAAGTTATTTCAATACCTTTTCCATTGAGATATGTGGTGACCTATGAAGTTGTCTTTTGGACAAGCTTTCAAACTCACATGAATCAAATGATTGAAAAGGTATTAACAAATTATGATGGGCAAGGTCACACATATAAACTAACAACAGAAAAGGGTTATTATTTCGTAGCTTATTTTGATGAAGAAATACAAACCCAAGACAACTTTGATGAATTCACCGATGATGAACGTGTTCATAGATATGCATTTAACGTTCAAGTAACGGCTTATATGTTAGCAAATAGAAATGGTGGAGATATGGTTCCATTTAGGCGCTATCTCTCGGCTCCACAAATTTCTTTTGGTATTTTTGATGGAAATCTTGAATACCCACGCGACGAAGGTACAGCGCCCACCGGTAAGCCTGAAGATTTTATATTGGATGATATTCAAAATTTAGATAACAGAGGAAGACCAATCAAAAGATTGCAGGATATTTTTGAAAGAAGGGTTATTGTAGACCCTTTTTCGGGCGAAAATGAGAGAGCTTTTGTAAGAATAAAACGAAGAAATGCACGAGCTGGGGAGACGACAATAAGTACAAAAAGGCTTCTAGATGTGGAAATTCCATAAAGGAAGCCTTTGTGGCAAAATCGTGTTTTGAATACGTGGTCACTACTTATTTATAGCGTAATCAACCCTCTCTGCGGGTAAGGAGAACACAAAGAATGGTCAAGGCTAAAGAGCAAACATTCAGATCAGCAGGATTTTTCGATCGAGAGATTGATCTCACAGCACGTCAAGAGGGTCCAGTCGGAGTCCCTGCCGGTATTATCGGTACAGCTCAGCGTGGACCAGCATTCGTGCCGGTCACTCTCGGTTCATTCCCAGATTTTGAAACACGTTTTGGAACATTGGAGCCAAAACACCCAGGAGCATATGCTGCTCAAAGATTTTTGGAAAACAGAACTGCATTGTCCTTTATGCGAGTACTTGGCGCTGGAGCCAATGATTCAACAGCAGATATCGAACTAACAAGGCTTACTGGACAAGTAAGAAGTGCTGGTTTTGTTGTGACAGGAACAGTCGCTTCGGATGCCAGACGAATTGGTGCAGTTCAGTTATTGGTGGCAAAGCACGAGATTCAAACAAATGAAACTCTTGGAATGCCAGTCTTTACTGACAACGATAGTTTCGCTGCAACTTCTGCAACAAATGACGCCTTTATTGTTAGAGCAATGCTTTTCAATACTAGTGGTTCAAGATTCTTGATTGCAGACGGAGATGAAGAATTAACAGGATCTCAGCTTGCTGGACCTGTCATTGATGATTTAGCATCTCTTAACTCTAGCAATAATTTCAAGCTTATTTTGAGCAGTGCACTTGGTGCTGATATTTATACAGCTTCTTTGAATCCAAGTTCTGCCAATTATATTGGAAAGATCCTCAATAAGAATCCAGAAAGATTCCCAGAAAAACAACACCTTCTTTATCTTGATTTTGCTGTTGATGATGAAATCGCAACAGTTTCTTCAGATACAAGTTCAATTGCCATTCTTTCTGGTTCGGAACTTACATCATCTAATTCTGGTGATAGAACTATTCCATTCCTTGATGCATTTGGTCACTTTGATACCAGATTCACTGCTGCAAAGACTACAAGCTTTATTTCACAACCTTTCGGTACTACAGAGTTTGATTTGTTTTATTTTGAAGCATTGGATGATGGAGCTTATCCAAATGATAAGTTCAAGATTTCTATTGCTGATTTAAGAGCAAGCACAGATCCAAGTAATCCATTTGGAACATTCACTGTTCAGGTTCGTGCTTGGGATGATACTGACCAAGATCCACAAATCTTGGAAAGATTCCCAGGATGTACTCTTGATCCACGTTCTGACGATTACGTTGGAAAGAGGGTTGGAGATCGCAAGATTAAGTACATGTTTGACGCCGATGCTGACGAAGAGCGTCGTTTGGTCGATGAAGGAAGATACGATAACAAATCTACACGTGTTCGAATTGTTATGAATGAGGCTGTTGAAAGACGACTCGTTCCAGCAAAGGTATTACCATTTGGATTCCGTGGAATGGAAGTTTTGAAAACAAACGATCTTTTGACAGATGCCATCCCAGATGCTGCACAAACTCGTATCGGTGGATCTGGTTCAATCGATCTTCTTTCTGGATCTATTGTTCCTCCACTTCCATATAGGTTCAAGGTAACAAGAGGATCTGTTTCTTCAACAGGCTTTGCTGGAAACCCTGGTGTTTCTGAAGAAACAGATGGTCGTCTTTACTGGGGCGCTAAACTTGAAAGAAACAAAGTTCCTTTGAACAGTAATGCCACCAAAGAGAAAAACAACTTGGCAACAGCTTATTCTAAGATGCATGCATTGCGTGGATTAGATATGCTTGTCACGGGTTCTGAAGCTGATAACTTCAATGAATCAAAGTTTACTCTTGCTCGTGTTGCATTTAGTAATGCCGCTGTATCTGAACTTACCGGTACAGATGTTGAGCATATGCGTGAAGCTGCATATTTGAGAAATGCAACACCAGATCCTTCTGACTATACAGTAACAGATGGTGTTCTTAGTTCTCGCATTACTCTTGGAACATTGATTAATCTAACATCATCTGTTGATTTCAACAGATTCCAAACATTCAATAAGTTTACTAATATTTTGATGGGTGGGTTTGATGGATTGAATATTCTTGATAAGCATGCTTCACGCATGACGGATAAAGGATCTTCAAGTGATACTGGTGGTGGTGCTGCTAGTGCCTATGTCTCACCGGGACTAGCATACAACCCAGCAGGAGTTGGAAAAGAAAATAATGCTGTATTCAGTTATAGAACAGCAGCAAGAATCTTTACTGATCCATTTACTCTTTCTGCAAACGGTGCACGAGTTCCATCTGTAAACATCTTGGCAATACCAGGAATTAAAGATAGTTTCATTACAGATTACACTGCAACAAAAGTAAAAGAATTCGCATTGGCATTATATGTCATGGATATTCCAAGTTACGATGACAGTGGTGTTCGTTTGTTTGGAGATGAAGAATTAGCAAAACCAGATGTTCGTAAAACATCTGAGAATTTTGATAGTAGAGCTATTGATAACAACTATGCTGCCGTTTACTTCCCAGATGTTGCATTAGAAGACAATGTAAACAATAGGGTTGTTGAAGCACCAGCAAGTGTTGCAGCAGTTGCAGCTCTTGGGTTCAACGATAGAGTTGGATTCCCATGGTTTGCACCAGCTGGTTTCAATAGAGGAGCATTGAGTTTTGTTAGAAATCTCGATGTAAGATTAACAAAAGGCGATAGGGACATTTTGCAAGATGCAAGAATTAACCCTATTGCAAACTTCCCAAATACTGGATTTGTCATCTTTGGTCAAAAAGACCTTCAGTTGGCACGTAGTGCTCTTGATAGAGTCAATATTAGAAGACTTCTTATTGAGATTAAGAGAATTGTCTCTGCAATCGCAAGAAATCTTGTATTTGAACAGAATACGCCAGCTACACGTGCGCGCTTTGTAAACTCAGTTGTTCCTCAACTTGGTTTGATTCAGGCACAAGCAGGAATTGAAAGATTTGACGTCATCATGGACGAACGAAACAACAGAACAGAAGATATCGAACAAAATAAATTGAACGGTAGAATCGTTGTTGTTCCAACAAGGGCAGTCGAATTTATTGCAGTAGACTTTGTAGTCACAAATGCAGGTGTAATATTCTAAACGTTTTTTCATGAAGTAAGTATTTAGATTAGGAGAACCCAATGGCAGAATTGACATTCAAGAGCGCGGGAGTTAGTGCAACCGAAATCGACCTAACTGGACCATCAACAACTGGACCAACCGGAACGCCGGCCGGTATTATCGGCACAGCTCAGCGCGGACCAGCTTTCGTACCAGTTACAGTTGGAAATTTGCAAAACTTTGAAGCAACTTTCGGACAAAGTGATGGTGAAAAGTTTGGACCACTTGCAGCAGGCGAGTGGCTCACCAATGCCACAGCATTAACATATCTTCGTGTTCTTGGTGCTGGTACAGGTGAAAGAAGGCTAACAACAGGAAATAATATTGGTTCTGTTGCATCAGCTGGATTCGTGGTTGGAGAACAACAACCACGTGATAGTGGAAACTTTGGAAATAATGGTTATGCTGTTCTTGATGGAGAACTTGGTAGACTTTATTTCCTTGGTTGTTTTATGAGTGAAACTGCTGGGTCTGATATTTTCTCAGCAGCAGGCATTCAAGATGGAGTCAATGCTCACCCAATTATTCGTGGTGTAGTAATGGCTGCATCTGGTGTTATTTTAACACTTTCATCTTCAATGTCAGCATCTGATGCACCAAGCACAACATTGCCGGCACAGGCAGGAGCTGATCACCTTCAAGGTAATCTAACTGGTTCTGTTACTCTTCTTCAAGGAAGTACTGCTTTACAACGGTTTACAATGCTTTTGAATGGACATGAGGGATCAGATGCTGCATATCCAAATGTAGTTACTGCATCTTTTGATTCAACAGCTCCAAACTATTTTGCAAATGTTTTCAATACAGATCCTTTGAAGCTTGAAAAAGCTGGTTATTACCTATACTCTCATTACGATATTCATCCAGCATTGGCTGCTGTAACAGGAACAGGTTTGCTTGCAGCTGCTTCTGGATCCGGAGCTGGTGGTGCAGGAGCAGAAGAGATTGCATTCCTTACTACATCTTCATTAGGACGAAATGCAGGATCACTAACAGTACCAAACTATGAAAACTGGGAGGATCGATACAGTGCTCCAAAGAGTCCATATATCATTTCTCAGAATTTCGGTGGTACTCCAAAGAACTTGTTTAGAGTCCATGGATTGTCTGATGGTGAAAGTGATGCTCAACTTTATAAGCTTTCTATTGAAAATATAGCACCACCCCAGTCAGAAGAAGATCTTTATGGAACATTTGATCTTGTTGTTAGAGATATTGGTGATACAGATGACGATAAAATCGTTCTTGAAAGCTATCGAGGATTGAGCTTCAATCCTTCAGCAGAAAGATTTATTGCAAGAGCAATCGGAGATCAAAACGTATACTTTGACTTTGACAAGAGCACAGCTTCTCAAAAGCTTGTTGTTGATGGAAACTTCCCTAATGTTTCAAGCAGAATTAGGGTTGAAGTTACTGATGAAGTATTGAACGGAGATTTGGAACAAGAGGCATTGCCTGCTGGATTCCGTGGAAAGCTACACCTTGTAACTTCTGGTACAGCTCCATTGACAAACATAACAGCTCATTATCTAAACGGAAGTGATGTACTTAATAGAGCTATTGAGCCTCCAACTCCATTTAGAAAAAGTTTGGCAATTGGCGTTGATCCTAAAAAAGTTACGAATCGCAATCTTTACTGGGGTGTTCATTTTGAAAAGAATATTGATGTAAACGAGCCAAACAAAAGTTCTGAAGTTGAAGAAACTGTAAGAAGCTTTACTCGGTTTATGCCAGATTTTATGACCGTCAATCAAAACATGGTTGTTGGAAATAATGAAGGCACAGCTGATACAGCAGCAAATGGAATCTTAGATGCCGATAGATTCAATAATAACATTTTTAGTCTTGAAAGAATTCAGGTTGTTACTGGTTCTACTGGAAAGGCTGATCTAAAAACTATTGATCAATGGACCTATGTTCGCGAAGGAAATATTGTTGCAAATGCTACAAATAAGACAAGAGCATTAGATTTGTCTACAGATTTGACAGTATTAGGTGTTCGTTCCTTGGCTAAATTCTCTTTGTTTATGCAGGGTGGATTTGATGGAGTCAATGTTTTCAATAAGAACGAATTTGATCTTGATAACAGAGCAGTTACTGAAGAAATGAACTTTACAGCTCGCGGTCAAGACAATGGACCAACAGTAAGAGCTTATCGTAAAGCATTGGATATTATGGGAATAACTTCTGAAGTTGATATCAATGTTCTTGCTGTTCCTGGTATTAGAAATGCTGTTATAACTGATGCTGCAATCACAACGGTTGAAAACAGATTTGATGCCATTTATCTAATGGATATTGAAGAAAGAGATACAGTTAATACTGTTGTTACTTCTTCTCTTCAAGATATCAATGTTCAGAATACGGTCAACTCTTTTGCTGCAAGAGCACTAGACTCAAGCTTCGCTGCGGCATACTTCCCAGATCTTGTTGTTAGAGATCCTGTGAATGACATTAATGTTCGTGTTCCTCCTTCTGTTGGGGTTATTGGAGCTTATGCATTGAATGATGCTGTAGCGTTCCCATGGTTTGCACCAGCAGGATTTACGCGAGGAGCTATGAGCAGAGTTTCTTCTGCTGCTGTCAGACTCAATAGAGAAAACCTTGATGATCTTTATGAGGTTGATATTAACCCAATCATTGCATTCCCTGGTGGACCAGGAGTTACTGTTTGGGGTCAAAAGACACTTCTTGCAGCTCAAAGTGCTCTTGATCGTGTCAATGTCAGAAGACTTCTTCTTGAGCTTCGTCGTCGTGTACGAAGAATCGCTGAAGGATTCTTGTTTGAACCTAATCGTGAAGATACATTGAACAGATTCTCTGCACGAGTGAATCCTGTTCTTAATAGGATTCAAGAACAATCTGGTGTTGATAGATTCAAGGTACAAATTGATACTACAACCACTACTCAAGCGGATATTGAAAATAATACTATCCGTGGTGTGATTTTCATTCAGCCAACAAGAACCGCAGAATTTGTTGCACTTGATTTTGTTGTTACAAATAACGGGGTTCAGGTCTGATCCAAAATTTTAGGCAAAGATATATATATAAGAAATAGGAGAATAGCATGGCAGAAGTACTTGAAGTCCAGGATATGTTAGCGAACACTTTCGAACCAAAAAGAAAGTTTCGTTGGTTCTTAGCTATTGAAGGTATGGATGCATTTCTTTTGAAGAGTGCAGCCAGACCAACAATCCAAACAGAAGAATTCCAAATAAATTACATTAACGCAACAAGATACCTTGCTTCGAAGTACACCTTCGAACCAATTGAAATTTCATTACATGATGCTATTGCGCCATCAGGTGCTCAGCAGGTTATGGAATGGATTCGTTTGGCTCATGAGCATGTTACCCAAAGAGCTGGTTACGCTGACTTTTATAAACGAGACATTCAACTTAAGATGCTTGATCCATTGGGTGCTGTTGTAGAATTGTGGGACATCAAAGGCGCATTCATTCAAAGTTCAAACTATGGAGAATTGGCTTACGATAACATGGAAAGTGCTGATATTACATTAACTGTAAGATTTGACCTCGCGGTGCTTCAATATTAATTGATTATATTAACAATCTACATATGATTTGGCTGTTTGCAACAGGTTGGTTTTACAAAAGATGGTAGACTTGTTGCATATGATTGGTCAAGATTTTAATTAATTTATTGAATTTAACTTGTTTGTTGATATAAGATTGTTGATAGCAAAGCTATTCTTTGCCGGAAATATGGACACCTTTTACAGGTGTCCTTTTTCGTTTAAAGTATTGTTTTTATATTGAATATCTTGTTTTATTTTTTCAAAAATAAAACTTAGAGATTTTGGTTTTTTGGCTATTTCTGGCGGCATAAGATAATACATTGATGTTCCGCAAGAGATGTGTCCTGTTCTAATTGTGTTTTTTTGTGTCATAAATAAAATTTACCACAAATTTGTAATTCATGATATGTACCTTCATCTAATGCTTTAACAAAGCATGGCTGCTGTCCTATTCTATGATTGGACCATCTGAAGGAAATAATAATATATGTCAGATTCAAATGAAGTAGTAACAACAACACCACCAACAAGAGAACAAAATGCTGTTTTCGGTCAACCACAAGCTCCTCTTCTAGTAGATGATGTCCCATTTGAAAGCGTACCGCTTCCATCAAATGGATTGGTCTACCCAGAAAGTTCTAGTCTTCATGGCCGTGAAACTGTTGATATTCGTGTAATGACAGCACGTGAAGAAGATATTCTTACATCACGTGCCCTTATCAAAAAAGGCACAGTTATAACAGAACTTCTTAGAAGTTGTATTATGGACAAGAGTATCGATGTTCAAGACATGATTGCTGGTGATAGAAATGCAATTATGGTAGCATTGAGAATTACTGGGTATGGTGCAGACTATGGTGCAGAAATTCAGTGCAGTTCTTGCGATCACACATATGAAAATGAATTCAATTTAGCATTGCTTCCTTTGAAGCGTCTTGATATTGATCCAGTTAGACCTGGTGAAAATGCATTTGAATTTACTCTTCCTGTTTCTAAAAAGCAAGTTCTTTTCAAGTTCTTGACTGGTAAAGATGAAGAAGATATTAATGTAACACAAGACAGAATGAAAAAACTTGGAAATTTCCAAGACTCATATGTCACAACAAGGCTAAAGCACTCAATTGTTAAAATTGGTGATGTCACTAGTAAGGGAGATATTGCACGATTTGTTGATAAAATGAGAGCTGGTGATAGTCGCGCTTTGCGTCGTTACATTGATAATCATGAGCCTGGGATGATCATGAAACAAGAATCTTCATGCCCAGCTTGTGGACACGAAGAGGAAGTGAGTATGCCCCTTGGCGCGGGCTTTTTTTGGCCTGAATGATAAATCTTTTTATAATCGTGAAATATTTCTCTTAATGTATTATGGAGGATTTACATATCATGAAGCTAAATTCTTGCCAATTAATTTAAGAAGATTTTTTATTAATGAAATTTCTAAAGAATTAAAAAGACAAAATGGAAAAACTCCTGAAGAAGACGCTGATCGGCAAATGTCTAAATCTGAAAAAGAAATGCTAAAATCAAGGCTTATGCAGGCGAATCCAGAGGCATACAGGGCTCCAAAACAAAATATAAATCAAAGTAGAGCACCTCATCACAATCAGCCCGAAGTAAGGGCTTTGCAAAATAAAGAAAGAACCAATATCCCAACAAGACTTATACGTTTTGATGGGCCTTAACAATAAGCTCTTGCCATTTTTTTGATTATGACGATATTTATGGCAAGAGCTTAAATTATTATGGCCGATGCTAGTAATCTTGAAATTCAGCAGCAATTAAACAAATTGCTTTCTGAGCAAAAAAAGATAATGCGTGATACCACGCGATCTTTGCGTGAGCAAGTGGGTTTAGCCAATGAAATGGCTGAAGCACTTAATAAAGCTAATATTGGCCAAGATCTTGTTCAAAAATCACAAAGTTTAAAGCAGTCTCTTATGGGAGCTGCTGAAGAAGCATCTAAATTTACAAAAAATAATCAAGATATGGCATCGGCCGCATCAGGTGCATTACAAGAAACTGATGATGGTTTTGAAGGTCTTCTTGCAACATATGGAAAAGCAACATCTAAAGCAAGTGCCTGGGGTGCTGCTACTGGTGGATTTATTGAGGGAATTACGAAAGGATTCGGTCTTTTAAAGACTGGTCTTTCTGGTGTTCTTTCTTTGGCCGGATCTGTTGTTGAAGGAATGTTTAGTATTGGAAAAGCTATATTAGCAATTCCATTTAAAATATTTAATGCATTTGTAAATGAGGCTAACAGAATGCGTGGCGAGCCATTGTTGGCTAGAGAGTTTGAAGAAACTCGAAAAAGTTTTGGTGATTTTGGTGAAGATTTATCAAAACATGTAATTGGTGGATATAAAAAACTTCGTGGAGAATTGGCTGAAACTGGATTGTCTGTTTATCGAGTTCTTGGATATCGTCATGAGCAATTAAAATTTGTTAGAGAACAGTTTGAGGCATTGGGTCCTGTTGCTCATCAGTTTGGTCAAGAAATAGCATCACAAGCTGAGCACTTTGCTGCATATCAAAAAGGACTAGGTCTTTCTGGTGAAATGATGAAAGGTTTAGCTCAAGCGACCCAGGGAACAGAAGACTCCTTTGAAGAAACACTAAGAACAACAACCAACTTTACAACAAACCTTGGAAAGAGATTTGGAATATCTCAAAAGGTCATTGGACGTGATGTTGGAGAAATGTCTAAAGATTTAAAGACATTTGGCTCTGTTGGTGTTCGACAAATGGGGCAATTGTCTGTCTTTGCTCGTAAGCTTGGCGCTGACTTTAAAGATTTGCTTGGTGTTGTTAATAAATTTGACAACTTTGAAGATGCGGCTGAAAGTGCAGCTCGTTTAGCTCAAGCATTCGGTCTAAACATTGATGCAATGGAAATGATCAATGAGCAAGACCCAGGTGCTCGAATTGAACAATTAAGAAAAGCTTTCTTCCAGACCGGTAAAGATATTACCAAACTTACAAGACAAGAAAGAAATTATCTTGCTGCAACAGCAGGTATTGAAGATCAGGCATTGAACTCTGTCTTTGCATTGCAAAACCAAGGCAAGACATATGATGAAATTTCAGCAGCAGGACAAACAGCCGAACAACAACAAATCACACAAGCTGAAGCTATGCAAAAGCTATCTGATTCCATTGAGAGAATGATTAAAAGTGGTCATCGTGTTGGTGGATTCTTCGATAGATTCATGATGGGATTCAAGCGAGGAATGCGCTGGGCCAAGCCATTCAGAGACGTGATGAGAAATATTCGTAAGAGCTTGTGGGCAGCTGAACGAGCTGGTCGAGCTGTTGGTCGCGCATTTGTTCAAAGCTTCCCTGGTGTGAAGAAATTCCTTGAAGGAATGAAAGACTTTTTTGATCCTAAAAAATTCCGAAGAATGGGTGGAAAAGTTGTTTCTGCATTCAAGACATTCTTTAAAGAGTTGGGTGACCCAAAGACATCAGAAAAAGCCCTTGGAAACTTACTTGGTTCATTGAAGAAAGCATTCTTTGGAATGGCCGGCGAACAACGCGGAGCCATGTCAAACATTATTGACGGATTCAAATCTGCATTCAAAGCAGTTGGTCAAATTATTCTATCTAGCATTAAAGTTGCAATGAAGTATATGAAGAAATTCTTCAAAGCAATAACAAAAGTTATTAAAGGAGAATCCTCTTTTGGTGATGCAATAGAAGAAATGTTCAATGATGGAGTAAATAAAGGTTCTTCATTTATGGGTGATGTTTGGAATATGATCCAAACACAACTGGGACCCGTCACATCCCAGCTTGGAGATGCATTTGTCGAAATGATGGGCGAAGCATGGAAAAAGTTTGAGGACTGGTGGGAAGATATTGATTGGTGGGGTGTATTCAAGAAAGTCATTTCATCTGATGCTGGTAAGGCTTTGGCTGCTGTTATATTTGGACCAACATTTATCAAAGCTGGTATTAGTGGAATTGGAAGTCTACTAACATCACCTGCTGTATTGAGTTCAGTTGGAAAGTTTGCTGCAAGATTTGGCCCAACAGGAGCAGCGGCATTGGCAGCATTTGGTGCAGGTTTTGCATTAGGAAATTGGCTTGAAAAAGAATTCCAAATTTCAGATAAAATTATTGATAAATTTACAAACATCAATCAAAAAATGAATCGAGAAATTCTTGTAGAAACAACAAAGAATTCAAAGATGATTAGAGATGTTCAGATTAAAAACAATATTGAAGTATTGAAAAAGCAAGGCGCTGGACAAAATGTAATCAATGCATTGAAATCTGATGAAGCAAATAGAACTCGTGAGATTGGAAAGCTTCTTAAAAACAATGTTGATCTTTCACTACAAGAAAGAAAAGTATTAATTCAAAACCTTCAAATTGAACAAGATCGTTTGATTAATGAACGTGCAAGAATTAAATTTAAAGAAATGACAAAAGGTAAGCAGGTTCGAGGAATGGGACCTGCTAAAGAAGCAAGAGCTGCCGCAATTGCTGAATTGAAAGCATCTGGACAACTGGAAATGGATCCAGATAAGCTTGGAAAAGAATTGGTTGATCTAACAGAAAAGACAGTTGGAATTGGAAAGAAAGTTGTTGAAAAAGCCAAGAAGCAAACACCTGAATTTTCTACATCAGATTTATTCTTTTCTATTGATAAAGCTGAAAGCTTAGCTCCTAAAAAATTGAAGAACCTTGAAAAAGAAATAAAAGAAGCAAAAAATATTATTTCTAAAAAAGGTGGAATTAGGGACTCAATGGATGAGATTACAAAATCATTCGAAGGATTCGATCAGCAAAAATTCTCAACAACTGCTGATACCATTAGTGCATTGTCAGAAATTCCTTCTGCTCTTGCTGCTATCTCAAAAACACGTTTGGGTGGAAGAGTTATTGAAAAATCTGTAGATGGAACAAAAATGGCTATTTATGCTCTTTCTGATCTTGCGATAGAAGTAGGCCCGGTTGCAAATAAAGCAGGAAAAGATGCAGGAAAAGTTAGTCAAAATGTTGCAAAATTAATTGAAATACCTGAATCTGTTAGACAAATGGCAGAAAGCTATAGCAATGCTTCTGGTGAAATTAGTACGTTTGCAAAAACAAAAAATATTAAAAATCTTCCTATTGTCAAAGGAATATCTAATTTGGTTGAAGCTTCAAATAATATTCGTGGAGAATTGGCTGGCATTAGCGAAGTAAACCTTAAGCCAAAGATTGAAAATCTTGGCAAGGTATTAGGTTTAAAGGGAGCAGATTCTTTAAAGATTGAGCATGAAAACTTCAATGTTAATGTAAATGTTATGGTTGAGCTTGATCCTACTAAACTTACTGACGCAGTTGTAGATACTGGTAGAGTACTTAGAACACCAAAGATGCCAAGGAGATAATAAATGAAACTTGAAGATTTTTATAAAGATGTACATAAAGCACTTTTGGATGATCCAAAATACCAACAAGTTCTAAAATCAATGGATGAAGAAGAACAAAAACAAACCCAGCAGTTTATGAAAAATTTTATGGGATATTGGCAAGAACAAGCTCTTGATCCATTGGTTGAAAGATTGAACAATGATCCAGAATTCAAAAAAGCTTTGTACCAGAAAATGAATGACTTACTACCTAATACAACAAGCAAGGAATAAAGATGGCAAATGTTGACAAAAATACCGAGATTATCTACACCATTAATGGAAGTGGTGCGGGTGGTAAATTCAAAGAAGGCGATGATCTTGAACAAGAAGTTCTTGAAACTTTGTCAACATACTTACATTGCTTATCAAAAGATGGTCGTGATGGAAATAAATTTCAAATAGCACCAGAAATACAAATAAGATCGATTCGTGATGCAAACGGAGATCCTGCACCACTAGATGATAATCTTAATGGTTCAACAAATCCATATGCTCCAACAGCTCAGAATGCTCAACTTCGTGAGGCTTCTAATAGTGGAAAAGTATTTCGTCCATCAATTGGTTCTTTTTTGTCTAAAGGTAAGTCAGATACTTTTATTAAAGATTTGGGAAATGGCTCTACAAATAGAGCTGGCCAAGCAAATGCAACAAAAGAAGAAGGACCAATTTTTGATGCTATCAGAACAGCACTAGATGGAAATAGATTTTCTCCTGGTGCCAATGGACCTTATGTTGGACCTGATAATATTACCACCATTGATCCTACAATTGGAGGTATAGATGATAAAACAAGTCAAGAAATTACTGTTATTGGAAAAACGCAACCATTATTTGGTCGTCATGTAGGGCTTTCTGATTCGAATTCTCCTACTGGTGCTGATATCAAAATGGAAGATTTGAAAAAAATTGGTACTTCATTGATGCTTCGTGCTGCTCGTGAAATCAAAGCAGTTCAAGAAGGAGATCCGTTTGAAGCACCAGAAAGTTTTGCTGTTGGATTAGGTGCTTTGATACCAGGAGCTTCGCAAATTGCATTGTTGAAAGTTGATACAAATCAATTAAAAGCATCTGCTGTTATGGAAGAAAACTTTGGATTACCACCAAAGCCAAAAACAGATACAGAAGGCATTGTTGTTCCTGGTAACAGATCTTGGGGTCATTTAAATACACCACTTGAACCATATGATGGATTTTTGCCAATTGGAATGACAGCATTGGCTTTGGTCTTGACAATCGCCATTAGAGTTCTTGCATTCGCATTTGTTGGTCTTTTGGCATTGGTTGTAAAGCCAAAAGGTTCAGAAGTTCCAAATCGTGGTCCTTTTATAACTGGTGAGTATGGAAAACCAAATCCACCAGGAGCTTTGTTTAGTTTGTCAGCAATTGGAATTAGAGATACTGAAAGAGACTTTTTGGCTATGGTCAATGAAGGTCTAGATATATTCTTTTCTTTTGATGGAGCTGATTTTAGGAGAGTTCTTCGTGAACCTCAGTTTTTTACAATCTTTGTTAGAAACATTATTCGTTCTGGAAATATTGTTGTGAATAGTGTTCGTGATGTTTTTAGTCAGGGACAAAATCCATTAGCAGCAGCTCAAGCATTTATTGGTCTTATAGATGTTTTAAAATCTTCAAAGATTGTTGCTTTTCTAAATATCATGGCCCAGCTTGGAGACAAGGCAGCCGAGGCTCGTGATCAAGGATTTGATCCTCAAGAAAAGAAGAAATCTTCTATTGAAAATCTACCAATCAATCCTGCAACAAATGTAATGAGGATTCGTAATAGTAAAAGCGATCTTCGTTCTGGGATGAGAACTGGTGCGACAATGTCGAAATTCTTATTTCCAACAGAAATATTGAGAGCTTCTGATGTTATTGCAAATATTTCAAGTGCACAAAAATCTTTAGCATCATTGCCATCAGAGCATTTGGCAGAAAGTTATGATCTTGATTCAAGTGGAAGAATATCTGCTGATACTGTTGCTTTTGTAGAATCTCAATTAGATGCGGAATATGTTCCTTTTTATTTTCATGACTTAAGAACGAATGAAATTCTTTCTTTTCATGCATTTTTAGATAATCTTGAAGACAATTATACGCCTCAATATGAAAGCGCAACAGCTTATGGTCGTATCGACAATGTAAGAACATACGTTGCGACAGAAAGAACTATTACATTAAGTTTTAAAATCGTTGCAACATCAAAAGATGATTTTGATTTTATGTGGTGGAAAATCAATAAATTAACAACATTAGTTTATCCATCATGGACAAGGGGTAGACAGGTTGCGGCAGGAGATTCTAAATTTATTCAACCATTTAGTCAAGTGCCAGCAAGTACGCCAGTTATTCGTATGAGAATTGGAGACTTGATTAGATCAAACTTTTCAAAACTTGGATTGGCACGAGTATTTGGTGCCGGACTAAAAGAAGATCAATTCAACCTTGTTGAAACTCTAATGTCAGAAGATTCATTGTTAGAGCAATTGAGATCAAAAATTCATGATACAAGAAATAGGATGATGAGAAATCCTGCTTTCAATGATGCACGTAAGGATGGGTATTTTGCAGGAGAAACAGCTGTTCTTCTACCAAAAAGAACAGGTTATAGCGAAGCTCCAAATGTTTTAGATAGCATTCCTGGTGCAGCAGGTGCAGCAGCATTGTTAGGCCAAACACCAAAGAAAAAATTAACAATAACAGCAAATACAAAAGTAAAGATTCTTGGACCAACACCTGTTCCATTACCTCTTCAGTCAGCTGCTAATATTATTGACTATGGAGAGCATAGAATTGCTTTTTATACAGTTGAAGTTTTGGATGCACAATCTGATGAATTACAAGGAAAGTTTCTTGTAACATATGACGATCTTGTACCTGATGCTGATCAGGTTGTTACATCTGCAACCGCAGGATTGCCATTGCCACCAGAATTGCCAATTCCATTAAGTGCATTGACTCCTCCAAACCCATTTGATCCTGAAAAAAATGTTATTGTCAAGTCATTCCAAACCGTTCAAGGAAAAGGTCTTGGTGGAGTTATTACTGGAATGACATTTACTGATCTCGCATCTCCAAATGTTACTTGGGAAACTTCTGAATTTGGAGCAAGGGCTCCAAAAATGATAAATGTAAATATGACATTTGCAGTAATCCACGATATAGCACCAGGTATTGATGAAAAAGGATTCAATAGATCATTCCAATACCCTGTTGGAAATGCAGTGCGTCATCTTACTGGCGATAATACTATTACAGATTTCAATAGTGGAGAAACAGATTTCAACTCTAATCACCAAGATGCAGCTAGAGGATTGAGAAATTCCAATGCTAAAGGCGGAGGTGGAGCCAAATTTCCTGGTGGACTTTAAGAAATAATAGGAGAACAAATAAATGGCACTTAGAAGATATGCACGAGCAACAGTTCTCGGTGCAAATAAACAATATGGAACTTCTCGCGCTATTCGTACCATTCGTAATGGTATTGAAGCAGGAACGATTAGATATTCTACTCAAAGACTTCTTCAAGGACAAAGATTAGATAGTCTTGCTGGTAGCGTATATGGAAATGGAAGACTATGGTGGGTTATTGCAGCAGCATCAGATATTGGATGGGGATTGCAAGCTCCTCCTGAAACAGTTGTTCGCATACCTAATCTTGGAGATGTAACTGCACTTATTGGATAACTTATGCCACAAACTAAATTAGATGATGCGGTTAATGCATTGAGAAAATGGTTTTTACTTTTTTCTCTTGAAGAATTTGTTGCTGGTGATTTGTCTAGAACATTATTTCCACAGGCCGGAGCTGGGGTTGTCAGTTCTCTTGAGCCTGACAACGAAGCTATTGGAGTAAATATTGGAGGTGCTGTGGTTCAACCTGGTGGTAAAACTTCTGCAACTATCCAAGCTCTAGCAAGTATTATTGTAAATTCACAACGCGGTGGATATACATCACCAGTTCTTATTCAAAAAATAAATGATATATTTGTTGATTTTCAACTAGCTGGTTTGGCAAAACCTTCTGCATCATCTCAGTTAACCGATCTTTTAGATGTTATTACTCCATTTTATGAGACATCAGTTATTTCTGACAGCAAGGTAAACACATCTTTAGGGTCTCTGGTTTCGATTACTGATGTCCTTGGAGATTTGTCTCCAAAAGATAGTGGGATCAATAGCAACCCAAAAGCCCCATCAAAAGATTCCCCTACGGTTTCTATGATTTTCAACAAGACAACACAGATTGCATTATCAAATAAAAATGGAAATGCATTGAGCATATTCTTTAATGCTATCCCAACAATGGAATGGAGTCGCGCTATTCCATTTATTGAAATTAAATTTCAATATCAAAGACCATCTGTCTCAACTGACAATAGAGCGGTTACGCCTTCTGTTGTAAGGTTTTTAAATGGTGCTGCTCAATTGTCTCCGTCGTCAAACTTGCCTGGTGGAGCAGCGGCAGCAGCTGCGACTTTGCCTGGAGGGACTGGTGATACTTTTAATCTAAAATTACAAACAGCAGTGTCTATCGATAATGACTTTGCACTAACAGGAGATGCAAACCCAGACGGGATTGGAGAAAGTGGAACAGAACTATTTTTGCTTCCTCAAACTTTGATTAATGCAGATCAAAGTAATTCTGAAGAAAACAGAGTTACTCCTGTTGTTGATGTTTTTAGACCATTGGCCTCATTGAGAAAGTTTGAAGTTGATGTAAGTCAGGCTGCTGGTATGATTGCTTATAGAACAGCTAAACTTTCTTTTACTCTTCATGACCGATCAAGACTTCATGAAATTGCTGACTTTATTAAGGCAGGATTATACAATAAAACAGAAATGCTTATAGAGTGGGGATGGGAACATCCTGACAAGTCTGGTGATAATGTATTTGCTGATTTTATTAATGGATTAAAAGTAAAAGAAAAATATCAGATTAGCAATTATGATTTAAGAATGAAAACCAATGGTGAAGTTGATATTGATCTTTCTATTTTCACTAAAGGTGGTGTTGATCTTTATACAAGCAAAATTGCTGATTCTGATGACACAATTGAACCACAAGAACTTGTCCGCCAACTTCAGGAAAGAATTTCTCAATTAAGACAAAGGATTTTTAAGCAAGATCAAAATTTTGTTGAAGAAGTTCGTGGTCAACAAATCTTGAGTACAGCTGGTGATAACAATGCAAGCATTTCTTTAAAACCAGAATTAAGAAGAGAACTTAGAAAAACATTATCACAACTTAGTAGCAACCCAGCTGAAAGTGCAAAAGAACTCAGAAAAGCTTTGGAAGACTTGTATGGCAAAGATGGTACAAATGGTGCCGCACGTGAACTAATCACAACTATTGCTGATCGTATTGATAAAAAGATTCAAATTATCAAAGGTCGTCCTGTTATCATGGGAGGAACTAAAACTCCTGATCCATACTTGAATCCAAAAACATATACTCCACTTAAAAATGATGCATATGTTAGTTTGGCAAAACTTCTTTTAATATTTGTTATTCAACCATTAGCTCTTACAAAAAAGTTTGATGATATTCAAGTAATTTTCTACAACATGAATGATCATGCTGGGTTTGGTGCTAACCAAAATCTCGGTAGTTTTCCTATTGAAATTGGAAATTTTCAAAAGAACTTTAAAAAACTTGGAACACAAAGAAGAACACCAAATATTGCGTTACAAGAATTTATTAGATTTATTAGTAATCGATATCTTGAAGACATATCGAATCCTCTTTATGGATTAAGAGATTTTTATAGATATGAACCAGATAAAGAAACAGGTAAGAGGAATATTCCTGTTAAGAAGTTTAAAAACAATCCAACAGCACTAAATGGTGCAATTGAAGACAGAATGATAGAAGCAGGTATTCCTGATGGAATATTTAAGCTTCCTCAAGTTGATTTCTATGTGGAGTGCGTGCCAGCAGCTCCTGATGGCGAAGGTGAAGCTGAAAATATTTTTGAAAGCTTGACTATTCTTAGAATTCATGTTTTTGATAAATTGGCAACATCATATGAAGGGCAGCAAGCATTTCTTGAAGCACAAAGACGAAATTCTATTAGATCTCTTGGAAATATTCCACATAGCAGAGATAATGAAGACAAATTCAAAAGTTCAGTCAAAGACATTGTAACAAGGGCGGAAGAATCAAACTTGATTGAAGTTATCAGAAAAGATTCTGATTCTGTTGTTAAATTCAAAGGTGGTCCTAGAGAAATAAAAAACTTTATTGCTCAAACAATGCCAACAATGTTTTTTGGAGTCAATAATACATCAGTTTTAGATGCAGGATTAAAAACTCTTCAAGATCAAAAGCTTACAACAATCAATATGATTAATGCTGGTGATAAGGGAGATTTGACACCAAATGGTGGTGCAACAAATGGTTTACCAATAAGACTATTCCCAGCTCAAATGAATATGAGATTATTTGGATGTCCTATTATGGAATTTACGCAAAGTATTTTTTGTGATTTTGGAACAGGAACTTCTTTTGATAACATTTATGCTGCAACTAAAATTCAACATAGTTTAGAGCCAGGAAAATTTTATACTAGTGTTCTTATGACACCGTTGGATGCTTATGGTCAATATCAGAGTGCTGTACAAAAAGTTGGAGATGCAATTGCAATTCTTTCAGAATTTGATGGAACTAACGATATTGGTCAAATTGGTGGCTTGTGATGCTATGATCTGTTCGTGGATTTTGTCATCCATTCTGAACTAATTGGTTCCAAACAACATTTGTCTTCAGAAGGGTTGTGGATTGACGATCTTTCTGAATGCAAGTGGGTTGTTGGAAAATCGTCACCAGAAAAAAATCTTTTAACAGCATTGATGCTTTCTGGAAAAAAAGTTGAAATAGAGCCACCGAAGTTATTTTCTAAAATTATGAATAACTTTGCTTTTAGAGAAAATGTTCCATGGCAGATGATAATGCCAGAGAAAGCATATCGTGAATGGGTCACAGAGGTCATAGAAAAAGTTTCTAAGGCTTTTAGTTGTGTTGACCTATCGTACCATGAAAATGTATTTAAAAAGTCTTGTGAAGTTTTAGAGGCTCTTCGGCCTATGAAGATTCATGGAAAAAAATGGGATTATTTAGCTTCACATGACATTCAAGGAGTAAGTCTTGATGTTATTGACAGTTTTGAACCATATGAAGATGGGTTTGCTGATGAATTGAAGTATTCAATGACATCAACTACAACTGGTCGTTTAATAGTGAAGTCTGGTCCTGAGATTCTTCGTTTAAACAAGGAACTAAAAACTATAATAAAAAGCAGGTTCAAAGGTGGAAAGATTATTCAGTTTGATTATGTTTCATTGGAACCTCGTTTGGCTTTGGTTTTAGCGGGACATGGTGTATCTGATGATATTTATACCGATATTAATCAAATGGTTTTTGATGGAAAGTTTTCTCGTGATGTTGTAAAAGTTTCAACATTATCTGTAATGTATGGAGCTGGTGCTAGTTCTCTTGAAGAAAAAACAGGATTCACCATCAAGGAATGTAAGGCCATTATCAAAGAACTAAAAGAGTTTTTTGGTATTTATGAAATGGCGAAAAAGCTTACGAAAGAATATAGAAGTAAAAAATATATTAGAAATCATTTTGGAAGAGCAATTTATCCTGATTCAGGTGCTGGTCACAAACTTTATAACAACTTTATTCAAAGTTCTGCTATTGATTGTGCAATGCTTGGTTTTTGGAATATTATTCAACTTTGGAAAAATAATGATGTTGTTCCAATATTTGTTATTCATGACAATTTGGGTTTAGATTTTCATCCTTCTTTATTAACGAATGAGAATATTGAAAAAACTAAAGATGTTGGTGCTAAAATTCCAAACTTGTGTGGCAAACTTTTACTTGGTCATGATAAGATTTAGGCTATGGAAACCGATCTAATTGAAAAGAATTGGGAAACCTTCTGTAATTTGGCAGAGAGTGGTACTGATCAAAAAGAATCTATTACTAATCTTTTGGATACACTTGGTGAAAGATTGGCTGCTTGTCCGTCAAATACAAAAAGTGATCCTGGCTCTCTTATTGATTTTAACTTGAAAGTATTAAAAGCATGTGCAAGTCTAAATAAAAAGTTTGATCTTGGACTTAGTAAAGAATCTATGGTTCTTTGTTGCTTGTTTAGGAATCTTGGTCTTGTTGGTGATTTAGAGACAGATTTATTTATACCTGAAGACAAGTGGCATCAAGAAAAAGGAATGTTTTTCAAATATAATCAGGACTTGCAATTTATGAAGCCATTTGATAGAACTGTTTGGTTATTTAATCATTTCGGCATCAAATTGTCCCAGGATGAATTTTTGGCATTTTTATCAGGTTCTGGCAATAATGACAATTATAAGTTTGGTGAAGTTCCACTTGCATTTGCAGTATATGCCGCAGTGAGATTTGTTGGATTCAAAGAAGATGAAACTAAAGAACAATAGAAAACCAAAGTCAGGAAAAAAAGTAAAAACTCCTTCAGTAAATATTGGAAATGATATGAAGGAGATTATGGAACAATGGCAAGAGCAACAGCGCAAAGAGCAAGAAGAACTCGCAGCTCAGACTTGGCCAACATGGCTATTACCAGAAGATTTTGAAAAATGGTATGTATACGAACAAGAGTGGAGACGTGATCTTGGGTACATACCATTGCCAAATCCCCCATCTGATGTAATAAATCAAATTTTAAAGAAATAAATGAATTTCAAAACACCCAGTAAAATGGGTGTTTTTTTATATTTATCAGTATGAAAATTGATGAACTTACAAGATATAGAAAAGAAAAAGGTGAAAAATATGATATTTATCACTCTTTAAAGAATGTTGCGAAAGATCCCTATGCTTTTGTTCATTTTTCAGATCTTGATAAATTAGGCATAAATCCTAAAAGTTCATTCAATACTCCTATTGGAATATATGGATATCCTCTTGAGGTATTTGATATTGAAGATATCATTAATGGAAATGTTCCATTTGCTGGTGATCGTCATTATATTCATATATTTTCTATAAAGCCCGAATATAGAGATTCTGTTGTATTTTTGTCTAGAGATGGGAGTGCAATAAATGATGATTCAGATAAAGAATATGAAAATCGTGCCCGAGCGATTCAAGACGAAGCAGAGGTTGCACAGCAAGAACTTGCAGATAAGAATAAAAAGATTTATCAAGACATAGAAGTGGCTATAAATGATTTCATTGATATTTTAGAAAGAAGTGAAGATAAAAATCATAAAATAATAGGAAGTATTATTGGCTCAAATTACAAAAATCATAATTTTGCTATAGAAATGATTAAATCCGTAGCTGCCGATAAAGAGAATAGAACAACAGAACAAGTCAGATCAGCACGAAAACTTCTTGATTTTATAATTATTGCACAAGATGAAATGGGAAAAAATCTTAAGAAAAGGATGAGTTTTCTTGATCAAAGGGCTGCTATTGCATCAAGTGACCACAGGACTCGTTTTGGAGAGTATTGGAATGCAACAAGGCTTAAGAATAGAAAAAATCCACAAAAATGGGCAAAAACGCTTGTTGGTGATGGGATTGTTGGTGTAGTAGATTATGGTTCTGGTATTATTCATTCAAATGAGCCAACCCAGGCTGTGTTTTTTTCAAAGAAGTTTATTAATCATATTGGGACAGTTCCAAATAAAAACAAATTGGCTTCCATGAATGAAGGTGTTGGTCCGTTTTCTACAACTCCACATAGTACACATTTGCAGTCAAGAACGCCAAAACCATGGCCAAGGGGTGGTCAATCTGGGGATCCAAATCAAGCTCCAACAATGACTGCTTCTCGTCTAATGCAGCAAACATCAACAGATGATGATATTAAGTATTGGATGGGAGATCCAGACGATCCTGATGATGTTGGAGCTACATTCAATCCTCCATTTGATCATGTTCCACGTTATTATTCAAATTACAATGCCGCTTCCAAATATTGGGATAGTTCTCCTGCTCAACTTGGAGAAGATGAAGAATATTTATTCAATATGAAAGACTTAATTGAATCAACAAAAAAAGAAATAGATGAGATTGAAGATTTATTGAATAAATTTACTTTAGATGAATTTTCTTCAATTGGAGGCGGTGCAGTTCGTGGTCATATTGGTCCTTTAGGATCTGATAACAGAAGCCCATATTTGAAAAGTGACAAAAAGAAAAAAAAGAAGAAAAAACATTATGAGCCAACTATGCGAGCATTTGGCGGAGCTTCAGAAGTGTAATGTTAAATGAAACAATAAAGTTAATTTTGCAAGAATTTTTTGATCAAAAAATTAATTGCATAGGATTGATAACAGCTCAAAACCCACAAGAACAGCAACAAGATTCCAAATACAATGAATCTGCAAATGATAAATTGCTTGCTGATCTGCAAGGAATGGGATATGAACCTTTTCCAACATTTTATTATGGTGAAAGTGGGTTTTTAGTTCCAAATATTTCAAAGAGTTCATTAATTGGTCTTGGAAAAAAGTACAATCAGCGTGCCGTTATTTGGGGACAAAAAGTACCTGAAGACAGGAATGGACTTAGTTTTGAATGGAATTATTTGGAAGATGGAAAAATAAGAAATCAAAAAACATCAGGACATCCATTTGTTGTTCCTGAATTTAGTTGATATTTTTCCATGTTTTATTATTTCTAATATTATAAATTGCTCTTAAAGATACATTGTATATATTTGAAATACTTTTATTATCATAACCATTTTTTATTAAGTCCTTGATTTTTATAACATCTTTTATTGTTAATTTTCTTTTTGTTTTTTTATCAAGAAGATTTTTATATTTTTTTGTTATGTGTGTCCATGTTTTGCCTGATTTAATTAGACTAACAGTGTCTTCACTAACATTAAAAGATTTTGCTATGTCTTTAATTGGTTCATTAGACAATATTGAAAAAATAATATTTTCAACATCTTTGTTTTTTAAATTTGTATTGGAATTGTTTTCTCCTATGTGAGATTGAGACATTTTCTGTTTTGTTTCTTTTGAGTGTTTTTTACCCCACCATATAGAATCTTTTCCTCTTGTTGTGTTTCCTCCTTTTTTTATGTTATATCCATTTGGAACTTCAGACTTATATTGCTCAATCCAAAATTTTTCTTTTTCATCAAGTTTAGAAATTTTACATGTTTCAATTTCATCTATGAAAAAATTGTCTTTTCCATATTTTTTTATGGCATTGCATATTGGATAATTTTTATGTTTTGACTGATGAACATGTGAATACCATCTTTTTATTATTGGTCTAATTGTTTGTCCTATGTAAACTTTTTTATTTATTTTATTTGTAAGAGAGTAAATAATTCCATTTCGTTCCATGTAAAACAATATATAAAATTTCAACAAAATTGAAATGGTATATCATAAAGCAATTAGAATTATTTTCTAAGTTATTGATATTATTGAAGAAAATCTTGTCAACTTTTTCAACAAACAAGTGATTACGTGATATAAAATATTAGTACTCAGAAGGTCACCATGATCGAAAGGCCAAGAGTACTTTTTGAGATCTCACAAACAACCACAGTGATTGAAAGGTTGAGAGGATATAATGGCAAAATTAAATCTAACAAAACTTAAAGACAAGGTCGCTCAATTAAAGGGCGAAAAACCGGCAAGCAGCCGCAAGTCAATTTTCTGGACTCCACAACTCCCAAAGGGAGATACAAGTGCAGAATATCAGGTCTTCTTACTTCCATGGCCAGACCTTGAGGATTACCCATTCAAGGAAAGATGGTTTTACTATAGTCTTGGAAATATGAAAGATGCTGAGGGCAATAGTATGAAAGACGAAAATGGTCGTTACATCAAGGCTCCATTGACGCTTAAGCAGTTTGGAGAAGCTGATCCGGTTGATGATCTTATTCGCCAGTTATGGGACACAGAAGGAAAAGAAGATGAAGAAGCAAAGCAGGATCGTGAAGATGCGAAGAAGCTTTTTGCATCTCAGACAGTTTATGTTCCTGTTATTGTAAAAGGAGAAGAGTCTCTTGGTGTTCGTATTTGGAAATTTAGTTCCAAGAAAGTTTATGAACGACTTATTGAACTTTTCATGAAAGATCGTATTGGAGTCCTTAACGATCCGGAAAATGATATTTGGTTGACCGTTAAGGTTGTAGAAGAACCAAAGAAGCCATTCCCATTAAATAAAACCATTGGTTCTATTGATTTGGAATTGCTTGATCGTGCACCTTTGTCTGAGGACAAAGACCAAATTGAAAAATGGGTTGGTAGTGTACCAGATTTGGATGAAGCACTCAAATATCAGCGTTATACTTCAGAAGGTTTAAAGAAATTGTTGCTTATGTGGGCTGATTCAGGTGCAACAGAAAAAAACCTTTCCGAAAGTGATGGAACAGAAGGTGCAAAGTCTGAATCAAAATCAAAATCAAAGCGTGGTCGCCCAAAGAAAGAAAAGTCAGAAGAGCCAAAAAACAAAGAAGAAGCTCTAAAAGAACTTGATGATTTCATGAGTGATGACGACGATGACGATGATGACGACGAATAAAAACAAAAAATAAACAAGCCTGAGAGCGGGGTATAATATTCCCATAGGCAAAGACAGGGACGGTAACTCTCGCCTCCCTGTTTTTTTATAGGAGAACATAATGGCCAAAAGTAAAGACAACGACCAAAAAGACATTAAAGCATTTTCAAATAAAATGATTGAAAACCTAAACGCAAAACTTGGCGGAAAAGGTGGCAAAATTTTCTATAACTTGGGACAAGACAAAGAAGACCCAGCTAAAATTAAAAGATGGTATTCAACACATTCAATGACATTAGATTGGATTTGTGGAGCTGAAAATAAAGGAATGCCAGGTGGAAGATTGGTAGAGGTATTCGGTCCAGAATCTATTGGTAAATCTCACATTTGTTATCAAATGGCAAGATGGGTTCAAGAACATGGTGGTATTTCTTTATATATCGATACAGAACTTGCAACATCTGTTCCAAACCTTATGGATCTTGGTGTTGATGTTGGGGAAAGATTTATTTATGCAAAAGTAGACTCTATTGAAGGTGCATTTGAGGCAGCAGAAGAATTTCTTAAAGAAGTCGCACCATTAGGGCAAGATGTGCCAATTGCTGTTTTCTGGGATTCTATTGGAGGAATCGGTTCTCGAATTGAAAGAGACATGTCATTTGATGACATTCAGCGCCCTGGTCTTAATGCTAAACAAATTACATTTGGCCTTAGAAAAATAATGCCAGCAATCAACGAAGCGGCAGCATTGTTTGTTCTTGTTAATCAAGAATATGATATTCTAAATGCTCAAAAATTTGATGCGAAGAAAAAAGAAACCAAAGGTGGAAAAATGATCAAGTATGGATCTTCTGTTCGTCTTGGAATAGCAAAAGTTACAGATGTTTATCCTGATGAAATGGATAAAAAACAGGCTTATGCAAAAGGTATTCTTCCATGCGGAATTCGTGTTCGTGCAAGAACATATAAGAACAAAGTTGCTGCTCCATTTCGTTCTGCTGAAATTGATATTATTTTTGGAGTTGGAATTAAAGAGCATTCAGCTATATGGGATATGTTCAATAATGAAAAAGAGATTCATGTTCTTGATAAAATTTATAGATTCAGCTCTTCTCAATGGAAAAAGATTACTATTGTTGATGCGGCAACAGGAAAAGATTTAGAAGAAATTAAATTTAGAAAAAAAGAAACTGAAGAAATGCTTATGGAAAAGCACAGAGACATAACTCAAGCATGCTTTGATAGTGTTATGGGTAGAGTCATGCAGAGAAACAATTCAGAATTCAATGAATATGATCCTGAACTTGATGGATCATTGTCTGCAAGTGAAAAAGAAATAATGGGAGATATTGAATAAAAATGAGAAAAAGATATGCTACATCATTAGGATTAATAAAATCACACCCAGATGCAAAACTTCCAACACAAAGTATGGATGATGTTGGTTTTGACGTGTATTCTGTAGAAGATGTTTCTATAGAAAATGGAAATGTCGGAAAAGTAAATACCGGATTACAGTATGCAACCAGACCTTATTTTCCAGAAAGCCTTCATATGGTTGCATCTTCTGGTACGTATGCTTATGATGATAGGTGGTCTTTTGAAACAAAAGTAGAAGGACGTTCTGGGCTTGCTTCAAAATTTATTTTTCCTATTGGTGGAATAATTGATCCAAGTTATCGTGGTGATTTTGTAATCATTCTTGCGAATCATAGTGGTGAAACATTTAATGTAAAAAAAGGTGACAAAATTGCACAGCTTGTTTTACGTCCTGTTCTTGCCAATACCGAAAATCATCATGTTGAATTTGTGTTTAGAGAAAGTCAAGATACAACTGAACGTGGTACTAAAGGATTTGGGTCGTCTGGGGTTTAGTAATGGTTGAAAAAAATAAAAAAATTAGAAAGCCTAAAAAACCAACAGAACCTAAAAAACCATTAATGCCATCAAAATTTATTGATAGATTTGAGATTTTAGAAAGTTGTTCTTATATGGATGATGAAACTGTTCATATAAATTTTTCTGATATTTTAGAAAAATTATCAGAAGGATATGATCTAAATGATGTAAAAATAAAAATATGGAATAATAAAAAAGAGTCATACAGCTACAATTGTTGTTGTAGTAGCTATTCATCTGAGTCAGGATTTCAAATTTATTATAAAATTTCTGCTCTGAACCCAGATTATGAAAAAAATTTGGAAAAATATAATAAAGAATATCTTCTATATGAAGAAAAAATGAAAAAATATCGATCTATAAAAGCAGAATATGATAATCAAAAGAAATTTTATGATGCTCAGCAAAAAGTAAAAGAAGTAAGTCGATTGAAAAAAGAAGTTGAAAAAATGGAAAAAGATAAGAAAAAATTATCTTCCATGCTTGAGAAATTGCAGAAAGAGATTGAATAATGGAACGACCAATAATGTTGATAGATTCTATGAATCTATTTATTAGAAACTATATGGCTAATCCTCAAATGGATAAAAATGGAAATTTAATTGGTGGAGCCATTGGTTATCTAAAAAGTTTGGCTTCGCTTGTCAAAAAGCACTCTCCTAAAAAAGTTTATATCATTTGGGAGACGGGTGGCAGTCCACGTAGATTAAAACTCTACCCAGAATATAAAAATAGAAGCAGACCCACTAGAACGAATCGAACATATGGAGATGCCATACCTGACACGGATGAAAATGAAGCGTATCAAAAACAAGTTGTTTTAAACTTGTTACAGCATCTTCCTGTTTCACAAATTCATGTAGAAAACTGTGAAGCTGATGATATAATCGCATATCTTTGTAAATCAATATATTCTGATCGTCAGAAAATTATTGTTTCTTCTGATAAAGATTTTTATCAACTTCTTGATGAAAATACAAAGATTTATCGTCCTGGAAAGAAATTATTCTATAAAGAAAAAGACATGCTTGAAGAATACAAAATCACACCAGAAAATTTTGTAGTAGCTAAAGCAATGAATGGAGATCCAAGTGATAACATTCCTGGGGTTGAGCGTGTTGGATTTAAAACTCTTGCTAAGAGATTTGTATTGAATGAAGGAAAAGTATCGATTGATGAGATCTTGAACAAAGCAAAAACACACGTTATGGAAGATAAAAAGCCCCTAGTCATGTTCGAGAATATAGCCAAGAGCGAGGATCTAATCCGAAGAAATGTGGAATTAATGGACTTGAATGATAAATTGCTAACAGCAAATCAAGTCCAAGCAGTGAATCGGATTGTTAGGGAGTTTAAGCCTCAGTACAATAAGATCAAATTTTGGAGAACCTATTTAGATCTTGAACTTGATGGACTGGATGTTGAGAATCTTTGCAACTGCTTTCATTTCCTTATCCATACCGCTTGAATGGGAGAAAAATAATACATGATTGACAATGACTCATTAATTAATGGGGCAAAACAGCCTTCATTCTCTGATTACGGAGAAGAGTTTCAAGAAAGAATAATTCAAGCTCTATTAACAGATTTTTCTTGGGCTGAACAAATGCACGAAATTATTCGTGTTGAATATTTCGAACTTGAACATTTTCAATACCTTGTAAAAAGATATTATGATTATTATGGAAAGTGGAGAACATTTCCAACAATTGCTATTTTGGCAAACGTTTTAAAAGATAGTCTCAAAAAAGATGTTGGTTTTGATGATATAATCCTTCAAAAGATTGTTCCACTTCTAAAAAAGATTAAAAAAAGCCCAGATCTAAGAGACTTACCTTACGTAAAAGAGAAGGCATTAGATTTTTGTAAAAAACAAGCAATGAAAGAGGCTTTGTATCGTTCGACAGAGCTTATTCTTGAGGACAAACACACAGAAGTTCTTGATATTATGAAAAAGGCATTGGTTGCAGGAGAAGAAACTTCTTGCGGTCATGATTTCGAAGAAGACAGAGAAGCTCGATTTACTGACGTTCAACGAGATCCGATTCCAACAGGCATACACCAGTTAGATCAAAAAGATGTTTTGAATGGTGGACTAGGCAGAGGTGAGCTTGGAATTTTTGTTGCAGCGCCTTCTGTTGGTAAATCTCATTGGCTTGTCCAAGTTGGGGCAGCAGCATTGAAAGCTGGCTTTAATGTTCTTCATTATACATTGGAAATGGGCGAAGCTGAAGTTGGTCGTCGTTATGACGGATGGTTTACTGGTATCAATAACAGAGATATTATCAATAATAGAGATACTGTAAATCGTTGGTACGAAGAAAAAGGTCAAAGCCTTGGTAAATTAATGATCAAGGAATACCCAAGTAGCACCGTAACAACAAATACATTTAGAGCTCATATTCAAAAGCTCATGACAAAAAAGAACTTTTATCCTGATATAGTCATTGTTGATTATGCTGATGAAATGTGTTCAATAAAGAAATTTGATAGTTCAGCTTCACGTCATGAGTTCAAGGCAATCTATCGTGATCTAAGAAACTTAGGTCGAGAAATGTCACCAAAGTTTGCTGTTTGGTCAGCTTCACAAAGTAACCGCGAAGGTTCTTCTGCTGATATCGTAACTGGTGAAAACATGAGCGAATCATTTCGCAAGCTGGACGTCCCAGATTTTGTTTTCACAGGAGCAGTTAGACCTGACCAGAAAGCTACTGGTGCCATGAAGGGATTTACTGCAAAAAATCGTAATGGTCGTGATGGAGACATTTTGCCAATGTTTGTCAACAAAACAACGTCCCGGTTTGAGGTCATTTCTGAAGAAAAATTTGCAGAACTTGTGGTATCTGAAAAAGATAAGGAAAATAATTTAAAAAGCAAAGTTGGAAAAATGTTGAGAAACTTTGATGACTAGTTTCCATATGTAGTTTTTACATAACCCGCCACACCACAATATATTGCGACAAGTCGTAATCTTTAAATGTCTGGAGATTGTGATAATGAAATTTTATACCCGTGAACAAGCATTAGAAAAATCAATAAACTATTTCAATGGCGATACACTCGCTGCTGATGTATTCGTAAAAAAATATGCATTATCTGATGGAGAGAAGTTTTATGAACAAACTCCAGATGAAATGCATAAAAGACTAGCAAAAGAATTTGCTAGAATTGAAGAAAATTATCCAAATCCAATGACAGAAGATGAAATTTTTAGTCTTTTGGATAGGTTTCAGTATATTGTTCCACAAGGTTCTCCTATGAGTGCCATTGGAAATGATATGCAAGTTCAATCTACTAGCAATTGTTTTGTAATTCAGTCACCATATGACAGTTATGGTGGTATTTTAAAAACTGATCAAGAACTTGTTCAAATTGCAAAAAGACGTGGTGGTATTGGTTTTGACATATCTACAATCAGACCAAAAGGCATGAGAACAAATAATGCTGCTAAAACTACAGACGGCATTGGTGTTTTCATGGAAAGGTATAGCAATTCAACAAGAGAGGTTGCTCAAAATGGACGTCGAGGAGCATTGATGTTAACCATTTCAGTGCATCACCCAGAAATACTTACATTTATCAATATAAAAAGAGATTTAAATAAAGTAACTGGTGCGAATATCAGTGTTAGACTGAGTGATGAATTCATGCAAGCAGTGAAAGATGATACTGAAGTCGAACTTCGTTGGCCAGTAGATTCAAGAGATCCTCAAGTTAGTGAAAAAGTATCTGCAAAAATGATTTGGGATGAAATCATTGAAAATGCCCATGCTACAGCAGAGCCTGGGCTTTTGTTTTGGGATACTGCAAAAACAATGACACCTTCTGACATTTATGAAGACGAAGGATTTGGTAGTGTTTCAACAAATCCATGTGGAGAAATTATTCTTTCTCCTTACGATAGTTGTAGACTTCTTCTTATTAATCTTATTTCTTTTGTAAGAAATCCATTTACAAAAGATGCATTTTTTGATTACAAACTTTATAATCAAATTGTCCGAAAAGCTCAACGTCTTATGGATGATATGATTGATTTAGAGCTTGAAAAAATTGGGAAAATTCTTTCAAAAATAGAGAAAGATTCTGAACCAGATCATGTAAAAAGGACAGAAAAAGAACTCTGGACAAGTGTATATGATGCTTGTCGTCGTGGAAGAAGAACCGGTCTTGGGGTCACAGCAGTTGGAGACACATTGGCTGCATTAGGAATTGTTTATGGTTCCACTGAAAGTATTAGTGTTGTTGAAGAAATTTATAAAAATCTTGGTTTGGCAAGTTATACCGAATCAATTAATTTAGCAGAAGAAAGAGGATCTTTTTCCGTTTGTAATGTAGAAAAGGAAATGAGACACCCATTTATTAAAAGAATCCTCGACAATCTTCCGGCAGATATTTTTAATAAATACAAAAAGCATGGTAGGAGGAATATTGCGAATACAACAACAGCTCCCGCAGGATCAGTATCATGTTTAACTCAAACAACTTCTGGAATAGAGCCAGCGTATTTGCTAGAATACAAACGCCGTCGAAAGTTAATGCATAATGAAGAACTGGAGCCAGATTTTGTTGATAATATTGGTGATCGTTGGATTGAGTACAAGGTCTATCACCACGGATACAAAAAGTGGATGGAGATTTCAGGAAGAGATCGAGTTGAGGAATCGCCGTATTTCGGAGCGACATCAAACGACATAGATTGGGTATCTAAAATCAAAATGCAAGCAGCTGCTCAAAAGTGGATTTGCCATGCAATTTCTAATACGACAAACGTCCCAGAAGATACCTCTGTTGATAAAATCAAAAAGATTTATATGACAGGTTGGGAACATGGATGCAAAGGTGTAACTGTGTATCGTGACGGTAGTCGTACTGGTGTTTTGGTTCAAGATAAAAAGAAGCCAAAGAAATACGAAATTGTCACAGGCGATGGAAGTATTATGATTTTAAACAGCACTGACATGGTAGAATACCAAGGAAAGAGCGTTAAATTGGCAGATATTGTAGAGGATTTGCAGTTAAAATGATTAAAATTGACAAGGGTGTAGTTTCAATCAAGGAGATTGATCCAAATTTACCTGAACGAATTATATACGAAAGTGCACCAAAAAGGCCATCGATTCTATCTTGCGACATTCACAGAAAGATGATCAAAGGAGAAGAGTGGACAATTTTTGTTGGTCTTCTTGAGGGTGATCCATTTGAAATATTTGGAGGTCTATCTGATACGATAGAAATTCCAAAAAAATATAAACAAGGCAAAATAAAGAAAAGATCCTTCAAGGGCGGAGGAAAATATGATCTTGTTCTTGGTGAAGGTGAAGAAGAAATGAAAGTTAAAGACATTGTCAAGGTATTTGACAATGCAAATTATTCAGCATTTACAAGATTGCTTTCTTTGTCTATGAGACATGGTGCTCCGATTATGTATGTCGTTGAACAGTTGCTTCGCGACAAAGAAGCTGATATGCATAGTTTTGCAAAGGTCATGGCACGAGTTTTGAAAACATATATTGCAGATGGCGTTAAGCGCGATAGAACATGTGATGACTGTGGTAGTACTGAAATGGCCTATGAAGAAGGCTGTTTGAAGTGCATGAGCTGTGGCTATGCAAAATGTGGATAAAAATGGAATTAAAAGAAATTTGTAGTACAATAGCAGGCAATCATTTAAAACCTGGTGATGTAGTAGAATGCATTAGAGAAAATAGTCGTGGAGGTTCTGCATATAACAATTGTTATGTTGGTAGAAGGTACGTAGTATCTGATGTGCTTTATGATAAATTTAAGTACATTATTTTAAAAGGTGTTCGTCACGGACATTTTTCTCATTTTTTCAAAAAGGTTGATTAATGGAAGCCATAAGAGGAGAATTGTATAAACACAAAAAAGGTGGACGATATCGTGTTTTGGATATAGGAAAGCATTCTGAAACATATGAAGATATGGTTGTCTATTTGAGTTTAGACTATGGAACTTTATGGGTTCGTCCTAAAGATATCTTTGAAGAACCTGGAAAGTTTGAATTATTATATGAACAAAATTCATAAAATTGTATTATATTAACTGGTGGTCCTTGTGGTGGAAAAACTACAGCATTGGCAAAAATAACAGAACGATTAGAAACATTGGGATATGTTGTAATTATTTGTTCAATGACGATGGACTTGAAGCTAGAGTTCGTAGACGCGGCCAGAACGGTCACAGCATTTATACATATTGCACGAAGACCAAAGCAGTCTCCAAGCTCAAGCGCATGCAAAAAGAACATCAAATAAGTGGTAAAGAGTATCTCAAGCTTCTTGAAAAACGAGATCCAGCAAGAAAAACCATCAGAAAACAACGTTATTGCTTTTTGTATTATGGAAAATATTTTGAATTGGATATTTTTACAGATCTTGATTTAATGATGCTTGAGGTAGAGCTAGAACATGAAGATGATCAATTTGAACTACCAGAAGCATTCAATGTAATAAAAGAAGTTACAGATGATTCGTCATATTCCAACTATGCCTTGGCTAAAATAAATTAATAATCACATATTTATTTATGTGAAGAACTATTATCCATATTTTGGTTATCCATCTAGTTTGTATCAAAAACATGATGACGAAGATGATATAATTAAAGATATTCCTAATGATATGGAAATTTGTTCTGAAATGGGCTGTATTAAAGGTTCTGTTTTGCTTTTGTATTCAAGAATACCTTGTACAAAATGTAATGGAACAGGTAGAGTCAAAAAAACTATAAGTAAATGATGTCTTCTGTATGCTAGACTATTTTGTAGACCATGAAAAAATGTTTAGATTTAACAAATGAAAAATATGGAAAATTAACAGTCATAAAAGAAGAGTCAAGAATTTCAAAATATGAAAGAAGATGGCTTTGTCTGTGTGAATGTGGAAATAAATCCATTGTAAGTCAAAGAAATTTAAGAAATGGAAAAACTGTTAGTTGTGGTTGTTTTAGATTAGAACAACTTCAAAAGGCAAGAACAAAACATGGATTTGCTAAGGAAAAATCAAGATGTTCAGAATATAATACTTGGCGAACGATGTTATCTAGATGTAATAATCCTAATTCAAAATCTTATAAATACTATGGTGAAAAAGGTATAAAGGTTTGTGAAAGATGGAATGATTTTGAAAATTTTTATAAAGATATGGGACCAAAACCAAATAAAAAATATTCTATAGACAGAATTGATAATTTGAAAGATTATGAACCTGAAAATTGTAGATGGTATCCTGCTAAAAAGCAGGCAAACAATAGAAGTAGCAATAAAACTGCTGAAAAACAATATCTAGAAATTTTAGAAAACATATTAGATCATGGAGAAAATAGAGAGGACAGAACTGGTGTTGGTACTATCTCTATTTTCTCCCCGCAAAAAATAGAGGTATTTTTAGATCAAGGGTTTCCTTTATTGACAACAAAAAAAATGGCTTGGATCAACATGATTGATGAATTGTTGTGGTTTTTATCTGGCAAAAGCAATATCAATGACTTGCCAAACAGGACAAAGCATTGGTGGAAACCATGGGCTGATGAAAATGGGGATTTAGGTCCTGTTTACGGGGTTTTATGGAGAAAATGGCCTTATAAAGATAAAAAAATAGATCAATTATTAAATCTTATTAATTCAATTAAAAACAATCCCTATTCTAGAAGACACATATTGACAACATGGCATCCTGGAGAATTAGAAAATCAGGCACTACCCCCATGTCATGGGCTTGTAATTCAGTTTTATGTTGACAAAGATAGACAATTGTCATGTAGTGTATATCAAAGATCTGCTGATTGTTTTATTGGTTTACCACATAATATTGCTTCCTATAGTTTGTTTTTGATGATGATAGCACAGGTGTGTGAATTGACTCCATATAAATTATCTTATTTGGTTGGAGATGCTCACATTTACAATAATCATATTGATCAGGTAAAACTTCAGTTATCACGAGAACCAAAAACAGGTCCTAAAATGATTATAAATCCTGAAATAAAGAATATTGATGACTTCAAATATGAAGACTTCAAGCTTGAAGGATATGAACATCACCCAGCAATTAAGGGAGAGGTATCAGTATGAGTCACAGATATGACTGCCCAGGAGGATGTAAAGGAAGAGGTTCTTTTGAAGTACCAATTCCGATCGAAGAAAGACCAACGGTATGCTATGACCATTGGGATAAATACGATTATATTCCATGTGATGGTGGGATCAAAAAAGCTAAAGGAAACATGAAATTAGCTTCAGTTGTCGCTATGACACCAGGAACACACATTATTGGTAAAAATAATGAAATTCCATGGAGAATACCTTCGGACTTGAAAAGATTCAAACAATTGACATTGAATTCTCCGGTTATAATGGGAAGAAAAACATATGAAAGTATTATTGCATTTCTAAAAAAACCATTACCAGATAGAGTTAATATTGTTTTGACAACAAATAAAAAATACAAAGCTCCTGGTTGTATTGTGGTAAATGATTTAAGATCAGCATTTGAGGCTTGTGGAAATGTTGAAAAAGCATTTGTTATTGGTGGAGCAAAAATTTATGATTTAACAATGCCATACATTGATGAATTATTGGTTTCTTTTGTTTTGGGTGCTTATGATGGAGATACAGCATTTCCCAAATTTGAAAAGGAGTGGAAGCTTGTTTCGTCAGAATTGGCTGAAAAAGGTCCAAAAGACGATATTCTTCACTCGTTTTGTGTCTTTAGAAGAAAAAAATCATTGTAAGAAAATAAATATTGATATATGCAACTTCTTGTTCAGTCTATTAGAGAAATATTATCAGAAGTATTTCTTAACGAGATTAGCTATGCTGCTATAAATCACGTTTTAGAGAGAAATTCTGACAAACTTCCTTTTGACGATCTTTTTGATGGTCAATTGAGAAAAGTAATTCCAATAGATTCACCTGTTGTTTCCAAAATGAAGGGGCAATTACAAAATCAAGGATTTGAAGTTGATGTAAAAAACAGGAAGGCGTTTGTAACAAAACAAACCCAGCGTGGTCCTAAAAAGATAGAAATGAGACTTGGTAAGGCTATTGGTTCAACTGAAAAAAGCCTTTTAACTGCATTGAAAAATGCGTTTACCAACAATGGAAGCTTGGAACAAAATAATCAGTATTTCAAAGATTTTGTTGGTATTTTGAACAAAGTAAAATCATTTGTAAAAAACGAATTTGATGTTAAGTCTATTCTTGCAGATATTAAATTAAAGCATGAAGATTTTTCTTTAGAAAATCACAAAGAAATAGCTTTGCGTGCCATTGATTATTTGCAATTTTTGTCTTTGAAAAAGGATTTTGAAAAAAGTGGAAATGAGCTAGATACTAGTGATTATTCTATTGTTTTGTCGAGAGCGCCAGCTGATGTTTTAAGAATGAGTGATCATAGAGGAATGAGTTCTTGTCATGCAGAAGGTCATGATTATTTTCAATGTGCAATAACAGAAGCAATAAGAGGTGGAGCTATTGCATATGTTGTTCGTACAAAAGATCTTGAAGATACTAATTTGCAAGATTCAGAAATATTTGAAGATTCAGACAGAAGAATAGCTGGTATTGAACCTTTATCAAGAATAAGAATTAGAAATTTTGCTTCTCCTGATGTTGAACTAGCAGTACCAGAAACACGTTCTTACGGTAACAATATTGCAGGATTCAAATCAACACTTACCAAATGGGCTCGTGATGCTCAAATTTCAAAATTTACTGATGAAGATGGAAATGTTGTTTTTCCAGATATTGATGATTTTGTATTGCGTGGTGGAACATATACTGATACAGAAGCTGACGAATTGCTCAACAATTTATTTGATACAGATGAATTTGTAGGAGATATTGATGCTGAAGATAATGATGAAGAATATGGTGACTCATTTGAATCAATTGTAGATCAGCTTGAGTCTGAGCTTAGTGAGTATGTAGAACAGTCAAGCACAGGAGATGTTAACTTTTATTTTGATCAAGCAGAAATGGTTGAGGAAGATCGAGCTTATTTTTCTGTTTCTGCAAATTTGAGTGTAGAAATGCCTGATGATGTTGCAAAGGCTCTAGACGAACTATCATGGAGAGATCGTCAAGAATATATTGATGCATTCGTATATGAAATCGATGTTTCTTATTCGGATTATGAATATAATCATCCATATATGTCAATTTATATCGAAGATCAAGATTTAACAGCAGTTGTTACACCAGATGATACAGATTTAGATAATCTAAAAAGTACCATTGATTATTGGGAAAATTATAGTTTTGATGTTGAAGATGGAATAAATGCAGTTAGAAACAAGTTGATTATTGATGATCATTTGCCGGGATATCAAGAAGATTATGCTGATGAATTGGCGGATAAATTTACAAACTTCAGCATAGAATTTGAGGAAGATCCTTCTGATGAAGATTTTAATGTCATTACTGCAACAGCAATAATATCCAATCTAGAAGATATTAAAAATCCGGATCTAAAAAAACAAGTAAATGTTCTTTTGTCTAAAAAGAAGTTTGTTGAATTATTTTTTAATGAGGTTGTTGGTTTCTTTAAGCCAAATCTAAAACAGCTTATATTACCAAATGTAGATTATGGACCAATGTCTTTGATCAAGGCACCAGATGGTGCAACTCTTGTTATGAGTGGTGGCAAAATTATCATGAATGTACACTTTAGAGTTGATGATAATGCGGAAGATTTTATAGAATTTGTGTCTACGATGGATAAGAATCTTGTTCTTGTAGAAAAGATTCTTGGAAGAACCATCAAACAAGCACTACAAATGTGATAAAATCCAAGCATGGATTATAAACTTAGTGATAATGTTATTGCAAACATCATTCAGCTTCTTCAGCTATCAATGATGACAGGAACAGATATTTCTGACCAATTTAGAACAATTAGCTTAAGGCCATCTGAATTGTCCGAGGGAAAACTAGATTTATCCCCAGACTATGCTAAAGCTCATGATGATATGATTGCTGGTCTTATGGAAGAAGCACAAGCTCTTCAGGATAGACTTCAAAAAGAAGCAAATCAAAATGG
>Ga0129342_1000033_pt1 | contig 41918 bp, 43 predicted proteins | sample CPBDNA_5_FD_94426 | JGI IMG/M metagenome (GOLD analysis project Ga0129342, IMG submission 94426) | Freshwater to marine salinity gradient microbial communities from Chesapeake Bay, USA - CPBay_Sum_15_0.2_DNA | ecosystem: Environmental > Aquatic > Marine > Coastal | place: USA: Chesapeake Bay...
GGCCCAATATACCTGTAAAGTTCTGTCATAAAACTTTGACAAAACCGCATTACTTCTCCATCGCTTTTACCTTTTGGGTCAAAATCTGATCCACCTTTTCCTGCTCCCATTGGCAAAGTGGTTAAACTGTTTTTAAAAACCTGTTCTAGAGCTAAGAATTTTAAAATACTCAAATTTACAGTAGGATGGAATCTTAGCCCCCCCTTATATGGACCTATTGCTGAATTCATTTGAACTCTGTAACCTCTGTTTACTTGAATTTCCCCATTGTCATCAACCCATACTACCCTAAACATTAATACTCTTTCAGGCTCAACCATTCTCATTAAAATATTTTTTCCGTGATAGATATCATGAGAAACAATGTAAGGAAGAACATTTTCAGAAATTTCTCTTACAGCTTGCATAAACTCAGGCTCGTTAGAGTTTTTTCTTTCAATTTCAGAAATAAAATTATTTATAATTTTTTTCATACAAATGCTATATTAATTTGTTAGTTTCATAAAGTTAAATAAATAATTTCACCTTATCCAATAGCTTCTTTTAAATCATTTATCAAATCTTCTACGTCTTCAATACCAACGCTGAGTCTAATTAAAGAGTCAATAACACCAGATTTTTCTCTTTCTTCTTTAGGAATTGAAGCATGAGTCATTGAGGCAGGGTGTCCAGCCAAACTTTCTACTCCGCCCAAAGATTCAGCTAGAGTAAATATTTTTAAAGATTCTACTATTTTAATTGAAGATTCATAACAATTACCTTTAGATGTAAAAGAAATCATAGCTCCAAATCCGTTCATTTGTTGTTTTGAAACATCATGATTAGGATGAAAATTAAATCCTGGCCAATACACTTTCTCAATTTTCGGATGTTTGTCCAAATAATTTGCAATTTGTTCTGCGTTTTCACAATGTCTTTGCATCCTAACATGTAATGTTTTTATACCTCTTAATGTAAGAAAACTATCCATTGGACCACAAATTGCTCCACTAGCATTTTGAATAAAATATAATCTTTCTGATAAATAAGAGTCGTTTACAATAAGAGCACCTAAAACAACATCACTGTGTCCTGCAAGGTATTTTGTAGCGGAATGCATTACAATATCTGCTCCTAAAACAAGAGGTTGTTGTAGGTATGGTGTAGCAAAAGTATTATCAACGGCTAGTAAAATATTATTTTTTTTGGAAATCTCACTAAGTTTTTTGATATCAATAATATTCATCATTGGATTTGTTGGTGTTTCAACCCAAATCAATTTTGTCTTATCGTTTATCAAAACCTCAACATTAGTTGGGTTTTGCATGTCTGTAAAATGAAATTTCAAGTTATAATTCTCGAAAATTTTGGTGAACAACCTGTAAGACCCACCATATAAGTCATTTGTTGAAATAATTTCATCTCCAGGACTAAGAAGCTTTAAAACAGCATCAATTGCAGCCAAACCTGATCCAAATGCTAAACCATATTTTCCGTTTTCAATACTTGCTAAAGAGTTTTCTAAAGCTGTTCGAGTTGGATTATGTGTTCTGCTGTATTCATATCCTTGATGTTTACCAGGACTTTTTTGAGCATAAGTTGAAGTTTGATAAATTGGTGGCATAATTGCTCCATAACCTTTTTCAATTTTTTGACCCCCATGAATAGTTTTTGTATTAAATTTCATTTTAAATTAATTAGAATAATCAAATATAAATCATCTAAAAACATTCGAAACAATAATTATGAATAAACTATATTTTCTATCCACTTGCTACACTTGTAAAAAAAATTATTAATCGATGGCCTTTAAATAATTTAATTAAACTCATTGATGTAAAAGAAAATCCTATTAGTAAAACTGATTTAATTGAACTTTATAATATTTCTAATAGTTTTTAGAGTTTATTTAATAAAAGAGCTCAGCTTTTGAGAATCAGGAAAATCAATTATAATGAATTAAAAGAAAAAGATTATTTAAATTTAATTGTTGACCATTATAGTTATTTAAAAAGACCTGTTTTGCTCTATAATAATAATAAAGTTTATGTTGGGAACTCAGAATCAAATATAAAAAGTGCTGAAATTGAACTAAGTAAAATATAGTTTAATCTAAATTTTATAATATTAAACAGTTTTTATAATAATTTTAAAATTAAAAAATGAAAATTTTTAAGTCTTATAGTTTAATTATTTTTTTATTACTGACGGGTTGTGGAAACTCTACAAAACCTGAAGAAAAGTCAATTTACAAAAGAATTAAAGTTGAAAATAAACAAGAAACAAAATCGACTAGAGTAACCCCAATTGATTTAGAAAACAATGGAATAGGACCTATTAATAACTATTCTTTTGATAAAGAAATAAATGCAGAATTAGCCAATCAAGGAAAACAAATATTTGATGCTAAATGTACCGCATGTCATAATGCAAATAGACGCTTGATAGGGCCATCTATGAAAGGGATTTACGATAGAAGAAGTCCAGCGTGGGTGATGAATATTATGTTAAATCCAGATCAAATGTTAAAAGAGGATCCAGTTGCTGTAGCTCTACTTAAAGAATACAATAATATTTTGATGATAAATCAAAATTTAACTATTGAAGAAGCTAAAAAGTTGGCTGAATATTTTAGAACCTTATAAAATGAAACATTTTTTACTAATTATATTTTTTGTTAATGTACATATAGCTTGCTCTCAAAGCAAAAAAACGGAAATATGGGACCCTGTCCCAAAAGAGGTTTACTCAAAAATTGATTCTGAACCTCCATCTGATGCAATTATTCTTTTTGACGGGTCCGATTTTTCAAATTGGGAGACTTGGGGTAAAAAAGAACCTGAATGGATAATAAACGAGGATAAGTCAATGACGGTTGTAAATGGAAAGGGTTCGATTTTTTCAAAAGAATCTTTTGGATCTGTTCAGTTGCATATTGAATGGCGAACAGGAACTAAAGACATAGGTAAATATACAGATCAAAGCAGGTCTAATAGCGGAGTTTTTTTACAGAAAAATTATGAAATACAAATTTTAGATAGTTATAATAACCCAACTTATGTAAATGGACAAGCGGGCTCAGTATATAAACAACATATTCCTTTGGTTAATGCATCAAGAAAACCAGGAGAATGGCAATCTTATGATATAATTTTTACTGCACCTAAATTTATAAATAAAAAACTTAAAACCCCTGGGTTTTTCACTGTTTTTCATAATGGAGTATTAATACAAAATCATGTTGAAATTAAAGGAACCACAACAAATGTTGGGAGTCCTGAATATTCCGCTCATGGAGAAGCTCCTATAATGCTACAAGACCATTGTTGCGTGCCATTAAGTTTTAGAAATATATGGGTAAGGAAATTAGAGTAAGCCCTACTTTTTTGTAAATTTGCAGTAATGCTATATTCCATGACAGGCTTTGGAAGATCTTCCCTAACATCAGAAATAGGCGAAATATTAATTGAAATTAAATCTTTGAACAGTAAAACCTTTGATCCAAATTTAAACATACATACTTTTTATAAATCGATCGAAAATGAAATAAGAGCTTTAATTTCTTCAAAACTTATTAGAGGAAAAGTTGAATTAAAACTTTCTTTAAACAATGACGAGCCTTCATCCTGTTTAAATAAAAACATTCTTGAAAATTATGTCAAAGATTTAAAATCAGTTGTAAATCTTGAAGATAATGAACTTTTAAAAATAGCAGTTAAACTCCCTGAGGCTTTTACAAAGCAAAGTTTGGAAATTAGTGATAAACATAAAAAAGAAATATTATTTCATATTGAAAAAGCTTGTTTGGAGCTTATAAAATTTAGAATTCAAGAAGGTAATGCTTTAGAAAATGATCTTTTGCATCAAATTAGTTGTATTGAAAATCACTTATTTGAAGTTAGCAAGCTTTCACCCAACAGAATAAAAGAGATAAAAGAAAAGTTAAACAATAATCTCAAAGAACTTGAAATTGAAATTAATAAAGACAGGTTTGAACAAGAACTAATTTATTATTTGGAAAAACTTGACATTAATGAAGAAATTGTAAGGTTAGAAAACCATTTAAAATATTTTCAAACTTCAATTAAATTAGACGAATTAGCAAAGGGGAAAAAATTAAATTTTATTTCTCAAGAAATAGGACGAGAAATAAACACAATCGGATCAAAAGCGAATCATTCTCTTATTCAAAAACATGTAGTTGAAATGAAAGACAGTCTTGAAAAAATTAAAGAACAACTTTTAAATGTTTTATGAAATCATCTGGTAAATGTATTATTTTTTCTGCTCCATCAGGAAGCGGGAAAACAACTTTAGTCAAAGATTTAATTGATAAAAGTAAATTAAATTTGAGATTTTCAATTTCTGCAACAACAAGACAAAAAAGGCTCAAAGAAGTTAATGGAAAAGATTATTTTTTTATTTCGAAGGCTGAGTTTCAAACCCTTGTAAAAAATGATAAGTTTCTTGAATACGAAGAAGTTTATGATGGAGTTTTTTATGGCAGTTTAAAGGATAAAGTTAATAGTTTATTGAAAGAGTTTAATATAATTTTTGACATAGATGTAATTGGAGGCTTAAGATTAAAAAAATATTTCAATGAAAAAGCTTTGGCGATTTTCATAAAACCTCCTAATATTAATGAATTAAAAAAAAGATTGGAGTCAAGAGGATTAGATTCACAGGAATCTATTGAAACTAGAATTAAAAAAGCAAAGACCGAAATTGACAAAGAAGATCAATTTGACATTACCATAATAAATAATAATCTTGAAGAGGCAAAAAAAGATTCATATAACATTGTTAAAAAATTTCTTTTTAAATGAAGCAAAATATTGGTTTGTTCTTTGGGACCTTTGATCCTTTGCATAACGGTCATATCGCTATAGCAAAATATTTTTTGAATGAATTGTTATTAGATCAAATTTGGTTTGTAATAACTCCGTTAAGTCCATTTAAACTGGTGAATAAGGTTTCTGATTATTACTCTCGCTTTAGAATAATTGAAAATTATTGTAAAAAGAATAAAAAAATAATTTGTTCTGATGTTGAATTTAATTTAAAGCCACCCTATAATACATCAGAGACATTAAAATTTTTAGTTAAAGAATATCCAAATAAAGAATTTAAGATAATTTTAGGGGAAGACAATCTCAATACACTTCACCTATGGAGTGATTACGAGAGGATATTAAATCATAAAATTTGTGTTTATCCAAGAATTAGTGAAACAAATGAAAAAAGTAAGCTACTTTCACATCCAAATGTTAATCTGTATGACGCACCTATAATGAAAATTTCTTCGACTTTAATAAGAGATCGAATTAAAAATAACATATCTATTTCTAATTTAGTTCCTAAAGAAATTGAAGAAATGTTAATTACATCCAAAAATCAGAATTAGCTTTTTGAATTATTTAACCAATTATTAACAATTTGAATCATTTTTTTTGCTCAAATTGCACCCCCTTAGTTTTATGAGTATTTTTAAATAATAAATTTAATTAATATGAGCAAAGAAATAGACATTAAAGAAATAAATGAAATTATTGAAAAGGAAAGTGCATTTATTGATCTACTTCTATTGGAAATCAATAAAGTTATTGTTGGCCAAAAACATATGATTGAGAGACTGTTGATTGGCCTTTTGGGTCAAGGGCACATTTTATTAGAAGGAGTTCCTGGATTGGCTAAAACACTTGCTATTAATTCATTAAGTAAAGCAGTTAAAGGCAGTTTTAGTAGAATACAATTTACGCCTGATTTACTGCCAGCTGATGTTATTGGCACTATGATCTATAACATGAAAGAAAATGATTTTTCAATTAAAAAGGGTCCAATTTTCGCAAATTTTGTTTTGGCTGATGAAATAAACAGAGCACCTGCCAAAGTTCAATCTGCTTTGTTAGAGTCCATGCAGGAAAAACAGGTGACTATTGGGGACTCTTCTTTCAAGCTAACACCTCCTTTTTTAGTTATGGCAACCCAAAATCCAGTTGAGCAAGAAGGAACATATCCTCTACCTGAAGCTCAAGTAGATAGATTTATGTTAAAAACTATTATTGATTATCCTAAAATTGAGGATGAACAATTAATAGTTAGAGCAAATATTAATAATAGCTTTGGAAGTATTAAGCCTGTAGTTACTGTACAACAAATTATAAAAGCACAAGAATCAGTTAGGCAGGTTTATATGGATGAAAAAATTGAAAAATATATTTTAGATTTGATTTTTGCTACCAGATATCCAGAAAAATATGGAATAGGTGATTTAAAACCAATGATAAATTTTGGTGCATCTCCTAGGGGATCTATAAACCTTGCTAATGCTTCAAGATGTTATGCTTTTATTAAAAGAAGAGGTTATGTTATTCCTGAAGATGTTAGAGCAGTAATTCATGATGTTTTAAGACATAGAATAGGGTTAACATATGAGGCAGAGGCAGAAAATATTTCTTCGGAAGATATTATTAACAAAATTGTTAATCAAGTAGAAGTCCCTTAGAATTTAAGTTTTTTTCTGATAATTCAATTTCAATATTTTGGAAACAATAGACCTATTAAAAAAAGTTAGAAAAATCGAAATAAAAACCAGAAGGTTAAGTAACAACATCTTTGGGGGAGAGTATCATAGTGCCTTTAAAGGAAGGGGTATGACTTTTAGTGAGGTTAGAAATTATCAGTTTGGAGACGATATTAGAACCATAGATTGGAATGTAACTGCTAGATACAACGAGCCATTTGTAAAAGTGTTTGAAGAAGAAAGAGAATTAACTTTAATGCTAATGGTTGATGTTAGTAGTTCTGCTTTGTTTGGGACAAAAAACTCCCTCAAAAAAAATATTATAACTGAAATTTCTGCAACACTTGCATTTTCAGCATTACAAAACAACGATAAAGTAGGTATGATTATGTTTACTGATCAAGTTGAATTATTTATTCCACCAAGTAAAGGTAAAACACATGTTTTGAGAATCATCAGAGAACTAATCGAATTTAAGCCTAAAAGTAAACACACAGATATTAAAATTCCTTTTGAGTTTTTAACTCAAGTTTTGAAAAAAAAATCAATTGCTTTTATTTTATCGGATTTTATTTCTCCAACTTTTGAAAAAACTCTTAAAATAGCTTCTAAAAAACACGATTTAACCGGAATCAAGGTTTACGATATTTTTGAAGAAAAAATCCCTAATCTTGGACTAGTTAGAATGCAAGATCAAGAAACAGGTCAACTTAAATTGGTTGACACCTCATCTAAAAAGATTAGAGATAATTATAGAAAAGAAATGTTATTTAAGTTTAAAAGTTTTAATGAAATTTTTACAAAAAATGGAGCAGGAACAATATTGTGTAGAACTGATGAAAGTTATATAAAAAAACTATTAAATTATTTTAAAAATCGTGCTTAAATTTAAATTCATATCGATTATTATAGCTTTTAGTTTTTTTACTAAAATTTATTCTCAATCAGTAATTAATGTTGAGTCTAAAGCAGACACAACATCAATAAAAGTTGGGGAAAAAATAAAATATGAATTTAGTTTTTCAATTGACTCTTTAAGTAATCTAAGTTTCGAAATTAGAAATTTTAATCCCCCTTTTGAAATAATTGAAGACTTTCAGATGGACACATTATACAGTAATAATCAAGTGAGTATTATAAAAAAATACCATTTGACAAGTTTTGAGTCTGGCTCATATTCAATTACTCCTCCCCTTATAATTAGAGATAATATTATAAAATTAAACGATTCAATTGTTATTGATATTTCTACTGTTGATGTGGATACTGTTAGTAAAAAATTTTTTGATATTAAGAACATAATCCCGTTTTCTAAAAATAATGATGGTTGGTGGAAAAAATATTTTCTAATTATTTCTTTTATTTCTATTGTGTTTTTACTGTGGATTTTATATAAAAATTCAAATTTTTTTGGTTCAAATGAGATAAAATTAACTCCTCCAATTGAAAAGGCAATACAAGCATTACAACATTTAGATTTTGAAAAACTTAGCAATCAATCAGATTATAAATTATATTACTCAAAGCTGACAGAAATTGTAAAAAATTATTTAGAAGAGGATGTTAAAATGGATGCTATTGAAAGTACCTCTGATGAACTGATAGAAAAACTAAAGCTTTTAAAGGGAGCTGGTAAATTAGATATCCAAAATGAAACATTAAAAAATTTTCATTCTGTTTTATCCAATGCTGATTTAGTAAAATTTGCAAAATCTAACCCTGGTCCTGAAGTTGCTATACGGGACAAAAAAATTCTAGAGACAGTACTAGTTGACACAAAAGAAGCAATACCAGCTCCAACAGAAGAAGAACTATTAAAGAGTGAAAAATATTTGATTCAAATAAGAAAAGAAAAGAACAAAAAATTGATTATTAATTTCTTAAAATTTACTTTGATTGGGGTCTTTGTTTTAATAAGTTCTTCAATCGCTTTTTTTGGCTGGGAAGAAGTTAAAGACAATGTACTTGGCAATAAAACAAAGACTTTGCTTGAATCTAAAGATTGGGTTACAAGTACATATGGTGCATATCCTATTACAATTTCCTCTCCTGATGTTCTAATAAGAGTAGATTCTGATGTTGGACAGTCTTTTGAATTTCAATCTTTGGAAAATTCATTCTATGTTTCTTTAATTACAAAGCCTGCCAATAATGATGAGGATCTTCAAAACATATTGCTTAATCATTTAAAAGAAAAAGGCGCTCTTAATATTTTATCTCAACAAGATGAATTCGTTTTAGAAAATGGAATAACAACTGTAAGATATTTTGGATCTTTTGATTATATTAATAAAGAAGGCAATGTTGTAAAAAAAGAATATTCTAATTTAATTTTTTTTGAAAAAGGAGGATCACAAACTGTCACTTGTATTATAGATAGAAATAATAAGTATGCATCTCAGATTATAACAAGGCTACAAAACTCAATAAATTTTAAATCGAATTAAAGATGTTAGAAAATGTAACATTTAATAATCCCGAATTTTTATGGCTAGCAGTAATTCTGTTTATTATAATCTTAATTGACTATAAATTGAAAAATGTTAAAAATTTAAGTTTTAAAATCTCTTCAATTAAATCTTTTAGTAATAAATCTTTAAAAGTAAAGTTCTTCCCGTTATTAAATGTATTAAGATTTACAGCACTATTCATGCTAATTGTTGCACTAGCAAGACCTCAAATTATTGATGTTTCAATACAAACAAAAAAAAGCAGAGGTATTGATATCGTTATTGCTGTTGATGTTTCTTCAAGTATGCTTGCTCAAGACTTGAAACCAAATAGGTTGGAAGCTTTAAAAGAAGTGGCAAAAGAATTTGTGAATGATCGAATTAATGATAGAATAGGTTTGGTGGTTTATGCTGGAGAAAGTTACACTAAAACACCTGTTACTTCAGATAAATCGATAATAATTAATTCAATTAATGAAATTATTTTTGATGGTATAATTGAAGATGGGACAGCAATAGGTATGGGTTTGGCAACTTCAGTGAATAGGTTAAAAAACAGTAAGGCAAAGAGTAAAGTAGTAATATTGCTTACTGATGGAGTAAATAATTCTGGTTTTATTGATCCTAACACTTCAGCTGATTTAGCAACTTCTTTTGGAATAAAAACATATACCATTGGTCTTGGTAGTAATGGTAATGCTAGAGCTCCTATTGCATTAAATCCTGATGGCTCTTTTAGATATGGCTTAACTAAAGTTGAAATTGATGAACAACTTTTAAAGGAAATTGCTTTAAAAACTGGAGGGTTATACTTTAGAGCGACTGATAATGAAAAGTTAAAGGAAATTTATGATGAAATTAATAAACTTGAAAAAACAGAAGTTGAGGAGCTAAAGTATTCAAATGCAAAAGAAGTTTACAGATTATTTGTATTGGGAGCTGTCATATTAATATTAATTGAGTGGATTTTAAAAACAACATTTTTTAAAAGTTTTATTTAAATGTATCAGCTAGAGCACACATATTTCTTTTATTTGCTTCTAATCATTCCATTAATGATTTTAGTTTTTTTTACACTAAATAGGTGGAAAAAAAACACTCAAAACAAATATGTTTCTTCTGATTTATTAAAAGTTTTGAGCCCAAACATTTCAACTTTTAAGCCCAAAGTAAAACTATTTTTATTATCTCTTTTTATTTTTTTCTCCACTATATCGTTAGTTAATCCAAAAATTGGAACTGAATTAAAAACTGTGAAAAGAGAAGGTGTAGACTTAGTCTTTGCTATTGATGTTTCAAAGAGTATGCTTGCAGAAGACATTGCGCCTAATAGGCTAGAAAAAGGTAAAAGAATTGTTTCAGAAATTATAAACTCTCTTAATAATGATAGAGTTGGAATAATTGCTTATGCTGCATCAGCCTTACCAATATTACCCATAACAGATGATTACTCAACAGCAAAAACTTTTTTACAAAGTCTAAGTGCCGATATGCTTTCATCTCAGGGAACTGCAATTTCTCAATCAATTAATCTTGCTAAAGAATTTTACGACGACGAAGAACAAACGAATAGGGTTTTGGTTATACTTTCAGACGGTGAAGATCACGAGGTTAAAAGTGAAGATATTATTCCATTAGTTCAACAATCAGGAATTACAATTATTTCTGTAGGCATTGGATCAATTAAAGGCTCACCCATTCCTATAAAAGAAAATAATATAATTAAGACCTACAAAAAAAATGAAAAAGGAGATGTTGTAATTTCTAAATTAAATAAGGAATTGTTGATTTCAATTTCAAAATCAAGTAATGGCATATATATTGATGGTTTTAACACTGAAGAAGTTGTAAATTCAGTTGTTAAAAAACTTAAGGATATGGATAAAAAAGAATTTGAATCTAAACAGTTTGTTGCATATAAAGATCAATTTCAATGGTTTATCGCTTTTGCAATACTTTTTTTAAGTTTGGAATTGTTTGTTTTTGAAAAGAAAACATTTTGGATAAGAAAATTAAATTTATTTAATGAATAAGTTTGTATTATTAACATTAGTACTATTTATATTCAATTCTAATGCTCAAGAAGTTGTTATTAATAAAGAATCTAATAACTTGACTTTAGACGGAAATATTCTATTTTCTGAAAATAATTTAGTTGAAGCAGAGTCATTATACAGAAAGTCAATTTCTAGAGATTCCGCAAATTTAAAAGCTGTTTATAATTTGGGAAACTCATTATATAAAAATAAATTAAAGGATGAAGCAATTAATCAATATCGAAATTCAATAAACAAAACTACTGATAAAGATCTTTTACACAAGTCTTTTCATAATCTTGGCAACATCTTTATGCAAAATGAAGATTACCAAAATGCTGTTGATTCATTTAAAAAAGCGTTATTAAATAGACCCACTGATGACGAAACAAGGTATAACTATGTATTAGCAAAAGAACTTCTTAAGAATCAACAAAAAAACAATAAAAAAGACGATAAAGACAAAAAGAACGATAAAGATAATAAAGACGATAAAGAAAAAAAGAACGATAAAGATAATAAAGACGATAAAGACAAAAAGAACGACAAGGATAAAAAAGATAATAAAAAAGAGGAACAGAAGAATGATGAAAAATCTGATAAGAAAAATGATAATAAAGAAAAAAATAAACCTAACCTAAATAAAATATCACCTGAACAATTGAAAAACTTACTTAAAGCAATGGATAATGAAGAAAAAAAAGTTCAGAATAAAGTCAATAAAAACAAGGTCAAAGGCACACCTATAAAAAATAAAAAAGATTGGTAATTATGAGGGCTACTAATTTTCGTATTATTTTTTGTCTTCTGATTTTTGGATTACAATTAAATGCTCAAGATGATTCAGTAAATTTTGAAGCTATTGTAAGTAAAAAAAACTTAGGACTTAATGAAAACTTAAGAGTTGATTTCAAGATGAATAAAGATGGAGACAATTTTACTCCTCCAAATTTCGAAGGATTTAAAGTTGTTGGCGGACCTAATCAATCTGTTAGTAATATGTGGGTTAATGGAAAAAGAACTTTTTCAAAAAGCTATTCATATTTTCTTAGTCCTTTACAAAAAGGTCAATTGAAATTAGGTCAAGCAACAATTGAAGTTGATGGCAAACTATTTAAAACTCTACCTGTTAATATTAATGTTAGCGAATCAGTTAAAATTAGCAAAGATCCTAATGACCCAAGTTATGTTGTAAATGAGAACTTACATTTAGTTGCGGAAGTGTCCAATATTAATCCATATGTAAACGAGGCAATTTCAATTGTATATAAACTATATTATTCACCTCAAATTAATGTTACTAATGTTGGAGAGGTTGAGACACCAGAATTTAAAAATTTTTGGTCTCAAAATATTAAAATACCAAGACTACAAATTGAAAGAGGATCTTTTAAGGGAGATAATTATAACTATGTTACATGGAAAAAAACAGTACTTTATCCTCAAAAGTCTGGAAAATTAGAAATTTTGCCCTTATCACTTGATGTCTCCGTTGATGTTCCAACAAATAGGAGAGATTTTTTTGGTAACAGAATTTATGATCAAGTCTCAAAAAAAGTTACTGCTGGTAAAAAAATCATTAATGTAAAGAAACTTCCTGAGGGAGCTCCAAAAAATTTTAATGGTGCTGTTGGAGATTTTGATTTGGAACTAAAAACAACAAAAAGTAATTTGAACGCTTCAGAATCTTTACAAGCGATTGTAAAAGTTTCTGGAAAAGGAAATCTTAAATTATTTTCACCACCTGATCTCAAAGTTCCTAGTTCTATGGAAAAATATGAACCAGAATATAAAGAAAATATTTCAACAGATTTATCAGGAATGGAAGGATCTATCTCTAATGTATTCACTTTAGTTCCTCAGTTTCAAGGTAATTATCCTATAAGCCCAATAGAATTTAGTTTTTTTAACACTAAATCAAATAAATACGAGACAATATATTCAAAAGAGTTTATTGTAAACGTAATGGAAGGTCCAATTTCATTAAATCAAATAAATAAAGAAAATAATATAGATTCCAATTTAAAAAACATTTTACCCTCTATTGATCAGTTTAAGTTTATAAAGACTTCAACAAATCTCACAAAAATCAATACTCCTACATTTATTTACTCAAATACTTTTTACATTTTATTAGCAATTCCATTTCTAATTATCGTTGTATTAATTATATTTTTTCGATCAAAGAAGATTTCAAAATCTGAAATGTTGGATTTTAAATCCAAAAGAGCTAATAAACTAGCAAAAAAATATTTGTCTGAAGCAAAAAATAATCTTGACAAAAAGGATATTTTTTATATATCTCTTGAAAAAGCATTGCATAATTTTTTAAAGTCTAAACTTGCAATTGAGACATCTGAATATAGTAAAGAAAGAATTTATAAATTACTTTCTAAACGTAATATTAACAACCAGACTTTAAGTTCATTTTTAAAGCTAATTGAAAATTGTGAACTTGCCAGATATACTCCTGCATCTGATGTAACTATTAATAATGATTATGAAAATGCTGTAAATGTTATTTCAGAAATTGATAAAATACTATAGAATGAAAAAAACAGCAATTTTAATTTCACTCTTTTTCACAGTTTTTGTTTTTTCTCAAACTAAAAATGAAGTTAAATTTCAAAATGGATTAGAATTTTACAATAATGGAGATTATTTAAATGCTATCAAAGAGTTCAGTGAAATTTTAGTAAATGGAGAGCACTCTGTTGAGCTTTACTTTAATTTAGGAAATTCTTATTACAAGATTAATGATCTTCCAAATAGTGTTTTTTACTATGAAAAAGCGTTGAAAATTGATCCTAACAATGTAGATGTTAAAAATAACCTTAAATATTCTCAAAATATGTTAATTGATAAAATAGAATTACTTCCATCTGATCAGATATCCAACATACTAGTAAATATTTCTAACTTATTTTCAATAAATCAATGGTTAAGTATTGGAATAATTTCAATTTACATTTTTTTAATTTTGTTTATAATATATTTTTTCAAAAGTGATAGTAATTCTAAAAAAAAATACTTTACATTTTCTTCAATTCTTTTTTCTATTTCAATTGTTTTTATTTTCATAGGAGTTTCAAAATTTGAAAATCAACAAACAAAAATAGAAGCTATAATTTTTGATAAAAAAATTGATTTTAGAACAGAGCCAAACTTCAGAAGCGAAATTCAATTTAATTTACATGAGGGAACTAAAGTTAAAATTAAAGAAGAGTTAAAGGAATGGGTTTTGGTCGAGTTAAACAACGGTTCAAATGGGTGGATAGAATTAAATTCAATTAAAAAAATTAATTGAATCGTAATTAACAAGTTTTAATAAAGTATTACCAAATTCCAAAAAAGGTTTAAAAAGCATTACTTTTTCTAACTCTTTTATTTCTACAAACGAAAACTCAGAGTTGATATTCTCAAAAAAAACTATAATAAATGCAATTATAACAAGGTATTTTAATGAACCAAAAAGGCCTCCTAATATTTTATTGATCCATCCTAACAATAATATTTTAATAACTTTCGTAAAAAATCTAGCTATTAGAGATATTGAAATTATTATAATAATGAAGGTGAAAGCAAAAGAAAATATTTTTAAATAGTTTTCATCGATTGACTCAAGTTGATTAGAAAAAGTATTATTAATGAAGCTTAAAGTTATTTCAGAAAATTTTATCGAACCATAAACACCTAAAATAATTGCTATAAAAGAACTAAGTTCAATAATTAGGCCTTTTGAGAATCCTCTGAAGAATCCTAAAAGGATTAAGCAAACAATAAAAATATCAATATAATTCAATTTTTTATTTACAAATATAAGTATATTGTTTTCATCAAAGTATAGAATTAATTAAATGAAAGGTTTAAAAGAAAAGTGGAATTTAATTTTGGACCTCTTGTCTGAAAAATTTAATTCTGATGAAAAACTAGATTTAGAGAGCGTAATTTTCTTAATAGGGTTACAAGAATTTGGAAAAACAAATATTAAATTTACTAAAGATCAAAAAATTGATTTAATGCATATTGCTATTTGTCGTTTATTAGAGCCTTTAGGTTATTATAAATTTGAGTATGTTGATAATGAAGGCTGGCCACATTATAAAACTATATCTAAATTGCCAAACCTAAAGCCAGGGGAACAGAGTATTTTAATGAAAGAAGCAATCATAAATTATTTTATTGAAAAACAACTCATTCAATAAATCAAAATTCAGTATTTTTGAGGTAGTAGAAATTAATGTATGATTGAAGAAATTGAAAGTAAAGTAAAAGAAGTTTTAGATTTTTCAAGCCAAGATAGTGGTGAAATTGAAAAATTTAGAATTAAATTTTTAGGGAAAAAAGGCCATATAAGTAGATACTTTTCTGAATTCAAAAAAGTAGATGTATCTCAAAAAAAAGAATTTGGAAAAGCAATTAACAAACTTAAATTAGTAGCTAATAATAAACTAGAGGAATTGAAAAAATCTCTCACTAAAGACTCTAGTAATAACTCTGGAAACATCGATTTAACAAGGCCAGCTAACTTGATAGAGTTAGGCTCAAGGCACCCAATTTCGATAATCAGAGATAAAATTATAGATATTTTTTATAAAATTGGGTTCAACACTTCAGAAGGGCCAGAAATAGAAGATGACTGGCACAACTTTACAGCTTTAAATTTACCATTTCACCATCCAGCAAGAGATATGCAAGATACTTTTTTTATAAAAAAAGATCCTGATTTATTGCTTAGGACCCATACCTCCTCGGTTCAAATAAGACATATGGAAGATAACGACCCGCCAATTAGAACAATTTCACCTGGAAGAGTATATAGAAATGAAGATATATCTGCTCGATCTCATTGTTTTTTTCATCAAATTGAAGGGTTGTATATTGATAAAAATGTTTCTTTTTCTGATTTAAAGCAAACCTTACTTTACTTTATAAAAGAATTATTTGGTAAATCTAAAATAAGATTAAGGCCATCTTACTTTCCATTTACTGAGCCAAGTGCGGAAGTTGATATTTACTGGGGACTAAATTCTGAAACAGATTTTAGAATAACTAAGGGGACCGGTTGGCTTGAAATAATGGGATGCGGAATGGTCGATCCTAATGTTTTGGATAACTGTAAAATTGATTCTAACAAATATACTGGCTTTGCATTTGGCATGGGTATTGAACGTATTGCAATGCTTTTATATCAAATAGAAGACATTAGAATTTTGTATGACAATGATATTAGATTTAATAATCAGTTTAGAGATTCAATCTAAATTTACACTAAGTTCTTTTATTATTTTTTTTGGGTTTTTGTTATTATATAAAATTTCAAAAGAAGAAGCAATTATTTTAAATTCGGAAATATTTTTTTCAATTAGTTCGTAAGCATTTTTTGTAGCATAATAACCTTCAGCAATCATAGACATCTCAGAAATTGCAGATTTTAAAGTATATCCTTTACCAAGCATATTCCCTAATGTTCTATTTCTACTAAAAGAAGAATAACAAGTTACTAGCAAATCTCCAAGGTATTCTGAGTCGTTAATATCTCTTTTAGTTGTATAAATTTGTTGTATAAATTTTTTCATTTCTCTAACACAACTGCTAATCAAAACACTTTGATAATTATCTCCATAACCAAGACCGTGACATATTCCAGCAATAATGGCGTAAACATTCTTTAACATAGCAGCGTACTCAACACCCATAGTATCTTTTGAATATTTAACATTGATATAGTTCGAGCATAAATCGGATCTCAACTTTAAGCCTATTTCTTGATTTTTACTTGCGATTGTTAGATATGAAAGCTTTTCTAATGCTACTTCCTCTGCATGGCAAGGTCCTGTAAGAATTCCAATATTAGAAAAAGGAATTTTATAAAATTTATTTAAATGTTCACTTACTATCAAATGAGTAGTTGGAACGACACCTTTAAGTGCAGAGAAAATAATTTTTTTTGAGAGCAAATGTTTAATTTTTTTTAAATCTTCATCGACAAATGGAGAGGGTATTGCCAGAATTAATAAATCTGATTTTTTAGTTATATCTGTAATTGATGAACTTATATTAAGTTTTTTGTTTTCGAGATTTACAGAACGTAAATATTTAGGGTTTTTCCCTTTTTTTTTTATAAAAGACACGTCTTCTTCGTTCCGAATATACCAGTTAATAGAATCATTATTTTCACACAACATCTTTACAATTGCAGTTCCCCAACTTCCACCACCAAGAACACCATATCTTAAATTCATTTTATAAAGATTAACAAAATTTTGTGAATGTACTACTTAATTTAAAATTAAATTTAAAGTGATAAAATTCATTAGTTATTAATAGTTTGGTTTTACACTCTCTTTTTTTAAAGAGAGTGTTTTTTCATATGTAAATTTTATAAAATATAATAAAAAAAAAGAAGGAACCTATTATATAAAAAAACGAAATTCTTAAAAATTTTTTCTTATTGGTTTTGGCTTTTTTAAATAGTGACCATCCAATAGAAATAGTTAAAATGCCCAATATATTATAAATAGGATACTCAACTAAATGAAACAAATAAATTTTATTCTCAAATATTTCATTTATAGGGTTTTCCCAATGATATAAATTTGGGGAAATAAAATATAAAATTAATCCAATTACAAATTGAAAAAAAGAAAAAATTAAAGCAAATAAAGCTATTCTTAAATCAAGAGCTGTAAACAATTTATTTTTTGAAAGTTTATAAAGACATTTTATAATTGTAAATATTAAAAGAGATAAAGTTAAAATAGACCAAAGGGAATGAAGTTGTAAAATCCATTTATATATTAAGCTTAATTCCATTTAAAAATTGCTTGCTTTTAATAATGCTTTAGTATAATCATTTTTTGGAGATTTAAATAAAGCATCTGTTTCATTTAATTCTATAATGTTGCCTTTATTTAAAACGATGACCCTATCTGTGAAATATTTGATAACTGACATGTCATGTGATATAAAAATATAAGTTAAGTTATGTTTTTCTTTTAAATCGTTTAGTAAATTTAAAATTTCAGCTTGTATAGAAACATCTAAAGCTGAAACTGATTCATCGCAAACGATAATTTCAGGATTTAAAACCAATGCTCTTGCAATAACTATTCTCTGTCTTTGTCCACCAGAAAATTGATCAGGAAATTTATAATAGTCACTTTCTGAAAGACCTACTTGACTTAATAAAGCCAAAGCTTTAAGTTTCATTTCTTCTTTAGTTGAAAAAATTTTATGGACAATCATTGGCTCAACAATACTGTCTCCAATGGACATTTCAGGATTTAAAGAGGAGTAAGGATCTTGGAATATGAGTTGTATTTTTTTTCTAAAAATTGAATTTTTTATATGAAAAATATTTTCACTACTAAAAAGAATTTTACCATTGATTAATTGGATTAGTCCAAGAATACATTTTGCTATTGTCGACTTTCCAGAGCCTGATTCACCAACAATACCTAAAACTTCACCTTTAAATAGATCAAAAGAAATATTATTTAAGATAGTTAGATTTGCATAAGAAACGGAAATGTTTTTTATTTCAAGTATTGGATTTTGATCATAAATTATTTTGTGATTTTCTTTTCTTTGTTTGGTTGATATTAGTTTAGTTTTTATTGAATTTGAGTTTAATAATCTGTAAGGTCTATTTTTTTTAGGGGGGTTAGAGCTTAATAGCTTTAGTGTGTACTCATTTTTTGGAGATTTAAAAATATTCTTTACTCTACCTTTCTCTACTATTTTTCCATTTCTTAAAATAAGAATATTATCCACAAACTTTGATATAAGATTTAAATCGTGAGATATAAAAATTACACTCATTTTAAATTCAGATTGTAAAGATTTTATAAGCGAAAGAATTTCGTTTTTTACTATACTATCAAGTGATGTGGTTGGTTCGTCAGTAATAAGTAATTTTGGTTTACATGCTATAGCAATTGCTATCATTATTCTTTGTTGTTGTCCTCCACTCAACTCATGCGGATACTTTTCATAAATTTTATTTGGGTTGCTTAATTTAACCTTTCTAATTAATTCAAGTGACTTTATTTTTGATGATGCCGTGCTTATTTTTTCATGATTTAAAATAATTTCTGAGATTTGATGACCACATTTCATGCTTGGATTTAGAGAACTCATCGGTTCCTGAAAAACAATTGAAATTTCGTTTCCTCTAATTTTTTTTATTTCTGATTCTTCAAGTTGACTTATGGAATTGCCGTTAAAAAAAATTTCTCCGCTACTTTTTGAATTTCGAATATTTAAAAGTTTTAAAATAGAAAGTGCAGTTAAAGACTTACCGCTACCTGACTCTCCAACAATTCCTAAAATCTCTCCCTTTCCTAGTTCAAAAGAAATGTTAGATAAAACATTTTTATGATCAATTTTCAAGGAATAATTTTTGACGGACAGAACTTTTGTAGCTTTCATAAATCAAACTTTAGTTTCGAGCATTTTAAGAGCCTCCTTAAAGTAGATATCAAAGTCTTTTGGTCTATTATTATCTTTCTCATTATTTCTTTTTCCAAGTCTCGTAATGATTGTATTTTTTTCTGGAATAACAATAACATATTGTCCCAAAATACCCCTCATTGCAAAAAATTTATTTCCCTCAATCTCACCAAGCCAAAATCCATATCCATATTCGGGGCTTTTTTCAAATCTAGGTGTAATTGATTTTGCGACAAAAGCTGAATCAAGAATTTGATTTCCATTCCATTTTCCAAAATCTTTATAAAGCTTTCCAAATCTTGCAAAATCTCTAGCATTAGAATTAAAACAACAATATGCTTTAATTGTATTATTTTTATCTCCGTCAGTTTGCCAATACACATTATTTTCAAACCCAAGTGGATCTAGAAACCAATCTTTAACTAAGGTTGAAATTTTCTTGTTGGTTGCTTTTTCAATTGTCATTGAAAGAAGTTGAGTGTTGCTACTATAGTATTTAAAACTTTTCCCTGGTTGTTCCAGAATTTCTCTAGATTTTATTAGTTCATTTAATTCACTTGTTATATAGGATCGAGCTGTGACTCCAAAAATATTTGTATAACTTTCGTTCCAGTCCATGCCTGAGGACATACTTGATAAATCTCCAATTGTTAACTCTGAAGAAAATCCAGAATCGTAACCATCAAGGTAGTCGCTGACTTTATCGTCAATTGATTTAAAAAACTCTTTTTCAATAGCTTTACCCATAACGGCGGAGACGATACTCTTTGCCATTGAGAAAGAATTACTGTAAGAATTCATATTATATCCACTATAATATTTTTCATGCCAAATGGAATCATTTTTAATTATCATAAAAGCTACAGTGCCAAGCTCCGCATGAAGATTTTTTAAAGTATTGGTTGGCTCTACTTTATTATAATTTGAGTGAATACGCCAAGGTTGAGGAGTTTTACTTTTTTTGATTTCAATTTTTTCAAAATAAAGGTAATCGTTAATGTCTGCCTTAGTTCTCTTAATTTTAGCTATTGTAGAAACTAGCTCAGAAATATATGTTACATCGGATTTAAAAACAAATGCAAAAAAAATTATGCAAAAAAACAATATGAAACTTTTTCTATTTTTCATATTAGCTAAAGTATCAAAATTTAAGAGATTAACTTTATTGCATCTTTAGCAAAGTATGAGGCAATCATACTTGCACCAGCTCTTTTCATTGAGATTAGCTGTTCCATCATAACTTTATCTTGATCTAACCACCCTTGTTTACCAGCAGCTTTTAACATTGAGTATTCGCCACTTACTTGATAGATTGCTATTGGCGAATCAATTGTGTTTTTTAGATCTCTCAAAATGTCTAAGTAAGAAATTCCTGGTTTTACCATTATAATATCAGCTCCTTCATTGATATCTAATTTTGCTTCACTTACAGCATCAAATCTATTACAAAAATCCATCTGATAAGTTTTTTTATCTCCAAAACCTGGCTTTGAGTCTAGAGCTTCACGAAAGGGGCCATAAAAACTTGAGGCATATTTTGCCGCGTAACTCATAATTGCAGTATTATGAAACCCGTTTTTTTCAAGGATTTTTCTAATAGAAAGCACTCTACCATCCATCATATCACTTGGAGCAATTACATCAGCTCCAGCTACGGCATGAGACAATGCCATTTTGGACAATATTTCGTTTGTTTTATCGTTTATTATTTCGTTGTTTTCAACAATTCCGTCATGTCCATAATTTGAATAAGGATCTAAAGCAACATCCGTCATTACAGTAATTTCAGGTATAGTGTTCTTGATTTCTTTTATACCCCTTTGCATTAAGCCATCTATATTCAAAGCTTCTGTTCCAGCGTTGTCCTTTAAGTTTTCTGGGATTTTTGCAAATAAAAGAACTGCTTGAACTCCTAATTCCCAAAGTTGTTTTACTTCTTTTACAATATTATCTAAGCTATATCTGTAGTAGTCTGGCATTGAAGAGATTTCTTCTTTAACATTTTTTCCTTCAACTAAAAAAAGTGGAGCAATAAAATCGTGAGGATGAATTGTTGACTCGCGAATTAGGTTTCTTAAAGATTCTTTTGACCTAAGTCTTCTATTTCTATTTAATGGATACATATTTTTTCATTTAACCCAGTTTTTTGGGGATTTTAAAATTTTTATTATTTTTTCTTCTAAGCTTCCATTTTTAGGAGTGTAATCATAAACCCATCTTGCCTTAGGAGGCATGCTAATCAAAATACTTTCAATTCTACCATTGGTTTTAAGGCCAAATAGGGTTCCTTTATCATGTAAAAGATTGAATTCCACATATCTTCCTCTTCTAATATTTTGCCATTTAACATTATCATTGTTATAGACAGTGTCTTTTCTCTTTTTGACAATAGGTAAATAAGAATTTTTTATGCAACCCCCCACTTTTTTAATAAACAATAGCCAATTGTCCGCAGTCATATTTTTGTTTTCTCTGCAATAGTCAAAAAATAAACCTCCAACTCCTCTGGCTTCATTTCGATGATCATTCCAAAAGTATTCGTCACATTTTTTTTTATAAGTTTTATAGAAATTAGGATTAAATTGATCACAAACTTTTTTGCAAGAATTATGAAAATGAACTATATCGGATTCAAATAAATAATAAGGTGTAAGATCAAGACCTCCTCCAAACCAGCTATCTTTTAGCTTGCCTTTTTCATACAATTCGAAGTATCTTAAATTAGCGTGAAATGTAGGAACCATGGGGTTTTTTGGGTGAATTACGATACTAATTCCACAAGCAAAAAAATCTGAATTATTTACTTTCAACATTTTTGACATTGATTTAGGAAGTTCGCCATAAACTTTAGAAACATTTACTCCGCCTTTTTCAAAAACATTACCATTTTCAATTACCATTGTAAGTCCATCACCACCTTTTTCTCTAATCCAATGGTCTTTTTTGAATCTCTCTTTTCCATCAATTTTTTCCAAAGAGTTAACAATATCTCCTTGTAGATTATCGATAAAATTTGAAAACTCTTTTCTTATCATTTTAAGAAAAATTTTTAATTGTATCTACAAAAACTTTAACATTATCAACAGGAGTATTGGGTAAAATACCGTGGCCTAAATTTGCTATGTATTTTTCCTTTCCAAATTCGTTTAACATTTCTTTAGTCAGTTTGATTAGTTCGTTTTTTGGTGAAAATAGTCTGCTTGGGTCCATATTACCTTGAAGCGTTATATTATTACCAGATAAATAACGTGCATTTCTTGCTGAACAAGTCCAGTCAATCCCCAAACCAGAAGCTCCTATTTTTGAGAAAGAATTTATTGCATGCCAACATCCTTTGGGATATATTATAATAGGCCTTAAAATTTTTAATGCATCATTAATTTGTTTTATGTAGGGATAAGAAAACACATTATAATCAGTATGTGAAAGAACTCCTCCCCAAGAATCAAAAATTTGAACTGCGTCAACTCCTGCATTTATCTTCATTTTTAAATAATCAATAGTTATTGATGTAATTTTATTCAACAACTTGTGGGCGAGTTCAGGATTTTTAAAACAAAAACTTTTAGCAATATCAAATGTTTTTGATCCACTTCCTTGAACCATATAACATAAAATAGTCCATGGAGATCCAGCGAATCCAATTAAAGGGATATTGTATTGAAGTTCTTTTTTAGTCATTTTGACAGCTTCAAAGACATAATTTAATTTTTCTTCAACGTTAGAAATATTTAGTTTATGAATATCAGATTCGTTTTTGATAGGAAACTCTATGTATGGCCCAAAATTATTTTTCATTTCAACATTTACCCCCATAGCTTGAGGAATTACTAGAATATCACTAAATATAATAGCCGCATCTAATCCAATTTGTTTTATTGGCATTAATGTAATTTCTGTAACCAATTCAGGAGTTTGACATCTTGTAAAAAAATCATACTTATTTTTTAATGTAATGAAATCTGGCAAGTATCTTCCTGCTTGTCTCATTATCCATACAGGAGTTCTATCTACTTTTTCTCCATTCAAAGCTCTTAAAAACAGAGGAGTTTCACTAATGGTATTCATTGGCAAATAATTTTATTGTTTTATTTATTACATTTTTCATTGAAGGAATATTGCAAGATATGACTTTTGAGGTATGTTTTTTTGCAAATTCAGCTGTGGTTTGACCAATACAAACACAAGTTGAATCTCCAAGACTATTTTTTTCAAGAAAACTTTTGATGCCGCTAGGACTAAAAAACATAATAGCTTCAAACTTTTCTTTTAACTTTTTTGAGTTTGATTTATTGACATAAACAACTATCTCTTTTAAGTCAATGTTTTCTTGTTTGAAAAACTTTGTAAAACTATGATTTTGAATATTCCCCCTAAAAAATAAAAACTTTTCTTTATTGGAATAGTTTAAAATATAGTTAGCTAGGTCTAATGAGTTATGACACATTTTATTTACTTTTAAACCATATTTTTCAATTAAAAATTTAGTGTTTTTCCCAACGCAATATATTTTGTTAAATATAATTTTTGAGTTAAATTTTTTTGAGAAAACAGATTCTACCGAATTTTTGCTACTAAAAATCCAGCTTTCATCATGTTGAGGAAAATCAAAATCTGCAAAATCTATGTTAATAAAACTATGTTCATAAAGATCAAACTTTTTTTTGTTGAATAGAACTTTAAACTTATGTTCTAAGTTTTTAGTTGAGAGAATTCTAATTTTTTCCATTACTTTTTTTGAGCTTGTAAAGGATTTCCGCGCCCCCTTTTGACATTAATAAGTTGTAAATTTTTTTGTAAGCATTAGAATCATTTGTTTCATAATGATCATTTGCAGTAATTGAATCTTTGCCGCTTAAACAGGTTAAACCAACTTTAAAGTTTAGCTTATTTCCTTTTATATGAGCGAAGGATGATATCGGCATAGAACATCCCCCATCCATCAGTTTTAAAAATTTTCTTTCTTGATCTACACAATGAAAAGTGTCTTGACAAGAAATGGATTTCAAGATTTTATTCAACTCTAAGCTATCTTTTTTGGATACTATGGCAATAGTGCCTTGAGCAGCAGAGGGAATCATCCAGTAAAGGGTTTTTTTATTTTTTGGATCAATCGACAACCTGTCTAATCCTGCTTTAGCAAATATTGCACCATCCCAATTATTGTTTTTTAACTTTTTCATTCTCGTGCAAATATTTCCTCTTAGAGAAACTATTTTATGATTAGGAAATTTGTTTAACCATTGTGTTTTTCTTCTTATACTACTTGTTGCTATTGTTAAGGGTGAATTAAAATCTAATTTTCTTTTCTTCAAGACAAGAATATCGAAAGGGTTAGCTCTTTCAAATACGCAGTTAATTTCTAGTCCTTTAGCCATATTAATTGGCACATCTTTTAGACTGTGAATTGCAATATCAATTTTATTGTTTAGCAAAGCTTGATCTAAACTTTTTGTAAACACTCCGCTAATACCAAAGTCATATAAAGGTGTAATTTGGTTTATATCGCCTTCGGATTTAATTTTTACTAATTTGGAATGTATTCCTAAATTTTGAAGTTTTTTTTTTGCAAAGTTAGCCTGCCATATAGCTAGATCGCTATTTCTAGTGCCAATTTTTAAATTAGTAATCATTTTGATTTAATTGAAAAATTGTTTTTATCGATTCTAATTCTTCCTCAAAATCATCACTATCTCTTAAATGATTGGCAATTCGATTTGTAATTTTTTGTATTAAATGTTCAGATACTTCTTTCAAACTATTGTCATCAAAAGTGGATGTTTTTTTCTTGAGAAGGTCAATTTTATTTTGTTGAATTTTTTTAAATTTTAATTTTAAAGCATTTATCGTTGGTGCAAACTTTCGAGTTTCAATCCACAGATAAAAATCATTAATAATTTCTATAATTATTTTTTCCGCATCAGGAATGAATTTTTTTCTGTTTTCTAAATTATTATTTGTAATGGTTGATAAGTAATCAAGGTCAAGTAAATCTACATTTTTAAATTCTGATATATTTTCATCTACATTTTTTGGAACGGATAAATCTAAAATCGTAAGCGGTTTAGCTTTAGGGATCATTTTTTTTGTAACCGTAGGTTTATCAGCTGCAGTTGCTACTATAAGAATGTCTGAGTTAGAAATTGAAGTATTAAGATTTTTAATGTTTTCAATTAAAACTTTAAATTTACCTGAAATGAGTTTCGCTTTATCTTCAGATCTATTTATTAATGTTATATGCTTATTTGAAGTATGTTTAACTAAATTCTCACAAGTATTTCTTCCAATTTTTCCTGCTCCAAACAAAAGAATTTTTTTATACTTTAAATCTGGAATATTATCAAGAATATATCTAACGGCAGCGTAAGAAACTGAAGTCGCTCCTGATGAAAGATTGGTTTCATTTTTTATTCTTTTACTACAGTGTTTTACCATGTTGAAAAGTCTGTCAAATAAAGGATCAATAGCACCTAGTTTTTTGGATCTTATGAAACTATTGTTAAGTTGGGCAATGATTTCAAAGTCTCCTAATATTTGACTGTCTAAACCAGTTCCAACATTAAAAATGTGTTTAATCGCTTTCTTGCCTTTAATTATATATCCGAAATCTTTAAATTCTTTAATAGTGCCTTTTGAGTATTTACAAAGTAAATCAATAAGTAAATTAGGATCTTTAAATGACGAATAAATTTCAACTCTATTACATGTTGAATTTACCACAATATTATTTAATCCGATTTTAGAGGAATATTTAATAAGCTTCTCAGATGAAGATGGGTTTATGCTAAATTTACCTCTTATAGAAGCGTCAGCATCTTTGTAGCTTATGCCTACAACGATAAAAAAAGGAGTCTTCAAATAATTTTTTTATAGCTGTAAAAATACTATTACACTTATTCAAAAAATAACTCTTAAAGGTCTATTAATAACGCAATAAGTTTTTTCCTAAAAAGTGTTATTTAAATACTAATATATTTTATATTTTTACAGAGTAAATGTTTAAATATATAATTTTCAATTTAGAACAATTCTAAATTAGAATATTTTTTTTTATGAATTTAAAAAATATCGCAAAAGGGACCAGTGAAAGCTTTAAAGTGGATGAGGGTATAGTTTTACTCAAGCATACAAATGATAGAGATCATGAAGAAAATTTTAATTATAGTATTGGAAAAGACTATATACAATTCCATTTTTGTTTAAAGGGAATGGCTAATTTTTTTTTTAATGAAGGGTCTTATATTTTTAATGTTGAGAATGAAAACTCTATTTTATTATATAACCCAGAAAAAGAATTGCCGATTAACCTAGTTTTAAATTCAGAAAGTCAAGTCCTTTCAATTTTAATTTCAATTAAAAAATTTCATAGTTTATTCTCAAATGAGGCGGATCAGATTTTGTTTTTAAATAATGAAAATACTGGAAACAAGTTATATAAAGAAAAAAAAATTGGCCCAATGATTGCTGTAATTTTAAATCAAATGTATCAACAATCATTGAATCTCACAATGCACTCTCTTTATCTGAGAGGAAAAGTTTTTGAGTTGATGAGTTTGTATTTTAGTAAAGACAAAGAAATGGACATAGAACAGTGCCCTTTCTTAGCTGACGATAATAACATAAAGAAAATAAAACTTGCCAAAGAAATAATAATTTCAAAAATGATAGAACCTCCTACTTTAATCGAACTTGCAAAAGAAGTGGATATAAATTTAAAAAAACTAAAACAAGGTTTCAAGCAAGTTTACGGATCTTCAGTTTTTTCTTTCCTATTGGATTATAAAATGCAGGTTTCAAAAAGGCTATTGTCATCTGGAAGATATAATGTGAATGAAGTAGCGCTTAAAGTAGGTTACAGTACAGCAACACATTTTATAAATGCGTTTAAAAAAAAATTTGGAACCACTCCAAAAAAATATTTAATGTCAATTTAATTTAAACATGAAAGGAGCTTTATTAGTTAATTTAGGGTCGCCCGATAGCACTGATGTTAAGGATGTAAAAAAATATTTGAAGGAATTTCTAATGGACGAAAGAGTTATTGATGAGCCGTTATGGCTTAGGACTCTATTGGTTAAAGGAATAATTTTGAATTTTAGACCCAAAAAATCAGCTAAAGCTTACAAAAAAATATGGTGGGATGAAGGTTCCCCTTTGATAGTATTGTCTTATAGATTATTGGAAAAATTAAAAAATATCACCTCAATTCCAGTTGCACTCTCCATGAGATATGGAAACCCCTCAATAAAGTCAGGAATTCAAGAATTAGTTGATAAAGGTGTTAAAGAAATATTACTTATTCCTTTATATCCTCAACATGCTATGGCTTCTACTGAAACAATTTTAGTTTTAGCTGAAAAAATAAAAAATGAGTTATTCCCAAATATTCGCTTTAATAATTTACCAGCTTTTTATAATCACAAAGATTACATACGGGTTTTATCAAATTCGATTCAAAGATATTTAAAAGGAAAAGAATGGGACCATATTCTTTTCTCTTATCATGGTATTCCTGAGAGACATATTCGAAAAACAGATATTACAAAATCTCATTGTAAAATTGATCAAAGCTGTTGTCAAACTAGATCCTCTGCCCATAAATATTGCTATCGACATCAATGTTATGAAACAACAAGGCTAGTTGCTGAGTATTTAGAACTAAATGAGGGGTCTTATTCGAGTTCCTTTCAGTCTAGATTAGCTGGTCAGCCTTGGCTAAAACCATATACAGATAAGGTAGTTGAAAATTTTGCAGAAACTGGAACCAAAAAAATGGCTATTGTTACTCCAGCTTTTGTTTCCGATTGTTTAGAAACTTTAGAAGAAATTGCGATGGAGGCCAAAGAAGATTTTATTGAAAAAGGAGGAGAGGAATTTCACGTGGTTCCTTGTTTAAATGATGATAAAGAATGGGTAAAAACATTAAGCAGATGGATTGACGAGTGGGCAAATCTTAATTAAAAATTATTTTGGAATATTACAACATAATTAAATCTTTACACATAATTTTTGTAATTACATGGTTTGCGGGATTATTTTATATTCCTAGATTATTTATATATTTTATTGAGTCTTCTAAAAAGGAAAAATTGGAAAAGGAAATTTTAACTAATCAGATTTCTGTTATGATGGAAAGGTTATGGTTTATAATTGCTTGGCCATCAGCAATTATGGCTTTATTCTTTGGAATATGGTTATTGATTTTAGTTCCAAATTGGTTATATGAAAAATGGATGATCACGAAATTAATTTTTGTTTTTTCTCTTGTTTTATATCATATTAAAACTCACTATATCTTAAAAGAATTACAATCAGGAATTATAAAATATTCCTCAGATTTTATGCGAATTTGGAATGAAGTAACAAGTGTGATTCTTGTCTCAGTTGTTTTTTTAGTAGTTTTAAAAAACACAGTGAATTGGACTCTATTTACATTCTTCACAGTAATATTTATAATATTGATTCTAGTTTTAATTAAACTTTATAAGATATTAAGAAATTGAAAAATTATTTAAATTTTGAAACAAACCTATCATTAAGAGCTAGAATTTTTTTAGCAATGACAATTATTGTAGTTGCTACATTTATATTAATATCTTTAATTACAATTCCTCAATTTAAAACACAATCTGATAAATACCATTCAAAGAGATTAGAAAGAAAAGAAGCTCAAATACAACGAAGTTTAGCCTACTTTTCAAATAAAGCTGGAGATAGAAAAAATATTAAAGAATTTGACTCCATTTTAGCTGAAAAAATATATGAAGTTTCAGACGTCCAAAGTGTAAAATTTAGCTTATATAACTTGGACGGATCATTAATTAATTCTACACTCTCTAAAAATGAAATTAATTTTATTGATAAAGAACTTCTTTCAAAGATTTTAGAACAAAAGGGCGATAAAGTTATACAAATTACAACATTAGATGATCTTCAATATAGATCATCTTATTCCTTAATTTTGGATGATAATTTCAAACCAATATGGATTCTTAATCTTCCTTATTACGATGATGATAATTTAAACTCTTATGAATTACAATCATTCCTAATTATATTAGGAGAGGTCTACTTTTTTTTACTGATTCTTTCTATTATAATATCGTATTTTATTTCAGAATACATGACTAAAGCTATTTCAGAAATTGCTTTAAAAATGAAGCAGACTAGATTGGATAAAAAAAATTCCAAGATTATAATTAAAGCAAGAAGTAAAGAAGTTAATAGTTTAGTTGATTCATATAATAACATGGTTGAGATGCTTGATAAAAATGTTAAAGAATTATCTCAATCTAATAAAGAACAAGCATGGAGACAGATGGCTAAACAAGTTGCGCATGAAATAAAAAACCCTTTGACACCAATGAAACTAAGTGTACAGAGCTTTGAAAGAAACTTCAAAGTAAATGACAAAAAAAATAAAGACAAAGTTCAGGAATTTACTCAAACGATAATTCAACAGATAGAAACAATGAGTTCGATAGCTTCCGCTTTTTCAAATTTTTCTGAAATGCCTATTCAAAAAGGAGAAAAAACAAATATTGTACTTGCAGTTAAATTAGCTTTAGAAATTTTTAAAGAAGAAAATATTTCTTTTAAATCTGATTTAAAAAATATAATTGTTGAAATTGACAAACCGCAAATTGTTAGAATTATTACTAATTTAATTAAAAATTCAGTTCATGCTTGTCAAAATGTTGTTAATCCTAAAATAGAAGTTCTAATTGAGAAAAAGGAAGATATTGTTGAAATAAATGTTAAAGATAATGGTCATGGAATTTCAGATGATGTTATTTCTAATATTTTTGAACCAAATTTTACAACAAAATCTGGAGGAATGGGTCTTGGTTTAGGAATGGTAAAAAACCTTGTTATGTCTTACAATGGTATTATTGATTTTGATACTGAATTAAACAAAGGCACAACTTTTACAATAACTTTTCCTATAAAAAGTTAGCAAAATTGATTGTATGCTTGTTTTAAGTTTTCACTAATTAATTCAGAGGATCTTCCTTCAATATGATGTCTCTCAAGCATATGAACTAGTTCGCCGTCTTTAAATAAAGCAATACATGGTGAAGATGGAGGAAAAGGAATCATCAAGTTCCTCGCAGCATCTGTTGCTTCCTTGTCTACACCAGCAAAAACAGTAAATAATTTTTCAGGTTTTTTATCGTTATTTAATGAATTTTTAACTCCTGGACGAGCATTGGCAGCAGCACAACCACAAACTGAATTAACAATTATAACAGCTGTTTTACAATTAGGAAGATTAGTATTAACATCATTGGAATCTTTCAATTCAATAAATCCTACAGAAGTTAAATCTTCTCTCATAGGTTTAACTAATTCAGCTGGATACATAAATTAAATTTTTTATTCACACAAATATAATAAACAATGATTAAAAACTCTTCATTTAATTAACTATAGATTTGTAAATTTGACTGAAATTCTATTAATGTATAAATGGATATTTTCTTTTATTGGATATACAATATTTAAGCTTCCAGGAGCTATAATAGGATTTCTTATTGGGTCTTTATTATCAACTAAATCAGTAAAGATTTCTAATAAGGATTTTGAGATTAATTTATTGGCTCTAGCTTCAATAGTTATTAAAGCTGACGGCAAGGTTTCTCAAAAAGAATTGGATTTTGTAAGACTCTATTTTGTTTCGACTTATGGTAAAAATAGAGCTAATGAGGTATTTAAAATCTTTAATCATAATTTTAAAAATAAGGAAGTTTCATTAAATCAAATAATACAATTATTTAATTTCGGATTGAATTATGAAAGTAAACTTCAAGTGATACATTTTTTATTTGGAATAGCTAAGGCAGACGGGAGTATTAGTAATCAAGAAATCAATAAACTTTTAGAGTTTTCAAATTTATTTAAATTATCATACGCTGATTTTTTAAGTATTAAAGCAATGTTTATTGTTGAAATTGACAATGATTATAAAATTTTAGAGGTATATAAAAATTCCTCTGATGATGAAATAAAAAAATCATATAGAGCCTTAGCAAAAAAACATCATCCTGATAAAGTTCAACATCTTGGAGAAGCTTATGTAAAAGCGGCTCAGGATAAGTTCCAAAAAATTCAAAAAGCTTATCAAAACATTAAAAATGAAAGAGGTTTCTAATTATATTTAAGTATGTACGATTTAGTTTTTTATTTAGAGCTGGGATTATTTCATGTTTTAGATTGGAATGCGATTGATCACATGTTGTTTCTTTCTGCATTGACTATTGTTCATAGTTTCAAGGATTATAAAACTGTTTTTTGGGTAGTAACATCTTTTACATTAGGACATACTTTTTCTTTAATTCTATCAGCCTTTGATATTTTAAAACCACCTTCAGAAACAATAGAATTTTTAATTCCAGTGACTATAATCTTAACCTCTGTTTATAATATTTTAAATAATCAAGTAAAAACATATAAGTTATTAGAGTATGGTTTTTCAATTTTTTTTGGATTAATTCACGGTTTTGGTTTTGGCAACTATTTTGAGATGCTAACAGATTCTACAGAAACTAAAATAACTCCACTTTTAGGTTTTGCTTTTGGAGTTGAAATGTCACAATTAGTTGTTGTTTTAGTTATACTGATAATTAATTTTATTGTGATAAGGTTTAATTTTTTGAAAAGAATTAATTATATAAACACATGTTCATTACTAATAATCCTATTATCTTTAAAGTTAATATACCAAATGATTTGATATGACCATATTAAAGCAAAAAAAATATGACATTGCATATTTAAAAATGGCTAAAGAGTGGGCTAAACTCTCCTATTGTCATAGACGACAAGTTGGAGCATTGATAGTTAAAGATAAAATGATCATTTCAGATGGATATAATGGAACTCCTACTGGATTTGAAAATATTTGTGAAGACGAGGAAAATAATACCAAGTGGTATGTTTTACATGCAGAGGCTAACGCTATAATGAAAGTAGCGGCTTCTACTCAATCTTGTGAAGGAGCGACTTTGTATATTACATTATCTCCCTGTAGAGAATGTAGTAAATTAATTTTCCAGTCTGGTATAAAAAGACTAGTTTATATAATTGAATATAAGGATAAAACAGGAATAGATTTTCTTAAAAAATCTGGATTAGAAATAGTTCACATTCATGATATTTAATCAATGTTTACTATTAATTTTTTTTGAAACATAAAGAATTAATAATAGTGTAACAGCACATGTGCAAGCAACTACACCAATCAGTCCAATTTTACTATCATTAGAAAAAAACTGATTGGAATCAACTTTAGTTAAATTAAAAATTAATAGAATAACAGCTAAAATTATAAAGAAATATATTTTTTTCATATTAAAACAACCCTTGAATATTGCTAGTAAATAATTTGACAGCAATTGCCATTAAAATTATACCAAAAATTTTTCTAATTACACTAATTCCTGATTTTCCAAAGATCTTCTCAATTTTATCAGAAAATTTTAGAACTAAATAAACAAATAAAATATTTACAATTATAGCGATAATTATATTTACTAATTGAAATTCTGCTCTTAGAGATAGTAGTGTTGTAAGCGTACCTGCCCCTGCAATTAAAGGAAATGCAATAGGAACAATTGAGGCTGTTTCTGGTGTTTCATCTTTATAAATTGAAATTCCCAAAACCATCTCTAAAGAAATAAAGAAAATTACAAAAGCTCCCGCAACTGCGAAAGAGTTTACGTCAATTCCGATTAAATTTAAAATCTCTTCACCAATGAAAAGAAAAGCAATCATTAAAATAACAGAAACTATAGATGCTTTTTCTGATTGAATATGTCCAACTTTTTTTCTTAAATCAATTATGATTGGGACACTTCCAATAATATCAATTACGGCAAAAAGAATCATTCCTACTGTAAAAATTTCTTTAATATTGATCATAATTTTTTTTTGCAAATATATATTTATATTAAATTAAAAATTAAGTATTTTTTTAAATTTATCATAGATGTTTAGAATTGGTAAAAGTTTGGTTTCTGAGGAAATTTTGGAAAATAATTTTCATTGTAATGTTTCAAAATGTAAGGGAGCTTGTTGCGTAGAGGGTATTGCTGGAGCTCCTCTTGAAAATCATGAAGCTAAACTTCTTGATAAAAATTTTCATAAAATATCTAAATATCTTTTACCAAGAGCAATCAAAATTATAAAATCAAAAGGAAAGTACATTACATTAAAGAGCGGAAAATTTGAGACACCTTTAGGAGCTTCTAAAGCTTGTGTTTATGTGCATTTTGAATCAAACGGCACATTATCTTGTGCTATTGAAAAAGCATACAATAAAAAAGAAATTAATTTTAATAAGCCTATCTCTTGCCATTTGTATCCTATAAGAGTTAAGGAATATTCTGATTTTACAGCTGTTAACTATCACAAATGGGACATATGTTCAGATGCCTGTAGTTTAGGAAATGATCTTAAAAAACCAGTCTTTGAATTTGTTAAAGATGCATTAATTAAAAAGTTTGGAAAACAATGGTTTTTGGAGCTTGAAAAAATTGCAAAAAACAAAAGAAAAAAGTAACATTAAAATAGAATATAAAAAAATGTTTATTAAGTATTTGATTTTCAGACAATTGAAAATATAGCGAGTCTTAATAATAAAAATTTATATTTTTTAAATTGTTAAGAACTAATTCAGTTTGTGAATAACTACTGCTTTTATTTATGGAAACATTTTAGAATCTTTGTGTTAAACAACAACCAAAAAATTTTACTAATTTTTAAAAACTAAAGTTAATTAATATGTCTGCTGTTGAACCAATTTTACAAGAAAATAAAAATAGATTTGTTATTTTTCCTATTGAGCACCACGATTTGTGGGAATGGTATAAAAAATGTGAAGCAAGTTTTTGGACAGCAGAAGAGATTGATCTTAGTGAAGATTTAAACGATTGGAAAGAAAAATTAACAGATGATGAGAGGTATTTTATTAAACACATTCTTGCTTTTTTTGCTGCATCAGACGGAATTGTAAATGAAAATTTAGCTGAAAATTTTGTTAATGAAGTTCAATATTCTGAAGCAAAATTTTTCTATGGGTTTCAAATTATGATGGAAAATATTCATTCTGAGACTTACTCTTTATTAATTGATACTTATGTTAAAGATCCTAAAGAAAAAGACAAACTTTTTAATGCTATTGAAACTTTTCCTGCAATTAAAAAGAAAGCCGACTGGGCTTTAAGATGGATTGAGTCAGATTCTTTTGCTGAAAGATTAATTGCATTTGCTGCTGTTGAAGGAATTTTCTTTTCCGGTGCTTTTTGTTCGATTTTTTGGCTTAAAAAAAGAGGACTTATGCCCGGCCTTTCTTTTTCAAATGAATTAATTTCAAGAGATGAGGGTGTTCACTGTGATTTTGCCGTTCATTTACACAACAATCATTTGGTGAATAAAGTTTCAAAACAAAGAATTAGAGAAATATTGGTTGACGCTTTGAATATTGAAAGAGAGTTTATTACTGAGTCACTTCCTGTAAGTTTAATTGGAATGAATTCTAAACTAATGATTCAATATCTTGAATTTGTTGCTGATAGATTACTTGTGGAATTGAATTGTGAAAAAGAATTTAACGTAACCAATCCATTTGATTTTATGGATATGATATCTCTTCAAGGTAAAACTAATTTCTTTGAGAAGAGAGTTTCTGAATATCAAAAAGCAGGTGTTTTAAATAATGACACTAAATCTTCAGAATTTAGTATTGATGAGGATTTTTAAACTATGGAAAGTAACTTTTCTATATTCATAAAATATTTTTAAAATTATAAACTACTAAGCATATGTATGTAGTAAAAAGAGATGGCCATAAGGAACCGGTAATGTTTGATAAAATTACCGCAAGAGTAAGGAAATTATGTTATAGCCTAAATGATCTTGTGGATCCAGTTAAGGTTTCTATGAGGGTAATTGAAGGTCTATACGATGGAGTTACTACTTCTGAACTTGATAATCTTGCTGCTGAAATTGCAGCTACAATGACAACTACTCATCCTGATTATGCAAAGCTTGCAGCAAGAATTTCTGTATCTAACCTTCATAAAAATACTAAAAAATCTTTCTCTGAAACTATGTCCGATTTGTACAGTTATATTAACCCTAGAACTGGCAAAAATGCACCATTGCTTTCTGACGAAGTTTATAAAGTGATTGAAAAAAATGCAGAATTACTTGATTCAACTATTATATACAATAGAGACTTTAGTTATGATTATTTTGGATTCAAAACTCTCGAAAGATCATATCTTTTAAAGTTAAATGGTATTGTTGCTGAAAGACCTCAACACATGCTTATGAGAGTTTCCATAGGAATTCATATGGAAGACTTAGACTCAGCTATCGAGACTTATCACTTGATGTCTAAAAAATATTTTACTCATGCAACTCCAACTTTATTTAATTCAGGGACTCCAAAACCACAAATGTCTTCTTGTTTTCTTTTAACAACAAAAGACGACAGTATTGAAGGAATCTATGATACTTTAAAACAGACAGCAAAAATTTCACAATCTGCTGGCGGAATAGGTCTATCAATTCATAGTATTAGAGCTACAGGTTCTTACATAGCAGGAACAAATGGAACCTCTAACGGAATAGTTCCTATGCTTAGGGTTTTTAATGACACTGCTAGATATGTAGATCAAGGAGGAGGAAAGAGAAAAGGTTCTTTTGCAATTTATCTAGAAACTTGGCATGCAGATATTTTTGACTTTTTAGAATTAAAAAAGAATCATGGTAAGGAAGAGATGAGAGCAAGAGATTTATTTTATGCTATGTGGATCTCTGACCTATTCATGAAAAGAGTTGAAGAAAATGGTAAGTGGACTTTGATGTGTCCTAACGAGTGCCCAGGATTACAAGACTGTCATGGTGATGAGTTTGACAAACTTTATACTAAATATGAGAAAGAAAACAAAGGAAGAAAAACAATTAGAGCAAGAGATCTTTGGGAAAAAATTTTAGAGTCACAAATAGAAACAGGAACTCCTTATATGTTATATAAGGATTCAGCTAATAGAAAATCCAATCAAAAAAATTTAGGGACCATAAGATCATCAAATTTGTGTACCGAAATTCTTGAATACACTTCTCCAGATGAAGTTGCTGTATGTAATTTAGCTTCAATAGCACTTCCAATGTTTGTTAAAAACAACTCATTTGATCATAAAGAGCTTTTTAAGGTTACAAAGCAAGTAACTAAAAATTTGAATAGAGTTATAGACAGGAATTATTACCCAGTTCCTGAAGCAAAAAATTCAAATTTTAGACATCGTCCTGTTGGTTTAGGAGTTCAGGGACTTGCAGATGCATTCATCTCTCTAAGACTTCCTTTTACATGTGACGAAGCTAAAAAGTTAAACCAGGAAATTTTTGAAACAATTTATTTTGCTGCTTTAACTGCTTCAATGGAAGAGGCAAAAAAAGATGGTGCTTACGAAACCTATAAAGGATCTCCTATTTCTAATGGGGAGTTTCAATACAATCTTTGGGGAATAGAGGATAGCGAATTAAGTGGAAGATGGGATTGGGGTTCTTTACGTAAAGACATAAAAAAGAATGGAGTTAGAAATTCTTTATTAGTTGCTCCAATGCCGACTGCATCTACATCTCAAATTCTTGGAAATAATGAATGTTTTGAGCCTTATACTTCAAACATATACACCAGAAGAGTTTTGAGTGGAGAGTTTATTATTGTTAATAAACACTTACTTGAAGACCTAGTGAATTTAGGCTTGTGGACCGAAGGTTTAAAACAGGAACTGATGAAAGCGAATGGCTCAATACAACATATTGATATTATTCCAAATGATATTAAAGAACTTTATAAAACTGTTTGGGAACTAAGTATGAAAGATATTATTGATATGTCAAGACATAGAGGTTACTTTATAGATCAATCTCAATCTTTAAATTTATTTATGGAAGGTGCGACAATGGCTAAATTAACTTCTATGCATTTCTATGCCTGGAAATCAGGTCTTAAAACTGGGATGTATTATTTAAGAACCAAGTCCGCTGTTGATGCAATTAAATTTACTATTGATAATAAAAAGAAGTCAGAGCCAGAAAAAGAAAAAGTTGCTTCAACAACAATTGCTTCTTCCAAGTCAGGATCAACTAAACCATCTAATATTCCTGTTGAACCATTAAATCCAAAAGAACTAAAAGAAATGCTTGCAAAGTCAAAGCAAAGTGAAGACGATGATTGTTTAATGTGTGGATCTTAAAAAAAATTAACCAAACAAAAAAAAGCAATTCGTAATGAATTGCTTTTTTTTTGGAATTAAGTTTTATTACTTATTATTTCCCTTTGAAGGAGGCTCTACACTTGAATCATATTCTTCATTGTAAAGCTCTAACATCGACATTGTAGCTTTAATTAAATCACTCGATTCAGTTAATATATTAAAGTATAGCGTTGTGTTTTTTGGACTTGACTCCTCAGATTTTGTTCTCGAAATTTGATTATTAACTTTTTCCCCTAAAGAATTCAATAATTTTATTTTAGAATCAAGAATATTAGAAATTTCTTTGAAATTATTTTTAGAGAAGACAGTTTTCATTTTCTCAAATAATGATTCAAGCTGAACGTTAATTTCTCTCAGTTCTCTAATTTGATTAAAAGTTAAAGCCTTGTGATTGTTGTTAATATGTTTGAAAGTAACCCTTGAAATATATTCTAGAGATTCTGTAATATCTTGTAAAGAACCAAGAACATTAATATAGAAGTTACTAGCTCCTTTTATTGTAGACTCATCTAAGTTTTTAATAAAGTAAAATAAATCGTTTCTTAACTCTTCTATTTCATCAGCTAATTTTTTAACCTCTTTTTTATTCTTTTTAAGAGATGATAAGTCTTGTGTCGCCAGTCCTTCAATTGATGCAGTAAAGATTTTTTTAATCTTTTTTGAAGCTTTTGAAATATTAGTTGAACTCTCTAAAATAACTCCTTGAATTGATCTGCTTTCTGCTTTGCTTAAAGCATCTTCATTTTTAATCTGAGTAGTTTCTTTTCTGTGAGAAATATAGTTTCTTGCTAATAACAATAATGCTACAAATAGAAGAATAGCTATAGCTGAAGGTCCACCTAAATTTATTAGGAACGCAATAATTCCACAACCTACAAAAGCAATAAAAGCTGTAAAGAACCAACCACCAATTACATTTAGAACTCCAGCAACTCTGTATACTGCACTTTCACTTCCCCATGCTCTATCAGCTAGTGATGTACCCATAGCAACCATGAATGTTACATAAGTCGTAGATAAAGGTAATTTGAAAGATGTAGCTATGGAAATAAGAATTGCTGCAACCATCATGTTTACTGCTGCTCTGATCATATCGAAAGCAGGCAATTCAATTGATTTATTAGATGATAATTCTATTGCAGGTTTTTCAAATCGTGAGTCAATGTGTTTTTGAACATTACTTGGAACAACTTTTGAAAATATATTTGACAAATTAACAGAAGCTCTAACAATTCCTCTTGAAAAAAAGTTTGGGTTAAATCTTTCTTTTGTGTCTTGTTGTCTAGCTAAATCAATTTCAGTTTTAGTTACTTTTTTAGCTTTAGATGAAATCCATAAAGTCACTACCATTACCATTCCAGCTAAAAATAATAGTAAACTTGGAGTAGGAACTTTTTTGGATAGAACATCCATAGAAAATTCAGTTGCCGCAACTCCAGATGCGCTCCAAGCTTCATATGATTGCCATGCAGCAATTGGAACACCAATAAAGTTAACCAAATCGTTTCCAGCAAATGCTAGCGCTAATGAAAATGTACCAACACCAATTATAATTTTATAGATGTTAATTTTCAAAACAGAAACAATTAAAAATGAAATTAACGATAAAACAATAAATAAACTTATTGCAATTAAAACAACTTGAGTTTCCATGAAGTTTGCGATGGTTGAACCATCTAGTATGTCAAAATTTTGATTAGCATAAGTAGTGCCCTTTATTCCTTTCATAAATATGAAGTAGGTTATAGAAGTTAAAGCTACTCCGCCAAATAATGAACCTACCCATGTCGCTTTTTGCTCATAATTATAAGACAATAATAATCTTGAAACATACTGAATAACTGCTCCAACCGAGAAGGCAACAAATACTGACAACAGTATTCCGCCAATAATCTGAGTTGCTTTAGTTACGTTTATATATTCAACTAGCATACTTGAATCGCCACCTGTAGCAAAAATTTTAATAAGTGAAACCGCTACAGCTGCACCTAAAAGTTCAAATACAATAGAAACTGTAGTTGAAGTAGGCATCCCTAGTGTGTTAAAGAAATCAAGCAGCAATATGTCCGTAATCATAACTGCCATAAAAATGATCATGATTTCTGAGAAGAAAAACATATCTGGATTAAAAATTCCTTTTCTCGCAACTTCCATCATTCCACTTGAAAATACAGCTCCAATTGCAACACCTAAACTGGCTAAGATCATAATATTTCTAACTGAAATAGCCTTTGATCCTAAAGCTGAATTTAAGAAGTTTACGGCATCGTTACTAACACCTACAACCAAGTCTCCAATGGCCAGGAAAGCCAGGGCAATAATCATTATTAAATATACGTCCATGTCATTATTAAATTTACTTGAAAAATACGTTAAATCTAGAAAAAACGATGTAAAATTAATGTTAAGAATATTCATATGTTAAATTTTAAATTCTGCATTTAATGACAGAATTGATTTGTTGTTTATTATTGAATTGTCGTGAGTAAATAATCTATAGTTAATGTTGAATTTAACACCTTTTGTTGCTTGGTATTGAGTACCAAACATTAAAAGGCTACCATCATTATTATAGTTCCATGCTTTGGATTCTCCATTAAGTATGTTTGAGGTCATTTGGTCGTAACGAACAAATAATTCGTAATTTTTTGGTAATTTTTTTGATCCATAAAAAGAAAACCCATCTCTGTTATAACCATCTTGGGATGACTTATAGTTTCTTGCATTATTAAGTTTGTTATATTCTAACCCTAATCTTCCTCCGTCTCCTTTGTATCCTAAGAAAAAGGAAGAGTTCGTAATTGCACTTGCATCTTTTGCATCATGAGAATCAAAATAAATTCTAGTTTCGAATCCTTTTGGCAGATCATAGAAAAAACTAACGCCTTGTCTAATATTACCATCATTGTCTTGTACATTTTTATATCCTTCTCCATTTAAAAAGAATACATTCATTGTTAATTTAGAATTTAATTTAAATTCAGAATTAAACCCTAAATCTGCACTCGCTCCAAATTTGTATTCATCTTGAAAGGATTTGTAAACATATCTATAACCCCACAAATTTTCTTGACCTTTAAATTGTTTGTTTTCTATAAGACCTAAACTAAACTTAACCTTAGAACTTACTTTCCAATCTAGTTGAGCTATTTTAACGTAAGCAGTGTAAGCACTTCCACTTGAATTAGATCCTATGTCATAGGTTATTTTTCCAGATATTTTATCATCAAACTTGTAAGAGTAACCTAAATAAACTCTTTTAAGTTCAAAGGCTGTGTTTTTTTCTACATCTTTTGTGAAGTCATTTTTAAAATTCCAAAAAACTTTGAAGCTTGGTTTTCCAGCTGGATCATCTTGAGATAATCCATTAATTGAAAATAATAAAAATAGAGTAAATAATATTTTTTTCATATTGGTTATACTTTATGATGCAATTTTAAAACCTTATTTTGATCCTAATGTTAAGAAATTGTTATGTTAAGAAATTGTTATTTTAATGTTAACAAATATCTATAACACGAAATTTATATCTTTTTACTCAGTTGGGCAAAGGACTTGACATTATTTTATATTTATTGGCTATAGAGATCAGAAAAATTAACATTAATTGGATTACAATTTAGTAACCTAATGTTAACATTTTTAAGTGATATTAATTATAGTTTTATAAATAAAAAAATGAAAAATATTGCCGTCTTATTATTGATTACTCTATCTCTAAGTTGTAATCCACTAATTAATATTTCAACACAGGGGCTTACATATGACGGAACAGATGTGTATTACAACGGAGAACTATGTGCAAAATTTTCGGCTGTAGAATTAGCTTATGATAACAGAAAAATAGTTAGGGAGGTGACTTTTTTAATTGTTAGTCCAAAGTTTAATGATCAAGCATTATCTATTCTAAAATTAGTTTCCTCAAAAAATCCAAAAATTGAGGTAGAAGTGCAGTTAAATAACGAAGAAAAGAGTTATTAACTATAATTTCTAATACTATTATTTTATTTAGATATTGTTAAATCTTAATACTATAGCCAATCGAAAATGTTATTCCTTGATCTCTAAAGGAAAACACTTTATCGTGAATCCGCTTTACTAAGAACATGAATCTCAAAAATATATAAATATTGAAGGTGAAGTAGCTTAGATCCACAAATAAAATTCCAAAGAAGAAAGCATCGCTTGA
>Ga0129342_1000034_pt1 | contig 41600 bp, 30 predicted proteins | sample CPBDNA_5_FD_94426 | JGI IMG/M metagenome (GOLD analysis project Ga0129342, IMG submission 94426) | Freshwater to marine salinity gradient microbial communities from Chesapeake Bay, USA - CPBay_Sum_15_0.2_DNA | ecosystem: Environmental > Aquatic > Marine > Coastal | place: USA: Chesapeake Bay...
AAATTACTACTTACAAAATTTATATCCCCAACAGAACCTGCTGATCCTTGTGAAATACCTTCTTCTCTAATGGTAACACCAGCTAATGCACCAACTTGACCTGGAGTTAAATTGGTTAACTCTGATCCATCACCAGAGAATTTAAATGCACTTATAATACCCGAAGTGTTTGTACTAAAATTATTTGATAATGTGACTGCTAAATCAATATCTGCTGTTCCATCAAAAGAAACATTTGACGCAGTAGCAACATCACCAGAAACACTAAAATTTCTAGAGGTTTCTAGTTGAGTTGCAGTAGTAGCAGTACCAGTTAAATCACCAGTAATCGTAGCGAAAGTTGGAGTATCCGTTAATGTAATAGTAACACCAATACCAGATCCCGTTGCAGTTAAATTGCTACTTACAAGATTTATATTGGTGATTCCGTTAGTAGTTCCTACATCAACGCCTTCTTCTTGGACTGTAATTCCACCAATAGCATCAGAGACTTGATCTAAAGTAATTCCAGTTAAATTAGATCCATCGCCATAATATTCTGGTGCAGTTATGGAATTTCCAGCAGATACATTTATATCGCCATCTATCTCAGCAGTACCAATCACCTCTAGTGAAGTTAAATTTTCACTATAAGATTCTATACCAATCTTAAGATTTAATTTATCGCCACTCGTATATCTAGTCATTTTTCTGATTATTGGTTAAGTGTTTCTAGGATTGATGAGATATATTTAACATCGGTGTTGCTGGTTGATGTTAATACAAGAGAATCGCCAGTTTCAAGGACAAGTTTACCCGTCAATAAATTTGCAGCATCATTTGCGGGTACTGGAAATGATTTTAACATCTCTGTAGTATTTGTAACTCCAGAAACAGTTCTTCTATGAGAAAAATCAATAGTTTGTGTATTACTACCAATATTAGTTGCTTGTGCTAATAGAATGATGGCACTATATCCAGTGGGGGCAGTATAAACTACCGTTGTTGATTGTGTAGCAGTACCCGTAATTGTACGATAATTGTTGAGTGCTAGTGCCATTTAAATGTTTCCTCCTAATGCAAGAATGTATGGGGTAATATTTGCAAATAAACTTCTCTGATATGCATCACCAGAAATTGAACCATCTTGTTGATTGATTACTACACCTTCACCAATTCTAAAATTACCTGCTTGATCTGTTGAAGTGAAAACAACAAGACCACCATTTAAGTTTTTAATTTCATTCTCTTGGACTGCAACTCCACCTCTTCTCGGTATTGCCTGTGAAATATTATTTCCAGACCCGATGTATTCAAAAGCATGACTGGATGCAAGTATTTTTGATTGTTGAAAGAAGTGTGCAGTTGCCCCAGTTCCAACAGAAAATGGAACTTCTTCAGATAAAGTTATAGTAGTAATACCACTTACGATTGGAGTTGCACTATTGATAACATAATATGTAGGTAGAATCGTTGCGGTTCCTGTAGCAGTAGATCCTGAAGTTGGAGAAGAAAATGTTACCGATGGTTGAGAAGTATATCCCCTGCCACTAGAAACCAGGTCAACTCCTGTGACAATCCCATTAGTAAGTCTTGCAACTCCAGTTGCTGTAATGCCCCAAGACTCTGATGGTGCATCAAACGTCACTGTAGGTGGAGTATTTCCATATCCACTTCCACCATTAGTTATGACAACTTCACTGATGGTATTATACACTTCATCAAAATACGTGACTAATCCATCATAAGGTCTAGGTACAAAGGATGAAACAATACCTGAAGAAACATATGTGTGTGAAAGAGTTGAAATGCCAATATATGCAGAAAATTGATTTGATGCTTCAGTTGCATTAACTGTAAAAATATTTCCATAGTTTCCAGATGGAAAAGTCGCAGTGCTGCCTCCAGGAGTGCATTCAAATAACAAGTTTCTTATTTCTACTTCTTGCCCAGCATTGAAATTGTGATTTGATGATGTGGTAATAGTGACTAATCCAACATTATTGTCATAAACTGCATTGTTTACATTTAATGTTGGTGCATCTACGTTGATCGTAAATGTATCTGTGTCTGCTGCAGCACTTGTAGTTACTGTTCCAATAAAACTTTGAGCACCAACTCCATCTGCAACTAAACCTAATCTACCAAAAGAAGAATTGGAGTTTGTTAAATCGCATTGACCACCATTCACACAAACGATACTCTGATCGTTACAGATGGTAAAAATGGAAACCAACTGTGCATATCCATTATTAGAAATAGATACTCCAATACCACCTTGATTGTATTGAGTATATGAATCGACGTTCATTGCCTTGGTGTCACCAATCACGGCATTTCCGTCAATCTTCATTCCAATACTATTGGCAACAAAATTGGTACAGTTTCTAATATAAGGACCTTGATTTACAAAAGATGGTTTATTTGGATTAAATGCAATAACTGCTTTTCCTTCATTAAGAGTACCAGTAAAAGATACATCACTTATATAATTTCCTTGACCAACATATATAAAATCTTCATTCGCATTTTGTGGTGTTAAAGAAACTTCTCTTAAACTATCTCCCACTATAGAAACTTGCTCGGGCATAATCAAAGGATTGTTCTCTGAATAATTTCCAGAAAATACCTTGATAGTGGTGCTTGCAGATGCTAGTGTAAGTGCTGCTCCAACCGTTCTCTTTGCTTCAGTAAGAGATCTTCCATTGTTATTATCATTTCCATCTTCAGTTACATACAATACATTTGTTATAATTGAAGAATCGGTTATTGTTACTGTTGCACCAACTCCTGATGCGGTTGCAGTTACAGTTTTTCCTACAAAATTTACATCACCAACATTACCTGCAGTTCCAACTACAAAACCTTCTTCTCTGACAGAAAAACCTGCTAATGCTCCTACTTGACCAGCAGTTAATCCTGTTAGATTTGATCCATCACCAGAGAATGATTGTGCTGTTACAATACCAGATACTTCAACACTACTACCAATAGAAACATCATTTGGATATTCAATCTTTGTTCCACCAAAATTTTCATTCCAAGGAGTTAGATTTGTGACAGTGGTGGCAATTCCAACTCCACCAGTGTCTTTTATAGCAAAAAGATCAGAATCATACGTATTAAGAGCTATCTCACCCAGTTGTAAATCCGAAAGGGTGGGTCTCTTTCCTGGAGTTCCTGATCTTTTAAGTCTTAATTGTTGATTTGACATATTTTAATTTTTTCTCTAACACCAAGACTAAAAACATATATCTTTATGTTATTTATTAAAATTCTCCACAATCTTTTGATAGCATCGTTTCTTCCGTGATGTTTGAATCTAAAACAACTGATTCTTCATAATTTGGGGTTATATCTGTTTTCTTACTTACTCTCTTTTTTGGAACTGGAGTAGAAATCTTATTCTTTATTTCTTCTTTCATCTCTATAAGATCTTTTGATGCATTTACCATACTTGCAGATTGACCTTCCAAATCATGCATACGCTCATCAAGTCTCATAAGACGAGCCGATTGCTTTTCGATGCTTGAAATTTTATTCAATATCTCAACATGTCTTGAATTCATATTTTCCTGAGAGCGAATAAGTTCTTTTTCTCTCTCATTGCCAAAAAGTTTTACATTTTTCTCTTCAAGTTCTTTTTCTAATGTTGCAATTTTTTCTGAGAGATAATGAAGTTTAGATTCTAATCCAATATTCAGATTCACTATCTCTGCATATTTTTTCTGATAAACTGCAATGCAAGTTTTCAATTCGAGGAGTTGATCTTCCATAATACAAAACTCATTTTCTTTATTTATCAGAACGATCCAGCATCTACTGTGATATTTTCAAGAATTCTTTCGCCACCAGTATATCTAATAACAGTACTGTTTCCTGCTATATCATTAACGTTCAATGAACCTATTGTCATATTTCCAACAACTGTTGCAGCACCGGAAACGTTGACATCAATTGCCTCAAGTAGACCATTTACATCTACAGTTGTGGAGAATGTAGAAACGCCGGTAACGTTAAGTCCACCTGCTCCAATAATTAATCCACCACCACCAAATGTGAGGTTTACACTATCTTCAAGAGAACCAAAAGCACCAGCAAGAACAACTCTTCCTTGAGTCAAATCTGAAATTGTAGCAGAAGAAAGCGTAGTCTCCCCTCCAGAAATATCTGCCCCACCATTACCATCAATAGCACCGGTAACAGTTAGTGCTCCACCAACAACAACATTAGTTGCACTACCATTAGTGATAGTTAAGTTATCAATAGTTGCTGTTGTAATATCAGCTGTTGCAATTGTAGCAGCAGAAGATACATTTACATCATCAAGTTCTGCTAATCCATCTACATACAGATTTCTCCATTCTTGATTACTTCTACCAAGATCATATGTATCATCAACACTTGGAGAGAAGTTTTGGTTTACTTCCCATGAATCTGTATCATTTTGCCAAAGAATATTATAGTTGCTAGTACCATAAAGTTCAATACCACCACCATTGGCGGTTGCATCTGATGGAGTTGATGTTGATCCAATACCAATTTTTATATCTTCAACATCCAATCGTTGGGTGTTGATAATTGTTTCAGATCCCTCAACGAGAAAATCGCCATTAATCGTTAGGTTACCAGAGATTGTTACATTATCTGGAAGACCAATCTGTATTTGATTATTAGTTACAGCGGTCTCAATTTCATTGGTTGTTCCAGCAAAGTTTAATGTTTCACCAGTATTTACAGTATCGTTTGTTCCAGTATCTGCAGAGATTGTAAATGAACTAACAACTTCCTCCCAAGACAGATCACCAGATGAATTCGTTTTTAAGAAATATCCATCGTTTGGTGATGCAGGAAAAGTATATGTTATATCTGATGCTAAGTTTGTTGGTGCAGCAAATGAAACTGAATTGGTTCCATTAGCAGTTGCTTCATATACTTTAACTGCTCCACCAGTTGATGCTGTTTCAGTTGTCCAAAATCGACCACTTCCTATTAATTTATTTCCAGCTGAACTGCCAACATATAAATCGTAAAAATCAGTAGTAAATCCAGGTTCGCCCGTTCGCAAGACTGGGAGATTTTGGAATAAACCTCTTTTAAATTGTAAAATTGGCGCAGTCATTTATGTTCTAGCAATTTTTTAATAATATTATTTATATAAATTCACCAAAGTCCATACTACCACTAAATGTTGTTGCTGTGACTATACCAGATGCGTTAATATTATTTATTTCAAATCCATCGATATGTAAAAACTGTTCATGAAATTGAACTCCAATATCATGGCCCAGTGTTAATGCAGCACCAACCTGTACCGTATTTGCATCACCATCAAGAGTCAAAGAAGAACTTCCAACAGTAAGAACACCAACAACTTTAGCATCACCAGTCACCATTAATTCTGTTGTAGTAACTACACCAACACTCATTCCAACATTAGATGTATTACCTAAATGTAATGTTGTATCTAAGTCCTGAGTTCCAGATCCACCAGCAGCTGCTGCACCAACCCATTTGTTAGATGCTGCTTCGTATTTAAGAAACTTATTATCGATCTTAGCACTGTCTCTATCAATATCATCTAGAAATTCCAGACGAACTTCACCACCACCACCTTGTGCGGAAATATCTCTGAGACCTTGATAAAGTAGATTGCGAAGATCTTTAATCTCTTTTTTAAGAGTATCTATTTCATTATTTTTTTCTTCGACTATATTTTCATCTCTTATGATTGTCTTGAGTGCTTCTAATACTTGAGAAACTGTGGTATTTTCCTCCTCCTCTGGTTCTTCTTCTATTTCTTCCCTTATTTCTTCTTGCTCGACAACTTGTTCGGTCTCTTCAGGTTTTTCTATTGCAGGAGGTTCTTCCTCCAATACAACCTCTTCGGGTTCTTTATGAGTCTCTACAATTTCTTCTTTTATTTCGGATGGTTCTGTAAATAACCAACTTTCAAAGGCTTTAATTTCTTTTTGTTCTTTTTTTCTTTTTTCCTCTTCTTTCTTTTTTAAAATAGCAAGCTCTTCAAATAGATTATTAACATCTATCTTTGGTTCTTCTATATTCTTCGTTTCTTTTTTAATCCTTTTTTCTACAGGTTTATTTTTCTTCTTTACTTTCTTTATTTCCGTTTTTGACACTTCATCAAGTTTAGATAAAACTGAACCTAAATCTCCAATAAGTGATTTATATTCCTCTTCCTTCTTTTTCTTTCCACTAGAAATCAACGAAAAGAAATCACCTAAATCCGTTAAGTTTTGATCTTTTGTTTCAGGCATCGTCCTTAGCGTTTAGTCCTTTTTTCAATAATTTTTGTAGTTCTGCTGTAGAACCAACAAAAAGAGCATTGGTTACATTTTGTGGTCCTTTTGGTTGTTCCTCTTTCTCTAGATCTTTAAGTTTTTTCTGCAAATCCATTAATTTGTCAGTGGCATCAGAAACGTTTTTTATCAATTGCCCAGCAACTTCATATGCTCTGGGCATCTCACTTTCTTGTGCCAGTTCTAATATATTATTTATTGCTTCTTGACCCTTTTCAATGATTGAATATAGATTTCCTCTAGTGTAATCATAGTCCTTTCTGATGTCCTGATTGTCCGATACAACCTTCTTGATCTCTCCTGATAATTTTTCAGCAGAAATTATTTCACCTTCAACGTCAAAGGCATCGTTTAAATCATTGTATTTTTCATTGTTCATATTTAAATATCTTCATTTAATGAAGGACTAAACTCTTTAAAATCTTGGAAGAATGAAGTTGTTTCGTTGAATCCGAAATCATCTCCAATTTCAATCAAATCTGCATCTGCCTGGGTAATGAGTTTGACTGCAGATCCACGTACGTGTGTATCAGCAGTAGTATTGTCTTCTCCTCTTCTAACAGTCAGTTTGTTTCCATTTACTGCAGTGACGTACATTTCTTCACTATCTACGTAGATGTAACTCTGAGAAGAAATTGAAGAACCATTGTCAACATTGATATACTTCTCATCTATTGAAATATCTTCAGAAAGAGTCGTTACTACATCATTATTGTAATCTTTAGTTGCCCTAGGAGTTACTGTATATCTCATCTCCCTCTTAGGAGATTCTATACCAGTCATAGTATCAATAGTAGCCTTCTTAATAATCTTACTATCCTGCACAGGACCAAACAGGTGGGTTTTTGCTGTAAATGTTAATGTGTAAATGAGAGCAGTTCTAGTACTAAAATCACCCTCATATTGGTCATCCATTGATATTCCATCAAGTTGAATTGGAATATCTTTCTTATCATTAATATCTTCAAGAAGTTTTATAGTCAGATTGTAAGATGGTTGAAAATATGGAAGTATTTGCTCAATAATTTGAAGGGCATCCTCGTTTGTTTTTGATAAGATTGATAATTCAAAACGCATATTATATGGGACAGGCATATAAACTTTCTTCTGAGTTGCTTTGCTACCTTCCTTACTTACTGTAAATGATTTTGTTGCAGTTGTCTTTCTTTGTGGATCGTAAGATAGACCATTAAATTCAAATGACATTCTTGGTAGAGTCATTTGAACTGGTTTGTTGAGATCTGGAGATTGCTCCAGTCTTGCTAGGAATTTTTGTGTAGGTCCATATGCAAGCGGAACTTTCATAATACTTATAGTATTACTACCACCATCTTTCTTCTTTATGTTGATGTCATTGAATAGGGTTCCAAATCCAATAACTGTTTTTCTGAGAATTTCGTGGTAAAAATATTCAAACATGATACTATATTATCGTATTAACTATTTAACAACTTTTATATTAAGGTTCACCAAAAGGATTTCTTCTTGTGAAATCTAAGATATCATCAGATTCTGTTTGAATAATAATGTTTTCTGCATATGTATCAACTTCATCTTGAGTTTGAACACTAAAGAATCCATAGGAAGCACCTGACTCAGATCCAATTATTGGTTCACCCTGAGTAAATTCTCCACTGATAATTGAGATTTCAAGAGTATTTGCAACTCCATCCCATTTCTTCACTCTTGCTGTTGTTCCAGATACACTTCCTGTAACAACTTCGTTATACCTATAATTTCCAGTTCCGAGAGTATTTGGTGCCGCAAAAGATATAGTTGGCGATTCTGTATATCCAGAACCAGCATTTGTAATATAAACTGCAGAAACACTGTCTCCGCTAAGGATAGAATATCCAGATGCTGTTGTTCCTCCACCAGGAGCACCAGAGAAAGATATCGTTGGATTAGTTGTATAACCTGAACCTCCGCTAGTGACTGTTATAATACCAATAGTTCCTGTTGTTCCAATTCCAGTAGTTGCAATGGCACCAGATCCATTTGTACTAAGGAAATCAATTCCTGGTGCTGCAGTATAACCAAAACCCGGATTCAATATTGCAATGGAACTTATACCAAACCCTGGATTATTAAAGGATATTGCACTTGCATTTTCTCCACCACTTGGTGCTGACGAAATTGCCACCGTGGGGGTTGATTCAGTATAATTGAAACCGTCATCAAGTAATGTAATAAACTGCAATCCACCATCATTGATAGTTGTTACAGCAGTAGCAGTTGAACCAATCCCTACAAGAGTAATAGTTTGAATATATCCTTGCTGTTGAATATTGTCATCAATCTCTTCAACGTCAGTATCAATAACTTCATCTTCATAACGGAAGAGTTCACATCTCAATTCATAAACATAAGTCTTTTGTAGTTGATAAAATGGTTGCTCATGCTCTACAAATTTAATCTCAAACAACCTATCACCCAATGGGAAATATATTAAATCTCCTTCTTTTGGTCTAGTTGATAATTCAATATTTGGTAAATTTTTTGTTAATGGTGCAATATAATTTTCAAATCTCTCCTTTGAAATAATCAAAGTTAAATCGTCAATTGGTTGTATTCCAAATTTAGATAATACGGTTCCCTGACCTTCATATCCATCATACGTGTTTACATAAGCTTCAATTGGATATGCATCATCAAACTTTGATTGTATAACCTCTTTTATGATTGTATTAGTTGTAAGGTATTTTCTTGGAATATAATATACCTCAACTCCATACATTCGAAGTTGTTCATTTATTAAACTCTGAACAAGACTCTGTTCAGATGATGTGCCTTGAGTGAAAAATGGATTAAGTGCCATATCATCCGATCATATCTAAAGGTGGTAATTCATAATAACTACTCATTTTATCCATCAATATATCAAGTTCTCTTTGCCCATCATCATACATTTGCCTTCCGTTGAGTTCAACACCACCTGGAAGTCTTACACCTTGGAATTTAATTAAATTTTGACCCCATTGTTTCTTAACTAATGCAGTTAAATACTGTTTCAAGAAAGAATCATTCCAGACTTCAGTGCATTCATTGGGGTTTAAAATTCTCCAGCAGTCAATGATAATCCAATCACCTACGCTAATACTTTCCCAATCAATATCAATGTAAAGTCTGTCTTGTCTTTTATTAAAACGAATTTGTTTATGTGTTGTCAATAAGAAGTTAATCGTTTCTAAGTAACTCCTTGTCATCGAATATGTTAGTAGTTCAGTAGAACCCCAGTAGTAAATATCATTTAAAAATAATTGATATTTAACGCTGAACATATTATTTGTTGATGCGTTTGACCCATCAAAATGAAAAAGTTTATTAACTCCAATAACTGATCCTGGAATTGGTATATAATTGCTATTTTCATAATATTGAAATGTTTTAGCTACACCAACAATAGATGTTGATACTGTATCTGTAGCTAACCCAACAACAGAATCATTACGAGGTGCTCTACCCCTATCAATGTCTTCCTGTGTAACTTGATACTTTAAAAATGTTTGTATTACACCATCAAAATGTCTTTCTTGGAAGAACTGAACAGCATCATCAACTAAATCTTCGATCTGTTCATCGGATACGTTGATTTCTAGTACTGGAGCACCCAGTTTCCTCTTAACGTATTCAATTAATTCCCCTCTTGATGATGGTTGTGCCATGACTAGAACATACCTTTTAACTATTTATGGCGCAGAAGAAATACCCGGTTTTACAATGATGTTGCCATCAATTATTTTATAAACTGTTGTACCAGAACTGACTAAAACATCATAAACATATCGTCCTTCAGTTAATGATCTAGTGTCAGTAGATCCAAGAGATATTTGAAACTTTCCTCCGGCAGCACTTGTAAATCCTACGTTAAAAGTAGCAACTGCATATCCAGAGGATCCAATAGAGACACTCTTTGCCATCTGAGATGAACCAGTCCAAGTTGTACCGGCACCCGAAAAATCAAATGCTGAACCTGAAGTAGTCTTTACTGTAAAATCATTAATGAAATCAGCACCGCTGTTGATTGTTAGATTTACTGAGACAGGAGTTCCTGCCGAGGGATCAAATGTAAGTGAGTTTGCCATTATTGCATCTTATCTATGAAAGATTTGAGTAAATTTTTAATTTCGTTAACATCATTTTTGATAGCATCAACTTCATCTTCAATCTTATTAACTCTATTCATTTCATCCTCTTTTTGCCTTTTTAGTCTCATATACTTATCATATTCATATTTAGAGTCATTTACGATAGCATTGCTCTTCCGATCTCTCAGAAGAGCATCATTATCCTTTACTTTAAGGTAATCATTCATCATGCTAGTGCGATTGCTCTCAGATTTTTAATTTTAGGAACATATGCCTGATTTGTAGATGTCAGTATAACCTTGACTCTAAAATATTTAAAGTCTGGTAGATTGTTAGCAGTAAACTCGTAGTTTGAATAACTATCAACATTTGATACTGCCTGCGTCACATAATTCTTCTCTGTAAATACGTCAGGAGTTCCGTCATTATTTGAAATATCTATGGTATTTCCAAAAGCATCAATATTTGAATATCCTGGGAATGGAACAAATACCGGATCACTATTTTCAGAATTGTCTATTGCATAGAATAGTCTGATATCTGAGAATACATTAATGTGTGTAGACAGATATACTTTTAGGGAACTCGCAGAATTCTTCAATCTAACAACTTTGGTTACAAACTGACAATCGGAAGGATCATCAAAGAATGTTTTAACTCTTGGATCAGTTTTATAGTCATCAACTACACTATTGATTCTATTTGAAGTTGTTATCAAGTTTAATCTCGTGGTGTCAATAATTGGAGACAGTCTCGAATTACTTGACGACAAATTCATAAGTAATGTAAATGATTTGTTGCCAGGCAAGGTAGTAAGAAGATTTTTCTCATTGATCTTAGATGCAATAATTCTTGGAGATGAAAGATAATTTGTTTTGTTTAAAACAACAGGTTCAAATCCCTGATCTAAGAATGATGTTTCGGAACCACTTATGCTTGTTCCGCTTACTGTTCTAATTCTCGATTCCAATGTTGTGAGATTTGGAACGAAAGTTTGAATATTAGGAGTTAAAGCTTCAAATGGAATGTTCTGAGATGCTTTGATATTTTCACCACCAGCAGATTTAGTTTCATTGAAGTATAATGGAACCAAAGTTGAATTAGAACCTCTGTCAATTCCATAATTAGTATCATCCATATCAACTTTAATTGTATAATAATTCAATCCGATTGGATCTGTAGTTGAAGAATTTTCTAACCTATGAGTTTTATTGATTCTTCTCAAAGAAACACCACTTAATTCATATTTGTAAATCAAATCTCCACTAGAAATTTGCTTCTTAATGGTGTTGTCAACTCCTCTGGTGATTGAAGTTAGGAGACCTTCGCTAACACCTTCATATTTGATAATTTCATTGTTCACTAAAACATATCCTGGATTTGAACCGGATACTTCAAGATTTTCAAAAATGTTGAATTCAGATACATTATCTACTGCAATTGATCCACTAAATTCTTTATCATATGCTACGGTTAACTTTGTAGGAGATACATCTGGAAGTATTCCGGTCAGTGTTACAAAGTTTGTTTGAGAATGCATACCATGATTCTTATGATCAACTCTGAAATTCAATCCTTCTGTTACAACATCAATCGGTTCTGAGATGTAAAGATCAGAACCGGATGAGTTTGTTATAGTTCTTGCTACACCTACAGAATCATATCTGAAGATTGAATTTGCAATTCCAGTAACAAAGTCACCTTGAACATTGTCTAAAATGATTTGATTGGTTTGATCCACCGATTCTACAGAAACTTGGAAATTTGTACCAAGTCCTTCGCTACCAAGAGTTGCTGTGAGAACATCTCCAACTGCATATCCAAATCCACCATTTGATAATGTAACGGTAAAGATTGACCCATTTTGAACTACTATGGTTGCAGATGCATTTTTTCCAGTACCGGTTATATTTGTCAAAATGACATTGGAATAGGTTTGCACAGAACTTGTTGGACTATAACCAATACCTCGATTTGTTATTGTTAATTGGTTAACCCTTCCAACGGACCCAACATAATTTCCTGTTGCTCCAGTGTTTAACTGAATAATACTATTGCCGAGTTTTAAATCAGAATCAGTCAATGCCGAAGAAATTCCAATCCTAATTCTTCTAGAACTTGGTTTAATTGAATTTGCCACTAATGTTGCAACCTGACCATTTCCTTCGGAAAGATTTGGATTGTAAACAGAAATATCTCCAGCAGTTTCAAACTCTGCACGATTGAGTTTAAAGGTGAGGGCATCAAAGATGCTTGGTTCCCAACTTGAAGCATTTTGTGACTTATAGAGAGCACCTAGAATTGGTTGAGTAGAGACCAGAATCTGGGATGATGAAGATCCAAATGCAGATTTTACATCAACTTCTCCAAGTCTGGATGTCCATACTGTATACTCATTAGAGTTTGTTAAGAGTACAATTGCATAATCTCTATTTCCTTCAAGATAAACTGGTGATTTAAAGACAAAATTTGTTGCTACAGATGCATTTGTTGAAGTCTTTACCGAACTTGCGTCAAGAGTGACCTCTGTAAATGGTAGAACGATATCAGAAGGAACATTAAAGTCTACCGTTCTAATTTGACATGTTACGGGGAGTTCATTGTCTTTCGCTTCAAAGAAGACATCAAGACTCGTTAGGAAAATACCAGTCTCATCATCAACTGTAAATGTCTGTGCAAGAGGATCAACATATTTTCCAGAGAATGAAGATACATTAGAGTCTTTAAACAAGGTGTTTCCAAGTTTTCTAGAATTCTTAACGGAGGAAACATTATTCTCAATAGTTTGTACGCTTCCAGATGATAGATATTTGTCTTCAGATACGGAATTGATTACCTGAGTTGAGAGACTGTTAAGACTGCTATTTGTTAGTTTAAATACTTTTTCGCCAGCAGTAAATTTGGGATTTACATCAATATTAGGATCGGGAATAAAAAATGATCCAATAATTAATCCAGTATTATCGGTTACAAGTCTAACTTCTTGAATTGTTGCTTCTGCCCCACTGGTTTCACCATATAACTTCATTCCTTTCTTGATGAAACCAAAATAGTCCCCCTGTGGTTCATTTGCAAGAGAGAATGTATCAACATTGATTATTGTCGAAGTTGATGAATATTGAGAAGGAACTGACTGATCAGGATTATATGGGTTTGTGGTGTAAGTTTTTGTTGGTGCGTTAAAGGGACCAGATTTATGATTTGCTTTAGCAACTCTAAAATGAATTTTTGGATTTACTGAAGAAGGTGAGTTGTCATAATCAATACCAGGTAAGAAACCGCTAATTGTTTCTCCAACAGTAAATTTGCCGGAGTTCATAGTGACTTCGATAAGTTTTGGTACAATAAATTCATTTACATCCACACCGTCAAAGAAACCAAAAACTTTTGTAAATGGTTTTAATCTCTTAGAGACAAACTCTACGTTTCTAGATCTAATGTAAGGAATGATAGATGAACTATTGAAGTCCTGTGTATCAAGCGTCTGAATGGACGTTTTATCGCTGTTGGAGCGTATTGATTCGATTATATTACCATTGACACCATTTTCCTGTCCAACCCACCTTAAATCGACATCTACGGGGGAATTGTTGTCAGAATTAAAGAACCTTGTAAAGGTAGTTATCTCTTCTACCTGACTGACTCCCATCATTCGACTATTTCCAGTCCAGATGATATTCCATGATTCCCACATAGTTGGAATAAATCCAATTTGTGGATCGTGATTCTCTAGTTCTGAAATTTGATTCATTAATGATGTAAAGTTTCCAGCAACTTCAAGATTGTCTGGTTCTACTTTTACCACATCAACCCAAATGTCAGAATCTGGAGTAAGTTCAAGGGTTCCTTCCCAGAAGTTAATGAGATATGGAGTAATTTTCTCTGCCCTTGTTGCAAACGTTTGCGATAACCATTCTCTTGTTGTGTAATCCAAACTAACGACATCGCCAGTCTTTTTAATATTAGTTCCCTTCAGATCACTGATAAAGTTTAGATCTGCGTTTGGATCAGAGGTTTGACCAATTCCAATTACCGAATCTGAACCGATTACCAAATCAATCGCAGTGGTATAGTGAGAAGGTCTCAGTTCTCCAGTGTTTGGATTTATTGAATTTTCGACTCCATTTCTAACGTCTTGATTTGCAATAGTCTTAAAGTTATCTACTAAGAATCCAGACTTAAACTTGTTGATTCCATTGTTATCTGGAATGAAAAGATTTGAAGTGTCAGTTTCTAATAGCGAAAGCGTAGTAAATTTCTCAAGACTACTGATTCTTCCTTCCAGTCTAGAGATATCACTCATAGTATATCTCTTATAATTCTTTTGATTTACAGAAGAATTTTGAGTACTATAAAGATATGGGGGTAGGAAAATTTGTGCTACCTCAATAGAATCGTCAATTGTTCCTGGTGGATTTGGAGTTTCATCAGGAACTCCTTTTAATACCTTAAATGTACCAGTTTTGTCTAGGAAAACTTTATCGTATCTTGGAAGATAGAAACTATAATCTAGAAAAATTGACTCATCTGGTGTAATAATATTTCTTGCACTATTTCCATCCTGAGTAAAAGATCTTCCAGAAAACTGAAATGGTGAGACGGAACCAGAAGTTGCAATGTATGTTGATACTCTTGGGCGAATATCAATTACATCAGTGTTTCTTATATTTCTATAAGATTCAATTTCCTTGCTGTAATCGAAGGAGTTATAAGAATTTGCTGTGGTGATATCTCCATCATCATTTGTGTTATAGAAACCGGACTGGAAATAAACTTTTATTTTCTTACTTGGAGAACTCTTAGAAGCAACTCTTTTCAGTCTTCCATAGTCATAGAAGGTATCTCTCTGTCCATTATCTAGGATGTAAGAACTTGTAATGTCTCTTCCGTTCACAGAAACAGCAGAAACTATTGCCTCAATCCCAGACTCATCAAAGGTTACTTTTTCTCCAACTGTAAATGATTTTTTATTTGAGTATATAAACTCAACTACATTATCATCTGTTCTTTCAACATAAGTTGCTCTTGCACCACTAGATGCTCCTTTAATTGTTTCTCCAACAATCACATCAATGGTAGTTGCATTTGGACCAGTTAAAGTTGAAAGAAAAAGTTTTGGTGAACTTGGATCTGAAAGGTCAAACGATTCAAAAATGCCATAAACATTAATAACATCAGGAATATTCAAACAAATTTCTTCATCTTGAACTCTTGTTCCATATGGGAAATCACCATAACTTAATCCATCATTAAGTGTAGTTGTTCCAATTCCAGAAGATGAATTTGCAGAATTTGAAATAATTAGACTACTAGATCTTCTATTCTCCTTTGCTTTTGAAGTAATATTAATCTTTCTAAGAGTTGTTATCAAACGAGCAGATCCATTCTTAGATAGTCCATTAATTGTTAGTCTGGTGCTTCCTGCACCAAATACAAACATATCACTTCTAAGTGGTTCTATTGTACCATCAGAATATGTTAATACATATCTCTCTTCATCAAAATTGAGGAATGTTTCATTAGTACCTGCAAATATTGTATTTGATGAATTTGAAGATACTACAATGTCGTATTGCTTTCTAATAGACAAATTTGCTGCTGATAAATCAACTTCAGAAATGTTTCTCCTTGGGAGGGGGGTGAATAAGGTGTTATCAGATGATGGAGTTACTTTTGCATTTAAATAATGCAAATCTGATACATTGATTGCAGTTTTTGGTAAAGTGCCATCACAAATACCTGTAACAGAAGGTACTGGACCAATCGTAAGTCTTGTAAATCCGTTATTAGTAGATACTGACTTGACGGAAGCATATGAGATGTCAAATCCATCAGATCTTAAGTTGTTAAGTGTGAAGAATGCCGATTTTGAGTAGTTAAGTAAATGGACAATATCACCAGATTGTCTTTTGGTATTCAATGTAACTAAAGATCCATTCGTTGCAACAAAATCTTCTGGAGTTAGTTTAGTTCCATTTACATATACGTCTAGTAATCCAACACTATATAAAAAATCAAACTCAGTTTGATTTTGTACCGCAACTTTTCTTGAGCTGGTATAATAATTTCCGAGATAATTTATCACACTTACTTCATCACCCTGAAGCAATGCAGTATCCAATATTAATGAACGACGTGTGGCAAATATTTGATAATCATTTTTAACTCTCTTCACACCATTGACAAATACTTCAAAATCTGATGCAAAATCATTTACGATAAAATTATTGGTTGATGATGAGGTTATAGTTGTGCCAATACTAGTTCTAGATTCACTTTCGTAACTAATAATTTCTACAGTATCTCCAGCAACTGCTGGTGCTGGAATGTAAACATCAATTCCAGTAGTCGCCTTATAGTCACTAGATTTAAGTTTAATTCCATTGTAAAATACATCTAAATTGCCAACAATATAGTTTCCAGTAAAGTTAGTTTGTAGACCTACGGCAGTAACAGTTGTTGTGGTTACAACAACTGAAGGATCATATTGTACAACTTCTAATGTATCTCCACTTATAACTGGATCTGTGAGAGAAATTGAACTTCCATTTACAGCAGTATACTGACCCTGTGTAAGTTTTATACCATTTTGATAAAGTTCAATTCTATTGGGGATATAAGAAACATTAAATGATGATGTGGAAGATGATGCTGTGATAGTAGATAATCCTACTTTCTTGCCAGAAGCATATTCTTGAATATCAACAAAGTCATTAATTTGTGGAGCATCGTTAATACGAAGTAAATCTTGCCCGGTATAAATTTCAAATAAAGTGTTGTCGTATTTGACTCCATTGACATATAATTGTATATGATTTTTATCTTCAGATGTTAAAGATTTATTAGTTATAATTGGAAGATTTACTTGATTTTCAAAAGCCTGGAATTCAGTTTCATTTCTTACACTACGATCAAATGCATTTACTTCAACATAATCATTATCTAATACTTGTACGTTTAATTGTATTTGAGTGCTTCCAAGAGAAACATAATCATCTTGTGATAGTTTAAATCCATTAAAAAATAGATCGGTCTCTCCTGGTATATGATCAATAGGAATTACAGTTTCATTAGTGGACAAACTGGTTGAAATTCCTCTATTTTCAATTATTTCATCAATAAAATTCTGCTGATTATAATAAGAAATTATTCCAGTTTCTTTAATTTGTTGAAAATAATCTAAATTTGGTATAGTTACAATACTTGTATTACTGATTACATCTCTTTGAGATATTGTTGCTTCCCCAATAGTTAATTTATTTACTTGGGTAGTATCCGAATTAAATATATCATCACCATTAGAACCAAAAATTGATTTTACGTCACCGATTCCATGTGAAGTGACTGCAACGGATATTCTACCATTATCTTCACCATTGAAACTAAAACTTTCACCTACAATAAAGGATCCTTTCGTATCGTGCAGAGTTATCTCTTTTGAATTTGAAACAGATTCTTTTATGAATCCTGTAGCACCACTAGAGTTACCTTTTACAAAAGTTGATTTTGACTCAGTGACCCCAATATTTAAAAATATACTAGTGTATGTTTGAATATCATATAAAGAAATATCCCATTCATTTACTGCTAGATTCTTTGTATCATAAGAACCACTTTCTAGAGCAAAGTCGTAAACTCTTGCAATTCCAATTTCATCTCCACTTGCAAGATTTACATCATCAACTCTAGAATTTCTTAAACTTACATTATATGAAGTACTGATTCCTAAAATTGGAGAACCAGAAACATTATTCAGTGCTACTGAGGGTCCAGTAAAATAATTTATAGATTGATCTTCTAATTCTTTTGTAGTTCTTGTTTTTTCTACATCTAAGAAAGTTGGAGCAGTAGTTTCTACTCTAAAACCACGAACATATGCCTTTCCGGGAGAAACTCTGTATACAGCAAGATCATCAGAAGGAGTATTTCCTTCATATGTTAATTGATTCTCTCTGAAGATTCCATTATTTCCTTCCTGGTCATTTAAAGAATCTACACAGGTCAATTTAAATGGTTTGACATAATAATCTCCAGACTCTTCGAATGTTCTAGCAGCAAGAGTATCATTTATGAAGTTGTAATCTGTATCATTTGGATTATTTCTAAGCAGTCCATTTTGAACTTGTGCAATTTCAACGAAATTCTGATCATCAAAGTCATTTAAAGACTTTTTAGATAAGATTGCAGATAATTTGAATCTATCAGCACCAGGTGCTGTAAAATTATTAAATCCCTGAGAATTATCAAATAAAGATTCGTCAACATCTGAAGTGACAATTTCTTCTAATACTGTAAATCCAATTCTGTAGTCTGGAGTATTAGAGTATTGATCTAATATAATCGTTTGTGTAGGAACGCTTAAAAAAGTTCCTCTTAAAAAATATACCCCGTCTTGTACCGTAAATGATGATGCAACTGAAGAAGCATTTTGTGCTATTGCAGTAGCAAAGGTTTCATTTTGAATAAAAATTACATTTGAGGTTTGAAGTCCACTCTCAGTAACTAAATTTTCACCATCATCAAATGTTTTAGATTGATTACTAGAACTTGATGAGATGTAACTAACATATAAAGTTGCGTTATTTCTATCAGATTCTGATGCGGTTAAAGCTTGTTCAACTCTTGCTCTAACTCCAGAGAATTCTCCTCGTATTGTTGTTCCTACGAGAGATTTGATGTAAGAAGATACAGAAATACCAGTGAAGGAATTCTCCAATTCAATAGCAGTGTACTGACTATTGAAAGATGTTTGTCCGGGAATAACTTTTGCACCTTCTTTAAAAACGTGCGTTCCAAACCTTTCTACCTGATTTTGCAGTATAGATTGTATGGTTGTCAGTTCTCTTGCTTGAACTGGATAACCTGGTTTAAATAATACTTTATAATAATTTTTCGCCGGATCAAAGTCGTCAAAATATGGAGAGACGTTTAGATTAGTTTCCTGTGGCATTATTCTTTAAAATTGCAAAATAACTTTGATATCTTCTTTTTGGTTGGTCGATCTTGTAATAGAAGGTCTATTATCTACATAAATTATATTTCCAGAATATTTTTGGACCTCAGGTTGTGCCACACCATTTACAAAAGACTGACCAAGATTATAAGTCCTATTATTTATTACAGTAGTAATACCGGTAAAAGTTGAGTCGATTGTTAGTCCAGTGCTTACTTGATCATTACTGATAATCAAATTTCCGCCAGTACCAACGTCTGTGGTAAATTCTATAAGGGATAATCCGTATTCAGGATTTGGATCTTGAGCGCCACTAGTAGTAAATCCAGCAAGACTCTTATCCTGCCAGTATTTCAAAACTCCGGTAACATTATCGTAAGATATGACTCTACCAACAGCAACTGAAGTAAGACCAACTGTTTGTGTGATAAAACTATTAGCAACTGGCGAGAAGTTTCCTAAATCGGGTCCAGTCAATCTTAAAGCATATACACCACTTGCTTTTTCTAGATTTAAGAGTGAACTTGAGTTATACGCTGATGGATTTTTGACTATACCAATTCTTGCAACCTGATTTCCCGTAATGAAATCGGGATTTTCATTATCATTTTCAATTCTAGAATATATTAAAACGTTCTTAGCACCAAGTTCTCTGTAAATATCTGCACCATGACCACCTGGTGGGGGAATAATAACATCAAATGTTGGACTTATTGATCCAGTAGGAACTTCTCCCGCAACTAAATCAACTGTTCCATAAGTATATCCAGATCCACCCTTTGAAATATTAATTGACTCTATCTTGGAGTCATTTCCAACAATAATAGTTGCTTCTGCACCACTTCCATTTCCTTTGATTGGAACTCTTGTATAAGTTCTGTTTGCGGTTCCAAGACCAACACCTCTATTGGTTATAGATACGATCTTTAATTGTCCACTAGTTGCTGCATTATCTCTCACAGCAGCATTGTCTGTACTAGTTTTCCAATCTGCTGGTACTGGAATAAATTCAAGAGAATCAAATTTGACAATATCACTTGGATTAATTGAAAAAAGATATTTCCAAATGTAACCATCACCACTAGAACCTGCTGATCTTGGTTCTAGGTCGGTAAATCTTGGTTCATCAAGAGATGGTCTTCCAGATTGATTTTCTGGGTCAGTTCCATTTTGAAGACAAATATAAACTTTAAACTCGCTGTTTATCACATAATAATTAGAGTCATACAGACTGGTAGAATTTGATGGTTGCGACAAATTGTCTCTGGTAATATCATCACGATACATGTCGTAGGTTGTTCCAGAAACCCAGTCTGTTTTTCTAATAACCTGCCTTATATCGGATGAAGTTATCTTCTTAAGTGCAATAATAGTATCCCAAGTATCGTTTTCATCGAAAAAACTATCTTTTGGTGCTGGTGGAGTGGTATTCCAGGTTGCACTGACATCCGTTGCATTAGGAAGACCTATGAACGAATAATATGCATTAGAAGATGATGTCACAGACGCGACAAAATTTTCTGCACTTAATATTCTAAATTGATCTGTTATAATAGCAGACATTTTATACTTTTTTATCTATTTATTGGTTATAATTAAAGTTTTCTAATGGATTCAATCTTCTTACGATTGGAGAAGTTTGAATTCCTGATAACCCATTATTATATATTTCAAAAGATTTCGTATCAATACGATTGGTAATTTCAATTCTTGCCCAAGAGTAATCTCCAAATATTGAACTATATCCAAGTCCAACTAATCCATTGTAATCTTCTAGACTTACTGTGACTTGAATAACATCAGTAATTCCAACTCCAGAGACCGCAGTTTGTGCAATAGAAACTGCAACTGCTTCATATACATTATCTAGATAATCAGATCCGTTCATAATTACAGAACCACTAGAATCTAGTGATGTAACTCCATTACCAACATTAGTATTTGAAGCAACAAAGTAATATCCAGTTTGTATTCCACTTACAGTAACAGATGTTCCTACGATAGATTCATCTTTCAGGAAGGAATTATTCGGAATATAAAGATCAAATATTAATCCAGTAGATGCAACTCCAACTGATGTTGTTTTGATTCCGGTAATGACTCCAAAATCGCCTGTATAGAATGCATCATTGATAGTTTCTACATTACTTGGTGGAGGTTCTATCAAGACTTTTGGCGTCTGTGTATATCCAGATCCAAGGTCAGTGAGAGTAATTGATGTTACTTTTCCATCAGAAATAGTCGTAGTTGCTTGTGCTCTAGATGATGTTCCAAAACCATCAGGAGTTTCAAAGAATACAGCAGGTGCCTCGGTATAACCCATTCCTGGGTTGGTCAAAGTAATTGACGATACAGATCCAATTTGTTCAATGATAACTGCTGTTGCCTCGGCAGAAACTTTTTCTGATTGATCAATAATTTGAATAGATGATCTAGTTGAAGTTGGTGTTGGATTTTCTCTAACAGGATCAAAGACTGTTCTTGCGTTCTCTACGAACACTACAGTATCTGAAGAAGACACATTTTTGATGATGTTTGTTGTTGGGAAAATTAAAGATTCGTATTCTTCTCTATTTTTTGGAACAGATTGTCCATCAACAAACGCATCGGATCTTTGCTTACACCAAATAACTGGTCTAAGAGCACCAGTTGTCAAAATTCCAACACCACTATATGTGTTTGTTCGAGCAATATCAATAGAATCAATAGAGAATACTGTTCTATCATCTTGACGCAGATCCCCCTCATCTGGGAATATTTTAAGTGTATCACCAACTTTCACAGTTTCTAAAATGTCTTTGTTAATAACATCAACATCTTTATTGCCTTGATAGAATAGAATAGTTGCTTTATCACCAACTCTAGGTGCCTCAGTAAATTTCACTCTACTACCACCATTAAATTCATATGCAACTTTTGGTTCTTGTAGAACTCCGTTAATGAATATTAGAAGAACATATGCAACATCAATCTCACTTCCTTCTCTTGCGATGATTGATTGTCTAACACCATCAATCTTGAGTGGGAATATTTTCTTGAATCCATCAAAGAGATTATCAACTTTATCGAATATTGTTAGGTTACCAATATTCCATCCATTAAATTGTTCTTGATATTGGTCAGTAACCGTTAATTGGAACTCATTATCTGCAAAATCAGAAGTAGTAGGAATTCCTGTAGTTCCACCAATAGAAACTGTTAACTTATCTCCAAGTTCGTATGCACTACCAACTTCAGTAAGTTCAAATCCAATTACGCTTGAACCTTGACCAACAACAATACTTGCTCTTGCTCCAGTTCCAAGACCAGAGGTTCCTCCAGTATATTGTAACTCTAGATCCTCATAAGAGAATGGAGCATCAAATATGACTCTTGGTGGATAAGTGTATCCAGATCCAGGATTTGTAATACTAACACCCACAACATTACCATTGAGAACTGAAGCAATACCAATCTTAGTAATATTGACTTCCTCAAGAGATGAAGTTGCAACTGAAACATTGACTGTTGTTTGTATGCCACTTCTATATCCAGATCCACTATTTCCTATTGCAATTGCTGTTATAGTTCCAGATGTTGAAACGATTGCAGTTCCACCTGCAGAAACGAGTGGTTGATAACCAAATCCTTTTGTTGATCCGACCGATACAATTTCTCCCCCAACAGGAGCACCATTAAAGTATACTGTGGATACTCCTGCAGATTCTGCAATATATTGATTTTCAATGATTGGATTGAGGCCAAATCTAGATGGAGATTGTAATAATCCATTCAAAAGAATTATGGCATTATCTGTTGCAATCCCAGTAACTTCAGTCGGAGAGGAGAATCCATCACCAGATAAGGTGAAATCCGTCTTAATTCCATTGAATGAATTTGATATATCTGTAAAGATGTAATTATCTTGATATGGTTCAACCTCAGCATTTTTAGCAGAGGACTTAGTAAATGCTCGTCCACTGAAAGAAGAACTGGTTGTAATGCCAGCATAATCCCTATCATTAGGAGCATTTGTTACTGTTCCTATTGGTGATGGACCAAATGGTGCAGCAGAGAAGTTTATAGTGCTATCAATAATACTATAATTTCCTTCTATTTTTGTCACCAAACTTGGCGCAGTATGAATGCCAATTTCAGTCCCCATCCAACCTCTTCTTACCTCCAAAACATTGGTAGAAGAATCTATGGAGTCGATCAGACATATTTCATCACCAATCTTAAACATATCAGAAATTCTAAATTTCACACTCTCATTAAATGTGACACTATCATCGAAAAGAGAAATATCTACAGTTGTATTGGCAGTTGTTGATGTTGATACAATAGGAGATTGAATTAAATCGTCAATTGTAACAATAACTCTTTGATCTTGCTTCTTGGATATGAATCTATGCGATACGCCAATTCCAGGAGAAGTTATATCGAAAGGAACTGGTGGGATCGATAAAGCATCAGTTGCAGATGCAGCAACTTTTACATTAAACTTGTCAGATTTAATAATGAACACCTTACTTGGAAGTTTGTCTGTGGAAATACCTGCAATCGTTGTAGTTGCAATTCCAACAGGTTCAAATTGAGGTATATCCAAATATCTGTATTCAACTTCTTCTCCGTTTACAAAGAAATTATCACCCAATCTGATTGTATTTGTATCAAGATTTATAATATCAGTTGTTACAGCAACACCAGCTCTTGGATCTGTTGTGGGATCAAAGTAACTTTGGAAAATATCCTTTGAATTAGAGCGTAACTGGAAATCTCTCTTAATATCTGATCTAGTTCCTCTGTATATTCCATTTCCAGAGTTGAGTTCTGCATTAATAAAATTGACCCCAGTATCGGAGTTGAAAGTATCTAGAAGTCTCATCGAGTGCTGCCATACTCTGACCTTAGCATTAATGTTTGGAATAGGGGTAAATAAAATTTCCAAATCAGTATCAGTACATGCAATACCAACAGTTCCAAGACCAGAAGATGTTTGAACATTACCAAATTCAGTTATGGATTGATCAACATCATCTTGTGCAGCAACTACTTCGAGCACTTCATATTCATCATTAGTGGCATCTTCAATTCCAATAATCAAATAACCTCCATTAAAGATATTTGATGTCCAACCAGCAATTCTATTTTCAGTAGGAGTAGATGATGATGCAATATCTGTATAGAATGTTTCTATTGTATTGGTATTAAATGTTAAAGATCCAATTCCAGTAGATTGTGTAAGTCCAAGTCCAACTGTTAGTGCATTGACAGTTGCTCCAAATCCTGTAGGATTAGGATAAAAATCAAGAATTGTTCTCTCAGTATTAAATGTTACTTGCTTTACACCATAACCATCAAAACTACTTCCAGCATTTTCTCCACTATTTGAATTTTGACGAATTCTGAAAGTAGTATTTGGAGTTTTTGCTTCTACTGGTAATGCCAGTGTATAGTCTTGTATTGTTCCAGAACCATTATATGGAACTACCTCTCCAAAGTCGTGGAACGTGCCACCATTGTCGTAACTATATTCTGCACGTAATGATTCGCCCACTTCGGGTTGCTCTCCACCATTTGAGTCAGTACCAACTACTGCTCTGACAATAATTTCATCAAATCTTCTTGAATCGATTGGATGTAAAGTAAATTGTCTTTCACCATTACCGGTAAATGCGGTATGGTCTCCAACATTAAATCCACCAAAAGGACCAACACCGCTTCCACTAGTTCTTGTAGAAATGCCGGAGGATGTGATGAAATCGCTTGGATCTACTGTCTGTTTTACAATTCTAGGAACACTTGCATCATAAGTTCCAAACCCAGCAGTTGATGTTGAGAATACCGACTCATTTGTTAATTGACCATATTCAATGATGTTTACATTTCTATTTGCGTCTGTGAGAAGAGTGATTTCGTCGTATTGATACTTATTACCTTCTGCAGATACTGTGACCAGAATCTTAGCAGCTCTATGCGATGCAGCAACACTAACAACTGGGAAAGACGTTGCGGTATATCCTGCTGCAACCTGTATGTCTTCATGGGATGAATATACTTGAGCAACAGATCCAACAGAAGTGCTACCGACTCCCGCAAACACATCTATAATATCATATGATGCGAGACTTATATCATAATTGTTTATTTCCGATTTGATTGGAAAGAAATCTAAGTTTCCTTGAAGATCTCTAATTTCAAAATCAAAACTACCAAGTTCATTAGGTGAAGTTGATGTTACTCTTGCATATTGATTTAAGTAACCCCTAGACTCATCCTGAAGAAGAGATACCAGCATTAACTGCCTTTCATTTGTAAATCTTCTATCCTTAACAAAAGTAATATATTTTCTAAACTTATGTAAGAGAAGGAATGTATCAACGGTACTAAATGGACCTTCCCTTGCTTCACTTTGGAATAGATTACTAAAATCGTCGATGGGTAAAACTCTGTTACTGACGGATTCAAAGTAGTTTTGAATGATTCTAGAGTTGAAGATTATTTCATCAGATGCAACTTCACCAACAATATACTTGAAGTTTTCATCAACAAGATCCCAGTCAAAATAGCAATTTGTATCAACAACTCCAATGACATCTACTATTGCAGTAAAGTCTCCATTATCTTGGACTGTCGTTATTCCAATATTGGATGAAGTGTTGATAATGAGATCACTAAACTTTTTATAACCAGCAGTATGATTCAAAGATTGTACTGGTTCATCCCAAGTATCAAAAGAAACCTGTGATTTCAGTGAATATGAGAAATACTGATAATAGTCACTATCTTGAATTCTTTGTAATGTATTATTCAAGAATCCAGTTTCTCTCTTCCATCCCTTTTCCACTCTAGATGTGGATGAAATATTATATGTGCTTTCAAAATTAAGGACTCTTGTTATAATTGCCTTAGTTCCTGAAGTTTGACCTTCAACTTCATCACCAACTTTAAATTGAGCAAAGGGAGAAAGTAATTTTAATCTATCACTTTCCTCATTCCATTTATCAACAGTTCCAGTTGCATTAGAACTACTCTTAACTTCTTCTCCCAATAAGAACTCATTTCTCTTAAGATTAATTTCGAAAATTGGGAAATTTTTCTCTGCAATCAATCTACCAGCAGAATTGATAGGATCATATGAACCAGGATTTTCTCCTGGATTTAGTAGGGAACTTATATTGTATGTAACCGTTGCATTAAATCCACCAAACTTTGGATCAATTTCCGTTACATCAAAAGATGAATACTTATAAGCACTTGAATTGTAACCTCTTGCGGAAGATGTAGTTGCAACACTTTCTACAAAAACCTTGTCCCCAACTGCGAATGGGAATTGTCCGACATTTGCAAATGAACCAACAAGAGTAACCGTAACATCACCACTAGATGCATTGTAAGATATAGTATTAATACCAACACCGTTTGAATTTCTAGTTGGTATAATTTTTGGTACAACAAAGTATAGATCCTTTGTATTTCTTATAATAGATACTTGAGTATCTCCCAGTTCATACTCCAATTCAACATCAAGTATATCACCATTCACACTATCCTGAACGATAAGTTTTGGTGGAACTGTATATCCTTTTCCTGCACTAGAAATACCAATAGATTCGAATGAACTGAATCTTTGGACTTTAATGATATTTGATAATTTTGCTGATGGACGTAGTGTATTGTCGGTTGGATAATCAAACCCAATGTCCTCAATTTTTACGGTCTTTATTTTTCCAATACTTGTTGATGTTGGATTTAAAATTGCTTCAGTTCCTGCAATAGAAACTGCATTCTGAGATCTTGGAGTATCAAAATATCCACTTCCACTCGCACTAATACGAATTGAAGATATTGGACCAACAGCTACTGTTGATGAAGTATTATAAGTTATTGAATTTGATAAAGTATCATACTCAGATTTTTCTGGTTGAGAATTTAAAGTATACTCAAAGAATGTTGAACCCAATGAAGTAATTGAGTAATTTCCAGAATATGCACTATGAACTGTTATTAGTGAACTAGATCCTTTAATTTTTTCATTATCAACGAAAATAGTATTCTTAATAGGATCGTTTACATTTGTCTTTGGTTTTAAAGCATAGTAAAGTATTTTTGGAGATGAACCTGTCAGTGTATATGTCAAATTTGCATCGGAATCAATTCCATTAACACCTGTTTTAACTACATTGAATTCGTCAAGATCACCAGAAGTGATATACTCATCGTCAAAATTATCATCACTATAAAGACTGAAGTCAAAAGCAGATTCTGTTGAACCATTTACAACATAAGATAGTGAAGAATCTGAAAGATCGAATTTTACACTTTGATCCTTATAAATTTCAATTTGAGGATTTACTGGTGAGATTGTTCCATCAAATGTTGAGGTAAAGTTCCTGGTTACTGGTAATTGTAATTGAGAATCAAAGTATGTATTAGATAGTCGAATCTTATTGCTATCAAAAACAACGACATAATAAATTCTATCATTAGTCAGTTGAGTCGTTAATGATGACGATGTAAATATTACTTTTTGACCTGTATAGAATCTATGATTATTGATACGAATGGTATCGTTCTTCAGATTAACATCCGATGATCCAAAATCTCTTGGATTGATTACAAGTCTTCTATTATAATCATTGTAAACAACCTTAATGGTAGTTGTAATTCCAACATTTACCGTAACATTTACTCTATCCTTAAGAGATAATCCATGAGTGGATGCAGTAGATACGGTTACTTTATTTCTTTCAATCTGTCCTACTATTGTGTTATTTTTAACAGTCTCTAGACTGTGATAGACTCCCGTACCAAGTCCAACAAATTGTAGCAGGTTATCATTAACAAACAAATCGCTGGTTGTCTGTGCAAGAGAAACTAAGTTATTATTAATTCTCTTAATAAACAACTCTTGATTATCTGTTAATTGAGAAGTCGTTTCATTTCTTCTTACAGTGATTGTGGTTCCAGTATTTGCATTATACAATACTTTATCACCAGATTCCAACCCATGATTTTCTAAGAGAATTGTTCTTGTAGGAATTTCTTCTCCAGAAGGCAATGTTGATGTGATTCCAACACCCCAAGTTGATCCAAGAGCAACTGATGCACTTGGGTCAAAATAGAATTGTCTATCTATTTCTGCTGCCTTGGAGATCTCATAATTTGTATTGATTCTTATTCTTCTTGATTTTTGAGAAACAATCTCAGAAACACTATGTGAAGTTCCAACAGTAGAGTTTTGCTCTCTTAAGACTCTAATTTCAGATTTAAGTCTATCGATGTTTAAAACTTTTACCTGTTCATCTCCCAGTTCTAAAATATCATTTTCCAGAATGAATGGATAACTTGGAATATTACTAAAACTGAAATGTGTAACCATTCCAGTATCTGCAATAGAACTGATTGGTGCAACTAGGGTTAGTTGTCTATCTTGTACTGTAATTTGAAAATCTCTCTTCAAATCATTTCTATCTGTTGAAAGACCTGCAATCGAAACAATATCAAGATTATTCAACAAGTGTGGATCTTGAGCAATACCCAAGAAAGTTCCATCATTTCCGAGAGGTAAAAACTCAACATTTTCAATGTATGTTGTTGCAACACGTATATTAGAAACCTTCTTACCTTCAACAGAAGAAACTTTTACTCGTCCACCTCTTCCAGTATCAGATTCAAATAAGAATGAATCACCTACTTTATATTCTCTACCTTTACTTAAAATATCAATACCTTCAATTGATCCTGGTTGAGCATACCTAACAATAGAGGTTTGTTTTTTAATATCATTTGGATTGAACATATAATCGTATTCTGAATTATTAGATACCATGTTATATGGTGCAGTATTTCTCAACCATTGGGTTTCATTTATATCAATAGAATCTTGATTTGAACTATTTCTAAAGTTAAAGTTAATTGGTTCAGATCTAAATTTTGGTCCGATCAAGTATGGGAATACTGGGGGGAGAAAATCTCTGAATGGTCCAGATGAATCGACGGAATTGGAAATAGTAGTAAAATATGCATAAACACCATCTGGATAATCTGGAGTAACACAAAATCTTCCATTATGCTCATCTAAGTCTCCAGAAGCATCATAATCCCAGTCTTCAAGAAAAAATCCTATTGGATAATTTAATAAAGATGGTCTTCCTTCCTTCTCTGAGGTTTTATAACTAGAAACCATCCTTCTCACTGCACCACCATCTGGTCTTTCGAAACCATATGGACCATAAATTGGGTTTCCATCATACGCCCAACCAATAATTGGAGAATGGAAATTAGTAGAAGTTTCTTTACCTGAAGAATCTTTTACAAGATCTTTTCTGTAAATCGTTTTACCATCTTGAATTCTAGTTCCTTGAATTTGCTCTCTTAATAACCTTGGTGCTGTTATATGTGCATACTGTAAATTGTTATTGAGACTCTTAACTAATAAACTATCATCATTAGATATTTTGCCTCTCTGTAAAAGTTTTTCAAATAGATTAACATTCCAAGTTTTTATTTGAGCTTCAAATTTTGCACCCAAACCAGCAGCAGAAACTAAAATATCTGTATTATTTGGATCATATCCAACACCTGGATTGACAATAACCACTTCGGAAATTGCTCCATTTTTCACAATGGGAGTAATTACTGCTCTTGATCCAGTTCCAATGATTTTTAGGTCTGGTGGTGAATTGTATCCAGATCCACCACTGTTAATCAGAATGTCTTGAATACCACCTGTTGTTCTATTAATTACTGGAATCAACTCTGCATCACGACCACTATTTAAAGTGATTAGTGGTTGTCTGTTATAGTTGAGGATATTACTTGAACCATAACCAGAACCTTTTTTTGTTAAAAATACACTTTCAACGGTTCCTCTAAAAATTGGTTGTATTTTTGCATCAAAATCACCAAAATTTCTGAGATCTGTTAGGTAGAAATATGAAAGGTATACATGGTCTCCTGAAGATACTGGTTCATTTAATGTAATAAATTCTGGATTAGTTGCATCATAATCGGAAGATGGCAATCTAATACCATTGACATAAACATCAATCAATCCAAATTCTACTTGATAATCAAAAATAAATCTTGTTTGTCCTTCCTGAGCAGTGTACGTTACTTCTCTTTTATCAACTCCATGATACGAAATTAATTCAATCTCATCATTAGCAGCAGGAGCTTCATTTAAAATAATGAATGATCCAGTATCTGACTCATAATCATCATTGGTTAGTTTAATACCATTTTGATATACATCTACCAAACCTGGTTTGTATGGGAATGGATAACTGGTTTGTCCTGCACCCGCTGAGACCTTTGTAAGACCCAATCTAGAATTGGTGGTATAACTTACCACCTCTACAACTTCTCCGCCTGCTGAGGGTGAATCTAAGATAATCTGAGTTCCATTCAGTGCATTATAGTCGTCAGAAGAAAGTCTTACGCCGTTTACAAATACGTCAAGCAGTTGTGGTTCACTAACTTCGTAATTAAAATTAAAATCGGTTTGACCATTTGTTGCGGTAAAAGTTACTACACCAGATCTAATGCCCTCTGGTTCATATATGATACTATTTGTAGTTGTTGTGGTTGTTAATCCAATTTTCCCAAGTACTTCTACAGTTATTGGTTCGTAATTAAATGAATGTATTCCAGATCCTACACTTTCGAAGTTAACATATTCTTTTGCGAGATAGAATTGATCTCTTAGTGTTTCTCCAATTCCAATGTTTGAGAGATAGAAGTTATTATCATCTACTTTGGTCACATAGTATGAGAGGGCAGTTGATAGACCATGAACCTCTGTACCAGTTGTATTGTAAGTAACAATATCACCACTACTATATCCATGATTATCAATTCTTACAATGTTGGAAGCAGTATTGATCCCTACTGGTGAAGTTTGAGTATACTTATTTCCATATCCACTTCCACTCTCAACCACTCTGATTGAGGATATTTTCTTCCTGGGTTCAGACGTACTAACTTGATGAGTTCCGTCTCCATAAGATGATAAATCTATAATATTTTTACCAGCAATCGCATCATCAAAAGTTTTATAAAACTTGACTCTAAACGCATCAACAATTCCTACATAATACTCTGATTTATCAACTAATCCACCAACTTCCGTTCCACCATTGGTTTCATAGTAAATTCTTTCACCATTTCTGAGTTTGTGAATTTGATTAAATGCTACAGTATCATTTGTAAGGTCAACTTGATTTGCAGATATTACTGAGTTAAATTGCACAGTATAGATGAACTTCATCAAAGATGCTTCTGCTATTGCACCAAGTCCATTTCCACCTCTAATTGATATTGTTGGAGTCTCAAGGTAATCAATACCGGGATCTATAATTTCAATTCTTTCAAGTCCACCATCTACAGATACTTTTCCTTCTGCCGAAGAACCAGAAATGTCTGATATATTCAATACGGGTGGATTGATAATATCATAATTATCTCCTTTTGCAGTAATAATAAGATTCTCAATTTCACCAAAGTGAACCGAATCCTGTGATTTATAATTAAATGCTTCTACACCATTTACAAATAGTCCAATTGCCCCCGGTTCTGTTGATACTTTATTCTTAGTATCAACAGAATTTCTAACTAACCTAATAAGTTTTTGTGGTCCAAGAGTTTGTCCCCTATATCCAAATTTAACTAATTGTGCATTGGAGACTGTACCACTTATAACAAAAAAGTTATTATTTGAAATATTTGGTTTACTTGCAGCAAGACGAATCGTTGTAGAATTTACAACCTTAACAAAATAAGTTCCATTTGAGATGTTTAAACCGGTTCCAACATATTCAACAGCATCTCCAGTATAAAATGGATGAGATCCAATGTTAAGATCTGTGCCCGAGAAAGTTCCAGAGAAAGTTACTGAGAAATCTTCGGGATCGAGAGATGTTTCTGGATATGATGGGATTGAATTAGATGTAACATAAACATCATCATTGTCCAAATATGTGTTTTGAACATTTGTGATGTAGTTTGAAATGAAGGAAAATTTGGAAGAATTTCCCTTAAGGACTTGCCTTTGTACTTTATAAGTTCTGTTCGTAGGTAAATTTATGCCAGATACAATGAACGCTTTTTTATTAACAACCTGGGAAATCATAAATGTATTTGCGCTACCAGTATTATCAGTTAAGACTACAGCATCTCCAACAATAATATTATTTTCATCATAAGTCTCTATCCGATACGAATTTGATCCAAAAAAGGATTCGGTAATTTCTTTCACATCAAGTGTGTTTTTTAAGTTATAAAACCAATTTTTTGTCTTTAATGAATCAGAAATCTTACCAGGAGATTGAATCTCAATCTTATCGTTTTTTTCAAACAAATAGTTTTCATTTGGGAGAACTAAATCACTCAGAACAGCGCCTATACGGACTTCTACGGGGTTCTCTTGTGTGGTAGAGGTAAACCCATAAGCAACGTTGTTTTGACGCAACTCCTGCGTTTCTGGAAGTAGTTGTGATGCTCCCGATACATCAAAGAATTGATTTGATGACTTTGAAAGATATGTAAGGGTTACTGATGTTCCATTGGAAAGATCAGCAACAATTTCTCCTGTTGCTGCAAATCCGACAGTCGAATCAACATCCAGAACCGTTGATCCTATTGCAACATTATTAAGTAATCTTGTCTTTGGATTAATTGCAAAGTTTCCTTTGATAGATCCTGCAACAGTATCAATATCTCTCTTAAATTCCGCATCAAGACTCAAGACATAGTAATGCTTATCGCCACGAAAGATCTTTTCTACCTTTGTAATCGTTCCACTTGCTGCATCAGAATATTGATTTTTGTTCTGAAAAAGAGTTTTATTGAGCAATAACTCAGGATCACCACTAATTGCTTCAACAACAAGATCATTAGTTACACGATAACCAGCATCTGATGGTATAAACAGGTAATCGCCGGGACGAATTAACTCTACATCTTCACCATACAAAGCACGGAAGAGAATCTCATACGACTGATCTGCACCTTTTGACGCATAAAAGTCTTTTGTTTGCTTTAAAAAGAGATTTTCATTCAAACCTGAGAACAAATCGCGATTCTCAAACCCTGGAGCAATCTGCTTTTTGACTTTTTTGAAAAATTCTTGTAAAAATAGAACGCTTAAATTCTTAACAGTGGATTCACTATCATGTGATGCTGCTTCTGTTGAAGAAAATACGAGTTGATCTGGTTTATTTGTAGCACGATAAGATGATATACCACTAAATCCACGATGGCAACCAGTAAAGGTATTTTCAGTGATACCAGTGTAAGTGATGATTTCAGAATCAATCTGAATGATGCCGTATTGGTCCGGGAACCCCTCTGTACTTGATACCTCGATAGTTGTATCATTTGCGGACACAGAACTCGTCAGAGAAGTGTCTAGGACCAGATTAGTAAGATTATCAAGTTTAACATACTGATCAATATTGGATAAAATATCAGAGGGTAGACTTTGTGAATCCTGGGATCTATAATATGATTTTAAGAACTCACCTGCAAGCGGAAAATCGTTCCCAATGAAGGAAGGCAGTTGACTCTCTACAACCGTGCTGATTTTAACTCTGTTGTTGATCATTGATTTATTTTAACTTCTGATTAGATTTTCTGTGTCGGCACCACTGCTTACTGATACAAATCTTGATCCAGAGATATCAGCACCAGATGAAATGTCATCTTTGACCGTGTTAATGATACTATTATTAATATCTAGTTGCAAATATAACTCCTGTTTTCCGATCACGTCGTTGGAGAAAGGTTTTATAGAAAACTCAATAATTGGACCCTGAGAATTGGTTTTTGATGTCTCAGTAATACGAATCGGGTCAATTAAAATCTCACCTTTAAAGTAATCAATTGTTCCAACAGACTTTAAAACTATTCCTGCTTGTGTAGTCTCATCAACCTTTAAAAGGAAAATTATACCAGTCAAGAGGTCTGCATTTGGTGAATCTGAAAAATAAACAGTATCCGAGATTCCACTAATCTTAAATCCTGAGGTTTTTAGGTTAAATCCATCTGGATTTACGTTAAATCTGTTACCAAAACAGATCTCATACTCTGCAAATGAACTTAAAACTGGAGAAAGGTCTCTGCGAATTGAAATGTTTGTAATATTTGACGTAATTGCATCCGAACTATCATCAATAACCTTCGTAAATTTACTATATTTGAACTTTGCTCCATACTTATTGAGTTCAGACGAGTTTGAATATTGATCAATAGAGTCAGAAACTGTCGATTTTATAGCACTTGGATTAGATCCTAATGATGGATCGTAGAAGACAGTTGAATTAAACTCAACATAAACAAATTTTACATCAAGAATGGTGGGAACAATACCAGCAATTCTATACTTTTTAAGTTCATCTATCAAATTATCCTTGATTGATGTCGATAAAAACTGTCCATTAATGGGTTTAATGGATACATAAACTCTTCCATAGTTTGGCGGATCCAATTCTTCACCACCAAATACAGATACAGATTCTGCATCAGGGTAAATTGATGGAACCAATGTCTCATAATCTGCTGAAGTGACTGCTCTGTTCTGTGCGGAATACAGGCGAGTTGCAAATTTACGAACCGAATCTACGGATTCAATCTCCTGACCACCAGTTGCAGACGAATTTGCAGTTAATGCGGAGATATCTGATGTAACTAATGTGCCATTATTATCAAAAATTCTTCCTGCAAACGAGAATGATGAGATTCCATTTGCTTCTTCTCCGTTATTGACAAGGTAACTTGCAGAAATAACGTTCTCATTGTCTAATTTTTTGCCAAAAACTCCATCTCCGAATAATAATTCATATCTCTCATCGGAGATTTCTTGAATAAAGTAGACTTTTGAGTCTTTTGTGACGTTAAAGAGGTCACTTTTGAAATTATATTGACTAAATGACGTGTCTTGACTCGTTGGAAACACCTTTATGACAAGATTTGAAGTGTCAATGTTGGGATTTCCAAGAATAAACTTCTGATTTGGTATATTTGTGTCAACTGTAAACTTTTCTGTGACGTAATTTCCTTCAAATATCGTAATATTACTAAAAGTTGCAACTCCATTTATGATTGGAACGGTAATATCTGCTGGAATTGCAAATGCAAATGAACTATTTCCAAATCTTTGCGATGATGTTGCAACAATTCCTGCTTTAAGTGTTAAGGTAAGTAAAGATGTCTGTCCAACGTTGACAGTAAACGTTACATTTGCCTTTGCTGAGGTTCTTGAACGAGGAGTATAACCTACATTTCTCGCAAGAGATACAATATTTTCTCTCAGTGTTGCAGAATCAATGAAAACTTCATTGCTGAGCAAGTTCGCATTGTATGATGAGATGTATGTATTATATGCAAGTACATCAAGAATCACAGAGAGATTTGAACCCTCAAAGTCATAATCAGTGAAATTTGAATTGGACTTAAGATAGTCTTTTATTGATATCCTGACTTGATCAAAATCTAAGTTGGCAAACTTAACTAGTGGCATTTATCTACCTGGTTTTAACTAAAGGAAATGAGAGTTCTTGTTGTGTTGGCTCAATTCCAACGATTGTATACTCTATAGTTGCATAAAATCCATTGAGTTCAGCGTCTGGTTGTACCGTAACATTCGTCAAATTAACTCTTGGTTCATAATTTTTAATTGTATTTTCAACATAAGATGCAACCTGTGCTGCCGAAATATTGTCAATTATGTCAAAAAGAGATTGAGAAAGGCCCGTTCCAAGGTCAGGTCTATAAAATCTTTCACCAGGATTAGTCAAAACCAAATTTTTAACTGCCTGAGCAATTGCCTTTTCATTTTTTAAAGCAATTAAGTCATTAGTCAGTGGATTATCTTGAAAGGACATACTAATATCCTTAAATCCCACTGATTTTAAAGTTTGAACCTCGACGGGCATTGATAAAACACTACATTTTAATGATATTTATTACAGTAAAAACTAACTTTTTCACTCAGAAAGTGTTTCTTGATTATTTTCGTCATTATTTTCTTGTTTTTCTCTTAAATTATCTCCCACAACCTCACGAAGTTCATTTTTATTAGTTTTTCCACTCCAATAATCGGTAATTAAGTTCGTTGTTCCCCACATTTGATACATATACTCCTTATTTCTATCTGGATTTGGTTGAATTGCCATGAGATTTCTCCTTTGAGAGTTAATTTTGCTTTTCTTCTGGCGTTTCCCAGAAATATTCGTCAGTATCACCAAGTCTACCCCATCGAATTCCGTTTTCAACTTGATAATATTTGGTCGAAACCTTGAAATCTGGAGTTTTTGGTTCTTCAGGAGTAATTGAGAGATCATAAATTCTCATTCGATTGTTTGGATACAAGGCAAATTGCCCATTTTCCAACTCAATGCAATTATGAGACTTATGTTCCTCGGGAACTTCACTCACATTGCAATCAATAATGTCAATATCAGGATGAAAATTATCCAAAGTGAACAAATATTCACCTTTCACGTTATTATAGTTACGTGTTCGCAACTCAAAATCCATTGAACCGATAAATTGTTTCTCAATACAACGTATTCCATACCCCATACAATTCCAAAATTGTAGATTTGGTAAATCCATATCCAAAGTAGGAGTTTCGGGTCTACTTAGAAACGCGCTAATGGGCAGTTTATCATAAAGCGCACCGTACTTTGGAAGATAAGTCTCAAAATAAAATGCACGTCCAGGAATTGATTTTGCAGTAATCCAAATACCTTCCTCAAATTCTCCATGTCCGTCTTGATGATCTCGAAGATACTCCTTACGGACATACACCTTCTGAGGTGGTAAGTTCACAACTAACTGACTCATAGAATTCCTTCATGCAACTTATCTATACAAAAAAGACCCCCTAGATCTAGGGGGTCTTGAATGAATTATTTACCTTGTCCTCGATATGCCTTCTTCGCACCGTTGCGACTGGTTGCGGCATACTTCGTGTGCTTCCCCTGTCCCTGTCGAGTGTTCTTGGGATGTGATTCGATCATTGCCGAACGCATCAAAGATTTTTTAATTTTTGCCATTTAAGTTTCCTCCAATTCAATTTCAGCAGCATCAATCTTACCATTATAAACTTCTTCTGACATTTCGTCAAGGATCTCAGCACATTCTTCATGAGTGAGATCCCGATAAATGACTCTACCTTTGTAAAGAATATTAATCATCAAATAATACGAGTCTTCTCATGACCAACACGAATTCTTGGATCACACCAAGTCTCCATACCAAGTTCTTTTGCATCGAGACAGAATGAGACATCCTCTCCACACATATCCTGAACATTTCCAGATTCAAACTGTTGCATCTTTGGAGCAAACCAGGGATACTCCATACGCTCAAAGACTCCATGACGAATCATCACCCATCCAAAACCAGTATAATCAACTGTAAATGGTTTCTTACGCTTTGAAATACTCTCAACAGTTTCATGATTCATCACTCCACCATTCTTACGGAACTCTTCCTCTTCCAACCAATGTGCAACAGATGTTGTGCGACCATCCTCAGTTGCATACCATCCCGCAACAATCTCTCGCTCCTCACCCTCTGCAGGAACTGCAAGATCACAAAGTTGCCAGAACTTTTCAGTACTGAATACAATGTCACTATCAATCCAAAGTTGATAATCATATTCAAGTTTGCCGTCCCATGGAATTTGATTCGGTCCACGAAGAACATTGGCACCAAGAACCTTACAGCGTGCAAAGTTCACCATGGATGAATAGTCCTGTGAAATCTGAATACTCATCTGATTCTGAACCATGTCAAAACAAAGTTGAACAAAGTTCTTCAAATACGTATATGATACTCCACGCCCTGGAAGACAAAAGACAATCTTCTTGCCTCTCATTCTTTCTTTGATTGCCGGAATATCCCACTCTGGCCCCTTATCATTTGTCGGCGGCTTTGCTTTTACTGTAAATCCTTTTGCCATTAATAATTACCTTTTGTTCAGTTCAAGTATACAAGAAATAAAATGATTTGTCAATCTATATTATCGTTGTGAGTAGTATTCAATCTTAAAGTCATCTGCAACATACTCGGTGTGAATGCCACTGATTGCTATCATACCCTGAATGGTTAACAGACTTTTCTCTGCATCTTCTTTCGTATTCAGATCTTCGCAGAATACTACTTTCGTGTTTTTTGCAATAATGCGGTACATACGTCTCCCTTTCGTTCGACTTGTACTTATTTAGAGGAGCACTCCAATCAGTCTGACTGCAATCCACCCCGCAAGTATACACATCGGATATCGCATTATCGGATTCCAAAAGATCTGCCGAGGGTATCTGACCAACCATCCAGCAAACACAACTTTCCAAAAAGACCAATAAGGGGGATTTTTTCTACGGGAATTTTTTTTCATCTCGGGGTTTTCGGAGGGTCTTTTATACTGGGGGAATTTTTTTTCTTCGTGTTATCTCTCAAGCGTTTTGGGTTCGTTGTAGGTTAGGGTAGTTTGCGTTTTTTATAACGGGGCACCGCCGCGCCGCGTTAACACATAAGGGCATAAAAACACTGCTGATTAACACGAATGGACCACGAATGCAACCCATTCGTGACCCCCCCATTCGTGCTTAAGTGTCAACCTCCGAACATATCATCAAACAATTGTTGTGCATCACGAGCACATTCTTCACGCATTTCTTTCATACGTTGCTCCTCAAGTTCCATGCGTTGTTTTGCTTCGAATGGTGTCAGTTGGTTGAGCATTAGAATCCTGTTGTTGTGTCCTTTAGTGAGCATGATGTGAATTAAGGAACGAATGGGTTAGTGTCAGAAACTCACTGACCGTTAGTGTAACTACCGAGCAAATGATCACCCTGACGAACTTCGGCATAACCAAATTCTTCAGAGAGATCTAAACACAAACCCCATGCATCATCAAGATCAACAAAGGAAGAATTTTCGTATGGGGCAGATGGACAATGGACAGAATAACGCATAGAAGATAGAGCAATTGTGCAGGGGTTAGTGTACATCAAACTACCTCCTGTTGAAGTGACATAAACTGTTCTTTCGTAACTTCATCTACGCAATCCTGAATCACAGTGTAGATGTAGTCAATGTTGCCAACATCATCGAAGATTCTTTCAGCAAGTTCAGGATGTTCGTCGCAAGGATAAGTCGGTTCGTCATTTTCATCACGAATCGTACAATCTTCGGCAGTGTAAATCCATGCGGCACAAGGTGCATTTTCACCTTGCAATTCGACCATCAGATTGATACGATTTTGAAGTTGTCCGAGAGTGTAGTTCATGATGATTCAGAGTGGAAAGTGTCAATAAAGAGAGAAAAAAATCAGGTCGAAAGAACATTTCGAATGATATTCTTTCTTGCGATTCTCTTACCGTTCACCCGATAAGTGTAACGGTGATCGCCTTTTACTGTTGGAATCACATCACATTCGATCGTGATTTCCTCAAGTTTGTTACCATTAAGGTCACAGATTGGCAGGTAATAGTTACACTCACCTTTGATTAGTTGACACCTACGAGGTTCATCATTTGCTTCATACTCATCATTGAAACGATTGATGATTTCGTTTCTTTTGTCATAGTTTTCCTTTGCCAATTTGCTAACAAAGTTCACGGCATCATTGATGTCGTTAGCAGTGTAGAGAGTCATGAGCGGTGTTCCTTTGACTCTCTCAATATACACGGGATCAGCGTCCCGTGGGGGACTTCTGTGCCAGTTCCTCAACTGTCCACATATGTTGTTAGAATCTCTGCCAAGTTCATATCCTCATTGATAATGAACTCCTCAAAGAGATAATCCACTGTGATCTCCAATTCTGCTGCCAAAGTTTCAAATAGTGATTCCATAGTTGTTGTTAGTTATCAGGCGAAGTTGTACATCATTTGATTGCGATTGTCTGCTGCTTCCCAAGTCATGTAGAAGTCATTCCATGCGGTTTCATTATCAACGAAAGAATCAATGTCCAACTGTTCACAAACAAAATCATATGCCATATCTACATCGGCATTTGTGTCATCCACGAAGGATAACATTTGTCCCATAACATAATCCCAGGACTGTTGCATTTCGGGGGAGATTGTGAAGATTGGAGTGGACATGATTGAATGTTAGTTAAGGGGTGTTCAGTAAGTGAGAGATAAGAGGATCACATCTCCTCAAACATCTCATCCATCTCAACGTGATTGACGTTCACATCATTGAACTTAACGCCATCAGGTGTTTCGGAATCATCATCATAACGATTCAGAAAGTCCTGATAGGAATAGCAATTACGTGCCATGTTGTAGAGACCCTCGTCATTACCAATCCAGAGTGAAACATTCCAGGTCTCATAATTCGTCCAACCGTTATAAGAGGTGTCGGTGATTTGAGTTTGGTAGGAAGCGGTCATGGGGTCGTGTTGTTTGACTTGAGATAACTATACAGCATTTAGGGGGCAGTGCCAAAATCGTGTGCCAGTTCCCCAACTGGTTGCACAGATGATTAGTTTACATCAACCAGCAAGAACCATACCATCAACAAAAGGAACAACTTCAATCTGATTAGATTTAACGTTGAAGAAGTTCACGAACCACTCAAATTGCTTCTGGAAGACATACTCACGTTTTGTTCCGCAGGTATAACCAAACTCACCAAGAATTGCATTCAATCGTGATTTAGTGGTTGATGTTTGATAACCTGCATCAAACAGTGTCAGATAATCATCACCAACCTCAGCAATCTTGTTACCGTGAAGATAAACAATAGAGACCCCATCTTGTTGAGAAACTACCTCAGTGTTAGCAGATTGCCAGTCCTGATTATTCTTGATTGCGGCAATCATTTGAGATTCGATCTTACGCATGATGAGAAAAAAGAGTGGGAAAAGTGTTAAGAAAAAACCGTTAATCAACCAGAGATTTGTTGATAAAAAGTGTTGAAAGCATTGTAATCAGTGTAATAAAATGCCTGTTCTTTTTTGTCCCAAAGTTGATAAGCAGCACACCCAATCTTAAAGTCATAAACAACATACTCATTGTCCTGATGATCAACAACAACGGTGCCTAGTTGTTCTTTAACGAGAGTGTAATCAACCATTGAAAGTGAAGTGAAAGATCTGGGGTTGTGGTCGGGTGCTTTCCCCTCCACTCCTATAAGATACACGATTTTGGGGTGCTGTGCGGGAATAGTGGACACTTCACCGACTGGCACATCACTTGGTATAGTGGCACTGTGCTTTCTTTGCTGTTACTTTCGGTAGACGAATTTTACCCTGAACCT
>Ga0129342_1000036_pt1 | contig 40638 bp, 28 predicted proteins | sample CPBDNA_5_FD_94426 | JGI IMG/M metagenome (GOLD analysis project Ga0129342, IMG submission 94426) | Freshwater to marine salinity gradient microbial communities from Chesapeake Bay, USA - CPBay_Sum_15_0.2_DNA | ecosystem: Environmental > Aquatic > Marine > Coastal | place: USA: Chesapeake Bay...
CATATAGAGACGAAAATTATTCACAATTTTTCTCTTGTAAAAATATTTTAAAAAAAAAAAAAAAAATAAAAATATTTTCAAAAAAAGATTGTCAATTTTCTTATAGAAATTCAATTTTTAAAGAAAAACTAAAAAACAAATACATTATTACAAATGTTATTTTCAAATTGACAAAAGTAAATCACAAATTAAATATTAGCTATAAGCCTTTAAAAGAACTTATTGAAAAAGAAAATATTTCAAAACCAACAATAAAAAACATATCTAACTTTATAAAAAAAATAAGACAAACTAAACTACCTGATCCTAAGCTAATAGGAAACTGTGGAAGTTTTTTTAAAAATCCTGTCGTTTCAAAAAAAATGTTTAAATCACTTATATTAAAATACTCATCAATGCCATCTTTTAATATCAGCGATAATGAGTTTAAAATTCCTGCTGCATGGCTAATTGAAAAAAGTGGTTTCAAAGGAGTTGACGAGGGCGAAACCGGAACATATAAAAAACATGCTCTAGTTATTATAAATCATGGAAAAGCAACTGGAACAGAAATTTATAATTTTTCACAAAAAATAAAAAAATCTGTTTTAAAAAAATTTAATATATTGTTAGAAGAAGAAGTTAATATATTTGAATAATTAAAATGTTATTTATTATCACTTTTATCTTAGTTGGTTTAGCTTTTGCTGGAATAGCTATTAAAATTATTGTAAAAAAAAATGGAAAATTTGTAGGCACTTGTGCTAGTGCTAGCCCTTTTTTAAATAAAGACAACGAACCTTGCGGAATTTGTGGCAAACTTCCTTCTGAAACAGAATGTAAAAATCCCAATATAAATTAAACTCTTGTCTGATAAAAACATCATTAACCAGCAGATAGAACTTGCAAAAAAAAACAATCAAAATGCATTTAGTTATTTAATGAATTGTTTTTGGGACGATGTTTATAACTACCTATTAAAACATACAGGAAATGAAATTGATTCAGAAGATATTACAATAGAAAGTTTTGCTAAGGCGTTCAATAAAATAAGTACATATGAGTCTAAATATGAATTTAAAACATGGTTAATTACAATTTCTAAAAACTTACATATTGACAAGATTAGAAAAAACAAAAACAAAATTGATATTAATAAGTTTAATGAAAAAATTTCTGTACACGAAAACTCTCCAAATCCAGAGGACAAACTAATAAATGAACAACAATTAATCTCACTAAAATCTAAAATAAATAAACTTAAACCCCACTACAAGGAAGTTGTTGAATTAAAATTTTTTAATGAGTTATCATATAAGGAAATATCATTAAAATTAAATCAGCCAATTAGTACTATTAAAGTTAAAGTTATTAGAGCAAAAAAAATATTAAATCAATTAATTTAAAAAATGTTTAAACATTTGAAAAAACTTGGTCCAGGTCTTCTTTTTGCTGGAGCAGCAGTTGGAGTTTCGCATTTAGTTCAATCAACAAGAGCAGGTGCAGATTTTGGGTTCAGCCTAATTTGGGCTCTAATATTAGCCAATATTATTAAATATCCATTTTTTTTATACGGACCAAAATATACAATGGCAACAGGTGAAACATTACTACATGGATATAAAAAAATGAATACCAATTTTCTAATTGTTTATTTCGTTTTATCAATTGTTACAATGTTTACAATTCAAACTGCAGTAACTATTGTAACTGCAGGGTTAGCTATTGAGTTATTTGGGATTTCTAATAATATAACTGTATGGTCAATAATTATAACAGTTTCATGTGTCTTGATATTAATTATTGGACGTTATAAATTTTTAGATAAACTCATGAAATTTGTGATTATCCTGTTAACCATAAGCACCATTTTTGCTGTTTTTTTTGCTGGATTTGATTCTAATAAATCTTTTGAATTTAGTCAAGTTTTTCCTTCAAATGAAGTTGGAATAATATTTCTGGCTGCTTTTATGGGATGGATGCCTGCTCCACTAGATGTATCAATATGGCAATCAATTTGGACATTAGAAAAAACTAAAAAAGAAAAAGAATTTAAAGTTAAAAATGCTTTATTTGACTTTAACACAGGATACATAACCACAATAGTTTTAGGTATTAGCTTCCTCTGTCTAGGTGCATTCGTTATGTTTGAAAGTGGCGAAACCTTCTCAAACAACGGAGGAGAATTTGCAAAACAACTTATAAACCTTTATACAAGTTCAATTGGAAACGAAGTATTTCTAATCATTGCTATAGCTTCTTTTACTACTATGTTTAGCACTACCATCACTTGTTTAGATGCATCTCCAAGAGCAATGAAAATTACATCTGAACTTTTAAATTTTCCAATATTTAAAAGCTATAATTTTTGGATAATCACGCTTACAATGGGAACATTATCAATTTTTATTTTTTTTATATCAGAAATGGGAATTTTGGTAAAAATTGCAACAATTTTATCTTTTATTACTGCACCGTTTTATGCATATTTTAATTTCAAATTAATTAATAGTAAACATACTCCCAAAAAATTCAGACCATCAAAAAAACTTTATTTTTTAAGTGTTATTGGATTAATTTTTCTTACATTTTTTAGTGTTTGGTATATTAGTATTTTATAGCTAAAATTTGATTTACTGTTTGTATATTTGTCAAGTTATCTAATATTAAATGATTAACGAATCATTAGCTACAAAACCAAAAGTTGAAAAGAAACCAAAATGGATTCGCGTTAAACTCCCAACTGGACAAAAATACACTAAACTAAGATCTTTAGTTGATAAGTATAAACTTAATACTATATGTTCATCAGGAAGCTGTCCAAATATGGGAGAATGTTGGGGTGAAGGAACAGCAACCTTTATGATTTTGGGTAACATTTGTACAAGATCTTGTGGTTTTTGTGGTGTTAAAACAGGAAGACCTGAATCTGTGGATTGGGAAGAGCCTGAAAAAGTTGCAAATTCTATTAAAGTAATGAAAATTAAACATGCTGTTTTAACATCAGTTGACAGAGATGATTTAAGAGATATGGGCACATTAATTTGGACAGAAACAGTTAAAAGCATTAGAAGAATAAGTCCAGAAACTACTCTTGAAACTCTTATTCCTGACTTTCAAGGTATTGAAAAACATTTAGATAAAATAGTCGATATCAATCCTGAAGTTGTTTCACACAACATGGAAACTGTAAAAAGACTTACTAGAGAAGTTAGAATTCAAGCAAAATACGATAGAAGTTTAAAAGTATTATCCTACTTAAAGGAAAAGGGAATAAATAGAACTAAATCTGGGATCATGTTAGGATTGGGTGAGAAAGAAAGTGAAGTTTATGAGACACTTGAAGATTTGAAAAAGAATAAAGTTGATATCGTAACACTTGGTCAATATTTACAACCCTCAAAAAAACATCTTCCAGTTAAAGAATTTATATCTCCTGAACAGTTTAAAAAATTTGAGATTTATGCAAAAAATTTAGGATTTAGACATGTTGAAAGCGGTCCACTTGTAAGGTCTTCATACAAAGCAAAAAAACATATTACATAATAAAACTTTGCTGTAATAAAGATTCAAACTTTTGTTCACCCCCTATAAATTTAGTTTCAATTTCTAAATAAGACCATTTATTTTTTCTTTCTAAAAATTGTATTTTTTGAAAATCTTTTTCAGTTGTAATTATTAGATTGTCGTTATCACTTTCAATCTCATTAATATCTTCTTGGGTATAATTGTAATGGTCTGAAAATTTAATATGTTTAAAGTCAATATTATTGCTTGAAAAAAAATCAACAAATGATCGACTATTTGCTATTCCAGAAACAATTAAAATTTTTTCATTTTTTATATCGTTAATTTTATAGCTAGTATCTCCTTTTAAAATATTTCCATAATTAATTGAAGTAAAAAAAATGTTTTGATGATCATTTATCTTAAGTTTATTTTGAATTTGAATTTTTTTCTTGTTTTTTATAGTTGGAGGAGTCTTTGTAACTATGACAATGTCAGCTCGATTTAGTGATTTTTTACTTTCTCGCAAGTTTCCGACTGGGAAAATACAATCATCATAAATAGGATTATTATAGGTTGTTAAAAGGATGTTTAAATCAGGTTTAACTTTTCGATGTTGAAAGCTGTCATCCAAAATAAAAAGATTGGTTTTTTTTTCTTCATTTTGTATTCTTGAAATTGCATTAGCTCTATTTTTATCAACAGCAACAATTATATTATTAAATTTTTTAAATATTTGAAAAGATTCGTCTCCTATCAAATCAGGTGAAGAATTATTGTCAGCTTTATAAAATCCAGATGTTTTTCTTTTATAACCTCTACTTACTAAAGCAATATTGAATCGTGTTGAGTATTTTTTAATTAAAAGTTCAACAAATGGAGTTTTGCCAGTTCCACCCATACTTAGATTACCTACTCCTATAATTTTGCGATTAAACGAATAAGATTTTAAAAAATTAAGATCATATAACAAATTTCTAAAATTTGTGATTACTAAATAAACAAAAGCAAAAGGGAAAAAAACAATTCTAAACTTATTCATTGTCTCTAAATTAAAATTTAATTTGATCATATAATAATTTTTAACTTTGTTAAATAAATATGAAATTAAAAGAATTAACAGATCATTTAGAAAAATGGGCTCCACTAAATTCTGCAGAAGAATTTGATAACGTAGGACTCCTTGTTGGAGATCATGAGAATATAATTAATAAAGCTTTAATTACTATTGACACCACTGAAGGTATTATAGATGAAGCCATTGATAACAATTGTGATACTATAATTACATTTCATCCTATTATTTTTAATACTTTAAAGAAAATAGCTAATAAATCATATGTAGAAAGAGTGGTTTCAAAAGCAATAAAAAATAATATCAATATTTATGCTATTCACACTAACCTAGATAATAATCCAAAAGGAGTAAACTTTAAAATATGTGAAAAATTATCGTTGATAAACACTTCTTTTTTAATTCCAAAATCTGAAAAACGTTTTGGAATGGGTATGATTGGTGAGATTGAAGAAGAATTGGATGAAACTAAATTTTTAAATTTTGTTAAAAAGAGAATGAATATTAAGCAAATTAAACATTCGCCTTTAATTGGAAAAAAAATAAAAAAAGTAGCTGTTTTAGGTGGGTCAGGTAGTTTTGCAATTGATGATGCTATTAAATTAAATGCAGATTGCTTTATTACTGCTGACTTAAAATATCATGACTATTTTAAAGCAGATAAAAAAATCTTACTAACTGATATAGGTCATTATGAAAGTGAGCAGTATACAAAAGAGCTTATTTTAGAATTTCTTAACAAAAAAATTCCTAAGTTTGCCTGCATTATATCAAAATATAAAACAAACCCTGTTAATTATTTTTAATTATGGCAAAAAAAACAGAATTTTCAATCGAAGATAGACTTAGAACTTTGTATGATCTTCAACTTATACATTCAAGAATAGATAAAATAAGAAGTGTTAGAGGTGAATTACCTTTAGAAGTTGAGGATTTAGAAGATGAGGTTACTGGACTTGAAGTTAGAATATCAAAATTTGAAAAAGAAGTAAAGCAGTTAAGTGATGATATAAAATCCAAAGAAATTTCATCTGATCAAGCTAAGGCAATGATAAAAAAATACAATGAACAGCAAAAAAACGTTAGAAATAACAGAGCTTTTGAATCACTTAGCAAAGAAATTGAATTCCAAGAACTAGAAATTGAACTTTTTACTAAACAAACTAAAGAACTTCAAGCTCAAATAGAGTTAATTAAACAATCAATTCAAGAGAATAATGTAAAGCTTATTGAAAGAAAAGAACATCTAAAACATAAAAAAAATGAATTGGGTGATATTCTAAAAGAAACTGAAAATGAAGAAAATGATTTATTAAAAAAATCAACTGAGTTTGAATCAAAAATTGATGAATCATTATTAATTTCTTATAAAAAAATTAGAACAAGTGTAAGAAATGGTTTAGCTGTAGTTGCTGTTGAAAGAGGAGCATCTGCAGGATCTTTCTTTACAATTCCACCCCAAGTTCAGTTAGATATTGCATCAAGAAAAAAAATCATTACCGATGAGCACAGCGGAAGAATACTAGTCGACAAAGAACTTGCTGATGAAGAGAATGAAAAAATGTCAAAATTATTTACTAGCATTTAATTTTAGATTAAAATTTAAAAAAAACCGCTCTTAGCGGTTTTTTTTATGTGTAATTTATATAAAATAATATGGAGATATGCTTAAAAAAGTTTTTTTCTTAATTTTTTCTTTATTAATATTTATTATAGCTGTAAGGTTTAGTATTTTTTTTGAGTTTCAACTAAATGAAATTCAATTAGATACCTTTAAAAATTCTCTTATAATTTACAGTGCTTTAACTTTATTATGTTTTTTTATTGGAGAACTTACAAAAAATTATAGCCAAGTTGATAAAATATGGAGCATAGCTCCAATAATTTATGTTTGGTTTTTTACTATTTATTCTGAATTTAATTTTAGAATGGTTCTTATGTCTTTTCTTGTAACAATTTGGGGTATAAGACTAACATATAATTTTTCAAGAAAAAATGGATACAGTATTTATTTTTGGAAAGGTGAAGAAGATTATAGGTGGAAAATATTAAAACATAGAATTCCAATTTTTAATTCTAAACATATCTGGTCACTTTTCAACTTAACATTTATTTGTTTCTATCAAATGGGATTAATCTTTTTGTTTTGTTTACCTATTTTAGTTGCATGGCAAGGAGAAGTAAATCCTATTTCTATTTACGATTGGATTATTGCTTTTTTAATGATACTATTTATAATAACCGAATCAATAGCAGATAATCAACAATATGATTTTCAATCTTCTAAGCACAAGAAAATTAAAAACAATAAACCATTAGATGGAGATTTTAAAAAAGGTTTTATATCTACAGGATTATGGAAATTTTCTAGACATCCAAATTTTTTCTCAGAACAACTTATTTGGGTTACTTTTTACTTATTTTCAATATCTGCTACAGAAAAATTTTTTAATTGGTCAATTATTGGTTGTATTTTATTAATTATACTATTCTATAATAGCGCAAAATTTACAGAAAGTATTAGTGAGCAAAAGTATCCTAGTTATAAAACATACAAGGAAAATGTTCCTATGTTCATTGGATTTAAAATAAAAAACCCAACTAGAAGTTGAGTTTAAAAATGTGGGCGCTAAGGGATTCGAACCCCTGACCCCTTGGGTGTAAACCAAGTGCTCTGAACCAACTGAGCTAAGCGCCCGATCAAATCGAGCGACAAATATATAATAATTTTAAATTAAATCGACTTAAAAATAAAAGTTAAATTTAATCTTTAATTAGACCATTTATATCATATTTTGAAACAAAATCCCATATCAATTGACCAGTACTTTTGCCTTCAAAATCATTATTAAACCAAACGTGCTCGCCACCAATAATTTTATAATGTTCCACTGAAACATTTTTGTCACCGTTTTCATATTTATAAGTAATTATTGATGTGCCGTTATCATCAATATTATTTATTACTGGATTAATTTCAGTATTATTAAATTTTATCCAAAAATTAAGAACAGATTCAACTGAATTGTAAACCCCTCCTCCATCGTAATAATCAGATGTGCCATGTAATTTTATTAATGGGACAGGGTGTGAAGGAATACATTCTGATTGAAGCATGTAACCTGAAACGGAACCAATTGCAGATATTAGATTACTTTTATAACAAGCCAAAGCATAGCTCATCATTCCTCCATTTGAATATCCAATCGCATAAACTCTTTTTTTATCTATTAAATTTTCTAATGATAGTTTATTAATTAAGGCTTCAATAAAGCCCAAATCATCTACATCAGATTTATTATCATCTCCTTTTAATTCTGCATTCCAATGAGAATAACCATTTAAATCTGAGCCTTGAGGATATACCAAAATAAAATTTTCCGAATCAGCAACAGGCCTCATATTGGTATATGACATATATTCTCCTGCTTTTCCCGAAAATCCATGAAAATTTAGTAAAAGTGGTAATTTTGAAATACCATCATATCCAACAGGGATATAAATTATATATTCTCTTAAAGTACCATTGTAATTGATGGTTTGGATCAATTCCTCAAATGATTCAATATCTTTAAAATTTTCCTTTTTTAATTCATCCTTTGAACATGAAACTATCAAAAATAAAAAAAGTAATTTTATAATTTTTTTCATACATATAAAAAAACAAATAATGTGCCAAAAACTAAATGATCTCAGCAACAGTAAAATTGCTTCCACCTATAAAAACTAAGTCATCTTTTTTTAAGCCATTCTTAGAAGATATGAATGCTTCTTTAACATTATTAAAAAATTTAGAATTTAAATTATTAATTTTTGAATAATTTTTTAGTTCATTTAAATCAAGTGCTCTTTTAACATTTGGAGATGAAAAATAAAATTCTGTAGATTTTGGAAATAATTTTAAAATATCTTCATAATTTTTACCTTTAACAAACCCCAAAACAACTCTAAATTTACTAAAATTCATCTCTTTTAGTTCTTTTAAAATTTCCTCAAATGCTTCAAGGTTATGACAGACATCACAAATAATATCAGGTGACTTAGAAATATATTGAAATCTACCTAAAATACCAGTATTTTTTTTTACATTTGACAAACCTATTTCAATATGTTTTTGTGTAATATCAAATTTTTCTAAGAGCGAAATAACTGTAATTACTCCAGCAATATTTTTTTTTTGAAATTTTCCTTTTAAGTCTGTTTTATAACTTACATTTTTTTTAGGCGTATAAATTGGTGAGTTTAAACTACACGACTTTTCTTTAAAGACTTTAAATGTTTCATCATTGTATTCACTTACAACTACAGGAACATTCTTTTTAATAATCCCTGCTTTTTCATTTGCAATTTTATATAATGAATCTCCCAAAAAATCCTGATGATCTAGTCCTACATTGGTAATTAAACTAACAAGTGGATTTATAATATTTGTTGAATCTAACCTTCCACCAAGACCTGTTTCAATTATAGCTATATCTACTTTTGATTTAAAAAAATAATCAAAAGCCATAGCAACAGTCATTTCAAAAAATGAAATATTATTTGAATAAAAAAAATCAAAATTGTTTTCCACAAAATCTATTACAAATTTTTTTTCAACTAATTTTCCATTAATCTTAATTCTTTCTCTAAAATCTTTTAAATGAGGTGAAGTATACAATCCTACTTTATATCCAGCTTCTTGTAAAATCGAAGATAGCATGTGAGAAGATGAACCCTTTCCATTTGTACCTGCTACATGGATAGAATTAAAATTTAGTTGAGGATTGTTTAAATGATTGCAAAGTTTTTTTATGGGATCTAAATTGACCTTATATTTAAAAACACCATCGACTTGATAAACTGGTAATTGGTTAAATAACCAATCTACTGTTTCATCGTAATTCATATATTTTAAAGAACAAAGTCTCTAAGCAACATAAATGTTCCATAGCCTGAAAGAAATCCAATAAAAGCAAAAATTGTTACCTTTTTTAGATACCAGAAAAAATCAATTTTTTCCATTCCCATTGCTACAACACCAGCAGCAGATCCAATAATTAACATACTTCCTCCAGTTCCAGCAGAAAAAGCTAAAGCATGCCATAAGGGATCATCTAATAAATTTGGGAACATTCCCATTGAAGCAGCTACTAGTGGAACATTATCAATAATTGCAGAAAGAAATCCAAATAAAATCATAAGTATATCGGTATTTGGGAATATTTCGGTAAGGTCACCAGCAAAATTAAATAAAATCCCTAATGACTCAAGAGCACCAACTGCCATTAAAATTCCAAGAAAAAATAAAATACTAGGTAATTCAATTTTTGAAAGAGATAGATGAACAGGACTATGAAGTGAGGTTAAATCAGTACCAGAATTAACTTTATTTAGATTTACCTGTCTATTAAAAATTATTTCAGCAATTGTTGATACAAAAGCTAGAGAAAGCATCATTCCAACATATGGTGGCAAATGTGTAATTACCTTAAAAAAAGGAACAAATAAAATAGATCCTAGCCCTAAAAATAACATTTTGTTTCCATATGGATTGTGATCATCTTTAATTTTTACAGTATCTAATTCTCCCTTAAAAACATTCAATCGAGATGCAATTAAAAAAGGAACAATCATGCATACAAGCGATGGAATTATTAAATATTTAACAAGATTTATCTCGCTAACCTTATTTCCAATCCATAACATAGTTGTAGTTATATCTCCAATTGGAGACCATGCCCCTCCAGCATTAGCTGCAATTATAATTAAACCTGCATACCAAAGCTTTAAACTTCTATCTTTTACTAATTTTTGAAGTAATGTTATAAGTACAATTGTTGCAGTTAAATTATCAATTATTGCTGATAGTAAAAAAGCTAAAAATCCAAAAATCCATAAAATATTTACCTTACTCCTTGTTTTAATGACCTGTTTAATACCTGAAAATCCATCAAAATAATCTATAATCTCGACTATAGTCATTGCACCTAAAAGAAATATTAGTATTTCTGCAGTCTTTCCTAAATGGTGTAAAAGAACTTCTTCAATATGAGTTGGTTCAAGCTTTAAAAGTTCAAGATTAATATCAAAAACTTGCATGTGATTTAAAGCTATAATTGCCCACAATATTCCCATCATACCAAGAGCAGGAATTAATTTGTCTAATTTAATTGTGTGTTCTAGTGTTATTAGAATATAACCTAATATAAAAACTGAGATAACTAATATTTCCATCTTAAAAATTTAGAAATTAAAAATATAAAAAAATCATATAGTAATTACATTTAAAAATAATTATGATATGTTCATTTAATTTTACTTATAATGATAATTTAACAATAATTAAGCTATAGATTATCAAGTTGATATATTTTGAAGCTTTGCATCTAACATTAGTAGAAAAAAAATTAATATACAGTATATTTACAAGTCCTATTAATACCTTATGTTACCAAAAAAACAAGGTCTATATTCACCTGACTATGAGCATGACAATTGTGGTGCTGGATTTATATGTAGTCTTAATGGTGAAAAAACTAATGCTATTATTCCAAAGGCGCTAAATATATTAACTTGCCTTGAACATAGAGGGGCGGTTAGCTCAGATGGTAAAACTGGAGATGGTGCTGGAATTTTAATTGAGATTCCTCATGATTTTTTTGTTACACAATGTGACTTTGATTTGCCAGATGCATATGAGTATGCTGTAGGGATGGTGTTCCTTCCTCAAAAAATAAATCAACTTAATTATTGTAAAGATATTTTTGAAAGAGAAATAAACAAACAAGGTTTAGAGATATTTGGATGGAGAAAAGTACCTATAAATTCAAAAGTAGTTGGTTCAATTGCTGCCAAAACTCAACCTATAATAAATCAGGTTTTTATTGGTAAGGGGGGAAACAAACTTTCAGATATTGAATTCAATACTAAATTATTTATTGCAAGAAAAATTACGGAGAATGAAATATACAATAGTGTTTTACTTCAAAAAAACTATTTCTATTTCTCAAGCTTACACAATAGAACTTTAATCTACAAAGGTTTATTAATTCCTGAAGATATTGATCGTTTCTACTTAGATTTAAGAGATCCTAAACTCGTTACTAGACTTGCTCTTGTTCATCAAAGATTTTCAACTAATACTTTTCCTACTTGGGATTTGGCTCAACCGTTTAGATACATGTGTCATAATGGTGAAATAAACACAATTAAAGGAAATGTTACTAGAATGAACGCTAGAGAAGAACTAATGAAAAGTGATTTCATTGGAGATGATATTAATAAAATTTTTCCAATTATAATAAAAGGTAAATCAGATTCTGCCCAAATGGATATGGTTGTAGAACTTCTTCTAACAACTGGAAGATCTCTTCCTGAAATTATGATGATGATGGTCCCTGAAGCATGGGAAAAGCATAAATCAATGTCTGATGATAAAAAAGCTTTCTACGAGTTTAATTCCTCTATAATGGAACCTTGGGATGGTCCAGCTTCAATTCCATTTACAGATGGAAAATTTATTGGTGCATTACTAGACAGAAATGGTTTAAGACCATCTAGGTATACCGTTACAAAAGATGGATACGTGATTATGTCCTCTGAAACTGGAGTTGTTGATATTGATTCTAAAAACATCAAGTCACATGGAAGGTTAGAACCTGGCAAAATGTTTTTAGTTGACATGAATGAAGGGAGAATCGTTGAAGATGAGGAAATAAAAAATAAAATTGTCAATAAATACCCATACAAAAAATGGGTTGATCAAAACGTTTTACGGCTTAAAGATGTTCCTTACACTGGAAATAAGACACCCAAAGAAAAAATTGATTTAGAAACACGATTAAGAATTTTTGGATATACACAAGAAGATTTAAAGACTATAATTCTTCCAATGTGTTTATCAGGTAAAGAATCAATTGGTTCAATGGGCACTGATACCCCATTAGCTGTATTATCAAATAAACCTCAGTTACTTTTTAATTACTTTAAACAACTATTTGCTCAGGTTACAAATCCACCACTTGATGGAATCAGAGAAGAAATTGTAACAGACACAAGTCTAGGAATTGGGAGTGATTTTAATATATATGATTTTGTTTCTGATCATTGTAAAAAATTACACATTAAAAACCCAATAATTTCTAATGAAGATTTAGACAAAATTAAATTTATAAAACACAAGAGTTTTAAAACGGCATCTGTAAGTGCTCTTTATGATATAATTAAAGGTCACAATGGAATTGAAGAGGCATTAGAAAATATGGTAAGAAATGTTAATAGATATGTTGACGAAGGATGTAATATTATTATTATTACTGATAGAGGAGTTTCAAAAAAAAAGGGAGCAATTCCTATTTTATTAGCATGCTCTAACGTTCATCATATTTTAATGAAAGCTAAAAAAAGATCCAAATTTGGTATTGTAATAGAATCCTCTGAACCCAGAGAACCACACCATTTTTCTTTGTTGTTTGGATATGGAGCTAGTGCAATTAACCCATACCTTGTAAATGAATTAATTGAATATCATCATTCTAAAGGTGATTTTGGAAAGCAAAGTTTAGATCAATCTATATACAACTACAACAAAGCAATAGACAAAGGCATATTAAAAGTGATGAATAAAATAGGAATATCTACTTTACATTCTTATAGAGGTGCACAAATTTTTGAAGCATTAGGCTTAAGAGAAAGTTTTGTTGAAAAATACTTTTCAAATACGCCAACTCGAATTGAAGGGATTGGACTATATAGTTTAGAAAAAGAATTAGCAAAGAGACATAACAGTGCTTTTGTTAATGATAAATTTGTAAGTTTAGAAATAGGTGGTAATTATCGATGGAGAAGGAACGGAGAAGCTCATATGCTTAATCCTGCTACAATTTCCAAGTTACAACAAGCAGTTAAGGAAGATAAATTTGAAACTTATAAAGTTTATGCTGACTTAATTAATAATCAAAACAAACAACTAATGACTATTCGTGGAATGTTTAAATTAGTTGATTATGATCCTATTCCTATTGAAGAAGTTGAGCCTTGGACAGAAATAGTTAAAAGATTTAAGACCGGAGCTATGTCTTATGGTTCAATAAGCAAAGAAGCTCATGAAAATTTAGCAATTGCTATGAACAGAATTGGTGGAAAAAGTAATTCTGGTGAAGGAGGTGAAGATTCAGCAAGGTTTACGAAAGAAAAAGATGGAACTTGGAAAAATAGTGCTATAAAACAAGTTGCTTCAGGAAGATTTGGTGTAAGTTCTCATTATTTAAGTAGTGCTAAAGAAATTCAAATAAAAATGGCTCAAGGAGCCAAACCTGGAGAGGGAGGGCAGTTGCCTGGACCTAAAGTAAACCCAATGATTGCTAAAGTAAGAAATTCAACTCCTTATGTCGGATTAATATCTCCTCCACCTCATCATGATATTTATTCTATTGAGGACTTGTCTCAGTTGATTTACGATTTAAAAAATGCTAACAGAGAAGCTCGTATCAATGTAAAACTTGTTTCAGAAGTGGGTGTTGGAACCATAGCTGCTGGAGTTGCTAAGGCTAAAGCTGATGTTATTTTAATTTCTGGGTTTGATGGAGGAACCGGAGCTTCTCCACTAACTTCATTAAAACATGCAGGACTTCCTTGGGAGTTAGGTATTGCAGAGACTCAACAAACCCTTGTAATGAACGATTTAAGAGGAAGAGTTGTTATTGAATGCGATGGTCAAATGAAAACGGGAAGAGATGTAGCCATTGCCTGTTTACTTGGAGCTGAAGAATTTGGTTTTTCAACTGCACCTTTAATTGCATCTGGATGCATTATGATGAGAGCATGTCATCTTAATACATGTCCTGTTGGAATTGCAACTCAAGACCCTGAACTAAGGAAAAACTTTAAAGGTAAACCAGAACACGTAATTAACTTTATGTACTTTGTTGCTGAAGAACTTAGAGAGATTATGGCAAAACTTGGCTATAGAACTGTTGATGAAATGGTTGGACAAAGTCAAAAAATTAACATGGAAGATGCAATTAAAAACTATAAAACAAAAGGAATTAATTTATCTAAAATTTTATATAAACCGAATGTCTCTGAAAGTACTCCTCTAAGGAATACTACTAGTCAAGATCATAATTTAGAAAATGTAATTGATTTTAAAATTTTAAAAGAAGCTAAACTTGCAGTTGAGAAAAAAGTAAAAATGAGTTTGACTTATGATATAAAAAATACTGACAGAACAGTCGGAACAATCATAAGTAATGAAATTTCAAAGCTGTATGGAGCAAAAGGTCTACCAAAAGATACTCTTGAGCTTAATTTCAATGGTGCAGCAGGTCAAAGTTTTGGTGCTTTCGCATCACATGGATTGTCATTGATTGTAAATGGAAATACAAACGATTACTTTGGAAAAGGCCTTTCAGGAGCTAAGATAATTGTAAGAGTTCCTAAAGAGGCAGATTTAATTTCTAACGAAAATATAATTACAGGAAATGTTGCACTTTATGGAGCTACAGCTGGGGAAGCATACATTAATGGTATTGCAGGTGAAAGATTTTGTGTAAGAAATTCAGGAGCATCAGCAGTCGTTGAGGGTGTTGGAGATCATGGTTGTGAATATATGACTGGAGGTACAGTCATTATTCTTGGTAAGACGGGAAGAAATTTTGCTGCAGGTATGAGTGGCGGAACAGCGTATATTTATAAAACAGAAAATTTTGATAACAGAAATTTCAATAATGAAATGATTGAATTTGAAAATCCTTCAGTTCAAGATCTTGATTTGGTTAAAAAATTAATTGAAAATCATTTTACATACACATCTAGTAAAATAGCAGAAAAAATTCTTAATAATTGGACGATAGAATCTTTAAATTTTATTAAAATTATGCCAACAGAATATAAGTTAGCACTAGAAAAGATGGCAAAAGAAAAAATTAATGAAATAATAAATTAATTTATGGGAAAATTTAAAGGATTTATTGAATTTGAAAGAACTGATGAAAGGTTAATTCCTGTAAAAAAAAGAGTAAAAAATTATAATGAATTTACTATAAAACCCTCAGAAAAAAAATTAAAAGAACAAGGTGGAAGATGTATGGACTGTGGTGTACCTTTCTGTCATAGTGGATGCCCACTTGGAAATTTAATTCCAGATTTTAATGACGCAGTATATAATAATGAATGGGAAAAAGCATTACATCTTTTACATTCAACAAATAATTTTCCTGAATTCACGGGAAGGTTATGTCCTGCTCCATGTGAAGCTGCATGTGTTTTAGGAATTATAAGTCCACCAGTTTCGATTGAACTAATTGAAAAATATATTGTTGAAAGAGGGTTCAAGGAAGGATGGATAAAAGCTATTCCTCCTAAAAATAGAACTGGAAAAAAAATAGCAATTGTAGGATCTGGCCCTGCTGGTTTAGCTGCAGCTCAACAACTTAACAAGGCTGGTCACTCTATTGATGTATTTGAACGTGATTCAAAAATTGGGGGACTCTTAAGATATGGAATACCTGATTTTAAGATGGAAAAGCATGTTATTGACAGAAGATTATCTATACTTGAAGAAGAAGGTATAAAATTTCACACAAATATAGAAGTTGGTGTTGATTTATCTTGTAATGAACTTAATAATTATGACTCTGTAGTATTGTGTGGAGGAGCTACTATAAAAAGAAATCTTCCAATTAAAGGTTCAGATCTTTATGGTGTTAAGCAAGCTATGGAATTTCTAACTCTTCAAAATGAAGTTGTTGATGGAATTAAAAAAACTACTGAATCGTTAAATGCTAAAGGAAAGAATGTCATAGTAATTGGTGGTGGTGATACGGGATCTGATTGCATTGGAACATCAAATAGACAAGGAGCTAAATCAGTTACAAATTTTGAAATTATGCCAAAACCGAGTAGTGAAAGATCTGAAGAAAACCCTTGGCCCTATTGGCCATTTAAATTAAAAACCTCATCTTCACATGAAGAAGGAATTCACAGAGAATGGAGTATTTTAACTAAAGAGTTTATTGGAGATAACAGTGGAAAAGTTAAAAGCTTAAAAACAGTTGAAGTTGAGTGGATAAAAAAAGAAGGTGAAAGACCTATTCTCAAAGAAATTAAAGGATCTGAAAAATTATGGCCTTGTGATTTGGCATTACTTGCTTTAGGATTTACTGGACATGAGCCTGATTTAGTTGATAAATTAAATTTACAAACTGACAATAACAATCAAATAGTTACTAATAACTATCAAACTAGTGTAGCCAACATATTTTCAGCAGGTGATATGAGAAGAGGACAATCCCTAATAGTTTGGGCAATTTCAGAAGGAAGAGAAGCTGCTTATCAAGTTGATAAATTTTTAATGGGAAGTTCAAAATTAGAGACAAAAGAAAATGGTGATCTCCCACAAGTGAGATAGACTTTTAATTAAAGAAATTCCATACTAATCCAAATCTAATAATAAAATCCCTGTAAGGATAAGATGGTGATGAATAGAAATTATTTCCAGTTAATTTAGAATTGAAATGTTCCGCTTTCAAATAAATTCTCGTCCTTTGAATTCTAGCATTAAGGAATAAATCAATTATTGGGAAATTTCCTATTTTTTTTTCCGTTTGAATATGAAAAGCACTAATTAAAGGATTGTACTCATTAGAATAGTATTTTGAAAAATATTTAAATGAAATTCCTGTTTGAAGAAACATCGCTTTCTTAAAAACATCATTGGAATAGTAAAATGTATTTCGAGTTATAAATTCTGGAAGATTTAAAATACTATTAGTTTGGTTAACTTTTTGATAAATTAACGAATTATCTAAAGCAAATTTTCCAAATTTGAATTCCTTTTGCCATTTGATTTTTAAATGTTTTATAGTTTGTTTACTTTGATTAATCCCAGGAACTAATTTTAAATCTCTATCATCATTTAAAGGCTGTTTTTCTTTAATTGAGAAAAAAGTAAAATTATCAACTAAGCTAAGTTTGAAATTTATATTACCTATTTCATGAGAAAAAACACTTAGATTAATATTATTAATTTTAATTTTTTCCAAGCTTTCTCTCCAACCAATTTCATTATAATCACTATCATAGAGCTCAAAATAAAAACCAGGATGCTTTTTAAGACTACTAAATTCTAAATAATAATTTAAGTTTTTAAATTCTGAGTCCAATTTAATATATAGTAAATCCCCTAATCTATCTCCAAATAAATTTTTTTCTACTTTCCCAGTAAGATTGTTTTTAAAAATATTTTTTTTAAACTCAACTGAAAAAGAATTTTCATTTTGATCAAATCCTTTAGAAGAGGAACTTAGAGCATTAGTTACATAGTCATAGTTATAATTTAAATATGAAATTTTTAAATCATCCAGAATATTAGATTTTAATGATGTATAAAATTTATTATACATGGTTTTAATTTGAGTCTTATCATTTATTGAATTTTCTGAAGTTCCATAAAAATCAGAAGATTTATCTTGCTCAAAAGAGTAATAAGAAGTCTCGTATTTAAAGGTGTGGCCCAAACTTAAAGAATTACTTTTTTTAGATTTCAGCAATACAAATTCATGATCTAGAAAAAAACGCTTGCTTAGAAAATGGCTTGTGGCATCTTCAAATTTTACAGAAAGTTTTGATCTTTCAGTAAATAAATTATCTTCTGATTCAAAATTAATTATAGAAGCATTAGTCAACCCTCCATTTTCCCTGTTTTCGAAATTCTGACTCACGTAATGAGTCTTGAATTTATAATTATCTTTCTTTGAATTGTAATTCGATGTGAATCGAAACATTTTTAAGCCAGAAAGAATATTTTGATAATTTCCTAGCGATCTCATGCCTTTAAATCCAATTGAAAAATTAAATTGTTCTGATGTGTTAGTTGCAAAAAAAACATCTGTAAATTGTCCTTGTTTCATTACAGATTTAAATAACAATTCCGTTAAAGGTGTTGGAACCTTATAATATTTTACATCTTCAGATTTTAAGTAAGCATATTGCTTTGATGAGAAACTTTCTTCTGGAAAAATTGAATTTTCATAGGAATAAGTAAGTGTATTATAGGTTTGACCAAAATTTGAAAATTTAAGTATTTCCAAATTATCTTTTCTTAAATAATTAAATCTGTAATATTTTTTAATCGAAAGTGTTGTATCTATAGTAATTGAATCTCCAGTACTATTAAAAATTAAATACTTATTCTTAATTTCATTATTATTTTTAATCGAATCGTTTTTTGTTATAGAAATTAGATTAATGTTATCAAGACTTATTGGATCTTGCCCTACAATAAAATTGAATGAAATAAAAAGAAAAAATAAGAAATTAATGATTTTCATAACTCTATTTAATTCAAAGTTATTCATTTCATTTCATTTAATTAAAATGAAAATTTTTAAATTCATTATTAATGTTAATTAATTCATATTCGAAACTAGTTGAATGCGGAACTGATGAAGCTGGAAGAGGATCTATTGCCGGTCCAGTAACTGCTGCTGCTGTAATATTACCAAGGGATTTTATTAATGTTGAGTTAAACGATTCGAAAAAACTATCAATAAACAAAAGGCTTGAACTAAGAGAAATTATTTTAAAAAAAGCATTAGCCTATTCTATCGTACATATTCAAACAAACACCATAGAAAAAATCAACATTTTAAATGCCTCAATACTGGCAATGAATAAATCAATAGATCAACTTTCTATTAAACCTGAATTTATTTTAGTTGATGGTAATAGATTTAATTCAAAAAATAATATTCCATTCAAATGCATAGTAAACGGAGATTCAAAATATATGAATATTGCAGCTGCATCCATTTTAGCTAAGACAAGCAGAGACGAATTAATGGAAAAAATTTCTTTTAAGTTTCCAAATTATAAATGGGAAAAAAATAAAGGATATCCAACCAAAGAACATAGGGAAGCTTTGTTAAAATATGGAATTACAGTTCATCATAGAAAAAGCTTTAAGTTACTTTAAATTCAATAAATAGTTCATTACATTTACTTCATAAATTATATGAAAAAACTATTATTAGTACTATTGTTTTTTGGCGTAAGCTGTCAGCAAAACAACGATGTAAAATCATTTATTGATTTAATTCCAAGTAATCCATTATTGATTATAAAAAACAGCAAGGATTTTAATAACAGCTTAGTTAATTTTAATAAGAATTTAAATAAACTTCTATTAAAAAAATCAGACTCTATTTTAGATTATAAACTCGAATCAGAAAGTTTGATTAGCTATCATAAAATTGGCAAAAATGAAATAAAGCCTATATCATTTAGATATTTTAATGAAGGGTATTATAAAAACAGAAATATTATTGATTCTGTACTTTATGATGGTTATATTATAAAAAAAATAGGTAATGAAGAGTATTTTTATTTCTCTACTGTAAAAAATAATATTTTAATTCAATCTGAGAGTAAATTATTAATTGAAAACTCTATCAGAAACTCAAACTTGGTTAGTAAAAAATTAGACCAAGACCTACTTGATTTAAACAAAATTTCAAATTCTAATACAGTATTATTTGTTTCAGAAAAATTAAAAAATTTCATAGACAACAAAGACCTTAACTATTTTTTTGAAATTAACAATCTTTCAAGCTGGTTTCAATTTGATGTTGATTTAAATAAAAATGGAATCATCTTAAATGGCGTTTCATTTCAAAATGATTCAATTATAAGACCAATAAATTACTTAAATGGGATAAATCCATCAGAAAGTGAACTGCTAAACTTAGTCCCAAATAATTTTAACGATTTTAAAAGTTTTGTTTTTGATTTTAAGCAATACATGATAAACATTGAAAAATTTGAATCAATTACAGAAATTGAAAAAATAAAAAACGATTCAATATTATTTGATGTAAAGGAATTTGCAGTTTTAAGTTCAATAAAAGATTCATTAATAATGGTAAATTTTAAAAGTTCTGAATCTTTTGAAAACCTTATAAATTTAAATATTACTGATAGCTACAAATACAGAAACTTTACTATTAATAAAATTGATAACGATCTATTTAATTTTAATCGAATAAAATTTTACAACTTTAAATCAAATCAAAAGTATTTTACACAAATAGAAAACAACATCATCGTTGGAAATTCTAATGAGGGAATTGAAAATCTTCTCAGTAACTTATCCATTACCTCAACACTAAAAAATAACCTAGATTTTGTTCAAATTCAAAATCAAATTCCTGAAAAAAGTAATTATTTAGGCGTAACGAATATTGAAAAAAGCAAAAGTTCTACATTGAATAAACTGGGATTGTCATCAAAAGATTACCCTTACAAAGTAAATTTAATAACTCTTGAAAATAATTTTTTATATAATATACATACAGTTTTAAAAATCACTAAAAATAATAACGTTGATAAAATTAATTTGAATGGAAATTTTAAAGCAGAATTCCCTATAAATTTTTCACCAAAATTTGTTACAAACTATATTACAAACAAAAAAGAAATTATTTTTCAAGATCATTTAAATAATTTATATCTAATATCGTTGGATGGAGAATTGATTTGGAAAAAAAATATTAAGAATAAAATAATTGGAAACATTCATCAAATTGATTTATATAAAAATGGTAGGCTACAATTTGCATTTAGTACAACAAAGGATTTCCAAATCTTAGATAAAAATGGAAATATTGTAAAAAAAGTTGAACATAACAATAAAGTTGGTCTTTCAATATTTGATTATGATAAAGTAAAAAACTATAGATTCTTTTTAGTTGGAAACAATTTGAAACTGATCAATTCAAACATGGATAATGTTAAGGGTTTTAATAAAAAAACTCTTAAAGGACAATTTGTTGATAGTCCTAAACATTATAGAATAGATTCAAAAGATTATTTAATCTTTAATGTTGACAATAAGATTATTATAACGGATAGGAGAGGTGATATCAGAATAAAAAATAATTTAAATAATATTGAAAATGAAATTTACTTATATCAAAATTATTTTACCACAATCGATACTAATAATAATTTAATAAAGTTGGATACAAATGGAAAAGTTAGTAAAAAACCTCTACCACTTGAAAGCATGTATTTAATCAATGCTAATGAGGATAACATAATTTATTTAAGTGAAAATATTTTAAATATTAATGACAATATCATTGAATTAAAATTTGGAACTTATTTAAAACCAAAATTATTTAGAACAAAATCAAAAGATTTAATTTCAGTAATTAACAAAGAAGAAAACAAAGTTTACATGTTTAATTCGTTAGGTGAAGAAATTAAAAACTTCCCAATTTTTGGTTCCAGTTCAATTGATTTTTATGAGAATAAAAAATCAAAAAAATACATAACATGTGTGGGAGAATCTAATGAAATTTTAGTTTACTCTTTCAATTAAACTTGCTGAAAATACATTTGAGAAATTTTTTTTTAAACTATTAATTATTTCAAATTCATCAATTGATTTTCCTAATTCTTTTGAAACTGAAGTCACAGACTTATTATTAATTCCACAAGGAATTATATTATCAAAATAACGTAAATCATTATTTACATTAAGAGCAAAACCGTGCATTGTGACCCAACGACTTGCCTTAACTCCTAAAGCACAAATTTTTCTCGCGTCATTGTATTTGGGATTTATCCAAACACCTGTTTCTTTAAGGCTTCTTTCTCCTTTAATATTAAATTCAATTAAAGTTTTAATAACAACTTCCTCCAAGAATCTAAGATATTTATGGATGTCATAAAAAAAATTGTCAAGATCCATTATTGGATAGCACACTATTTGTCCTGGGCCGTGGCATGTAATGTCTCCTCCTCTATTGGTGTTAAAAAACTGAATATCTTTCTTTGCCAAATCCTCTTTACTTAATAATAAATTATTAATATCTCCACTTTTTCCTAATGTGTACACATTTGGATGTTCGACAAATAATAAGTAATTGTTGGTTTTGTGTTCGGTTTTTTCTCTTCTATTTATAAGTTTTTGATCTATAATTTTATTAAAAAGTTCAGTCTGAATTTTAAGTACTTTTTCATAATCCATTAAACCCAGTTCATAAACTTCAATATTATTATTTTTATTATTTTTTGTCATTTATATTATTTAAAATAACTAAAGCAGCAATAACTCCCGGAAGCCATCCGAATAAAGTCAGAATTAAAATAATTAAAATTGATCCACAACCTCTATCCCACACTTAAAGCAGTGGAAAAATCACTGAAAGAATTACTCTCCAAAAACTCAAATATTTACAATAATAATTATTTGTTAAATATATAAATTAAATGAAGATTGTTTTAAAGATATTCCTTTGAAATTGATTGATTATATTTGAATAAAATTTAAAAAATGCTATCTGAACAAGAGCAAATTAGGAGAGAAAAATTAATTAAATTAAAATTCCTTGGAATTAATCCATTCCCAGCTAACTTATTTCCGATAAACACGAATTCAATTGAGATTATTTCAAATTTTATTGAAAATAAAGCAGTTGTTTTAGCTGGAAGAATTATGTCAAGAAGAATTCAGGGTAAAGCTAGCTTTGCTGAAATACAAGATAGTAAAGGAAAAATACAGGTTTATTTTAACAGAGATGAAATATGTGAAGGTGACGATAAAACAATGTATAATGAAGTTTATAAAAAATTATTAGACATTGGAGATATAATTGGAATTGAAGGAACTTTATTTAAAACTCAGGTTGGACAGAAAACAATCCTTGTTAAAAAATTTACACTTTTAAGTAAATCAATAAGACCAATTCCAATAGCTAAAACTGACTCAGAGGGGAAAACTTATGATGAGTTTTCGGATCCAGAATTAAGATACAGACAGAGATACGTTGATCTTATTGTTAATCCAAATGTTAAAGAAACATTTATTAAGAGAACTAAGATCATCAATAGCATTCGAAATTTTTTTAATGATAATGATTATTTGGAAGTTGAAACTCCAATTTTACAATCAATTCCTGGTGGAGCTTCAGCGAGACCATTCATAACACATCACAATGCATTAAATATCCCCTTATATCTTAGAATTGCTAATGAACTTTATCTAAAAAGATTAATTGTTGGTGGTTTTGACGGAGTCTACGAATTTGCTAAAGCATTTCGTAATGAAGGCATGGACAGAACCCATAATCCAGAATTTACAATGGTGGAATTATATGTTGCGTATAAAGATTATTATTGGATGATGGAAATGACAGAGTCTTTACTTGAAAGAGTAGCAACTGAACTTAGTGGATCTACATTGGTTAATTTAGATGATAAAAAAATTAACTTTAAAGCTCCATTTAAAAGAATTGGCATTCTTGACTCAATAAAAGAACATACGGGATACGATGTTTCAAATATGGATGAGAATCAACTTTACGATACAGCGAAAAAACTGGATATAGAGGTAGACAAGACAATGGGTAAAGGAAAATTGATTGATGAAATTTTCGGAGAAAAATGCGAACATCATTATATACAACCAACATTCATTACTGATTATCCAAAAGAAATGAGTCCTCTTACAAAAGAACATAGGGATAATCCTCAATTAACTGAAAGATTTGAATTACTTGTAAATGGAAAAGAACTAGCAAACGCTTATTCAGAGCTTAATGATCCAATCGAACAATTAGAAAGATTCGAAGAACAATTAAAACTTTCAGAAAAAGGAGACGACGAAGCGATGTTTATAGATAATGATTTTATAAGAGCTCTTGAATATGGAATGCCTCCAACTTCTGGAATAGGAATAGGAATTGATAGATTAGTGATGCTTTTTACCAATAATATATCAATTCAAGAAGTTTTATTTTTCCCTCAAATGAAACCTGAAAGAAAAGTAATTGAACTCAATGAAGAAGAAAAAAGTTTAATTAAGTTCATTAAAAATAGTTCTCCTATTGAATTATCAGTAGCTCAATCAGAATCAGGCCTCTCTAACAAAAAATGGGACAAAACAATAAAGAGTTTAACAAAAAATAAGCTCGCTTCTGTCAAAAAAATAGATGACAAATTATTTATTGAAATTCTTGAATAAATAATAATTACACATCCTTTTCGGTATGTTTTTTTATTAATTTGTTAATAGAAATGTCTTTTTTATAAAAACTTTTTAATATTATTGTTTTTTTAATATATTTTAAATATAATTTTAGAAACTATGAACAATTTATTTTATCTCCCTTTTTTATTTACCCTTATTTTTTCTTTAGGAATAAATGCACAAAAAAAAGATTCATCTGAAAAAGATAAAAAAGAAAAAAAAGAAAAAACTTATGAGGACATAATAACAAAGGAGGCGATATCCGATGAGGGTTTATTTAAAGTTCATAAAGTAAAAGACAAATACTTTTATGAAATTTCAGATTCATTATTAGGTAGAGATATGCTTATGGTGACCAGGATTGTTAAAATGGCAACTGAACTTCCATTAAGTCGTCATAAAATGAGTGAACAAGTACTTAAATGGGAAAAATTTGATGATAATATTTTTTTAAAGCAAGCATCATATTCAAAATTTGCTAACGATTCACTACCAATTAGTATTGCCGTTTCAAATTCTAATTACGAACCAATAATTTCAAGTTTTGATATAGTTGTAAAAAATAAAGACAATAATTCTTATGTAATTGATGTTACTGATTTGTATAAGAGTGATGTTAAAATGTTTGGATTTCCACAATCTTCTAGAAAAGGGTATAAAATTACAAGTTTAGATTCTAAACTTTCATTTATTGAATCTATTAGAAGTTTTCCTTTAAATATTGAGACAAAACATATAAAAACTTATAAATCTTCAGATTCAAGAAATGGACAAATTTCAATGGTACTAAATAATTCTATGATACTATTGCCAAAAGAGCCGATGAAAAGAAGATATTTTGATCAAAGAGTTGGTTGGTTTACTAGTGCTCAAACAGATTATGGAATTGACAACCAAGAAGCTGAAACTGTAAGATATTTAGATAGATGGAGATTAGAGGTTAAAGATGAAGATGTCGAAAAATATAAAAATGGTGAATTAGTAGAGCCAAAAAAACCAATTATATATTATTTAGACCCAGCAACTCCAGAAAAGTGGAGAAAATATTTAAAAGCTGGAATTGAAGATTGGAATGTGGCATTTGAAGCCGCTGGATTTAAAAATGCTGTTATCGTCAAGTATCCTCCTGATAATGAAGAAGATCCAGACTGGAGTCCTGAAGATATTAGATACTCAACAGTAAGATATTTAGCTTCTCCATCACTAAATGCCAATGGACCACATGTAAGTGATCCAAGATCAGGTGAAATCATTGAATCTGACATAAATTGGTACCACAACGTAATGAAGCTTTTAAGAAATTGGTATTTTGTTCAAACTGCAGCAGTTAATCCAGATTCTAGAAGTGTGGAGTTTAAAAACGAAGTTATGGGTGAACTAATTAGATTTGTTTCGTCCCATGAATTTGGTCATACAATAGGTCTTCCACACAATATGGGTAGTAGTAGTGCTTATCCTGTTGATTCACTAAGATCTTCAACATTTACTAAAAAATTTGGAACTGCTCCCTCAATTATGGACTACGCTAGATTTAACTATGTAGCTCAGCCTGAAGATGAAGGTGTTGCTTTGATGCCTTCCCAATGGGATACTCCTAATGTTGGAATATACGATATATATGCAGTAAAGTGGGGATATAAGCCAATTTTAGGCGTTTCTGAAGAAGAAGAAAAGTCTATACTTAGAAGTTGGATTAGTGAGAAAGCGGATGATTTAAAATATAGATTTGGTAGTGCTGGTATAGACCCAAGTTCACAAACAGAGGATTTAGGAGATAATGCTGTAAAAGCTAGTGAATATGGAATAAAAAATTTAAAAAGAATAATGCCCAAACTAATTGATTGGACTACTGAGGATGGAGAAACATACTCTGAATTGGAATACATGTATGGTCAAGTTTTAGGTCAATTTGGAAGATATATGGGGCATGTTTCAAATAACATAGGTGGAATTTATCAATATTATAAAACTTCAGATCAAAATGGCGCTGTCTACACTCACGTTAAAAAATCACATCAGCAAAATTGTATGAATTTTATTAATAATCAACTTTTTGAAACACCAACATGGATCATTAATAAGGAAATTTTAAATAAAATTGAGTTTGCTGGAATAACAAACAGAATAAGAAGTACTCAGTCTAGAACTTTAAATAGTTTGTTAGATTTTAGCAAAATGGCTAGATTAATTGAAAATGAAGCTATTAATGGGCGAAATGCTTATTCTTTAATTGAAATGATGAAAGATTTGAGAAAAGGGATTTTTAAAGAAATTTATAAAAACGGAACAATTGATGTATATAGACGAAACCTTCAACTTGCCTACTTAGACAGAATAAGTTATTTGATGAGTAATGAACAAGAATCAACACCCTCTTGGGCTAGAACTTATATAACAAGTGTAAAAGTTAGTCAATCTGATATTAGAACTGTAGCTGCTAATGAACTTATTGAATTGAGAAAAGACTTGAAAAAGCATAAAAGTAAATCTGATAAAATGACTTCAATGCATATTGAAATGTTGAAAAATAAGATAGCTAGTATTTTAAGTGGTAAACCTATTTAAATCAACTTTATCACTTTCTTGAAAGCATTTAATGTAAAATCGATATCATCATAAGTTAAAGCATCGTTTAAAAAATAACTTTCAAATGCACTTGGTGGTAAATAAACACCTTCACTTAGCATCCCATGAAAATATTTTTTAAACTTTTCGTTATTACCTTTTTGAGCCGATTTAAAATCAACTACATCCTCTGATGTAAAATGAAGAGAAATCATTGAGCCTAATTTATTTATTCTATAATCAATTGAAGTTTCGTTCAAAATTGCTCTCATACCCTGTTCCAAATAGGATGTTTTATTTTCTAAACTATCGTAAATACAAGGATTATGTTTTAGTTCAAATAAAGTTGCTAATCCTGCAGACATTGCAAGAGGATTCCCACTTAATGTACCGGCTTGATATACAGATCCCTCAGGAGATAATTCTTTCATAATTTCATTTCTAGATGCAAAAGCACCAACAGGTAAACCTCCACCAATTACTTTTCCGTATGTTACAATATCAGCATTGACACCCAATATTTCTTGAGCACCTCCATTAGCTAATCTATACCCGGTCATGACCTCGTCAAATATTAATAAAATATCATTTTTATCACATAAAACTCTCAACCCTTCAATAAATCCATCTTTTGGAATTACACAACCCATGTTTCCAGCCACAGGCTCAATAATTATAGATGCTATTTCTCCACTATTATTTTTTATAAGTTTTTTAACATATTTTAAATCATTAAATGGAGCTATTAGGGTATCTTTTGCAGTACCTTGTGTTACTCCAGGACTGTTTGGAGTGCCAAATGTAACGACTCCGCTGCCAGCTTGAATTAAAAATGAATCCGAGTGACCATGATAACAACCTGAAAATTTGATTATTTTATCTTTTTTTGTAAATCCTCTAGCTAATCGAATAGCACTCATACATGCTTCTGTTCCAGAATTTACAAATCTTATTTTGTCCATACCATTTACCATTGACAATGCTAACTGTGCAAGTTCTGTTTCCATTGTAGTAGGCATTCCAAAAGAAGTGCCATTTTCCGCAGTTTTCAAAATAGCTTTAATAACATTATCATGAGCGTGACCCAGTATCATTGGCCCCCAAGATGAAATATAATCTATAAACTTATTACCATCCTCATCAAATACATAAGCTCCTTTTGCTTTGGATGCAAAAACTGGATTTCCCCCTACCGATTTGAATGCTCTAACCGGTGAATTAACTCCACCAGGAATATAATTTTTTGCAATTTTAAATAGTTCACTACTTCTTTTATAAATCATTTCTTATTTAAATTTTTAAGGTTTGCCCTATTTTAATATTGTTGTTTTTAATATTATTATTTTTAACAAGATCTGAAACCGAAATATTATATTTTTTTGAGATAGAGTATAAAGTATCCCCCTTTTTTACAACGTGAATTGATTCAGAAACATAATTGATCTTTGAAGACTGATTAGAAATTTGTTCTTCTTGATTTTTTGATAATTTCCTTTCTCTTGATTTATTTAATGGTTTTTTTGATCCATCTAATTTCCAAAGTTCATATCTCTCAATTATTGAAATTAATTTTTCAGGATATTTTGGATCTGTAGCATATCCTGCTTTACTCAACCCTTCTGCCCACTTTATATAGTTTTGTTTATTATATTTAAATAAAAAATTATATCTATCTCTAGACTCTAAAAAAACAGAATGGTCTCTATAAGATTTTTCTGGATTTTTATATTTTCTAAAACATTCCCCCTTAGCATCATCATCATGATAAACTTTTTTTCCATTCCATCCTTTATGACATTTTATTCCAAAATGATTGTTAGATTTTAATGCTAGAACTCCTTTTCCTGAATCAGATTCTAAAATACCCTGAGCCATTGTTATACTAGCTGGTATTCCATATTTTTTCATTTCATTGATTGCAATTTTTGAATACGTATTAACATACCAATGAGTTCTTTCTTCATTTGACATAGAATTAAAAAATCTGTTAACAGCTTTATTGGAAATATTTTTAATTTTTTTGGGATTCTTATCAATGTAAGAAACCTTTTTAACTCCACAAGAACAAACAAGTAATAAAAGTATTATGTAGTAAAACTTATTGTTTCGCATTTTTTGTTTTTAAGTAGATTATTGAAACTCTCTATTGATTGTAATCCCCCAGTATTTATAATTAATATTCTTTTTCCAAATCTCCATTTCTTTTTTTTTATCGTATCAATTATTCTGAAAATCATTTTAGAATTATATATTGGATCTAATTTAATTTTGGTAATATTATAAAAGTTGTTAATAAAAGAAATTAATTCTTGATTAAATTTGGCATAGCCTCCAAAAACGTCATCTTCTATTAATTCCCAATTTTTTTTATTAACAAATTTAATAATATCATTTTTCAAATTACTATTATTTAATGAGGAAAATCCAATTACTAATTGTTTTTTAGAACTTGAATTTATTAATCCTGAAAAAGTTCCACCGCTTCCAACAGGAACACAAATTACATCAAAAAAAACTCTATCATCATCACTTAAAATTTCTTCACATCCCTTAATTCCTTTATCATTTGTTCCTCCTTCTGGAATGATTAATGAATTCATGTATGTCTTCTTTAATTTTTTAATGTAAACTTTGTTATTTCTTAATCTATACTCATTTCTATCTACAAACTTTAATTTCATTCCATTTTCAATGCATCTTTTTAAAGTTGTATTAAGTTCAAGATTTTTTAATTCTTCTCCTCTTACTATTCCAACAGTATTTAAATTTTCATACTTTCCAATATACGATAGGGCTAATAAATGATTTGAATAAGCTCCGCCAAAAGAAATAAGTTGTTTTTTTTTATCAATTGATTGAATATTATATTTTAATTTTCTAAACTTATTCCCAGAAATTACAGGATGAATTAGATCCTCCCTCTTCATATAAAGCTCAAAATCTTTTTCATTAATAAAAGGAATAATTAATTTTTGATTTTTAGTTTGAATGTTTTTAAAAAAAGACATTTAATATTAAAAAAACTTAAAGTGATAAATTTAAGTATTAACCGGCATAATTTTTGAAATAAATTTTAAAATATTTATCATGAAAAATATTGTTTTAAAATCTGTCATAATTTTAATTTTCATTAGTCTTTTAAGTTGTGGAACAATAAGAGTATCGTCTGACTATGACTCTGAAGCCGATTTTTCTAATTACAAAACTTTCGCATTTTACAAATCTGGAATAGATAATGTTGAAATTTCAGACATTGATAAAAAAAGAATTTTAAAATCTATTCAAAACACTTTATTTAATAAAGGTTTAACTATTGACGAAAACCCTGATATACTGATTAACATTGCAACTAAATCAGTTGAAAACATATATATTGATAATAATTTTTACAGCCCATATTACATAGGTTGGTATCCCCACTATGGTAGAAGTTATAATAGAGTAGCTTATTCTTCATCTGAAGGGGTTTTGTATATAGATGTTATTGATACAAATTCAAAACAACTTATATGGCAAGGAAAAGGAATTGGAGCATTGTCATCAAACAAATCAAACAGAGATGAATTGCTTAATAATCTTGTGACAAAAATATTAGATGTTTATCCTCCAGAAAAAGAAACTAAATAATTTTTAATGCTTCCTCAAGAAGTTTACTTAAAGAATTTAACTTATTTCCTGTTGCATTAGCAAAAAATGCTTGCCCACCACCAGATCCGTTAATATATATAGATAGCTTCTTTACAATATTATTGGCATTAAGCTTATCATTAACCAAACTTTTAGAAATGTAACATGTTAAATATGAATTACCTTCACTTTTAGATACAAGGACAAGAAAAAGTTTATCAAAATTTTTAGCTGCCCTAAAAGCTAGACTTTTTAACATATCTGGATCACAATCTAGTTCCATACAACCTACAGTGATATTATTTTTTTTAAATGAATTTGATGAAAATATACTTAAATAATGTTCTAGTAATTTTTTATTTAGCCTTTCTAATTTTTTATTCAAAAGGTTGTTTTGAGTTTTAATTTTATGTAATGCTGAAACCAAATCTTTATCATTATTTAATAAAGATGATATCTCATTTAATGAATCCAACTTGTCGTTAACATATTTTTTTGCTTCTCTACCGCTTATAGCTTCTATTCTTCTTATTCCGCTTGAAATTGAAGATTCTGATTTTATTATAAAATTTTTAATAAGACCAGTATTTGAAACATGAGTTCCTCCACATAACTCGTATGATGAACCAAATTTAACTGACCTTACCTTTTCACCATATTTTTCTCCAAATAAAGCTATGACTCCATCATTTATACAATCTTGGTAATTAGCCTCTCTATTTTCTTCAAGAGTTAATTGTTCATCAATTTTTTTATTTACAAAACTTTGGATTTCTAAAATTTGATTATCATTTATTTTATCAAAATGAGAAAAATCAAATCTTAAATATTTATCTGAAACCATTGAACCTTTTTGTTGAACATGAACTCCAAGAATTGATCTTAATGCTTGATGAAGTAAATGAGTTGATGTATGGTTACAAGAAATTTCAAATCTTTTTTCTTTATCAATTTGAATATCATAAACTAAACTTAGATCATTAGGCAAATGAAAACATTCATGTATTATTGAATCATTTTCTTTAAATGTGTTTAGTATTTCGATTTTTTCACCATCTTTATTAGTTAAATAACCTTTATCTCCTAACTGTCCTCCACCCTCAGGATAAAAAGGAGTTGATTCAAAAACTAAGTGATATCTAATTTCTCCTTTTTTATTAATAGACTTTCTATACCTCAATATTTTTGTTTTAACTGAAGATTTATCATATCCAATAAATTCAGTATTAATTGAATTTGATATCTGCACCCATTCTTCGTTTGAAGTTGAAATTGCAGTTTTTGATCTATTTTTTTGTGCATTTAATAAGTTGATGTATTCCTCTTCATCATAATTAAGATTGTTCTCTCTCAAAATTAAAGCTGTCAAATCTACAGGAAATCCAAACGTGTCGTATAATTCAAAAACATCTGATCCAGAGATTGTTTTAGATGAGTTTTTGGAAATTATATCATCTAACTTAATAATTCCTTTTTCTAAAGTTCTTAAAAATGAACTTTCTTCACTTTCAATAACATTTTCAATAATTTGAAGTTGAGCTTTAACCTCAGGGAAAACCGAGCTATATTGTTTAGAAAAAGTCTGAACTAGTTTAAAAATAAATGGAGTTTTTAAATTCAAAAATGTGTAACCATACCTTACAGCTCTTCTTAAAATTCTTCTAATTACATAACCTGCGCCATTATTTGACGGAAGTTGGCCATCACTTATAGAAAATACTACAGCTCTTAAATGATCAACAATAACTCTAAACGCAACATCAATTTCTTTTCGCTGTCCATATTTAAAATTACTTATGGATTCCAGTTGATTAATAATAGGAATAAAAATATCCGTTTCGTAGTTTGATTTAACATTTTGAAGAACCATACATAATCTTTCAAACCCCATTCCAGTGTCAACGTGTTTGTTTGGGAGACTTTCTAATGTTCCTTTTTTGTTTCTGTTAAATTGAATAAAAACTAAATTCCATATTTCAATAACTTCAGGATGATCTTTATTGACCAAGTTTATCCCAGAAATTTTTAATTTTTCTTCTTTTGACCTAATATCAACATGGATTTCTGAACATGGGCCGCATGGGCCAAAATCACCCATTTCCCAAAAATTATCCTTTTTATTACCCAAAATAATTTTTGATTTATCAACTATTTTAGACCATATTTCAAATGCTTCTTGGTCTAGTTCTGTTTTATCATCTTTTGAACCTTCAAAAACAGTAACATACAAAGAGTCCTTATCTATTTTGTAAACTTCAGTCAAAAGTTCCCATGCCCATTCTATAGCCTCTTTTTTAAAATAATCACCAAAACTCCAATTTCCTAACATTTCAAACATAGTGTGATGATAAGTATCCAAACCAACTTCTTCCAAATCATTATGCTTTCCTGATACTCTTAAACATTTTTGAGTATCTGCAATTCTAGGAATTTGAATTGGAAGGTTTCCTAAAAAATAATCCTTAAATTGATTCATTCCCGCATTAGTAAACATTAGAGTTGGGTCATTTTTAACAACCATAGATGCAGAATTTACTATTTTGTGATTTTTATTCTTAAAAAAATTAAGAAATGTAGATCTTACTTTACTGGACTTCATTAAATATAGATTTGCAAGTTTATCATTAAAATAAACTATTTTATATCTTTACTAATTATTTTTAGTTTAAAACTTAGGTAAAAATACTATAATTTAATCAATGTTTAAGACCAAGTATTATTACGATTCAAAAACGTTATCATATAGAAAGATAAAAGTCAGCAAAGGAGTTCACTTTAGAAACATTTTGGCTTTTATTGTAGCTTCGGTTTTTTTTGGGGTTTTAACACTGTTTTTACTATTACAATCTCCTATTTTAAATACACCAACTGAACTTTCACAAGCCAGGGAAATTTCCAATTATAAATTTCAATTTGAACTCATAAACAAAAAACTTGATCAATTAAATTTAGTTCTTGAAGAAATTGAACAAAGAGACAACAATATTTACAGAGTATTGTTTGAAACAAATCCTATACCAAGTGAGGTAAGAAAAGCTGGTTTTGGTGGTGTTAACAGATACAAAAACCTTGAAGGATTCGATAACTCAAAGTTAATTACTGAAACAACTAATAGAATTGAAATTCTAACAAAACAAATAGTTATTCAATCCAAATCATTAGATGAAATAGAAAGATTAGCAATTGAAAAAGAAAAACTTTTATCTGCAATTCCTTCAATTCAACCAATCAAAAGAGGAGATCTTACTCGAATGGCTTCTGGCTACGGATACAGAACTGACCCATTTAATAAAACTAGAAAAATGCATTACGGAATGGATTTTACAGCTCCAAGAAATACACCTGTTTATGCAGCTAGTGATGGAATGGTAATTAGAGCTGACTCAAGATCTACAGGATATGGTAAACATATAAGAATTGATCATGGATTTGGATATATGACATTATATGCTCATTTAGATAAATATAATGTCATCAGAAATCAAAAGGTAAAAAAAGGAGATATTATTGGATATGTTGGAAATACAGGAAGATCACAAGCCCCTCACCTACATTATGAAGTTTGGAAGGATAAAAAAAGAGTTAATCCTATCAATTATTATTTAGGAAACTTAAGCCCTGAAGAATTTGATGATTTAATAAAATTGGCAAATCAAGAAAATCAATCTTTAGACTAATGCATTTAGATCTTCCACCAAAACTATACTACAGTATAGGTGAAGTTTCTAAAGCGTTTAAAGTAAATGCTTCCTTAATTAGATTTTGGGAAAAAGAATTTACAGATTTAAACCCAAAAAAAAATAATAAAGGAACACGAAGATATTCATCAGTTGATATTGAAAAACTTCAAATTATACATCACTTAGTTAAAGAAAAAGGATACACTTTAGATGGAGCTAAGGAACAAATAAAAGTTTTAAATAAAAACTTTGAAATAATAAAAAAGCTTGAAAAAATTAAATCTACCCTAATTAACATTAAAAAGGAACTTTAATTTATTTTTTTCTAAAAAAGATTCTTATAGGCACTCCATTAAAATCATATATATCTCTTATCTTATTTTCAATAAATCTTTTGTAGGGATCTTTTATATATTGAGGGAGATTACAAAAAAAAGCAAACTGAGGAAATAATGAAGGCAGCTGGGTACAAAATTTAATTTTGACATATTTTCCTTTGTATGCTGGAGGTGGATTATTTTGAATAATTGGCAACATAGATTCGTTAAATTTTCTAGTTACAATTTTTTTAGATCTGTTTTTATAAACAGTCATAGCTGAATCAATAGCCTTAAATATTCTTTGTTTAGTAATACTGGAAATAAAAACAATTGGAACATCTGTAAACGGCTCTATTTCCTTTCTAATTTCTTGTTCAATAATTTTAATTGTATTGGTTTTTTTATCAACCAAATCCCATTTATTTACTAGAATTACTATTCCTTTATTATTTCTTGCAGCCAACCAAAAAATATTTTTTACTTGAGAATCGAAAGAACGTGACGCATCAAATATTATTAAACAAACATCAGAGTTTTCAATCGTTCTTATTGATCTAACAACTGAATAAAACTCAACATCATCATTGATTTTTGATTTTTTTCTAATTCCAGCTGTATCAATTAATTTAAAATCGAATCCAAATCTTTTGAAATGAGTATCAATACTATCTCTAGTCGTTCCAGCTAAATCTTTAACAACATATCTTTCTTCACCCAGTAAAGCATTTATAAATGAAGATTTTCCTGCATTTGGTCTTCCAACAACAGCAAAACAAGGAATTTCATCTTTTTCTACTAAGGAATTGATAGGCATAAAGTTAACGAGACAATCTAACAATTCTCCTGTACCAGAGCCATTAATAGCACTGAAGTTAAAAACAAACTCAAATCCAAGCGAATAAAATTCATTGGATTCTAATTGTCTTTTGGAATTATCAACTTTATTAACTGCTAGTATAACTTTTTTATTAGATTTGTGAAGAAGTTTTGAAATTTCATAATCCATTGAGTTAATTCCACTTTCAACATCAACTAAAAAAATAATTATATCGGATTCTTCAATAGCAATCAACACTTGAGAATTGATTTCTTTTTCAAAGTTATCTTCTCCACCAAGCATGAATCCTCCAGTATCTATTACTGTAAATTCTTTTCCGTTCCAAAATGAATAACCGTAATGGCGATCTCTAGTGACTCCACTTTGAGAATCAACAATAGCATCTCTTTTTTGAATTAATCTGTTAAAGAAAGTTGATTTACCAACATTTGGTCTTCCAACTATGGCAACTATTGATCCCATTTTGTTTTTTAAAGGATTACAAAACTAATCTTTTATTTCAACAATAAATCAATTGTTTAGGTAACCAAACTTTTTAAGTTTGTTTTCGTCTGATCTCCAATTTTTATTGACTTTTACATTTAAATCAATATATATATGTTTTTTAAAGAATTCTTCCAATTCTAGCCTTGAATCTGTACCTAATTTTTTTATAGCTGCTCCTTTATGACCAATTAGTATTCCTTTTTGTGATGGTCTTTCAACAAAAATTAATGAGCGGATTCTTATAATATTATCTTCTTCTTTGAACTCTTCAGTAACTATTTCAACAGAATAAGGAATTTCTTTGCTATAATTTACTAATATTTTTTCTCTAATAATTTCATTCACAAAAAATCTTTCATTTTTATCTGTTAATTGATCTTTTGGAAAAAAAGGAGGGTGATTAGGGCTTAGTTCAACTAACCTCTCTAATAATTTATCAATGTTAAAAGATTCCTTTACAGAAATTGGCCATATTTCAGCATTAGGCAACTTTTTAGTCCAAAAAGAAATTTCATCATCTAATTTTTCTTGGTTAATTAAATCAATTTTATTAATAACCAAAATTAAAGGAGTTTTAATATTTTCAATTTTTGAAAAAAATTTTTCATCTTTAAGAATATGGTCTTTATGTTCTACTACATATAATAGGATATCAGCATCCTCTGTTGTTTGAGAAACTGAACCCATCATAAGTTCATGTAACTTATGTAAAGGTTTAATTATTCCAGGAGTATCAGAAATTACTAATTGATAATTTTTATTATTTAAAATAGCTAATATTCTATGTCTAGTAGTCTGAGCTTTTGAAGTAATTATTGAAAGTTTGTGTCCAATTAAGGAATTAGTTAATGAAGATTTTCCAACGTTAGGATTGCCAATAATATTTACAAAACTTGATTTATGCATACAAATGCAAAGTTAGTGTTGATAATTTACTTTATGGCAATTTTTAGTTAATTTATAAAAAAGTAATGTTTTTTAGAGTAAATATTCAATTATTAACATCAATTAATGCGCATATTTAAAATATGAGGTTATTTTATATAAAAAATATGTTTAAAAATTAAAAAAAAAAATTAATTATGGTACTTATTTTTTAAAAAACACCTATACAATACTTAAACATTTTATAGTTTAAAACTCAACATTATTAAAATAAAAAAGTTATGTCTGATTACAGATTGTTTTATCTCACTAAACAATTCAATAAAATAGTTGTAAAGGTTTTATCAGAAAAACATATGGATATAAGGTATATTTTTAAATGTGTGTAAATTGAGATTCAAAATCTATTATTCACTCATACAAAACAACATCAAAACGGAAGAAAAACATTAAAATTAAATTATAGATGGCAGAAAAGATTCATATTGGAAACTTAGAATCATTTGATGATGTAAAAAAAGTTGAAGGAAAACAAATCAAAATTAATAACGAAAATTTTTATAAAATATCCAATGTAGACAGAATGCGTCCATTTTTTATGAGTATAGTTAGTAACTCAAATCATTGGATGTTTATTTCTAGCACAGGAAGTCTTACAGCTGGAAGAAAAAATAGTGAATGTGCACTATTTCCATATTATACGGACGATAAAATTACTGAATCCAACGAAACAACAGGAAGTAAGACAATTCTGATTGTTAAAATAAATGAGAAAAGATTTCTCTGGGAACCCTTTTCTGAAAGATATGCTAGAATCTACAAAACTGAAAGAAATATTTACAAAAACACAATTGGTAATAAAGTAATTTTTCAAGAAATAAATCATGACTTAAATGTAGAATTTAGCTATCAATGGAATTCTAGTAATAAATATGGGTTTGTTAGAAAATCTATAATAAAAAATGTTTCAAGCAATAGTGTAGAAATTGATATTCTAGATGGAATTCAAAACATCTTACCATACGGAGTTGGAGAAGGTCTTCAAAATGCTCAAAGCAATCTTGTTGATGCTTACAAAAAATGCGAATTGGAACAAAAAAGCAAATTAGGTATTTATTCACTTAGTGCAATCATTGTTGATAAAGCAGAGCCTAGCGAAGCTTTAAAAGCAAATACTGCTTGGTCTTGTGACTTAAAAAATGCAAAATATCTTTTGTCCTCTTTGCAAATAGATAATTTTAGAAAGGGAATTAATCTTGTCAATGAAACGGAAATTAAAGCTGAAAAAGGAGCTTATTTTGTTAACCAGTCAATAAAACTTGAGGACAAATCCAGTGAAGAATGGATGATTGTTTGTAACGTCAACCAAACTATTTCTGATGTAGTAAGATTAAAAGAAGCTATAATTCACGACAAAGAATTAAAACAAAAAGTTTCAGATGATGTAATACTTGGATCATCAAACTTAAGAGAATTAGTAGGTAATGCTGACGGATTACAGTTAACAAATGACAAACTCAGGATGATTAGACATTTTTCAAATACAATGTTTAACATCATGAGAGGAGGTATTTTTGATGATAATTACCAAATTGAAAAAAATGATTTTGTTCCTTACATTAAAAAAGCGAACATTTTAATTTATCAATCATTCTCTGATACTTTGGGTAATCTTCCAGAAACATTTACTCTTCATGAACTAAAATCAATTTCTGTAAATATATCTAACCATGATTTTAAGAGGTTATGTACTGAGTATCTTCCTTTAAAATTTAGTAGAAGACACGGAGATCCAAGTAGACCTTGGAATAAATTCTCTATCAACACAAGAAGCGAAATAGATGGATCAAAAATCCTAGATTATCAAGGGAACTGGAGAGATATTTTCCAAAACTGGGAGGCTTTAGCTTACTCCTATCCTCAATTTATAGAGGGTATGATTCATAAATTTTTAAATTCATCAACTTTTGATGGATACAACCCATACAGAGTTACTAAGGATGGTTTTGATTGGGAAACTATTGAACCTGATAATCCTTGGTCATATATTGGTTATTGGGGCGATCACCAAATAATTTATTTATTAAAATTTTTAGAATTTATTGAAGATCATTTTCCTGGAAAACTATATAAATATTTCTCAAAAAGTTTATTTGTGTATGCGAACGTTCCTTACAAAATAAAATCGTATGAGGATATTTTAAAGGACTCTAAAAACACTATCGATTACGATCACGAAAATGAAATAATCATTGAAAAACGAAGAAAAGAAATTGGAATTGATGGATCATTATTATACAATAATAAATCTGAAATACACAGAGTAAATTTCATTGAAAAAATATTAGCTACTCTACTTGCTAAAGTTTCAAATTTTGTTCCTGAGGGTGGAATTTGGATGAACACACAAAGACCTGAATGGAACGATGCCAACAATGCTTTGGTAGGAAATGGAATTTCCATGGTCACCCTATATTACTTAAGAAGATTTGTAAATTTCTTTAATTCAGTCTTGGAAAATACTGAATACATTTCAGTTGAAATATCATCAGAATTATTTAAGTTTTTCAATGATATTTACAATAGTTTAAATGATAATAAAACCGTTTTAAACTCATCTGTTTCCGATCAAGATAGAAAAAAAATAGTTGATTTACTTGGTAAAGCAGGCTCTAATTATAGAAACATAATTTACGACAATAGTTTCTCCGGATTAAAATCTGCTATTGGCATAAAAGAAATTAAGGACTTAACCAAACTCCTTCTAAAGTACATTGACCATTCAATTAACTCAAATAAAAGAAAAGATAAACTCTATCATGCATATAATCTGTTAACTATTGAAAAAGATAAACTATCAGTTTCTTATTTACCTGAAATGCTTGAAGGACAAGTTGCTGTTTTAAGTTCTGGTTATTTAAATTCAAAAGAGAATTTAGAAGTACTTGATGCTTTAAAAGCTAGTAAGTTGTTCAGAGACGACCAGTACAGCTATATACTATACCCTGATAAAGATTTAGGTCTTTTTTTGGATAAAAACAATATTCCAAATTCAAAAATAAATGAATCTAATCTACTAAAACAGCTATTAAAAGATGGAAATCAACAAATAGTTTCAAAAGATTGTATGGGAGATTACCATTTTAATTGTGATTTTAACAATGCGAATGGGTTGATTGATGAATTAAATTCTCTTCCTGACAAATACTCTGATTTAGTTGGAAAAGATTATAACACTGTTCTTCAAATATTTGAAGATGTGTTTAATCATAAAGAATTTACAGGAAGATCCGGAACATTTTTTGGTTACGAAGGCCTAGGGTCAATATATTGGCACATGGTTTCTAAACTTTCTTTAGCTGTTTTAGAGACTACAAAAAAAGCAATCGATGAAGATGATCAAGCTATCATTGGAAAATTCTTTGATCATTATTTTGAAATACTTGAAGGAATTGGAGTCAATAAATCTCCAATGCTTTATGGAGCATTTCCTACAGACCCATATTCACATACTCCTGCTGGAAAAGGTGCTCAACAACCTGGAATGACTGGCCAAGTTAAAGAAGATATAATTTCAAGATTTGGAGAACTTGGTGTTGAAGTTAAAAATGGTGTTATAAGCTTTAACCCTGAGATGCTAAGAAATGAAGAGTTTTTGAAAG
>Ga0129342_1000037_pt1 | contig 40505 bp, 50 predicted proteins | sample CPBDNA_5_FD_94426 | JGI IMG/M metagenome (GOLD analysis project Ga0129342, IMG submission 94426) | Freshwater to marine salinity gradient microbial communities from Chesapeake Bay, USA - CPBay_Sum_15_0.2_DNA | ecosystem: Environmental > Aquatic > Marine > Coastal | place: USA: Chesapeake Bay...
AACTTTGTATGTTGATAAATTATCCTCTTGCAATAAAAGCATTCGTGTTTTAATATAAATTTATTATGCCTTATATAGATAAAAACGATCAAGCAAAGTATGATGCCAATAAACTTGAGCATTGTGGAATTCTTAATTACGCAGTTAATCAATTAATTAACGATTACATTGAGCAAAACGGAAAATGCTATCAAACCTTTAACGATGTAACTGGTGCATTAGAAAATGCTAAGTTGGAAATATATCGGAGAATGGTCGGACCATACGAAGACGAAAAAATTGACCAAAACGGAGATGTTCCTCCGTATACCAATTACGATAAATTTGCTAGTAAAAAGTATTAACAACTATTTATATTTATAGGACGTTAACTGCGTAGCGGGCAACGACCTTTTAAGTGAGCATCGAGGTTTTGGTGTTCACTTTTTTTATTGACATAGTTTTGTTTATGTTGTGAAATGATAACGTGAGTTGTTCAACCGGTGCTACTCCAAATTTAGAAAATGCAATTTTTTTGCATCGCAAATTTTTGACTAAGCAATGTATATTTGATTTAGTATCAGAATATGATGGACAAGTATATGGTGAATACAATGGTAATGCTAAAGGAATTTACTATAAAATTGTTCCACATTACCATAAAGTGCTGAATAATGTCCGTAAAGGCATTAAAAACGACTTGATAACTGATAATGTCACTAAGTTAGCACTTAGACTCAAAAACAATCCTAGTATCCTTCTTGACCTTCCACCTATTATAATTGTAAATGGAGGATTCTGTGATGGTTCTCATAGGTTGTCTGCCGTACATTTATTGAGGGAATACTTTGATAAAGACAACTTTAGGTGGAAAAAAATAAAATTAAAAGTAGATTTTTACGAAACTAAGTAAAAATCCCATATTCTACCTAAGTCATTGATAACGAGTTAATTGTATTTTTTAATTCGTAAATTATTAAGATATAAAAGATGATTTAAGTGTGCCTGTGACAAAAAAAGTTGACGTTTACTTTGATTTTGTTAAATTAGATTTATGCAAAAAACAAATATATTACTCAAAATAAAACTTCTTTTAGGATGCAACTGGTGCAACTAAAAGATGAATTAGAAGGTTGACAAACTTGAAAATACAAAATAATATTAACAAATTAAATTAAATAAAATTATGAAACATAATAGAAAAGTCATAGAAGTGATTCTTCCGAAAGAAATTTATTTCCGTGAAGATGAATTAAATTTTTTAAAACTCCCACGAAACATGATGGGACTAAATTACAACTCATCACGGCTTGCTAAAAAGTCGGATGTCAAATCTAAAACTAGAAAGGTTATATAATGAATACAAACAAAAACAAAAACAACTCCGAAGAAAATTCGGACAATGAAAAAGAAAATCACGATGGTATGATTCTACCAGATGGAGCAAATCGAAAACCAATATTTGAATCTTTTGGAGAATTCCGCATAGACGGAAAGTTATACGATGCGTCTTATATTCCAAAGGGAACTAACTTTGATAAAATGTTAGAATACATAGAATCAAGAAGATTAAACGTTTCGTCTCAAACATATAAAATTCATATTGAGGATTTCTATAATTGGAGTTACTTTCCTAAAGATTCCAGTATCGGTCACACCAACGATTTGATATGTAAGCAAATGGAAAAGGCAGGTAGACGATTAGGTAAACATGACTCAAATCGTGAAAAAGGTTATTCATGTGTAGTGGGTGATATGCAACGAATTCAAAAAGGTGATCTTATCGTAAATGAAATTGCTGTAAATGCTTCAGAATCATGGTCAGAAAATATCTTCTGCACTGTCGTTAGAAATCAATGGCCTGATGGAGACATCGGAGGAGCAATTCAGTTTGCTTTGCATTACTACAATGGTATTCCTTATGGATTAAATTGGTCAGGTGAAAATCGTCACAGAGAACTTTTAAGATTCATGGATAGTGGTTTTGAGATCATCTCTGCTAAAGGAAAAATTATTTTTGATGAAGTACAACGAAAGATGATGATCGATTGGCACGAAGATATAAATGTGCCATCTGAAGAAAAAATTAATCTAGAAATAATTTTAAGATCTTTTCAAGAGAAATACAAAGATGGATTTGAAGCATTCAATAAAATGAACTTTAATAATTTAAAATCATTGTCATCTGAATGTGGAGAATGCAGGAAATTAGTTGAAAAAATTCAAACTAAAGTTTACATTCCCATCAAGTTCTCTCAGTTGAGTACTAAAATGATTTCAGCAGATGTTGACAATGAGTCGGAGCAAAAAACTTCTCACAACAAAATAATGAAATCACAACTTTTCATTAAAGACAGAATTACTCCTGACCTTGAACGTGAACTTTCTCGTAGGGAAATTATTCATCTTCAACTTGAACTTGAAAGACCTGAAATAAAAGTTTTACCAAAGGAGTATGATACTTCTTCACCCGAGAAACCTATAAATCTGCATAGCAATAGAAATGGTGTTTCATTGAAAAAGGATGGTTACAATGGAAAAAATTTCAAGGCATTCTATAAAGCAAAGTGGCAAGGAATTAATTTAGCACTCGTTGATCCAGAAACAGGAGACAAAATTGAAAGTTATGATAAGTTGAACGCATTTCAACTTAAACTTTTAAAGCAGTTTGACGGAGACCCATTATATGAATACAAACGAAAAGCAGATTCAACTAATATTTCTATGTCTGCAAAAATTACCAAGGAAGATAAAGAAAAGTTCAATGCTTTGTTGGCAGGTAATTTGAAAAAGGGTGCAACTGCTATGTTGAAGTTGTGGGGCATATACATGAACGAAGAAATCAATGATGATGATGGAAAACTAATTGATGCTAAACTTACTAGATACGATCCGCATCAAATAATAGAAAGAATAGAGTTCAAGATGCTTGATGTGCTTAAAAAATTCGTTCACGGAAATGGTAAAGACACCGGCCGTTGCTATGGAAGTAAACGTGAGATTCTAAGGGTGCATAAAGAAAACTATTTATCACAGATTATATCTTTTCGTTTGGCATTGTTTGTGATGAATGGTGATTTAAAAATGGAAAATGTTGAAAGTTTTCTTGATAAGTTAGAAGATGAACTTAGTGAAAATATGTTTAGAGCAATCAACAATGGTGAGTACGATGCTTTGCTTGATTCTACAAGTGAATTCATTGAGCAGTATGACTCACACGCACCTAAAGGATCATCCAAGGAAAACAAACCAAGAAAGTTTTTAAATATGAAGTCTGTTGACAATAGATATTTCCACGAACGAGTGAATCAATATCGTAAGGATTATATTGATCCAGCAGAACGAGATTTGACTCACATGGAATTTCTGTCTGCCATTGGTGAATCTGATCTTAAGACCGGATTAGACACTTGGGCATATATTGCAGATAATGAAATTGTAAAGATTTTTACTAATTTCAATCCTGACAAAAAGAAAGAAGATTTGCGTAAGTTGAAAAGGGATATTTGCAATCGTCTTTTGGATCTGTACAAGGAACTTGATGATAACCAAAAAGGTTACGATTTCGGACTAGAAACTCAGTACTTCACCGTTAACCTCGTAGATGCACAATATAATGTTGAAGAATTCAAGATAAATATATGCGATCTACAACAAGGTAAGTTGAATTGCCAACTTGCTCATTGGATTTCAGAAAGTATATGTGAACGCAAAGAAGAAGGTAATTTTGTTATTCCGTGTTCATCTAAGGCAAACAATCACCAACAAACAAAGAATCACAATCTGCTATGGTATGCTTGTAAGTGCATTGAAACTGCCGTCAGTAATAAAATTACCACGAAGTTTTTCTTTGAAGTATCATTCCAAACACAAGGAATTGATATTAACATGGACGATGTGTACGAAAAATACTTGCAAATCTCTAAAACCGTTAACTCGCACTATGAAGAGGTAGACGGAAAAACAGATGCAATCATCAAGTTTAAAAAATCACTAGAGGATTATGGACTAAGTTTGTAAATTATTATTGTTATTCATTCAACCCTTTCCTGTCTCTCCTTACAGGAAAGGGTTTTTTTTTGTGGACATCAAAAATAATGCTTGACTTTTTATAATTTTTTTGCTAGGTTGTAGGTATGATGAAAATTAAAAGTAAATTCACTGTTATATTAACGTTGGTATTTGGATCGGTATTTGCTGATGCAAGTTCTCTACTAGATAGGTTCAATTCAGGAGAAGGAAGACCTAAACTAAGACAAATGAAGAGGACGAGTGTAGTTGAGATATACACCGGAAGTCATCATGCACGTGCGTTAGAGGCACAGAAACGTGCGTATAGAGCATCTGCTATAAAGAACCAAAGAACATTTGGTGGAGCAACCTCACCAAGAAAGAGTATGTCAATTCCACCACATATTTTTTATCAAAAGAAGTTTGATTTGTTGAAATAGTGCTTGACTTTTTACCATGCATTTTGTAAGATAAATTTGTAATGATGATTGAGAAATACAAAGAAAGGAGTTGCGAAGTTTAAGTGGCACGTCCTGATCAAGTCAAGTTCCATATCCTTTGCATATTTCGTCACATCAAATTACACCACTTTAAAAAGATTCTATTTCACATTAAAGGAATCTATCGTGCAATCTTCAATATTGATAATCAGTAAAAAAAGACTTGACTTATTATAATAAATTTGATAGTGTGTAGTTATTGAGAGGAAAAAAGTAAAACTAAAAAAGAGAGAAAAATGAGATTCACAAAAACTAGAAAATCAGAGTGGTTCACTAATCCTACAATGTGTGGGGAAATTTGGTCGCAAGAAACGGTTGCTACTGCTGAAGCAATCATCACCAAGTATGCAAAGACCAAACGGACAAAGGCACTTGCTAATTACGTTATTCGTGATATTCCTGAGTGGCATTATTGGAACAACATTTCTAAGAAGGAACTGAATATGCTTCGTTTCGTGTTGCGTAGGTTAGACAAGGCATTTTCAGAAAAGGGTGGTCTTACTCGTCTGCTTGCAATGTATCAGAACCGCACCGGTTGTCTTAAAGGACATTTGGATTGGGTTCTTGAGCATCTTGCTTTTACTTTTGATAAGTCAGCACGTGTTAAGGACTATACTCGTAATATGGGTTTTTGGGGAATGAATAAAAAAGAAGCAACCGATAGGTTGGTTGAGTATCATAAGAATTTGGTCAAGAAGCACGAAGTGGAGATGGTTGCGTAAATGAGAGAAACAAGAAAATTTGATGTCACGATTGATGATCACCGATTCGTTGGAGAAGAAGAATACGGTGGACAAATTTACATCAATCGGGTATTCATAAACGACAAAGAAATTGGTCTTTGGAACAAACGAATTGGATACGCACTTTCTGCAAAGAGATTAGAAGGTTGGGAAACTCAAGTTCAAAACTATTTTAAGAATCATTAAGACTATGCAATTATCAACTTATTTATTTCTTGTAACTTATTCAACCATTTTTATTTCACTTGGAAAAATTTGTTACATACTATCCAACTCAATATAATGGATATCGGAGAAAAAAGTCAAATGTTTGTTGCATATCACATGATACATACATTCTCGGAAATTTTTTCAAAAAGACAAACCATGCTTGGACTTTGGCATGAAGTGTCGGGAGAAATAAGATACGAAGCAATTCTTGAACAAACCAAGAAAGAGAAAAAAAATGGTGAGAATCCTATTAGTGTTTTGTTTCCACCATTTGATCCTGAGAGCAAAGAATTCGAAAAAATTAAGAATGAAGAAACATGGGACGATGAAGAAAGTTGACTTCAATATTCTTTTATTATATTATTATTAGATGATAATAGAAAATTACAAAAGTTCTTATTTGGCAAGTTTGGAAATTGCGGACAGAATAGGTAATTTTATTAAAAGTAAACAAGACAATAGTGAATCTTGTGTTCTTGGTCTTGCAACCGGATCAACACCAATTGACGTTTACCAAGAATTGGTAAGAAAGCACAAAAAAGAAAATTTGTCGTTTGAAAATGTATACACTTTCAATCTTGATGAATATTGGGGATTGCGTAAAACTCATATGGAGTCGTACTATTATTTTATGTTTGAACATTTGTTTTCTCATATTGATATTCCCAAAAATAATATTTCTATTCCTGACGGAAAACTAAGAGAAAACGATGTTCACGATTATTGTTTAGATTACGAAGCACGAATATCAGAACTTGGTGGAATTGATATTCAGATATTAGGAATAGGAAGAAACGGTCATATTGGATTCAATGAACCGGGATGTAGTGAAACATCAATTACTCGTAAAGTAGAACTAGGAGAAACTACACGACAAGATGCGACTCCTTCATTTGGAGTTTTGTCGTGCGTTCCAACTCATGCATTGACAATGGGAATGCAAACTATTCTTGATGCAAAAACAATTTACTTTATGGCATTTAATGAATCTAAAAAAGATATTGTAAAGACTGCATTCACAGGTGAAATTACGACTGATGTTCCTGCGAGTCTTTTACAAACACATCCAAACTGCTATATTTGTTTGGATCAATACACACAGATAATACAGGAAGATAAATAAAATGAAATTGTTTAATACAAAGGGAAACATATACGAACTATATACAGACGAAACATGGGGTGGTGATAATTCAGAAGAAGTAGTAATTAAGGGAACAAAAAAAGAAATTCAAGAATATGCTGAAAGAGCAGGATTTGTTTGGAATAAAGATTCTTCAAAAATAATGGGTGGATTTTATTCAAAAGGTATTGATGGTTATCGTCAAAAAAATTACCAACTTAGAGAATCAAACTAATGCTAAGTGTTCGCATAGAACGTCATATGACTCCGTTTGGTGATCCTGATGAAGATTGCAATCATGCAGATTTCTTTTTCAGTGATGGTTATATGGCAACTGCTTATCATAACGAAGAGCATATGATAACCGAATATTACAAATCACCGATTGACAAAGAACTATTACAAGAAGGAAAAGAAGAAGAATTGTATGATATGCTAAGTTACACTCCAATGTCAAATAAGGACTGGCCAGACAAGCAGGTAGTTGATGAAGAAATAATCACGGACATTCTTGATTATTATGCAGAAGGTGAACTTGTTAAAGTCGAAGAAAATTACTATGAATAAAGCAATAGCAATATTATCGTGTGTGTTACTAATTGGATGTAATAGCACAAAACAACAACGCATTGAAACTACCGAGAGTTATGATTTAAAACAAATTGGTCAGTTTTATTATCAAGCATATGATCACAAATGGAGAACTGATCCAACAATTAATCCTGCGTTTGATACAAAAGCAGAAGCATATGAGTATGCGAATAAATTCAACGAAAACAACGCACATTTGTATATTGTAAGAATGATCAACTATCGTTATGAAATTCGTATTGTGAATCCTAATCAGAACGAATTGATGTATACAACCAACGATCTTAATGATGCGGTTGATTATATTGATTCTTATTCACCTGCTCATGATGACTTGGTGCTTTACGATTTAAAGACCGGAAAGTTTTACGAAGGAGATTTGTAATGGGATGTAAAGTAGGAGTATCAGTTCAGTTTAAAAAGACGGATCAAACTTCTGATACTTTGGATGAATTGTTATATAGGTTCAAAAGATATATTCAAACCAAAAGTAGTGCAAGACCATACATTGATTGGTATTTAAATTTTGAGTATCACGAACATGGTGATATGATTGAGTATTATTACAAGAATTTTAAACCTGCTGATTGGTTGAAAGAAAATGAATTTGAATTCAAATTCACTATTTGGGATGACAACGAAGAAACTGCAAAAGAAATTTATGCTGAAACTAAATGGTGTTACAAAACCAATTCTGAGGTACAACATGAAACGAGTGTTATTACCCTTGCCAAAGATTTTGCAAAAGAAAACAATTTGGAATTTTTACACATCAATTAACAAAATAAAGAAAGAAAAATATTATGGGACTAGATCAATGGGCATATTGTAGACCACCACGCAAAAGAAATTGCGATGCTGATGAACACTTAGAAGAATGGAGAAAACACAATCGTCTTCAAGGTTGGATGGAACAATTATGGGAAGAAAAAGGTTGTCCGATTCCTGAGAAGTCCCACGATGAAGATGATGAAGAAGGTGAAGATGATTACGATGATTATGGCAGTGGATTCAATGGCATTGAGTTGCAACTTACAAAAAATGACATTGAATGGCTTGAAGAGGCAATTAAAAATCAAGAGTTACCAGAGACATCAGGATTTTTCTTCGGAAGTGATTCTTATACTTGGGATGAAGAAGGATATGCACAAGATGATATTCAAGAGAATTACTACTACAAAGAAAATGATCTTCAGTTTATTGAGAGTGCAAAACAAGCATTAGAAAAAAAATACAGAGTTTATTATAATTGCAGTTGGTAGGATAATACTTATTGTAATGGCAGAATATAAAGTAACTCTTAAAACTCCATCTGGAGAACATTCCTTTTCATGTGATGAAGACATCAGTATTTTGGATCAAGCAGAAGATGAAGGAATTGATTTACCTTATTCTTGTCGCAATGGATCGTGTTCAAGTTGTGCTGGAAAATGCGTTGATGGAACAATTGAACAAGAAGATCAAATGTTTTTAGATGATGCTCAAGTTGAAGAAGGGTATATTTTGACTTGTGTTGCAAAACCTAAAAGTGATTGCACAATAGAAACTGATAAAGAGGGTGATCTTTAAAAAAAAGTTAAAAATATTATTATAAAACCTCCAAATACGGAGGTTTTTTTTAAAAAAAGGCAGACACTATAAAGTGTCTGCCCCACATTTCCATCTCCAGTAAGTAAAAATTATAATATCATATATTGAACAAACTCTTGGTTTGGATAATTTTCAAGTTCAATATATTTTCCAGTTTGAGGTTCAAATATCAACCACTTACCGGGAGTAAACACAAGATTTACCATGTGAAGTCCACCGGTTCCAGGAATTCCACCAAATTCATTTACTTGACGAACAACAACAACTGCAACTCCCATTTCAAGTTTATCACCACTTTTATATGCACTAATACCCATAAGTGATTTATACAACATTGCGAAGTTATCACAATCAAGTGCTTGATGTCCACTTTCTATACCTGGTTGAATTCCTGCTTCAAACATTAAATTCTTAAACCAATTGTTAAAAGCACGGAAGTGAAAATAGTCAACTTGACGATAACGAGTATCAAGCATCACAACTTTAAAATCAGTAGGAACTTTTGTAGGAACCCAGTTTGCCGACTTTTGCATAGAAAAATGCTGACCAATCGTATGACGATCTAGATAATTCTTTGGTTTAAACGAGTTTTCTATATTCTCACCATCCATGACTGGAATATCAACTAACTCACGCATATCAGTTTTTGTTTTGCAACTTGATCCTGCTAAAAAAACAATTGTTGCACCAATTGTTACAAACACCAAGCAACTCCAACAGATATTCTTAATTTTATTTTTAATATTTAATTTCATCATCAATCTCCTTTTTATAATAAGTATTGTTTTTATAATAATTTTAATATTTTATAGGGGAGGCTGATATTTATTGTTTAATAATATTATTTAACTAAAAAAACGGAGACATTTTTTAAATGGCAACAGACTTATCAACAAAAAGTGCTTGTTTGGATTCATTAGTTCAAGCAAGAAAAAATGAAACAACAATTCATAAGGTACAAAAGGGATCAAGTGTAGCAACAAACTGCATCGTGGTATTTTCTGATTTACATACATGGTGGTATGAAAAAGATGGTACTTCTATTTTAGACGATATTTTATACCACGGAACAAATCACGACACAGATGTAATATTTTTGCGTGATCGTACTTTGCATGACACAATGTATTTTGGATCAAACTTAGTTTTTGAAAATGGTAATTCGGTAGATCAATTTGATTTTGATCCACAGGGTTCAACAAATTCCTTGGCAAACTATCTGACTGAACAAAAAGCACTTTACAGTGGTGGAGAATTTATTTATCTTGGAACAGGACCAATTGCATCATTTGCAGCTACATGGCACGCCATTCTTGGAGAAGGAGAACAAGAACCTAGTTGTGATGCTTTAATTGCATGGGATGTACAACACGATTTGCAATATATAGTAGATACACTTGCAGATAATTGTGATAAAAGTGAAGCACCAATTATCCAAAAGATTAAGAATGTACAAGCAAAAAATGCAGGAAATACAATTAATTTGTACAATTCCACAATTATGAGTGGGAGTAATTATCCATTGTCATTAAACTGGATAGGAAACAATTCGGCTGCATGGCCAACAACTACAAAACTTGGATATTGGTCTCCCGGTGGGCCAACAACGTGTGATAATAATAATTACTACTTTTATCATACTGATAACTTTGCTGGAACCGGTGGAACTGGAGTTGGATTCGGTAAATATGATGCCCATATATCTATCAATAATTATGATATGAAAACAGAATGGGTAAATATGGTGCGTGATGCATTGGGAATCATTGTAACAGATTAATTAAATCTTGCAATTAAACAAATAACATAATACAATGGTATTATGTTTGAGGATATAGTCATTTGTGAATTGGATCATATTGATCCAGATAATCAGGAATACTGCAATCCTCAACAAATAGCAATGGGATATGCTAAAAATCAAGGAGGCATTCTCATTGCTTTTTTGTTTGAAAATGACGATAAACGAAGACTTCCATATGTTAATTCTGAAGCACCCCAATTGAATTTTTCGGTGGAAGTAATTCATAACGATAAAACTGAATATAAAGATAAATACGATATTCAGACTGGAATTGAAATTACAATCAAAGACAAAAAAGAGTTGTATAAAATGATTATAGGATCAAATGGTGATCATTTTCATTATTTTACAAATATTCCTGCTATTAATAATACAACAGATTTTGGAAACACTATTTTTTTGAACTTTCCACATACTGTAGAAGGATTTACATTTAAAACAGATACTATTAAAGTTTTTTGATATGAACTTACCAAAATATTCAATAATAACTGCTATGGACAATAATCGTATTATTGGTCATAAGAACAAAATACCGTGGAAAGCAAAAGGAGAACAAGCATTATTTAAACGCATTACATTAAACTCTGTGGTGATAATGGGAAGAAATACTTTTGCGTCGTTACCAAACGGAGCATTATCAGAACGATATAATGCTGTTCTAAGTACGAATCCATATTTTGAAGCACATGGTTGTTTTAAATTTTCAAGTTTTGATGAAGCACTTGTTAGTATGCATGAAGAATTTCCTACTTGCAAGATATTTGTTATTGGTGGTGCTTCGTTATATGAACAAACTATTGAAAATGCTAATGAGTTGCATATTACTCGCATTGAAAGAAGTTTTGAAGGTGATACTTACTTTCCAAAATACGATAATGACCAATTTAATTTAAAAAATATTGAATGGTTTCACACTAATATGCGTTATATCTATTATCACTATATTCGCAAATGAAATACTTACTACTATTATTTATGTCCGCAACATTATTTGCGGAAGAACCAATTAGAACATTTACGGCTAAAGGAGCAACTATTCAAGCACGTGCAGTTGAGTATAAAGGAAAACTAATTGTATTAGAAAACGCACAAGGACAACGATTTCAAGTTACTTATGATATTCTTAGTTCAGAGGATCAAGATTATATGCGAAAAGTTGTTATGGAAAAAAGAATTCCTGAACAAGGAACATCTATTTTACCAAAAATACAATTAAACGTAGAACAACCTAAAATAGAAGAACCCAAGCAACTTGTTTTACAACCAATCAAAAAAGAAACATTTCGTGAAGGATCATTTTTTAGTCATCCACCAATTTTATTAGGAGAAGACCCAAAAGTAAAAAAGAATCCTTTGGCAGATTCATTGCCAATAGAAGGAGAACCCATTGATTTCAATAAACATCTGTTACCGATACTAAACGCAAAATGCAATGATTGTCATGCAGCCCCATATATGAAAGGTGATAGGAAAATTGCTCCAAAGGCAGGATTGCAATTAGATAATTATGAAATGGTAATGAAAGGCAATTTAAACGGAGAAGTCGTTTCTGCCGGAAAACCTGAAGAAAGTTATTTGTATGAAGTAGTAACATTACCAACAGACGATGAAATGTTTATGCCACCAAAAGGAACTGCTATGACTCCAACTGAGATTGATGTTCTTAAAAGATGGATAGCAGAAGGAGCAAGAAAAACTGCATCATCAGAAGCATTATCAGAAATGCCAAAAATACCAAATGCTGATCAACCGGTTAGTTATGTTCATCATATTGCTCCAATTTTTGCGGAAAACTGTATTGATTGTCATAAAGAACCTTACGTAAAAAACGGAAGAACTATTCGTCCTAAGGCTGCTCTTCAATTAGATACATACGAAATGGTAATAAAAGGAAATCTTGATGGTACTATAATAGAACCATTCAAACCAGAGGTTAGTAGTTTATATCATGTAGTTACATTACCAGCAGGTGATTCTGAGATAATGCCACCAAAAGGTGATCCACTATCTAAAGAGCAAACTGATACTATCAAACGATGGATACTTGAAGGAGCAGGAAAAGAACCTGCCAAGCAAGTTGCTGATTTAAATGTTAAACCGGTTATTCAAGAAATTGAAACTCCTATTGCATCCAATGTTAATCTCAAGAAAGTAGATATATTAGGAAAACGACTAAGACCCATTGGAAAAGCAATGTTGGAAAGTGCAAGCAAAACAGGAGCATTGGTAACTCCATTATCAACTCGTCATAGTATGATTCGTGTAGAATTTCCATCAGGACCTAATCTTATAGATGATTCTGCGTTATCTGCGTTATCAAGTATCAAGAATAATATATCTCATATCAATTTTACATCCACGAACATAACAGACAAATCAATGTCGTTTGTTGCAGGAACTCCTAATTTGGTTTATTTAAATTTGCGGAATACAAAAATAACGGATCGTGGAATACAAGGAATAAGCAAATTGGAGCATTTAGAATATCTTAATATAGTAGGAACGGAAATAACTGACAAAAGCATAAAGACGATAATGATGCTTCCTAATTTGAAAAGTTTGTATACTTGGAATTCTCAAATAACAGAAGAAGGAATAAAACTTATTCAATCAAGAATGCCTAATACAAAAATAGTTTATTGATTTTAAAAAAGTGCTTGACTTATTATAATTTTACTATAAGGTTATTTCAAGTAGACCGCATAAGATGTGTGGTAAACAAAAGAAAATATAAAATAATATTAAAATGAAATATAAACTCGAAGACGGAAATAACCGTTACAACAATAATAGTTCTACCGATTCATCAGCAAGTGCAGAGGATGTTCTTCTGTCAGATTCTTATCTTAATAATCGTGAAAAGATTGCCGATGTAGAGAATCGCACTTTTATTCTGTGCTTTCTTGATATGCTTGCGGGAGGTAACGGAGATATGGCAAGGGAAGATTTTCTTTCCGATTCACCAATTCCCTCGTTGGAGAAAATGAAGGAACTTCTTGATGAAATCAAAGAAGCAAGAATGGAGGTTATTGCAGATTGGTTTGATTCTGTTGCATAATTGCAATTTATTATTACTCATTGCGAGGGGAGCAGTTTATCTGCTCCCCTTTTTATATCGGAAAAATCATATTTATATGAATGGACAATTTTGAAAGTGCAATGCAATATATTGAGACGCAAGAAGCAACCAAAATATCATATGTGAAAGTTGGTGAAGACAAAAAAAAACTGATCGTTTGCTTTGCAAGCAATCAACATCTTGGATTTGAAAGAAAAACCTCTCTAATGAAAAACAAATATAAAAAAAATAATTTTGATGTATTATATTTACGAAATCGTATTGGTTGGTATCTCGGTGGATTAAATGGAATTGGAAAAAATATGACTCACACAATTGCTTTTTTGAGGAAGCAATTTGCTAACTATGATAAGGTTCTTTCTGTTGGAACAAGTGCCGGTGGTTACGCAAGTTTATTATTCGGAAGTTTGCTAAAAGTAAATGAAGTAATTGCAATTAATCCCCAAACGGATTTACAATATTGCATAGATAATATGTTTACTGACCAACAAGCATGGATTAATTTATGTAATAAAACTGAATCAGTCGCATGGAAAAAATACAATAAAATTGCTGATGTTTTGAATGATGAAGTATCATATAGTGTATTTTACAAAGGAAGTGACAACTGCATTCATTCTCAGGACATTGCATTGCATGGAGATTATCACTATGACCAAATTAAACACTTTCCGAGTTTAAGTAAATTAGAAACACACGCAGAAATATTTTCTACGATACATAAATTTGTGAATAACTAATTATCAAAAAATTGCTTGTGTTATACAAAAATGATATATTGATTACTTGATTGTATTAAAGACTTGATATATATTATTATATGTCGAGCAAAATTTTTTTAATATACAGTTGTTTATTGATTGTATGTAATTTATTTGCTAATCGGTATTATCCACAAATTGAAGACTTTTTATGTGGATGCAAATATTGCGAAAGTGTTAATAAACACGAACCCTTGGATATTGGTCTTCATTTTTCAAGATGTTTATCTCGTAATCAACAATTTCAGAAAACAATGGACATCTTGAATGAAAGCAAACCCGATCCATTTGGCATTCCAGCAAGAGATAAATTACCCGATTTTTCGAGGAAAAATTTTTCGGAAGAACCAAAAAATGTTCATAAAGTAGATACTACTATTAAAGAACCCAAACTTAGTATTATTGACGATCCATACAATGACTATGAATGGAGATATATAGATAATCACGGATGGACTTATTCTACTACAATACAAAGTACCACTCATGATACATGGATATATCGTGAAGACTTAGGATGGGTATTCAGTTTCGGAATCGAGGCAAATTTTTTATACAGTGAAGAATATGGTTGGTTTTATTCAATGTGGTATAATGACCGTTATATACTATATTGGTATGATCGTAGATATTGGTTATATGCTCACGATTTTTGGTGGAAAAAATAATACTCAATGATTCACTCAAAAGAAATAAATGCTTGCTTTCGCAACCATTTGATTTCTTCTTCATTCATCATATTATTCAGCCAGACTTTTGCCCCACGAATTACCCTTTAAAATGCGATCAAATATGGCCGTAAATAATACCATAAATTTTTGCGGAAATATAGCATAATGATAATAGTAATAGCTATACAAGTAATAATAGTAATAGTAAAGTAGATACAATACGCATAACGCATAATAGTAATAAACATAGTATAAGTAATAGTAATAGAGGTAATATAAATAGAATAGTATGAACGTCGTCTAACCTGTCTATAAATGCTAAATGCGTATAACATCAGGCTGATTGCCCCCAAGCACCAACTGCATATAATATTCATTAACATTCATATCATCAATATCATCAACTTAGGATAACCTGATATAATAAGGTAATAAGGTAATAGTATAATAGACAAATATAGACTACATTTAGGTAGGGCTATATGTCCCCAAAAATACCTTTGTTACCTAATAGCATATATTACCTTGTATTATAGGTGTCAAATGCGTTCTAGGTATCAAGGTAGTTATATTGATAGGTATATACATTTATTTATGTATAATATAATAAACTACTGCTTTGAAGTAATGAGAACCTGCTACACCTACAATTTAATAAAGGGGGGTCACGGTTGTCCCCCACTTTTTTGCTATAGCTACCCATATCAAAAAACACTAGCTCTGTCAAGCATTTTATTTCCCCTTAGTTATTCATTACTATTACTAATGATAATATGCATAACACCCACTAGCAACGGCCTGTAATATTTTCACCAGCACCTAGAAAAAATAAAACGCAATTAACAATAGCTCTTAATATGCTGAGTAATAGCAACTTATGCAAAGCCCTTTAAATTATTTTTGCTAGGTGCTGGGGAAAATAGGGGAACAGATGCCTATTGACTATTACTATTATGTTGTTGTACTCTATTACTATTACTACTACTTATAGCTTTACTATTATCATGAGTATAGCTTGACTTTTCGCAAAATTTTTGATACCATCAAGGGATGGTGGGAGGGGAACAGATATATGCCCAAAATAGACTTCATTTATATAGGGTAAATTTTGTGAATAACTTCTTATAAAAAGTGTTGACATTAACGGCGTTTTTTAGTAGAGTATTTGTATAGTGAGATTGAGATATTTAAGAAGTTTGTTTGTTCGTTATTCGGTTAGTAATAAACCAAGGTTTTTTGTTTTTGTTTTCCTTGGTATTTCTCCTTAACCGGTTAGGTTATTAGGTTGTGTGAATAACAAGTCCGATGGGGGTTTTCCTTTCATATTCCCTCCATCGGACTTTTTTTTTTATAATCTTTTTTATAATATGCTTGACAAATTATAAAAACTTTATTACACTCTAAGGAGTGGGAGGGAGGGTTACCCTTAAATAACTTCGATTTTTCAAAAAGCAAGCAGGACATCTCAAAAAAGTGTTTCGCCCTAAGATGCGTATTGCTGTACATATAACGCATTATAATTCGTAATATGCACAATATAAAATATTGCAATTAATTTTTGTGCTATAATGCGTTCTGGAGACATCCAGAACGAATAATAAAATTGTCCTGCTGGGCCCAGGTAGTGCCCTTTGTGCTCGCCCATAAAGTTATTGACTAACATCAAATTATATTATAATATTAGTATATGATTAAAATAATAGAAGATGCTTTAAAAGATTTAGCCGGAATGCAATTAAATCTCGAAAGTGATATAGCAAGAACATGGATTGCTGAAAAAGTAGAAAAAGCAATTACTGATAATCGTAAGGCAATAGCAAATGAAACTGCCGATTATATTCTTAAAGACATAAATTGTAATACAATTGCCAAAGCAAGTACTCAACACCAACAAATAAAGAAAGACCTTACACAGATTGTTCCGGAACAAAATATTGATGATGTTATTACAACTGCTATGGAAAATAACGGATACACAAAAAGTGATAGTGGGTATGATATCAACAATGGTACACGAGATATTATCTTTCATACCAAGAACGGTTCTAAATTTGAAGTAACCTTTCGCAGACTTTGGGATACATGATAACTTACTTTGCAATTGGTATGTGTGCTTTGATGTTGTGTTGTTTGGCATATGATTTGTTTTTTCATGATTGATTTTAGTGATCCGGTATTTTACTGCATTATATTGCTGATGTGTGTGTATGCTTATATCGGAGGTAAATGGCTAGACAAACGAAATAGAACACACGCAGATAAACTAAAAGAACAAGAACGTAAAAATCGCATAAAAGAATTTAAGTCGGAAAAAATTTAAAGTGTTGATAATACGCAACTTACGAAAAAAACGTGAATCCCCAAAAAAAATTAAAAACGTATAATATCACATATCGTGAACATGAACATAATCCAATTAGTAACAAAACGGTTACCTATAAAGCAAATACTGCACAAGAAGCAGAAGAACTTTTTTATGCTGATTATCCTGAACAAAAAGAACGCACTTATATAGAAATACATTCTCCACTAAGCAACTACCAAGTAGACCGTGACAATCAAAAAATTGCGGAAACCCCAAATGATGATACAAACATGAAAAAGATTAATATACTAAACATATTCAAAACCGTTAATGAATATGTACAACAAATAACAATGTTGTTTATATCCCTTATACCATTGCTACTACTAGGTGTCGTTATATTCGGTGATAATTTCTTTTTGGGTAATGCAGTAGTATATAACATACAGAATATATTAGATAGCATGGCAGGTTTCGTGGGCATCGTTACTTTGATACTCATTGTATACTTTTATAGTCGCACTACCTCAAGCAAATAATACTCGCATAACCGTCCCCACAAAATAAGTTATTATAATATTTATAATAACAAGGTCATATACGACCTTTTGTTGTGGGAGAAAATTTGTGGAAGATCTAAAAGATACCTGTATAGGTATAGCTATATTCGTAGTAGGAATACTAATAATCAATTACATCATCGACTTTATAGGATTATTTATGTGCAATTAAGAATTAGTATAACTAATATGTAATTTAATAATAAAAAGATAGTTTTTATAATATTTATAGGTATGCGGAACTTTGTAACACCTCGTCAAAAAGCCATTATCACGGAAAAAACACTAAAAGTGGGGAAAAAGGCACTAATAGTAGCAGGTGTATTCGCATTAGCAGTATTGTGTAGTGGATAATATAGGTATAATATTGCTTAATACGATACTAATTTTTATTTTGCTTTATTCGGTTAGTTTAATGATAGCATTGGTATATTAGATATACTACTAACGTAAGTGGTCAACTTTTTTTTGTAACCCAAGGGCGGCAATGCCGGTTTTTGCCGGGCCATGTCTACTCTTGTGTGGGTGCCCGTTTTTTTGCTGAGAGTTTACTATACCGTTTTTAGACACCGAAATTATATTTTTTTTGGGGAATATTTCCAAAAATCCAGAAGAAAAAAAAATTTATGGGGAAATTACTATTAAAATTAAGGTTTTTTGTGAATATTTATATATAAATCATGAAAAAACTAAACGGAAAACTCTATTTTGACAAAAATGACATAGAAGAAGCAAAAAAAGATGCAATTTTCTATTTGGATCACCCAACTGACGAGCATGAGTTTCTTTATATCATAGATTTTAGTGAAAGAAAGTGTGTTATTGATGGCATAAATGCGTTGTCTAACACTTTTTCATGGGAATTCACTACTGAGAAAGCAATAAACATGAATACAATAGACCGTTGTTACAATAGTTTGCGTGTTCATAGCACTTCACTTATATCATATAGTGAGTATTATGAAATTAAACCTGTTCAGAGAACTTCATATGTTGAAAAGAAGTTTGCTAATTGGTTAAATGCTCAAGGTCATTTGATTTTATACAATGTTTTGAATAAACTAAATAAATCTTAAATAGAGTTATAAAAAATCTTGGGTAGTTGATATATATATGTATGATAAATTTACTCGGACTATCTAAACCAAAACCTAAAGGCATAAAGGTTACTATTGAATACTGTCCTAAGAATGTTACTCTTCCGTATAAGGTAAAAAAACTAATCAATGAAGCATCATTGAAAGTTCCCGATGAAACAAGTAATCCTTCTGCTAAAGACCCGTTTGGTTTTTCTGATAAAGTAGTAAGAGTTGGTGAGTTTCTTAATGAACAACAAGTTCAGCATCTTGTAGAAAAAGCACGTTCCTATAAATCAGAGTTTGATAGTATTGAAATCGTTGAAAGAGAATCCTCTGGACCAGAGTTGCTTTTAGATTAATACCAATTGAGGTTTTTTGGTGGACATTCTTCATTTACCTATTTGTGAGGATTGTTATTCTACTGCGTATTGCATACAAAACAAACTAAGATTAAATTCTTATTCATTGGATTGGGTGTATGTATCTCCTTATAGAGCATATCAATGTATAGAAAATGAGTTTGTTGACTTCTTTGAACCCGATAACATAGAAATTTGCGGAATCAACAAACAAAGAATCATAGAATCTAGATACACTGTGTTTGATACTAAATACAAATTGTTAGTTCCTCACTTCATTGTTAATCCTAAAACTGATATACCTGTTATGCATGAAAAGTTTAAAAAAAGAAATCGTAAACTATTAAATCAGTTTGAAGATAAAGTACCTGTCAACTTTGTGTATAAATCACTAAATACATTCAATAAGCAAAGAAAGCATTTTACTGAGTATTATTCTGTGGAAGAACAAAATGAGTTTGGTAAACATAATATGAAAATACAATTTGAGAATATAAAGCAACTACTAATAAACAAATACCAATACAATGAAAAGGATATTACAATACAATATCTTAAAAGAACGCAAGGTACTAACTTTATAGGAATAAATAAAATAACAAAGCAATCTGAATAGCTTGACTAATTTTTGGGGACAATATATAATTCCCTACTATGTTTAATAGTAAATCATCATCAGAAGGCACTACTTATGTGTATCTAAAAAGATATGTAAAAAGCCATCCTACTGCTATGCTATCTAGTGATGCTCATTTTGAAATTATGAAAATTGAAAATGGTGTATGCTTTGAAATAAACAAAAACTCAGATTCAAAGCCTAGGATAGTTAGTGTAGGAGATCGTGTTAATATGGATCAAGCATATGAAATCTCTTTAGAAGCAAACTGCATTGTAGAACCTGTGTATCCTAACTAAGTAGCATACATCAATTTTTTGGGGGAATATTTACCCAACCTACATAATAATTCTAAATTATAAAAAAATTATAAAAATAGATGTTGACGTCTAAGGGGTATTATGGTAAGGTAGTATCATAATGAGAAATACGCAAGAGATAGAAAATCATTTTTTTCTAAGAACTATAATATAACTATAATAAATCGTAAACCTTATTCAGATTCTAATAATCAACTAACATATATTACATCAACTATCATCTATTATGCAAGTTAAGACAGCTCCTAACGTAGTAAGTAACACATTACCTAATACTACTCAGTATTCAATTAAAGCATCAGCAAAGGCATTTAAGATATTAAGTGATGGTTTATATAGTGACAAAATAGCTGCACCTATACGAGAGTTATCTACTAACGCATATGATGCTCATGTAGCCAAAGGTAATACCAATACACCTTTTGATGTACACCTGCCTTCTGTGGCAGAGCCTTGGTTCTCTATTAGGGATTATGGTATCGGTATGAGCAAGCAAGAACTTGAAACTACTTATACTACTTACTTTGATAGCAACAAAACTCATAGCAACGACTTTGTGGGCTGTATGGGATTAGGAAGTAAAACTCCTTTTACTCTTAGTGATGCTTTTACGGTTACTTCTGTAAAGGATAACAAGAAGACTACGGTTATCAATTATCTTGATGCGGATGTTCCAAATTTTTCTATCATCTCTGAAGAGAATACTGACGAAGCATCTGGTACCGAAATCAAGTTTACTCCTACTGAAGCACATACTTACGATAAACTTCGTGAGTCTGCTCAACGCATTCTCGGTTATTTTGATGTAACTCCTAATCTTACTATCGGATCAACCAAAGAACAAGTTAAAGTTCCTACCAAGAGACTTGAAGGAAAAGATTGGTATTATGTAGATTCACAACTTGCTCATTCTGATTCTATTATTCTTATGGGTAATGTTGCTTATCCTTTCAATTTCTGCGATGTTGCTGATGACTTTGAAAAGAAGTACGGATGGAGCAACACTTACGAATATCGTAGATTAGTTAGTAATTTGGTATTCCGAGTTCCTATCGGTAACTTGGATATTACTGCAAGTCGTGAAGAAATCGGTTGGACAAGTGAAGGTCGTGAATATATGGTTAATTTCGTTGAACGTGTTAACAACGAAATTAAGGATATAATGAACGAGCAATTGAATGAGTGTGAGAACTTTTGGGATGCTCGTATTCTTTTTAATAGTATGGTTGGTTACAACGAAGAATACTACTCTGACATTGATCGCAACGGAAGTGGAAGCATTGGACACTTCAAGTGGACTGAAAAACTATCTTGGAATGGAATAGATGTATCTGAACGATACGGAGATGTTTCCAAGAATCCTAATCTTGAAAAAATGGACTATCGTTTGTTTTGGTTGGGTTCTCCTAAAAGAAATAGATACCACGGTGCTGATAAAGTAAATCGTAGAAGTGATATACACGGTATCATTCCATTTGATGCTGACGTAGAGTTCTTTCAAAATGATCTACCAACTGGTAGTGTTAGTCGTGTAAATCATTATGTTCGTGAGAATAAAAACAAAGTTGTTCTTATGTTCAATGAGTTTACTAACAAGGAACGTAAGTATTTGAAACTTATTGGTTATCCTAATAAGATTCGTGTTACTTCCGAATTACAAAAACCACCTTCAACTCGTAGCACTTCTACTACCACCAAAGATAATGTAATTGCTTATGAAAAAATCAACGACTATGGATGGAATAGTGCTGGTAATTGGAGTAGTGAAGAAGAAATTGCTTTGAATACCAAGAATACCATTTATTATGTTCCTATTCGTAATTGGAAAGTTTACTTTCACGATAGTGAATATAATAATACAAACAAACTTGATACTTTGCTTGGTAAGGTTATTGAACAAGATGATGTTAAGATTTACGGCATCAAGTATGCTCATACTAAGAAACTAGCAAAGTATGAAAATTTCAAGAATGTATTTGATGTAATTTCTGATTACATTGAATCTTCTTTCAAAACCAAAACTGGTTCTCTTTATCAATCCGTTATAGCAAGAAAGTTTTATCACTTCAAACACGATGGTTCTTACAAGGTTGTTAATAACCTACTTAATAATCGTGTATTTAAAAGAGTATGTGTTCTTCTTAAAGAATCTGGTAACACCGATACAATTAAAGAGTTGATGAAGATTCGTAGAATCATAAACATCAATAATCATTCTGAAAAAAATGTTTCGGAGAAAGATTCCCAATTATCTCACGATTTTGAGAATTTCGCAAGATTTACAAATCACTATGAAAGGAACTTGTATTCTTACTTTACTTCTAAGGTGTCATATACCCTCAAGAACATACCTCATATGCTTTCCCAAGAGTATCCAATGGTAAGGTTCATGGGAGGTGCTTTAGATGGTTCTGGGTCATATATCAACTCTATGGAAAATCTCATTGAATACATGGAATTGGTAAATTCCACCAAAAAGTAATATCAATGGATACTAACAAGTCTAAGGAAAGTTTTTTTTGATTTCGCATGAAATTAAAAAAAAGTTGACGAGAGACGTTTTATGAGGTATTATTATAATAATTAAATTTAACTTAAAGGAAATATATATAAATTATGAAAGCATCACAACATTGGAAACATCGTTTAAAGAAAAGGTTTGGAATGGGAAAACAATCTAAACTTGCAAAAAAATACAAGTACCCTTCTATTGAATCAACCAAAAGAAGTAATTTTAACCAAGAGCAAGATTCACAACAATGAGCAAAAAAGCAAGAATCAATTTACCTAATAAAGAGAAACATCCAAAAATATATCAAGTCTCAAAAAAAACCGGTCGAAGTTCCGGTGCATTGAAAAAAGGTATTTATGGAACTATGGTTACTCCAAAAGTATATAACGCACAAGTTCGTAATAAAAATCGTGCAAGAGCAAAACACGGACTTCCACCAATAGAAGAAACAAACTAAAAATAAAGGTTATTTAAAATGCAAAGTATCATCACCGACTCAACTATTACTTTAATCTCCGAAACGGGTCCTTCCGTTATCGGTAAAACTCATCCTAACTTCTATAAAATTAAAAAAGCATTGCTTCAAAAAAATTTCCTCGACATTGACAATCTCCTTGATGTCAAAAATGGATACAAAGAATTCTCTAATGGTCGTATTGTCGTTGATGGAGATAACTTAATTTACAATGGAACAATTGTACACAATGTACTTACTCAAAGAATCGTAGATATGATTCAAAACGGTGATGCGGTAGAACCTATGATTAACTTCCTCGTTAATCTTATGGACAATCCCTCTGAAGGTAGCATAGATCAACTTTATACCTTTTTGGAACATGAGAACCTTCCTATCACCGAAGACGGTTGTTTCCTTGCTTACAAGGCAATTAATCGTGATTACACCGACAAGTACACTGGAAAAATTTCCAATAAGGTTGGTGATAAAGTAAAAATGCCTTATGAAGAAGTAACTGCTGATCCAACAAAACATTGTTCAAGTGGTCTTCATTGTGGTAGCATTGATTATGTTCGTAGTTATGGAAACTTTAAAGTTGATGAAAATGGTGAACAAATCGGTGATCGTTTGGTTACCGTTAAAGTCAATCCTAATGCGGTAGTTAGTGTACCGGAAGATAGTGATCGTCAAAAAGTTCGTGTTTATCGTTATGTTGTTCACGAAGAAATTGAAAATCCGTTTGATTTGATTCCTAAATACGAAGCACCTGTATACTATGATAGTGAAGGTAATGTATACGATGAAGACGTATTTGGTGATGATGAGTATAATAACTTTGAATATTTTGAAACTTGGGATGAAGATGAATGGACACCCGTAGAAGAACTAGGACCCGATGATTCTAATCTTTATTCCGAAAAAGGACCCGAAGGACCTGCTGGTTTTGATTGCGGTAATCCCGTAGAAGGTCTTATTGATTTTGATGATGTTAATCGCAAAGAATCTATTATTGCTGGATGCATTCGTCAAAGCACCGACAATCCTTTGAAAAAAAATTCTCTCGAAACCGATGATATTGTTGGTGATGTAGATGTAGATATGTTTGATGCAATGTACAATAATACTGATTATGCAACTGGACAACCGTCCGAAAAAAATTCTTTCGACTCCGTCGAAAAGACAAGTGAATCGGAAAGTTGTTTTATTTACGATTGGCACGGAGTAGCAAATACCGAATGGGATGTTATTCACACTATTAATAATGATAAACGACGTGAAGATATGCACCCCAAAGCACGTGAGATTTTTGAATACTACGAAAATAAGTATGGTATGAGTGTCACCGATAGTGTTACTATTAATAGTATCATAGGTGATTTAAAAGATGCTGGATTCGATATGTCCGGCAATCCTCTTAAAGAATCTAAAGATCAAAAAAATTTCCTCGACGAAATGTTTCAAGATGCTTCTTGTTACGCAAAAAAGGATGCTGAAAAAAATTCCTTCGACACTGTCGAAAAAGACTCTAACGAAGAAAGTGTTGTTGATGTTGAAAAACCGAATAACATTATTCTTCCTGACAATAACTAATATACATAAATATATATGAAAAAATATAATGATAATGACAACAATAACCCTCAATCCGAGGTTTTTGTAGTCACCCGTGATAGAAGACGAACTTCCGATAGGAATTTCACTAACGAAGAAGATGCCAAATGTGAAGCACAATATTGGATTGGTATTTGTAGAAACTATGATCCTTCTTCAAAAGTATCTATCGTTAAAACCAACAAACCAAGAAAGATTAGGTAACTATGTACGATTGGAAATTTGAAGGAGCAGGAGAAACACCTGCAAAGAAAAAGACATCCACGACAAAAAAGAAAGTTACTGCAAAGAAAACTGCTGGTGATGGAGTAATGGATACCGTAGAAGGTGATGATAATATCATTTATTTTTATGCTGGTGTTTCTATGAAAGAGAATTTTACTTTGAATAAAGAAATTTCTCGTCTTGATCGTGAAATGCAAATGGTATCTCTTAAGTTAGGTCTAAGAGTACCTGTACCTATTCATTTAAGAATTAATAGTTATGGTGGAAGTGTATTCGCCGCATTCGGTAGTATTGATTATATGAATCAAAGTAAGACACCTATATATACATATATTGATGGATGTGCGGCTAGTGCAGGAACAATCATGAGTGTATGTGGAACTCAACGATTTATTGGTGAAAACTCTTATATGCTCGTTCATCAACTTAGTTCTCAACATTGGGGTAAGTACCAAGAACTTCAAGATGATATGAAGAACTCTGATAATTTGATGAAACGAATAAAAGAGATTTATGAAGAAAAAACAAAGATTCCTAAAACAAAAATGGATGAAATACTCAAACACGATCTGTGGTGGGATGCACGTACTTGCTTAAAGTATGGTCTTGTAGACGAAATTCTTACTTAATAGATTTTCATATGTCTCGCAAAAATAATCCAGACATCATTGAGATGGAAGGTGTAGTTACAAAACTTCTTCCCGGTACAATGTTCGATGTAGAATTTCAACAAGGAGACGCAAAGGTTATGCTACTTTGTTCACTTGCCGGAAAACTTAAACAACACTTTATTAAGTTGACGGTGGGTGACAAAGTCCTTGTTGAAATAAGCAAATACGATATGTCAAAAGGTAGAATTACATATCGTCTTAAAAACAAAACAAGTTACAATACATCAAATAAATCTGTACCAATCAAGAGTGGTGGTGTAGGAAAAAAGAAAAAATAGTTACTTCTTAGTTTTTTTATATAACTCAAGAATACTTTTCTCTTCAACTGATAATGTTTTAGGAAATTCAGGTTTTACAATTACATATAAATCTCCTTTTGCGTTTTCACTTCGCATATTAGGCAATCCATAATCTTTTATACGCAAAACAGATTCTGGTTGTGTATTTTGTGGAATTTTCAAATTTACTCCACCATGTAGAGAATTAATTGTTATGTTTGTTCCTATTATCATATCATAAAATGGTATATGCTCATGGCAGATAAGATCATTTCCGTCTCTTTCAAAATATTCATCTTTTTTAATATGAACTATAACGAATAAATCACCAAATGATCCGTGTCGTCCACCATAATTACCCATATCAGTTACTCGCAACTTAGTTCCATCTGGACACCCTTTTGGTATTTTTATACTCGTTTTCACACGTTCTTGTTTTACACCCGAACCTTTACATGGATTGCATGGATTATTTAATATATGACCACTTCCTCCACACGTTGGGCAAGTTTGTTGAATTTGCATAGGACCCATTTGTCGGTAAACTGATCCATGGCCACCGCACTGAGTACATGGTTTTAAACTAGAATTAGCAGTTTCTCCTGTACCTTCACACGGTTCACACAATCCGTTTCGAGTAAAACTTATATTTAATGTTTTATCTTTAATAATATCTTTTAATGTTAATTCAACTTCGTGTGCTAAATTTGATCCTGTAAAGTTTTGCCTAGATTGATTATCTGATGTATAAAAGTGAGAAGAACCTCCGTGGTTGGTGTGACCTCCTCTTCTTTGGTTAAAGAAAGAATCAAACATATCAAATGGATCAAAACCTTGATGATGAAATCCTGCTCCACCTGAATGTCCACCATGTCCTTGTTGCGTAAACGCACCGTGACCAAATTGATCGTATTGTTGTTTTTTACTTTCATTAGACAATACATCGTATGCTTCCGAAATTTTTTTAAACTTTTCTTCTGCATCTGGATTATCTTTATTTTTATCGGGATGCCACTTTATAGCAAGTTTGCGATATGCTTTTTTGATTTCTTCTGGTGTAGCACTTCTTGATACATTTAAAATATTGTAATAATCTTCACTCATAAATTTAACTTATTGTATGTTTTTAGTATACTTTATGTTTTAACATTTTTCAACAAAATAAAGTATATTTAGATATTTATATATATGATAAATAGGACTATAGCCAAACTTCTTGGAAAAAAACAATATAAGTCTGAAATTTTAATCGTAAAGGATAATTTTACTGCGACCTTTTCAAGTAATTCTTTGTTGGAATCCTTAAAGTGGACAATTCACGGAATCTATGAAGCATCGGGATTTGATCATCTTTCTTTTGACGAAGATATACTAGACAAGGCAAGTAAAGGAATAGGTGTGTTTGGTAAAATCAGAGAATTTAAAATATTTAGTGTATCAACTTCGTCTGTTACTTTGTTTGATTACACACGACCAAAAAATGAAGATATTTTATTTATGAATAATAAAATGATTTATATACCTGATAAAATTCTTAAAAATTTAAGAGAACAGGATGCAAAACTTAGTGAATTAGATTTACTTAAATAATTCCATGAGCAATGGCTGCGTGTGCTACTCGTAAAAAACCACCGACATTAGCACCAAGTGTATAATCACCCTCTGTACCATATTTTCTTGCGTTCTTTAAGCAGTTATCATGTATCTGTCTCATTATTTGTCTGAGTTTGTTATCTACTTGAGGTAAACCCCATTTATCCCATCCTGCATTTTGTTGCATTTCAAGTGCTGATACTGCTACTCCTCCTGCATTTACTGCTTTACTGGGTGCTACTACCACTAATTTATCATTAAATACTTTAATTGCTTCTGCGGTACATGGCATATTAGCTGCTTCTACTACAAATTTACAATCATTGTCTACCAACATATTTGCATCATCTTCGGTTATCTCATTTTGTATTGCACATGGTATTGCAATGTCACAACGAACTTCCCACGGTTTTTTATTAGCATGAAAATCTACACCAAATTTTTCTGCAAATGGTTTTACTATATCTTCGTTAGACGAACGTAAAACCTCCATATATGGAATCATATCTTTTTTGATTCCATCTTTCATATATACATAACCATCTGGTCCTGATATTGTAATAACCTTTGCTCCCGTTTCTACTGCTTTTTTTACAACTCCAAATGAAACTTGTCCAAAACCACTTACTGTAATTACTTTTCCTTTTATGTCTGTGTGGTGATTTTTTAGCATTTCTTCTGCAAAATATATTGTTCCGAACCCCGTTGCTTCTTTTCTTCCATGAATTCCACCCCAATGAGGTGCTTTACCTGTGATTAACCCTGGTTCATATTTACTATGAAGTGCCTTATACTGACCAAACAGATAACCTATTTCTTTATACCCAACACCTATATCACCCGCAGGTACATCTGTTTTATGACCAAGGTGATCGTGTAGTTTTATCATGAACGACTGACAAAACCTCATTATTTCCAAGTCAGTTTTGCCGTTTGGATCAAAATCACTTCCACCCTTTGCTCCTCCAATTTGCAAACCAGTTAAACTATTTTTAAATGTTTGTTCAAATCCAAGGAACTTCATTGTTCCTAAATTTACACTTGGGTGGAATCGCAGTCCACCTTTGTATGGTCCAAGTACACTGTTGAATTGTACTCGGTATCCACGATTTACATGAACATTTCCTATTTCGTCAATCCAAGGTACACTAAATATAATTTGTTTCTCTGGTTCTGCCAATCTTTCAAGTAAATTTAGTTTTTTAAACTTATTGTGTTTATCTATTACCGTATGTAAACTTTCATAAACTTCGTTTACAGCCTGAATAAAGATTGGTTCAGAGTGGTTTCTTTCTTCCACTCGTTTTATTACATCATCAACATACTTGCTCATATAAATATATATGTATTTATTAAACAATTCCTTGGGAAATCATTGCGTTTGCTACTTTTTGAAATCCAAATATATTAGCACCCATTACATAATTTCCTTTGTCACCGTATTTTTCAGATGCTTCATATGAATTGTCGTGGATACTTTTCATAATACCTTGAAGTTTTTTATCTACTTTATTGAAACTCCAACTATCGCGGATACTATTTTGAGACATTTCTAAACCACTTACCGCAACCCCACCTGCATTTGATGCTTTACCTGGACCAAATGGAATTTTGTTTTTTTGAAATACTTCTACTGCATCAGGTGTACACGGCATATTTGCTCCTTCTGCTACTGCAATTAAACCCCCACGTACAAGTAACTCTGCGTGTTTTCTTTCTAATTCATTTTGAGTTGCACATGGTAGTGCAATATCACACGAAATTTCCCAAATACTACCTGTATTGCTGAATATTGCGTCTTTGTCTAGTTTAATGTATTCCTCTATCCGTAATCTCTTTTCTTCTTTAATTTGTTTCATCTTATCAAGATCAAGACCATTCACAGAATATACATATCCACTTGAATCACTCATTGCGATTACCTTTCCACCAAGTTCAATTGTTTTTTCCATTGCATATATCGCAACATTACCAGAACCAGATATAATTACTTTCTTTCCGTCAAAATCATCATTATTAACTTTCAACATTTCACGCATAAAATAGCAAGTTCCGTAACCGGTTGCCTCGGTTCTTACTAAACTACCACCAAAGTCCAATGCCTTACCGGTTAGAACCCCAACAGACTCGTTTAAAAGTCTTTTGTAGTGACCATATAAGTAACCTACTTCTCTTGCACCAACACCTATGTCTCCTGCGGGTACATCAGTAAATTGACCTATATGTTTACTAAGTTCTGACATAAATGACTGACAAAATCTCATTACTTCATTGTCACTTTTTCCTTTTGGATCAAAGTCACTTCCTCCTTTACCACCACCCATCGGTAATCCTGTAAGAGAGTTTTTAAATGTTTGCTCAAAACCAAGAAACTTGATAATACTGAGATTAACTGATGGATGAAATCGTAAACCACCTTTATATGGACCGATTGCACTATTAAATTGTACACGATATCCACGATTAACATGAACTTTATTATTATCATCTACCCACGGAACTCTAAATGTGATAATTCTTTCTGGTTCTACTAATCTTTCAAGTAAGCCCAAGTCCTGATATGTAGAATCTTTATCTACAACAGGTGATAATGTTTCAAGCACTTCGTTTACTGCTTGTCTAAATTCAAGTTGATGTCTATCCTTATTATCAACCAAATCGACCACACTCTCCGTATATGATTTATTCATATCAATAAATATCGTATATATTTCATTATTATAATATATTTCCACCGAAATATACCTTGACTTTACATATAGAATTTACTATTATAATAAGTTATAATGAAATACTATATAAAAGACTCAACACTTAAAGATTCTCCTGTTAAGTTGTTTGAATCCACCGAATATGTGATTACGTATCTTAAAAGTATGGTTCAAAGAAAGACAGGTATGAATTATGAACAATATTTAACACATCTTGCAGATTTAGGACATTTTGGTTACGACGAACGTGAATTATACGAAAGTATGCGTGATTCGGTAGATATGGGTGTATTGCGAGGAGAACAACTTCTTCGTTGCAATATATTCGAAGCAACAATCAGTAAAGATGGAAGTGATTAATTTATTATGACACAAGTAGCAGCTGGAGAAAAAAAAGAAGTAAAAGAAAAAAAGTTTAACAAGTATGTGAGTTTTTCTCAATACTCAATGTATTACAAGTGTCCTCGTAGTTGGAAACTTGCATATGTTGATAATCTTCGTAAAAAAGAAGCAAATATACACTTAGTATTTGGAACTTCTATGCACGAAGTTATTCAAGATTATCTTGAGATGTTATACAACCAACCACATCTCGATACTGAAAGTGTTGATTGGAAAGCAAAGTTATTGCAAACAATGACAACACTTGCCGATGATGAACGTAATCTTATTGATGGTAAACGTTGCATGGACGATGCTACCTTTGATGAATTTATTCAAGATGGCAATGAAATACTAGATTATTTATTTTCAGAAGATGTTCGCAGTAAATTCTTTTCTAAAACTCGTTATTCATTATCTGGTATTGAAACTGCGATTGATTTAGAAGTTCGTAATAATGTCGGATACATTGGATTTCTTGACGTTGTATTATTTGATAAAATCAATCAAAAGTATAAAATCATTGACTTGAAAACATCTACACGTGGATGGAACAAGTGGCAAAAAGCAGATGAAAGTAAAACTCATCAATTGCTTTTGTATAAAGTTTTTTATGCTAAAGAATTTAATGTACCTCTGGATAAAATTGAGGTTGAGTTTATTATTCTTAAACGTAAACACGATCCAGATGATCCTTGGGGTGGTGACCGTATTCAACGATTTGTTCCACCTCACGGAACAATGAGTAGCAAAGAAGCATGGTCTAGTTTCAATAATTTTTTGAACGAATCATTTACCAAAAGTGGTGAATATAATATGGATTGTTCATTTCCAAAAAAACCTGGCAAAAACAAAAAGAATTGTCGTTATTGCGAGTTTGCAAAAAAGGCCGGAGGTCCGTGTGACGGAAAAGAAGGAGAATAAAAGTATTTTAGATTATATTTATATAAAGATAATGCTCAACGGAGATTGTCTAGAATGCTCAAACGAGATTCAAACAAAACTAACAAAATAAAAAGAGGAATAGAAAATGGCTAAAGTAATTGGCATTGATTTAGGTACATCGAACAGTTGTGTTGCGGTGGTAGAAGCAGGAGAACCAAAAGTGATAACCAACTCAGAGGGAGCAAGAACTACCCCAAGTATAGTTGGATTTGCAAAAGACGGAGAAAGACTTGTAGGTCAGGCCGCAAAAAGACAAGCAGTCACTAATCCGGAGAATACAATTTTTTCTGCGAAACGTTTAATCGGAAGAAAATACAAAGAAGTAAAAAACGAAGTTAAGAATCTTCCATATAAAGTTGTCTCGGGTAAAAACGGAGATGCTTATATTAAATGTAAAGAAGGTGACGAAGAAAAAGAATATGCACCTGAATTCATTTCAAGTATTATTCTGAGTAAACTTAAAGCAGATGCGGAAGCATATCTTGGTGAAGAAGTAAAACAAGCAGTTATTACAGTACCTGCTTACTTTAATGATTCACAACGACAAGCAACGAAAGATGCAGGTGAAATCGCAGGACTAGAAGTATTGCGTATCGTTAATGAACCAACGGCTGCATCACTTGCATATGGATTAGAAAAAAAGAACGAAGAAACAATCGCAGTTTATGACCTTGGTGGCGGAACTTATGATGTTTCTATTTTAGAAATCGGTGACGGAGTATTTGAAGTTAAATCTACCAATGGTGACACTCAATTGGGTGGTGATAATTGGGACGAAACTCTTATTCAATATTTGTTGGACGAATTCAAAAAAGATTCAGGTATCGATTTAAGTAGTGACGGACAAGCAATGCAACGTCTTAAAGAAGAAGCAGAAAAAGCAAAAGTTGCTTTATCATCAAGTGCGTCCACTACAATTAATCTTCCGTTTATTACTGCGGATGCAAGTGGTCCTAAGCATTTGAATGTAGAAGTTACTCGTTCAAAGTTTGAACAAATCTGTGATTCTCTTTACACTCGTACAAAAGAACCATTTGAAAAATGTCTTGATGATGCAGGTATCACTATGAGTGATGTTAAAAATCTAATTCTTGTCGGTGGAATGACCCGTAGTCCTAAAGTTGTTGAAATAGCAAAAGAACTTGCAGGTGGTAATGATCCACATCAAGGAGTCAATCCAGATGAAGTAGTTGCTTTGGGTGCGGCTATTCAAGGTGCTATATTAGCAGGAGATGAGGGTGTAAGTGATGTTTTGTTGCTTGATGTGACCCCACTTACTCTTGGAATAGAAACACAAGGTGGAGTATCTACACCAATGATTGAACGCAATACTACAATTCCAACTAAGAAGTCTCAAGTATTTACAACGGCGTCTGATAATCAACCCGGTGTTGATATTGTAATTCTTCAAGGAGAAAGAGCAATGTCTGCTGATAATAAAAAACTCGGTAATTTCAAATTAGATGGAATTTCTCCTGCCCCGAGAGGAACTCCTCAGATCGAAGTTACATTTGATATTGATGCCAATGGTATTCTTAATGTTTCTGCCACAGATAAAGGTACGGGTAAGGATCAAAAGATTACAATTAGTGATTCAAGTGGTCTTGATAAAGATGAAGTTGAAAAAATGAAAGCCGATGCTGAAAAGTATGCTGAAGAAGATAAACAAAAGAAAGAAAGAATTGAACTTCGTAACCAAGTAGATTCATCGGTTTATCAACTTGAAAAGATTCTTGAGGAAAATAAAGAAAAAATTCCAGAAGATGAAACAAAGCAAACCAATGAACTTCTCAAAGATGTTAAAAAGCAACTTGAAGATACTTCTATCACAGGTGACAAATTAAAAGAATTAAATTCTTCTATAATGGAACATCTTCAAAAACTTGCTCCGTTTATGCAAGCAGAGCAAGAAAATGCATCACCCGATCAATCTAATCCAGAAACCAAATCAGATGATGTAGTCGATGCAGACTTTGAAGTCGTGGATGAAGAGGAAAAAGAAGATACTGCTAAATCCTAATATATAAATATATATTTTTAAAAAGGTGAGGATTTTTTTCCTCACCTTTTTTATTTATTTAAAAAGTCTTTTATTGAGTTTATTAAATTAATCTTTTCTAATGTAATTTCTATATTCACATTTACATGACCAAATAAATTTTCACAATGGTGTGGTCCGTGTAGTGGGTGTTTTTTTTCACTACAAGTTATATCATATTTAGTAACCTGATTTAAATGGTGCTTTAAATTTTTATATTTTGCAAAGTTTTTGTTTAATCTGACATTTTCGGGAACATCAACATATTCAAGATCTGTTTGTGGCCAGGCAGTAAGTACATAATCCACACAACATATACTTCCAAATAAAATTGATCCATACCCACCCATACTTGAACCTACACACACTACTCTATCATATTCTTTAATTTTATTTTGTAAAAAATAAATTGTATCATTGATATCAGAACCAATTCCTTTCATCTCTCCGAGATACCACCCTTCTTGATTTCTCATATACAATATGTCAAAATCTTTTCTAGTATCCTTTAATTTTAGTAGAGTTTGTTTTCTTTCAAAGTAAGGTTTATATGCACTTGTAAATGCTATTATTAAATTTTTATTTGTATTTCCAAGTTTACAATAACTTATATCAGTTGCCTCTTGTTTAATTATATATTCCAGACCTTGTTCAAATGTTTCCACTAACATAAGTATGTTTTTATAATTAGTTTATATTTATAGAAATGGGAAATGAAGTTGTAATAGACAGAATAAAAAAGAAAGCATACGAACTTAGGCACAGACGACGTGAGGGGTTTAATGACCAACACATTGACTCAAAGTGTATTATAAATGAAATAAAATTTCTATTTGAAATGTTAACCACGAAAGAAAAGGACGATATACTGAACAAACCATGGCTAGACGAATAAATTACTAAAGAAAATATAATGGAAAAAATAATAAAAGGATTTACCTGTGGAGCAATGGATGTATTTCATGCGGGTCATGTGCTTATGATGGAAGATTGTAAACGTCATTGTGATTATTTAATTGTAGGATTGCATACCAACCCACAATTAGATAGAGCAGATAAAAACAAACCAGTCCAATCGGTTGTGGAAAGATATATACAACTTCGTGGTAGTAAATTCGTTGACGAAATCATTCCATATGAAACCGAATCTGATTTATTGGAAATTTTAAAAGGCATTGATTATGATGTTCGTTTTGTTGGTGACGATTGGAGGGACAAACCATTCACTGGTCATGATCTTCCCGGACACCTAGATAAAGTAATGTACAATTCTCGTAAACATGATTATAGTAGTTCTGCTCTTAGACAAAGAGTCGCAGAAGGAGAGAAACTAGAAAAGAAAAATAAAACAAAGAGTAAATAAAAATATATATTATATTTATATTCAAATAAAGGTTATACACTCTCTAACGGAGATGATTGATATGAGCTTTGTTTACTTTATATGTCCAGAAAACCAACACCTTTCAAAATATTGTGAAGGATTTTTTAATTACCTTACTTATGGGTATAAAACATGGACACGTGATCGTTACGTTTCTACATCACCAAAAGACAAAGACGGAAGATCAAGACTACTAAGAAGTAAATATGCTCCACTTATTGATGAAATGAAAGCAAATGATCCTGTGTTCGATAGAATTCATAGGAAAGTAATTACATCTGATTGTTATCAACATTCTTACCAACAAATATCAGAAGAGGAAGTTGCCAACAGTTCACAGATCGTTTATATTACTTGTAATAAGAAACCTTCACGACCTCCACAATATCTTTCATCTGATAAAAATTCAGTTGTTGTGTGGAAGGTTTCTAATATAGAAAAGTTGACCGAGAATAAATTTGAATTGTTAGAAATGTTGATACGAAGAATGGCAAAACCACATCAGTCGTAAAGATTGCCTACAATTTCACCAAAGTTTCGCATAATAATACCAGCACAAGCATTTGCTTCGTTTTCTATATCACTACCCGTTTCACCACTATTCACTTCAAGCATTTCTAGTTCATTTTGCTTTTGATGAACCATTTCATGTGCAATACTACGACACACATCGGCAAATGCTCTTCCTTTTGTATATATAGAAATTTCATTGGTGTTAGGATCATAACAAGCAGCCGTCATATGCTCATGTCTTTTCTCTAAAAGTTTTACCGATACCTTTTCTTTTAATTGCAATGCATTTTTTGCAAACTTAATAAACTCATGAACATTGTCTTTGTTCATTGCGACTTCGTTTAGTATTTTATTATTCATTGATTTATTTTCCTTGATAGTTGCTCCACCGGTTCTTACAATTTCACGAAAGAACCAACGAGTCCACTCTCCGAGTTTGCCAGGTCCTCTTATTATATATAGTTTAAATGCCTCTGCAAATGCTTCTTCTGGATTTGTATTACCGTAGTTAGTAATATGTTCAATTGGAATTTCTTTGCCAGGACCAACCCATCTATCTGCTAATTTTGTTACAACTTCTTTTCTGTTTTCCACCGAATAAACGGGTGTCATTTGTAATGCTTTAAACTTTGCTTTGGTCTCGGCGTTGTCTTCGTTTTTATCAATGACTTTTAATCCTGCTTTACGTTTGTGAAGTTTTTCTCCATACTGATTGAAATACTTTTCTACATAATCTTCTACATCTTTACGTTCAATAGATACTTTCTTGCTTTTGATTGTATCTTGCCAATGCTTTTTTGCATTGGGTGGAAGTTCACGATACCAAAAACGATGACCAAGTTCGTGAGTAAATGTATCTTGAGTCATTCCACATCCATACAACTTGAGCATATCTTTGTTCATATAATACTCACCATTGACCATTTCCCCTGTATCTGCTGTTAGTCCAAAATCTAAATCAACGGTTAATCCTTCTATACACTTTCCAAATCCTGCTTTTTGAATTTGCTTTGACCAACTTTTAATGCCATCTACAAGTTGCTTGAAACTTTTTTCACGACTTGCTTCTCCTTGAGGACTTCCACCTTTTCGTTTGAAGTTGTGAATAACCAACTTAACAGGACCTATTTGTGCTTGTTCAATTGGTTTTTCTCGTTCTTGATCTCCGTGTATAGCAACATACTGAAGAAGTGCTTTGATTCCTTCACGAAATTCTGCACGATACCTACGAATATTCTTTTCTCGTTCTCTCGCAAGTATTTGTGGACTTACTCGATGCTTTTTAGTTTGAAAGTCCCACATCTCTGGAAAGTTACCACCAAGACTTGTAACTGCTCTCCAACATTTTTCACGAACTTCTTTTTCTTCCCAAGATTCTGTTTTATCACTAGCACCTTGCCATTTATATTGTAAAAAGAATTTGTAAACCCATTTCTCAAAGTTTTCTTGGAATGTTCCAAATGCTCTTCTTACTTTTTTAAAGTCTTTAATGGCCTGTGGGTCTTCACTATCACTACCAATTTGCTTATATGCTTTGGTAAGAACTCTTAAATCTTTTGACCACTTCTTGATTGCATTAGTATCAACCTTTATTTTGCTTTCCGAAATTATTTCCGACAACTTACCTTTTTGTATATACATATATAAATTTGCTAATCGTTTTTTAAATTTCTTTAAATACTTTTTGTTGATATATGTTAGAAAGTCACGGTCAAAGAATTGTACATCTATTACCCACGATTGAAATGCTTTGTAACTTTCCAAACGTTTCTTTTTAAAGTCATCTGGTAGATTTTTCCACATACGAACAATCTGATTTTGTCCTTCTTGATAATATGCGTTAAATTCTTCTGGTGTATTATAGTATCCTTCTATATCATCTGTATCTAAATACTTAGCACTTGTTTTTGCTAAACCACGATCACGATACCTAAGATGATCCAGAAAGTGTATATATTCGTGAATGAATGTATCTTTATCAAGACGGGTGTCCATATACTTGCTATTGTATGGTCCTATTAAGTTGGTATTTACAAGCACACCCTTAAATGGAATACCACCTACCTTTAAACTTTTATTGGAAAATCCTCCTGCAATAGTTTGACCACCACGTGATGTACTTTTAGTTGGAACAAAAAACAATACTACTTCACTCAACGATGGAAAGTTTTTATCTATATCTGTACCTCTAAGTGCAACACCTTTCCATTGTGTAAGTGGTATAAATGGTTTATTAACTATTCCTGTTTCACCCTCTCCTTCAATTTTATCTTTATGTTTGCTTAGAAATCGTACCACTTTATCATATGCTTTTTCGGCAATACCTGTATAATATAGGTCTTGCTCTATATTTGCTTCTTTTATGTGGGTACTATTCATCAAGTATAAATATATACATTCTTATTAAATTGACTATTTTAAGTGCGTGTGTAATACTATCATAATGTCTGTTGATACTAAACCTTTTTTTGAAGAGATTACAATTCCGTATCTTAATTCAATTGTAAATGGTGATTGTTATGAACTTTGTAAAAAACTTCCACCAAATTCCATTGATTGTGTGATTACATCACCACCTTATTTTCAACAAAGAGATTATGGAAGTAGTGTTGGAGAAGAAGAAACAATAGACGAATATATATACTCTTTGACCAAGGTTGTGAAAGAACTCGTAAGAGTTGTTAAACCAACGGGTAGTATTCTGTATAATATCGGAGACAAGTATTTGCCCAACGATGGACTTCAACTTATTCCCTATAAGTTTGCGGAACACATTAAAAATAAACTTAATTTATATTTGGTGAATGTTATTCAATGGCATAAAACGAACCCAACCCCTCATCAATGTAAAACAAGACTTGTTAATTCTACCGAACCTTTTTTTCACTTTGCATTAGAAAAAGGTTATTACTACAACAAAGATGACTTTGAAAAAACTGATATTGATTTAAGTTGCAATCGTTCTAATACAAAGGGATTAAAATATCTTGATATGCTGAGTGAATCTGATTTATCTGATTCTGAAAAAATATATGCTGAACAGGAAATCAATAAAGTTATCAATGAATATAGACAAGGTGAATTGTATGACTTTCGTATAAAGATTCGAGGTGTTCACGCACCTGCTTATGGTGGTCAGCAAGGTGGAAGAACAAATCAATTAAGAAACCAAGGATTTACTATCATTCGTATGCACGGACAAAAAATGAAAACAGATGTATTAAGTCACGCAGTTGGTAATCACAAAAATACAAACCACTCTGCTATGTATCCGAGTTCTTTGATAGAAAGAATTATTCCGTTGGTGTGTCCTGAAAATGGTATTGTTCTTGATCCGTATATGGGAAGTGGAAGCACTGCAATTGCTTCTTTGAATCTTGATAGAAACTTTATTGGGTTTGAACTTAATTCTGATTATTGTGATTTAGCAAACCATCGAATAAAAAAGAACCAATCCTAAGACTGGTTCTTTTTACATAACCTTTTTTTGTTTTATTCGTTACCGGTAAGAATATACCAAACCTGTAAACAAATAATAAAACCGAACACTACTATTCCACCTAGCAACTCGTAAACTGCGTATAATCTATTTTTCATTTAAACACTTTGTACTATCTGAGCAATTGTGGATGCAAAGGTGATTTCTTTATCAACAACTAAACTATCGTGATAAGTTTGCTGATCAAGCATAATAACAATGTTGGCACTTTTACCGGATGCATATTCATCTACATTATCAAACAAAAACTTATAAACATCTGTAAAGTCATTTATCTTTTCATTTGCAATAAGTTGACGAGCATCTTTCCAAGCAGTTTTTTTATCGTTACTTGCATTCTTTAGAATTTCCAACAACTTTAACTTATAGTCACCTTCAATGAGGTCTTCTTTGATAATCTCAAGAGTACCATGAATACTATTTTGTTGTGCGTTGTTGATTACTTTACGAATATCAGGATATCCTTTGTTTACAATCAATGCAATATCATCAGGCTGTGCTTTAATTGATTCTTTTGCGAGAATCTTAGCAAGATGAACTGCAACATCTTTGCGATTTGGAGGAACAATATTAAAAGTCTGACAACGACTGACAATCGGTTCAATGATTTTTTCGTGGTAATTACAAGTAAGAATAAAACGAGTAGTGGCACTAAACTGCTCCATAAGATTTCTTAAAGCAGCCTGAGCATTGCCTGTAAGAAAGTCACACTCATCAAGTAGAATAATTTTAAGGTCATTGAAACCCATACTGCTTGCGAATGACTTAATCTTTGTACGAACGGTATCTACATTGTTTTCATCACTTGCATTAATGTACAAATAATCACAAGGAACTTGTTTGGTAATCAACTTACCTAAAGTTGTTTTACCTGTACCTGCTTTACCATACAAAAGCAAATGAGGAATGTCTTTCGTCTCAATCCAAGATGCAGCCCGTTTCTTCAATGGTTCGTTTCCGATGTAATCAGATAAGTCTTTGGGTCGATATTTTTCGACCCAAAGACTATTTTCCGATTCAACTGGAGACTTTGTTGCTTCTTCTAAGAAATTCATTAATCGGTTGTTTGAATTTCAACCAAATAATAACTGCTACGGAAGTCACCGACTTCAAACTCAATGCTTGCAATTCCTTGAGTGCTAACATTAAGAACACTCTTTTCAGAGTCACTGTTTGCATTAAGAATTTCCTTAAAATACTTTGAGGAAAAACTAATGGGGTCTGTGATTGTGCATTTGCCCTCAGTAATCGCATTTAAAGAAACACGATTGCTATTAATGGTAGAGTAACCAATTACCAACTGAATTCCGTCTTTAGATGGAACGATGGTAAAGGTATCACAATCACTTAATGCACTTGCTGAACGAACGAACTTCTTTGCGA
>Ga0129342_1000038_pt1 | contig 40384 bp, 41 predicted proteins | sample CPBDNA_5_FD_94426 | JGI IMG/M metagenome (GOLD analysis project Ga0129342, IMG submission 94426) | Freshwater to marine salinity gradient microbial communities from Chesapeake Bay, USA - CPBay_Sum_15_0.2_DNA | ecosystem: Environmental > Aquatic > Marine > Coastal | place: USA: Chesapeake Bay...
AAAGTTCTTTTCGTTTGACACGAATCATTTCTTCCAATTCCTTACCATTGAAGGTAATTATCCAGGCCCACCTGTTTTCTGTTTTTAGGAATAGTGCATATTTATCCTGGTGTTTAACTATTGCACCGCGCTTTAATTTATTCTTTTTCATGTGTGCATATGTGTTTTTTGTTGAATTTGCTTTTTAACCAGCACATACAATATCGGTAACCGGTTACAATTATGGGTATCCCAAAAAGCAGATTTGGATGCGACTCGCCACAAAGACCAAATAAATGTTTTAAAAATTCTAATATCATAACGCCTTATACTTTACAGATATATGGTAAATTGCGTGAGTTTCCAGCTTCATCATCCATACCGCAACCGATGAGCCACTCGTCGTCAATAATAAATGCAGTAAATATATTTGAGTAAATACCTTCTAATAAATCTAAATCCTGTTGCGCATTTTTTCTCCTTGCGTATGTAACAAGTACGGCATCCTTGATATTCAATATTTTTGAATATTCCTCTACGACTTTTAAAGCCGTCCTTCCGGAATCCAAAATATCATCAAATACTACAAGACGAATTCCAGCAGAATCAATTCCGTCAAACAACGACGCTTGATAGTTAGCGTCTTGAGAATTTAATTTATTATCAAATCGTTGAAATTTTATTTCTCCTTGAGTTTTTCCTGTATATGATTTACATTGACAGAAATCAATTTCTGCGGGAAATGCTGTGTATTTTGACACGTCGCTGATTATTCTATATCCTCCGTTCAGAATACCAACAAATAATGTACGCATTGGTTTTAGTTTCTGAACTTGGTTTAGTTGTTTTGCTAAAGATATATTAGCTTCTTGAATTTCCTGATAATTGAATAGTTTTTCCATACCATTTTAAGATTGGAGCATCACTAAATAATAAACAGTTGCAAATCCGTCACCCTGGAATTGCATTTTTAATAACCCCTTTGTTGATAAGAAAAATTTCATACTTGTTGCATCTTTGTTTGCAACCAAAACATCACGAAGGAGATCTGAGTTAAAGCGCATATTTTGAAAACTTCCTTCCTTTGCATCAGGTATTAGTGATATTTTAATGTTATCGGTATTATGATCTGCGTGATTAAGTACAACATCCACACCATCACCACTATCAATAAATGTCACCGTGTTGCTATCCGGCAAGGCATTTGTAGCTTTAATAAAATTCTCAGAAAAGGCACTTCCAAGAAAATTAAATTCCATTTCAAAATCAGGCAAATCATTCAACTTTGGTGGCTCTTCAATTATATCCAAGTCGGCGAGCATAATGTTTGACTGAAATGTGCCATCATCCATCGACATTTGATAGACTTTCCCCATTTCCGATTTAAATGAAATATCGACTTGATTTCCCATTACGGAAAGTATTTTTGAAAGGGTGCTGGTATTAAATACACCGATTTCCATTTCGTTACCACTTATCACATCTTCAGGTAATGATGGAAACTCGAGATCACTTACAGCGACAAATCCTAGCAAGTCCTTTTGCTCTGTTGCAAAGCTCGTTACTAATTTATCGGGCTTTACTTTAATTTTCACCTGCTGGCATTGTCCTTGTAGATGATATTTAGTAATAAAATTGACAATTTTGTTTTTTTGCATAATATATAATTTACTATTTGTGTAATATACGAAATTCTTGTCGGAATTCCAAATTTTTCTTCAATTAAAATTTAAAAAAATTATTAGCGATTGCGTTTAATTGTATAGGACCCCATTCTAAAGATGACCAAAAATTTTGAAGTTTATTTAATAGGTAATTATTAAAATTCGTATCGTGATCGATGTATTTTTCAACAAATTCAACTATTCTCTCGTCATCTTCAAAACCCTTTAATGCAATACGATCAAAATTTAATTGATTTCTTTTAATATATGTCCAAATGATTTTGTCACCATTTACAATATTGGGCACTGCAGCATTCTTGAATTTATTCAATAAATCATTATAGTTTAATGCAGCATTTACATGAGCAGGTGTTCCCTTTTTCCTAACACCGAAACGACCGGTTGTGTATTTTTCGATATCCTTTACACCTGTCGGCATCATAATATTTTTATAATCAACTGAATACATATTCTTTTTGAATGTTCGCACTTTCTCATTTAATGTATCTTTATCAGCGTCATGTAAGATATCTGTAAGAATTCCATTCATAAAATCTCTAAATAGCGGCGGAAAATTTGACCTTACAACATCCAAACCTTTAACATCCATTTCATCAACACGATGACCTTCCTGATCAACTATCCACATTGCATATCTCTTCTTTACTCCCTCAAATTTTTTACTCTTGGTATCTGTGTTACCGACCCAAAATGCCCTCTTTGCAATAAGCTCTTGTTTAATATCCCATCGATGAGAATTAATATTATGAAGACGCTTTGCATACACATCGAATGATTTATTTATATAGGTTTGTACATCGTTAATAATACCTTTGGATTTTTCAATAATTTCTGCATCCGTATAATTTTCCATAGGTCCAAATCGATTGATAAAAAGTGGCTCGAGTGGCTCGAATATGGAATCAGTATCGGTGTAAATACAAAAGGATTTATTATTCGCTGTCTTGGATGCGATACCTAACTCTTTATTATAAAAATGATCTGCTGCTTTTGATGAGTGGTGAATAACTGATTGTCCTGTAAGCGTGACAGCTTCGCCATTTTGTTTATCATAGAATCTAAATGACGGTAACAGCAATACACCATAAAATGAATTGAGTAAGATTTTTGTTATTAGCTGCTGACCATCATAATATTCTGCATTTTTTATATCACCCTCCTTTTCATATTTTTTTCGTAAATTTTTATACTCCGAGCGTTCGTCGAACCACATTTTCAAAATCGCAGGTATAACTCCTTCCTTTTTTTGATCATATATCACACCATTACTCGCAATACCATATTCGTTTTCATCCAACCACTTTTTTAAGTTGCTTGACCCTTGTAGTTCTATGTGCATAGGTTTCGATTCATCGAAAGAATCATCAAAATTACCTAATACAGTATTATCAGAATAAAAATTCACATTATATGTTGATTGTGTTCCTTTTGCATATTCTAACTCATCCCACGATTCTATAATCCCAACTTTAGTTTCTGGAGATATATTTAGTGAGATTATTATACTCGGATAAAGCGATGTCAGATCCAAATCATAGACCCACTTATATAAGCCAGGAGTTGGCTTTCTAACAAACGCACCTTGAGCTTTACCAGATGCGGCTGAGCGATTTGCTGACGCGACCATATTATTTCGCTTACAGTATGTTAGAAACGCACCATCCAAATACATCGATGTAAAGAGTATGTCTTGGTGCTGAACGTGCCCTTTATGACATAGTCCTAAGCCGGTCATGATTAGGCGCATTTTTTCTTCCAACGCAACTACCAGCTCGACATCTACAATATTATACTTTGCAAATTTGACAATATCAGTTTTATATAAATGATCCAAGTCCCCCTCGTATTCTATCTTACCTCTATATAATTCGAACTTTGCGATAGTATCTAATCGATAATTACTCTGATCAGTAAATGTAAATTTACGATACATTGTAAGATAATCATATATAGTTACACCAGCTATCGAAATTGTTTGGCGTTCTTTTAAATATGTCCTTTTGACTATTTTAGCATCGGGACTAAATAAATCTGCAAATGCATAATCAAATAATTTGACAATACGATTATACAAATATGGCATATCAAAAAACTCAACGTTCCATCCTGTAATAATATTGTGCCCAATTTTTTGATATCGCATCATAAAGCTCCGAAGCAGCTCACGTTCACTATGAAATGTGATTATATCAACATCAATAGTTTTCGTTTTTCCATCAACGATCTGGCCGTTCTCTTTTTTCTTCAGTTGTATGTCGACCGTTGTATTTTTTGTAGATGCATTGCCTGGATCTAATAGCAAACACGTATATTTATCATCTCCGGTAGCAACATATGTTATTGCTGTTACTGTATTGTCGGCATCTTCAGGTGTGCTGTATGCGTCTTCTTTTGCAACCTCTATATCCAAATATAGTATCTTTGTCTGATCCGATACTTTATCACTGTCTAAGTATTTATCAATTAAAAATCTCGTTGTAGGAGATACATTATGCTCATATACCATACCCATTTTTTCAGCCTCTGGCGACCAAGTGGATACTTTTTTGCAACGATGATTATCAATAGTAATGCAATCGCCATTTTTATCTACTATATAGGCATATGGCTCATATTTGAAAACCTTGTACCCAGAATCATCGTGTTGCCCGTCGCCCCATAAATGTATTTCTGATCTGCTGCTATTATAGTAAACCGATCTATACATTCACAGCTGATTTTTCTACAAAAAATTCATGCTTTACTATTTCATTCTTAGGTCGATGTTTTGTTAATTGCGGCAATACTCTTTGAAATTCCTTTCGTGGATTGTCTGATTTTATAATTTTGTCGATCAGCTTTATATTCTTGAACATTTGAGTAGATAAAATTTGCTCTTGAAAATATTCATGTGAATGCACAACATTATGAATATTTTGCTTTACATCAACAAATGTTGCCATATTAGATAAAACTAATACTGCATACGCCTCACTTTTAAAATGAACAAACGCCTCTGTATCTATATATTCATCCCTTAATATATTATGTACCTCATTATAAACAGGTGGATACGTTCTGGTGTTTTGATAATCTATCTTTCCGCCTTTCAATGTAATGTCTCTTGGTACATTCATAATCTGCCAATCCAGACCTCGGGGTATAAAATACCCACCAAACTTTGCAGATATATTTGGTGTTGATGAATCTGTAGATATTTGTACATGAGAACCTATCTCTTCTAATGACTTCTGGACTTGCGTCAGATATACTAATGGTTCTGTTCCTGTTACACCCAAGAAATGTATCCATTCTATATTTTTCTTTTCGTGCTCTTTGCCATCCATCAATATAGATACCGCGGCCATTATTTGATATAATGCAGCTGTACGTTGATCAACACCAATCGCCCAGCCATTAAATTCAAAATCACAAACTCTATTATACCACTTTAAATAATTCTCTTCATGAAGACCTTGAAGAACATTTAAAAACTTTGTTTTACCAGATTGATGCTTTTCAAAATATTTAAAATTATTGTAGCTAATGCCTAAACACTCATCGAAGTGACCAGACTTTGATACTTTAGGTGGTATATCTAAATTAGCTGCAATAGTAGAATTGTTCTCTAACCAACGGAATATTTTTTCACGTAACTCGTCAGTATACTTTAATTTTCCAGTAGCTATTTGAAAACCACCCGAATCACCAAAAACAACACAATCATCTGGAAAATCAAATCCTTTAATGTATTCTTCTTTTTTGTACAAATGCCCTGCTGTTGTTAGATACGCCGGTATTCTATAATCTGCGGGGTATTCTTCAGAATAATAGCGAAATGGTAACTTTTTATTTGGTGTCCACTGGTTTTTCACCATCATTGCAGATATAGGTCCCGCACTATTTGCTGGGAAATAAAATAATTTCTTATTTAGTTCGTTCATTATATTTTTGTATTTCTTTACAATTATTACATTCGCCGCATTGCGTAGTGCTTGAATTAAAACAGTTCCAAAAATCAGACATATTTAATCCAAAATCATCAATCAATGCATCAAATACTTCGAATTTAGTCATTTTGTTTTGGCGATTTTCCATCAATATTGGATCCATCTTAATAGAACCATCTGTTAAATAATTCAACATCGAATCCATATGCAAGTAAAAGCCCAACGTCGAATCGGAAAAAGACCACGGTTGTTTATCCTTGTTTAAAGTTTTGCTACCGGAAACAATTACAGATGCCCCGATACGTTCTGCTAAGGAGCTTGCCATTGCACCAATCACAAAGTTTCTTAATGGTGTATATATATCCGAGACTTCTTCAACATTGTGCTCACCTGTAACTGCGCCTCCTACGAATAATCCATCGACCGAAACAATATGCAATTTTATATTGTATTTATCACAAAACTCTAATGCTTTTGCCTTTTCTTTTTCAAAAGGTAGTTGGTGGTAATCAACAAGAATTCCATGATATTCTGCATCCGTCCCATATTTTTTTATTGCCAATAATGACGATAACATACTATCAGCACCACCGGATATTTCCATTAATATTTTCATTTACGGCATATTTTTTTAATAATCTTATTCAATTTTTTATATGCTTTCTTATTGTGACCAAACATTCCAATTTGGAACTTATCTTTCATATAAACAGAATTGAAATATATTTCCATATTATTTTTCTTCAAGGCTTTAATCACTCGTTTCATCAACGCCTTATCACTGAATTTAAATGTCAATACAGGTGCATATCGCTCCCCAAGTAGCGTAAAACAAGTGGTTGAATCAATAACACTAAGAGCCTCACAATTCGCATCAATACATTCCCGATCGAAAAAATTAGCCGAATTAATTGACTGCAACTGTGGTATCATTGATGTATGCGGTGTTTGGCAATCCTTTTTAGATTCAATATACCTTTTCATATTTAAATAATATCCAGATGAACCTATAAGCGGTTTGCTATCTTTTCGATACGCCACAATACCTAATACCGGCAACCCGCGCAATACTTTTGCTGTACTTGAGCATACTGCTGTTGCATTATATGGTGGAGCGTAATATCCTAATGCCGAAACCATATCGATTATTGTTATAATCCCCTTGTTATTACAATATTCAACTATATTATGTAAATTATTATAAGTCGAACTACTGGTCTCGAATGCTACACCACAAAACACGTCAAACGGTACAGTCGAGCTCTGTAATACGTGAAGAGCTTCATCAACACTCTGGACAGGCATCGTTACTATTTTGCCAGGTATAGTTTTGCAAATATCATATAATCTATGCCCAAAGCTCCCATTAGTCAAAACCAGCACATACTTTGTATGGTCAGCATTACCACCGGATAGATATCCATTTAATGCAACTTCTATTGCTGACGTTCCCGATCCTTGTGTTAATAACACATCGTAATCATTTGTAAAATACTCAGCTTTTATAATATTACATTTCTCAGCATATAAATTCTTAAATGTATTGCTGCGGTGGTGATAATTTATTTCTACTGTTTGCTTAGATTTAACAGGACCTGGTGAGAATAAATATTTCTTCATACTACTTTAGGAATTTTATAAAATTATAGAATTCTTCCCTAACTTCATGACTTTCCAAAAATTCACCCGATAATTTGCTTGTCATCATTGTGCTATTATGTTTCACACCTCGTACACAAGCACACATATGATCCGCTTCAATAACTACTGCAACGCCTTTGTTATTTTCACAAATTTCATTTATATAGCTATGTATCTGCATTGTCAGGTTTTCTTGCACTTGTGGTCTTCGAGCAAACCATTCTACAATACGATTCAATTTAGACAATCCAATTACTTTTGTTCCTGGTAAATATGCAACATGAGCTTTGCCAATAAACGGCAACGAATGGTGTGAACATATAGATTTCAAATCAATATTCCCTTGAAAGACCATTCCATCATACCGGTCGACATTGTTGAATGCGGTAATTTTTGGTGCTTCGTAGTAAATTCCTTGCCACAAATCATCATAGTGTGCCTTTGCTACACGCATTGGAGTTTCGCGCATATTTGGATCATTCTCCCAATCAAATCCCATTGCCGTTAAGAATTCACCGTATGCCTTTTGTGCTTTTTGTAGCCTTTCTTCTCTAAACATTTTTTTCATAAAACGTTCCTTTTAAATTTTAAACAAAATATAAATCAGAATCTAATAAGTTTTTACAAAATTTGTGTATATTTGCAATATACTGTTTTTCATATCTGTGTGGTTTTTTTAATTTCAATGGATTTTTTAAACGATCCACAATTCGTTTTCTTACCAACATAGTATCAGTCATTGATGGTGTCCAATCATTTAAACATTGTCCATCATGCAAATACTTAAATTCATCAATATCCACCTTTGTCCCAGGAAAGAATCCACGCCTTATCATTTCCTTGTTTACTTCTTGCAATCTGCGTTTTAAATATCTTAAACGAACTTTAAAGAAATTTATATGACCTTTCCCTAAAGAAAATGCATCGGGGATATTTTGTAACCGCTTATGTGTACGCAAATGTCCTGTAATTATTGTTATCTCTGACGACTCTGCAATTAAATGTGCATCAGATAAATACTTTGGATTAATACCAACATTAACGCGCGCCATAATTATAAAATTGTAGTATACAATATATGAAATATTTTTCAGAATTCCAAATTCTGTGTAGGTTTTTTTGTTATATTTCTGATTGCCAATAAATTTAAACCGATAAGCAAAAATGACAATACCATATGTGACCAATTGTGGATAATAATATCATATGTAACCCATCCTATGTCGCCAATGATCCATACAATCATTGCAATCCTATGTTGCAATCGTGCGTTAAATGTGTAACCTAACAAAATTAAAATCGTTGAAATCCAACCCAAAAATACTACCATGTCATTTGTTTTTGTCCCAATGATGCCCCAAAATTATATATCCTGCTATAAGAACTATTAATATGGATATTATGAATATCATTCTAAATCCTTTTTTATTTTATGCGTGTTCCAACATAACCGTTCTTTCTGAATCAATTACGAACACTTCACGGTCATTGAGCGTATTTAATAATTCTGAACCCAATTCTAGTGCTGCATCAAACAATTCATCCTTTGTTTTTGGATACCTAGGATATTGATTTATAGAAACAGTTAATCCTGAGAATTTGTTATGACTACTAAATTCATTTCTTTTAATCGTCACAAGCAATTTGTTGTTATTACAATATTCCTCACATATATCAACAGCATCAGCTATATATCTTGCACCCGAGTTGTCATAGCGGTTTTCTGAGAACTTTAATATAATGTCCACACTATATGTCGGGAGCATGGACATAGCTATATGCATTTGTTTTTTCATATTTTTTATTTTTTATACACGACGTTTTTTGAATGATTGTGTTTGACTTCATATAATTGCCAAGAACGATTCGGTTTCTCATTAGGAAAATCAAAACAGCGCCATCTCTTATCTCGAGAAAAATAGATATGTTTGATCATTCGAGATGGTACATGAGCACCCGTTTCTAAAATGATGTGCATATCCTCGAAAACATTTTCTACGCCTACAATTAAATCTTGGTCATCATCCCATTCCCGCTCCTTGGATTCCAGCTTGCGCCATTCTCCGCGATTAAGACTTTGATGCTGTAATGTGCAATTAAGAAATGAAAATGTCTGAGCTAAGTTTTGATAGTTGTCAGAGAATGTTGCTGCTGGAGCTAAGTGACCTTTATCCCATTCATTATGCCGATAATCTCTATCATCCGACGTTCGTATAGAATCCTCTAAATAAAAATCCATCGATCCACGATCAACATTTTTCGGCCTATTCGATGAGATATACATCAATTTTAAAGGTTGTTCATATTCTTGACTGTATAATACAGTGAAAACAGGATTGGAAATCGTAATCGTTCTTTGTCCAAATCCTGATGTTACACAACGTATTAATAATAATATCAACAATATTTTTCTCATATATACCCCTTTATTTTGGTTCAGTTTCCCAACTGATTGCTATTTGAAAATTCAACCATTCTAACGATATTTCGTAAGTACCGTATAAATATTTATCTGTAAATGATATTGTTGGTAAAAGATACCATTTTCCGGATATGTGTATTTTTTTTATCTGCATCTTTTTTTCTTTTTGTATACATTACACTTCGCGCATCGTACCAAATGCCATGATGTGCGACCTTGGTGTAAAGCAATATCCATTCTCAGCACAAAATCGCATAACATCTCCGTAGTTAAGGAATAATAATTCTGGAGTGTCACCTGGTGGCATTATGAATGTTTTGCTTTTTGGTATTCCCATTTCTACCCTAAACTCTTCAACTTCTTTCCAAGTATCCGGATCTTGTATTGGGTTTACAACAGGCTTATAATGATAATCTTTATGATATGAAATTGACTTTGCAATTGCATCTTTGTTTAATCTAAACTTTTCATGCTGTCTAATAAAGCGTTCGTCAACTTCTGGCCTTCTCATTTCCCACTCCTCTGGAAATTTAACTCCGAGAACAGGTACTGAGTTGGAGAACTTGGGCGACAAACTTACTAAATCTATTGGAATATCCGTTTCAACAAAATGCGATCCTTCTGTTTCAATAGTAACAAATAAATTGTATTTGTTTGCAAGATGCATTATCTCATTGCACAATACTGGTTGCATTGTTGGAGAACCACCCGTCAACATAATATCAGTAGCTTGTGGATTGTCTTTGATAAAATCTTCAATATCTTGCATTGAATATTTACCTTTCTCTGGAGCTATGGAACTGTACCATGTATCACACCATCCCCCTTTTTCTCCGAAATAACATCTATGCGTGCAGCCTGTCGTGCGGATCACTATATTTGGCCTACCCAGACGAGATCCTTCACTCTGCACTGCGATGTACAGCTCGTTGATAGCTTGTTTTTTACTATAATCTTCAATTCGTTTCATAATATACGTTTTTTGTAAAAAAGGGAGTACCTTTCATCGTTGGTACTCCCGATGTTGCCTCGATCCAATAATTGGCAACTATAATACCGCTTACCTTGATATTGGTAGCGGCTGTGCAAGTTCTCTTGCAGATTTCAAGTATTGCTTAATCGAGTTAAAGCCCCGCATTGCATTACTTTTTGAAAAATAACTTCGCTCAGCTAGAATATGGCCATTATTCGATTTTAGTTGAACAGTTTGACCATCCTCTGTTACTGTCAAATTGTTTGCAAGCATTCCCATTCTAGCTTTTCTAGCACCACGATATGCGTTGCTTGATTTAGAATACGTGCCATACGCAGATTCCAATAGTGTTTGACCTGCTTTGCTTACAATTTGAAAAGCATTGTTGTCTGTAATTTTGATTTTCATAAAAATATTTTATGTGAATAAATAAAAACTAATTATAATACTAATATAGGGCATTTTACCCAGACTTCCAAATTTAAAGTGTTAAAATTTTCTTAACAAAATGTTAAAATTTATCGCTAGAATAATCATTTCCTTTATGCTTCTTTTTCCGAGTATATTTTTTTTCAGATCGATGCACTTTCGACCGCATTCTTTGATAAATATTAGAAGCCATTTCACCAAAAGTGATATCCATATCATCAACTTTTTTTGAGCGATCAATTTTTTTATTTCTCATGTCACGATTCTTTTTCAAATGGGCTTGAGTGCCCATTAAATACAGGTAACACTCGTATTTCAAGAACGGCGTCTGGTAAAGTTTTATTAAAATATTCCATTAAAGATTCCTCGAACCATTTGTAATCCCGTACTGTTATTTCATCAACATCTAACGTAATACAATCCAATAAACCTGTCCCGCTTACCGTAATAACTGAATCGAGATCCGGGCTATTGCTGGCAACATATAGACAGCCGTTATAATCATTGATAGTATCCCTGATCATAATTGATTGTTCTGGAGTAACATCATTTGATTGATTTAATAATATATCAACACATCTCGGTTTAAAGAAATTGTCACCAATTGTAGCATCTTTGATAATTAACCTGAAATTTTCATATATTTTTAACATGATTCTTTATTTTTATATAATATACGAAATATTTTTGAGAATTCCAAATTTTTAACGATTTTTTTACCCATCGCACGCTGTGCAAGTCAACAATTCTTGATTGAACGCTTGTGCAGCATTTATAGAATATTGATAATATAATGTCTTGATTCCAAGATCATGTGCTTCAAGTATCAAATTCGACACATCTCGTGGTGGAGTTTCTGGATGAATCATTAAATTGATACTTTGTCCTTGGTCTATGTATTTTTGGCGTTGAGCTGCAAGTTGAATTATATCTCTTTGTGATACTTCTGAAAATGTTTTGAATACATCTCGTTCATCATCTGTCAAAAAATCGAGGTGCTGAACGCTGCCATTATTTTCTAAAATACTTTTCCAGGTCTCTCTATTATCATATCCTTTCTCTGATAGTAACTTTTTTAACTGCGGATTTCTGTATTCTGTTTGTATTTTAGACAATGTCTTTTCATGTGCATTGGATTTTATGGGTTCTATTCCTGGACTAACTGCCCCCATTATAAACGATGTGCTTTTGGTCGGTGCCACTGCTATTCTTGTAGTATTTCGCAATCCATATCCCTGTAACATTGTAGGTTCTCCCCATTGTTCTGCCATCCATTTACTCGCATACAATGATTCGTCATGTATCTGTTTAAATATCTGATTATTTTTTTGGTAACTTTCAATACTACCAAACGGAATCATGTTTTTTTGTAAATATGTGTGAAATCCTATAACACCCACACCAATTGATCGATGTTCTTCTGCAAACCTAACAGCCTTTTCTAAACCTGGCAGGTTCTTTCCCTTTTCAATATATTCTGTCAAAACAGAATCCAGGATTATATTTGCAATAAAAACCAAATCTTCAGGCCACTCATCATATTTTGCAACATTCAAAGACATTAAACAACAAGCAAACTCTTTATTTGTATCACAGTATTCGATAACTTCTGTACAAATGTTGCTGGTGAATAATTTCATGTCTTTGTCAACATAAACTTGCGGTTTTTGATTGTCGCAATTATCCTCAAACAACAAATATGGAAATCCAATTTCACTTCTTCTCTTTAGAACTTTTGCATAAATCTTGCGTTTTTCAACATCTCCTGCTTTCATAGATTCTATCCACCCATCAGGAAATGTAACACCTGTTGTTATATTTCGGATTGCATATCCTGGTGTTGATACTGGTCCATTGGCACCGATATTCAAAAACCAATCAATCTCTGGGTGTTCAACTGAGCAATATACTGTTAAAAACCCCCTACGCATTCCACCTTGATTAACCTTTGATATTATTGAGCTGTACTCGCTCACCCAAGATAGCAAGCCCTCTGATTTGCCTGATTTATCCTTTCCATAAGCTTCTCCATATGGTCTTATATTACTTAAATTCTTTGCTGTACCCGCTCCATTTTTTGCTAACATACCAATCTCATAAATACCATGTAATATAGAATGCAATGTATCGTCTACTACTCCAAAATTGCATGAAATTGGCAATCCCTTTTCGGTTCCAAAATTACTGAGTATTGGAGATGAAAACGACAAAAAATTATCTGCCGAGTATTGATAAATCTTGTCTGCTATGCCCGGTTGTTTTGTTATTTCTTCTACACGATTTGCAATATCACGATATCGCTGTTCAACTGATATACCGTCAGAAAGATATCCGCGATTTAAAAATGTTCTAATATCATCTGTCACCCAATCAAATTTAGTCAATGTAGTTTCTTGTATTTCTGCTATCATGTTTGTTTTTCCGGAATTTTAAAATAAGGAATCGACGGAATAGTCATTTCCTTTTGCATAATCTATACTTCGCTGATCGAAGAAATCAAAATCAGTTGTAGATATCAGCATATTAGTTAAATAATCAGAAGCTTGTAACAATTCATCATCCAATTCATATTCGTTGGTATATCCTACTAATTCCAAACTATTATTAAATCTGGATTTTAGGAATTCATCAATACAGCTTCGTGGCATAAAATCCAATTCACCATTTTCAAAAATCCAATCCAATACTTTCATTTCTGCTCTAAATGCCTTTGCTGCATTTCTTCTGATTTTGTTTTCCATTTCATCATCAAACCAATCTGGATTTTCTTCTCGTATAATATTTACAAGGTGGCTTCCAAACTTACCATGGATAATTTCTTCCCGTGCTGTAGCATTGATTATTTTGTGAATAGTTTTTAATTGATTTTTATATTTTGAAAACGACGATATTATTAAAAATTGACTAAATAATGACACATTCTCAACTAATAAGGTGAACAATATTAATGATTTTGTAAACTCTTTATTCGATCTTGAATTCATGCCTTGCAAATATTTTTTAAGATATTTTGTCCGATCTGCAATTGCTGGTATTTCCATAAGAGTTTCAAAATCTGAATCTAACCCTAATTGTTTCAACAATTCTGCATATGCGAATGAATGCACTACTTCATTACCCCCGAAAGTTGCACCAACAAAAGATACCTCGGGTTTTGGTAATCGCATATCTAACCTTGCCCAAAATGTCTTAACTGCGTGTTCTACATGAGATATTGCTAACATAGAACGCTTTATTGCTTCACGCTCAACAGAAGTGAGACTCTTATTGAATTCTAATACGTCTGTCCGTAAATGCACACTAAATTCTTTAACTTGCCAATGTGCATCAATTATTGCTTCTGCGTACTCAACAAGATTTGGATACTCGTATGGTTTTATAGTATCCCGTGCTTCAAATATATCTTTTGTCTTTTTCATCTCGATACAAATCTTAGGCCCTATTATAGCGCCACATTCCTAAATAATAATTAAATTGTGTAATTAACTGTTCTGGTCAGCTTGCGTTTCCGTTGCGTCCGTCAGATCATTTTTGATTTCCTTAACACGCTGCTTCCCAACTGTTTTTTTACTTGCACTTTTTTCTGTAGTAAACTTGCCTGCATTAAATACACCATCAAATAAAGGATTATTTTCTTGCCTTTTCGCCATAGCTGTAGCTTCCTTGATCATTAAATCATAATCATCATATCGTTTAATTAACTGCTTTGAGCAGTTTATATGCGTAGCTATACCCAACCCCACATCAATCTTGAATTTGTATATTTTAGCAGGATCGATTTTATTAACACCATCGAATTTCGAACTCTTTGATATCCCTAAATAATTCCTACCTGTATTGTTTTCTGTTACTCTGAAAATGTGCATAAACTTCTTCTTTTGTTTTGTAATAATACATATCTAAAACTCAACGTTTTTATTTTCAATGTTGAGAAAATTTCCATTTATTTGCTGATATCTTTGCTTCAGTCTCTGTCTATTATATTGACTATCTGTTTGCATTTGATTAGTTGCATTACGAGCACCATCTGTACCTGCTGCAAAAATGTCAATTGCGCCTCGTGATGGATCCATAAAAACAGGAAATGTAATACCATCGACACCAAATCTATTTTTAATAATATGTATCCTTCCTGTATTTGACAACTTATCTTGAGCTTTTCTAGATAATGACATCACAAAGTCTGCAGTAAATATTTTCGCATAAGCCCCGGCTGCTGATTCTGCTTCAACGATATCACCATCTAATCCGGATTTATTACTTTGACTAACGGTCCAAATAGGAATTTGCAATTCTCCCGCAAACCCCCTTATCTCTTCGTACAACTGTTCTAATGCTTCATGCTTAGCCATTGTACTGTTTCCAAATTTGAGTAGATCAGCGTAATCTATGACTACTATATCGGGTGATGTACCTAGCATTTTTAGTTTAGTTATATGAGATCTTATACCCATTAGTGATATAGACTTTGTAGGATACTCTTTTATTATCAAGTCACCGCCCGACTTTTCTTTAATTTCCATTAATTTTTTCTTGACGTCTTCCTTGTGATTTTTTATTTTATCTAATGAAATGCCCGATAATATACAATCATATCTCCAACCAGTATAATCTTCGGATAATTCCAACGTATAATGCAAAACTGTTTTTCCGGAAAGTAGTGCAGATGCACCGATTTTTGCAAGAAGCCAACTTTTACCTGCACCAGAAGGTGCAATACATACACCCAATTCACCCGCTGCTAAGCCACCCTTCATCATTTCATCAATAGTATCCCAACCGGTAGATATTGGATCTCTGGAATTTTCTTCATATCGCCGATCTATATTGTCGAAATATTCCAATCCGATTTCAGAATCCAAACCAACACGCATTGCTTTATCAATAACACGTTTGATTTCATCGTAATTACCCATTTTTAAATAATCAACTGATTCTAATATCGCAGAACGAATTGCTTGATTTTTACAAAAATCTAATGTTGTTTCTTTTATAAATTCCAAATCATTTGCACCTACATATTGAGTAGCGGTTCTTAATGCACCTATGATCTCCTGCTTTAATAAATCATCACCGATTGTTTCAATAAATACTTTATATACTTCTAACGTTGGTATTTTCTTTTGTTGTTTAAAATATTCCAATCCGCGATCTACTAAAAATTTAATCGATTCAGATTCAAAATAGTCGGTCTTTAACAGATCAAATACTTGAGATGTAAATGTTGCATCTGTCATTATCGATGTAATGATTTTTAATTGAAATCCATATCCATATTTTGATATCTTCTCTTGTTGCATTTATTACTTTTTTGAAAATATGTTTAAGCGCGCGAATGTATCACGAAGCCAACTATCCACATTTTTGATATTTACATACAGACTATCTTCCAAAAATAATCGTTTAAATGTTTTGATATCCAACTTATCAATCGGCTGATCTAATATCGACGAAATATTTAATTTGTTTGATGCTGCAATATCTGTATCTTGCAATTGCATTAATTTATAATTTCGATCAAGAATATCTCGATTAGAAACGATATTTTCATAAAGTTTTATTTTTGATCCATTATCGATATATTGTTGTGCCTCTTGAATTAGCTCATCAAAATGCATTGGAGTTTCAATTACTTTCGGTATTCGCTTCTGTAGTGTTTTTAATCCCGCACCTTTTATACCAGGTATGTTATCTGAAGCATCACCTGACATCATTCTATATAATAGATAATTATCTGGATGTATTCCGAACTCATCACGCATTCTCTCTGAAGTATATAGCTTCTTTTTTGTAGGGCTCCACACCTGTATTTTATCATTTACTAATTGTAGAAAGTCGCGATCTGTTGATACAATAGTAATTTTATTATCTACGTCTTTGTAATGCTGATTAGCAATATATGCAATCGTGTCGTCTGCTTCAATATGATCTATTGATATTACGGAAACTGGCAATGTATCAAAGTATTCCGCCAATCTCATAAATTGTTTTTTCATAGATTCCTTTTCATCTACAAGATCTGCAAACTCCTGATGTCTATTAAATTGATCTCTATTTTTTCGAGTAGCTTTATACTCTGGATACAACTTTCTTCTACGCTGTGATCCGCCAGAACCATCAAACACTAATATACATCGTGTTGCTTGGAACTGACGGATGTTTGCGCCAACAGATTTCAAAAAACCTACCACGCCACCAACATGCTGTCCATTATCGTTTAATGCAGGCACAGCACTAAATACTCGAATAAAGGTATTCAGGGAATCAATTATCAATATTCTGTCGTCTTTTGTGGGTGGGTGCTGTAATTGGTCTCCAAATGTTGACCATGCTTCTTTCAATCTGTTCATCTTTTTTAAATTACTGTGTATTAATTATGATTCCTCTCCTGGTGTTTCTTCATCAATAACAATGTCATCGATTCCAAAATCTTTATTGACTTGATAATCCATAATAAAACGGTCACATAACATATCATAAACCCAGGATTTCAGATTAGGATTAGCTTCCATCCAAGCACCGAAATCTTTACTTCTGAATTTCAATACGTCTTTGTCAACCGTCTTAATTTCACCAGTTTCTGGATTGATTATCTCATCAGTAAAATGATGTGCAACTAAAGAGCCATCTGAATCGTGTTCTTTTGTACTTGTGTATTTCAACGGCAAACTCCAAAACGTGCCTGATGATACCAAGTCGAAACTCTTTAATGTGTTTAACCAACCACCATAATTATCAATACCCGATTTAAAATAAATGTCATATGTAACTTCCTTTAACGGTGGACCTAGCCTATTTTTTACTACAACCGCTCGTGTTTTTATACCTACTGTTTGCTCTACACCATTAATCTTCATTTTAATCTTCCCCACAGATTTTAAACGTAAACGAACTGATGAGTGAAATGCAATCGCTTTTCCACCTGATGTTCCATATGGATCACCAAATGAAATACCCATACGAACTCTCAACTGATTTGTCATTATTAAACAAATATTTTGTCGAGCAATCATATTTGTAATTTTTCGCATTGCTTTTGATAAGATAATTGCCTTATCTGTAGCATATCCATCCTTCCCGTGCTCGGAATTTATTTCCTTTTTTGTAGTTGAACCCATTATTGAATCAACCACAATAGTAACAAGCACATCTTTGTCGGCAGCACGAACTTTTGCAATAGTAGCTTCAATACTATCAAATATATCTTCCAAAAGTTCTAGCGGCAAATATACTAATTTATCAATATTAACACCAATGGCCTGCAAATATTCGCGACTTGCTGCGGCTTCAGTATCAATATAAATTGCTAAACCACCTGCTTCTTGTGTACTTTTCAGAGCATATGCAGCTAACAAAGATTTCCCGGAAGCTTCCAGGCCGGTAATTTCGATAATTCTACCAGCCGGAAGTCCGCCGTTTTTTCTATTAGAAACTGCCAGATCTAACATATCACAACCAGTCGAAATCCATTTAGTTACATCAGTTACACCTGTATCTGTTAAATGGTATGCGACCTTGTCTGTCTTTGTAGCAAACTTCTTATTAATATGTGATATAAGATCTTTCGATAGCTCATTTAGAGCTGATTGACTAACTTTTTTTGACATATTTATTAATTAAACATTTCATCAAATGCAGCATCAATATCACTCGTGGCATCAACCGCCTTTTCTCCGACAGTCGCAGTTTCTACATCTGTGCTATTATCCGAGTGGTCACTGCTTTGGTCATTGTTTTCGATGAAATCATTCAAAATTTTCTTAAGTTCGTCATACGTAGGTGGTTGCCAAATGTCCTTTACATCCGGCATTTCCTTTAGTAATGCAGCAATTTCTTTACTATCAGTTGCAGGAGATGTATTCCTCTTTACTCTGAATGTAGTTTTTGGATATCCTTCTGCTGGCTTCTCGTACTCAACTGTAATATCAGAACCACTTTTTAAATCTAAAATGTTTCCATAATCAGGATCAGATATTGTTTTCAATAACTCCTCGTAAACAGTTTTACCAAAACCCCAAAACTTAACTCCTTCTGATTCTTCTCCACGCACCAATACAGGAACATAGGTCCTGACCTTAGCTTCAAGCTGTCTAGCTAATAGCCAATCTTCTTTTTCCCCTGTTGATTTTAGCTGGTCTGCCAATTCCTGTACAGGGTCTGGGTCGTTGAAGTTTAGTGGCGATATAATCGTCCTTGGTGCTAAATCGTAATAAAATGAAAGTTCTAAAAATGGCCATTCGGGATTATGTACATACGGTACCATTCGAATAACCTGCGTTCCTGGTTTGGGTTTCCAAATGAGTTTTTTACCACCCTTTCCTTGCGCTTGTAGGTTTGCCAGTTTCTGGCGAATTTTGTCAAAATCCATAATTTGTTAAATGTTTAATTGATTAAAAAATAGTTTATTTTGTTTAAATGTAGGGAATTATTTTCACAATTCCAAATGTTTTTAAATCTTTTTTTAATTTTATTTCAAATACCGACTTTCTACGAATTCCAATTTTGTTTTTACTATGTCTCCATCCCTTGTTAATAGTAATGTATTTTCGTAATTTTGCCACTCGAGTTGGAACTTCTTATCTAATATCCCGTTATTTGCTTTTTTAATTATTTCATTAAGTGCGTTAATTGAATACAATGTATTTGTTTCCGATTTCCTGTGAACAGATATTGTGTTTGGTGTCGGATCGTATTCCCCGATTACATTATATGTACAATAAAGCTGATTTGCATTATCTGAATTTTCAAACACAAATACTGTATCATATTTCAATTTATATATCTTTGGGAGAACAGCTAATAGCAATTCCAAATCTGTTCTCTGTATAAATGTACATAATAAATTTCCCAAGATCCATCCCTCACTTTTATCGCATCTGTAATTGTATTGCGGGGCCTTGCTGCTTGTCCACAAATGATAAACTCGTAAAAATATAATCCTTGTTTAAAAAACTTTTATAATTTTCTATCGGAAAAGCAACTGCTTTTTCCATACCTTTATTCAGTAACAAAAAATGTGAAAATGCCTTCCCTTTCAAAACCTCGACATAATTCATGTATGCGATTTCAGCCATATCCGAAAATGATTGTGCTGGATCAATAGTAAGCACTTTATCAATAAATGCATCTTTCATATCCTGTGGCGCATTGATAAATACATCATTAATGATTCTTTCAGCAAATACTTGCCCTGTACCTGGCACAACACTTTCCAATTCCTGCGCAATTAAAGCTAAATTATCGTTGCTTCTACCGCTTCCTACAATTTTATATCTTCGATTCTCTTCTGGAATATTTAGCTCATCATATAACCTATTTAAATATGCTGAATCCAAAAATATTTTACCAAAATCTGCATTTGAATTTTTTAATCGTCCTCCCCCGGAACCCTTTCTCAATTCGCCTTTGACTTCAACAAAATCAGAATTAACTTTCAGATCCCCGACATCTGCAAACGTAATCTTAGGTGATAACAATGCCAATGCTACTTCGCCAGGTCCTCTATTTGATCCAGATATTGTGACTGTCACATCATATAAATTCAAAAACAGCGCATATAAAAATTCAAACGAAACGTCATTACGAGAAACAATAAAATCTCTAAAACTGGTGGCCCCAGACATCAGCTTTTTAGTATCAATAAAATCAAATTGCCCATACCCTAATACAAACCGCTCAATATCATCGTAATCACCTGGCGTATCATTTATTGCTTTTATAAAATATTTAAGTATTTCACGATTTTTATGATCAGATTCCCCCGTTGATTTTTCAAGTTCTGGTCCAATGTCAACACCTTCTTCTGAATATTTCATGGTCTCACGAAATACTGCACTAATAAAGGCTGGATTCTTTCTTAATATTGCAATAATTTTTTCTAATCGTTCTTTGTCTTTTGGAGCTTCATTTATTTTCTGCGTGTCTATTGTTCCTACTATATTCATTTCAGCTAAAACATTTTTCAAAACACGCAATTGTGATTTTGAATATGGAGGCATAGCATACCCCTTTTCTAATCTACTGAACCATGTTTCTACAATCTCTGAATAATCTTTCATATTATTTTACTACCTTTTTTCTCAAATAATCACCAGAAAATACAATATCTGTATCTATTATATATTTTATGCTTTGTGGTAATATTTCAAGGTTACCCTTAAATTTTTGATAAATGCCACTTATATGATCAAGGTAAATATTATCCTTTAACCTCTCTGTTGTAGCGATAAATGACACTGAGCTTAATTTATTTGCTATTTCTGCATTTAGTTGTTTTAAAAATGCTGGTACGAGTTGTTCAATTGGAACTCGACCTAATACATTTTGTACTTCAGCACCCAATTTCCTAATGCTTTCAACTTCACTTGTTTGTGCGTCTCCCACTATGGAATTGATATCGTTTATAACATCTTCACTACCAACCCTCTTTAAAATGGCATTTAGATATGCCCTATCCATTTTTTTCTGTGGCTGCTCATCTGTTATCAACTCATGTATATTTAAAATAGCATATAATAAATCAACAGATTCTGCTGACATTGTGCCGGCTTTAATTTCTTCCAATGTAGAAGCTGTTTGTATCATAATACCATTTGTTCCTTCTATAGACACATCCGCATAAATATCACTTTCTATATGTTCAGTCGTTACTACTTTACCTGCATATATAATTGACAAAAATAATTGTGAAGGGACACCATTTTCAATAGTGATTGACTCCCTGATTAAATTATATAATTTCTTTTCGTATTTTGCAATATCAAAAGTACCTGCTGATGGTAGTCTTTTTGTGTTTTTTGCAATTATCTTAGTAACACCTTGTAAAGCTCTATCATCTAATTCTTTGATACCGATATACAACTGCTCCAAACCATTTATTACTGCACCTGATGAATATTTTTTTAGCATATATTCTTTAAATGATGCGGCATCTTCCATAAACGATGCATGCTTTCCTCTAAATCGTGTATTTTCTTCGTCTTCATTAATCCTTAATAAATCCTCTTTTGTATATTGAACTCCATGGTTCTTTAACACTTTCTCCAATATTTTTAAATCGGATTCACTGTACGGAGGGAATGAATATCCCTTGGATAATTGTGAAAACCACTCACTTATTATTTTTATATAAGAATTATTCATTTATATTCACGCCTTTTCATTGAATGGAAATTAAAACCAGCCTTTAAATTAACTTTCATAGAATTGTCATTTAATATAGTCGTTATATCTTCAATAAAGTTACGACCATCTTGTTTATTATATACAAACAACAAACTATCGTATGTATATAGAATTAATCGCGATTTACTATTATATAAGTATGAAAAAATTTTAGTTAACACGAGCATATTTCGCTCAGTTTCATGTCCTTGTAAAATATAATTAAATAGTTTTGTAGAACTTAAATTTTCAAAATTTGCACGTTTTATCTTCCTACCACTGATTGGCATTTTTATATAACCATCATTTTGGAATTTTTCATATATCTTGTATCTGTATTCGGCTACCTTTTGAAAAAACTCGATATGACGAAACTCATCTAATATTTCACCATACAGCATTCTAAATGTCACGCCTTTGGACATCTCATATGCTTCATCGTCGAGGGTTTCTTTTTGAAAATATTGCCTGCCAAAATATTCATGCAAATTACCTTCAGGAAACGTATAGTTAATCAAATCAGCAACTAATCGAATATGATACGAATCATAATCGAATTCCAACAAAAGCTCATTTGGATCGCTTACCGAAATCATCTTTCGTACTCCAGAACTTTTATTTAAAGCTGCATAATTAATACCATCAAACTTATTACTCGGTCTTCCGGTAGCAGTAAAAATATTATACTGAGAATACAGTATCGGACTTAATCGACTATCCTTATAAAACTCACGAGCAACATCTACATTACACGGTATTCCACTATGTTCAAGTTTATACAAATTACCTAAAACAGTATGGTTATAGAATTCCAAAGAATCATCAAATTCAATGTCATAGAAAATCTCTTTAAAATTTAACACGATGTTTCTGCAATATGCTATAAAATTGACTATTGGCACAATATTATTAATATTCCGCAGTTTCCGATACCAACGATGATATGATGATATATCAATAGAAAAATCCACTTCAATTGGCTTATTATAATTCAACCAATAACATAAATCCGCATCAATTGTATTGTGCCCGAACTGCTTTAAAATAAAACTATTATAACAAAATGTAACTTTAGAAAATACCAACTGTTCAACCGGTATATTACAAAACTTTATATCCGAATGTGCATAATTCAATATCCATTCTTGATCTGAATTGAAATCATACACATACAAAAAAGATACTTTATTGTCATTACGATGGCGATACGGATCTGCTAATACAGGTACTATTAATAAGACGCTGTTAGAATCCCAAGTAATATCTGATTCAGTTGATGCATATACCATACATCAAAATATAAGAATTTATATTGTGAATTCCAAATTATCCACCAAATATTTTTCAATTCCTGGAAATTTGGTTTTTATTGAATTTACTGCATTTAGATTTATATCCCCAGCATACCGCCCTTTTATTAGCTGCCATTCTATAATAGTGCTGTTCCAGATAAGTGCGCTAATCCCACGACGATTTTTAGAATTAATTAACGCAAATTGATCAGCATTTATTTCAATAATCGTTTGGATTGGGTCGTCCCGCCGTTGGACAAAATATCGTTCGATAAATCCACGTGCATAATCGGCGTCGGTTGGACTTATTTGTACAGGTATCGGACTTATATAATTTGACTGTGCCCTCGAGTTGATTTGATTGTATTTTTTTACATCATCGCTTGCATCAAATCTCTTTAGAGCAAGTCGCACACCCCCGCTAAATGGAATTGAACCTGTCCACCATTCGCCATTTGGCAATTCATGATATAATCCAATATAATCTTGATCGAACCGCAAATACTCAACAAACTCATTACCAGGTGTATAGAGGCCTGTTTTAATTTTAGATATTGGATAATATGGTTCTTTGAATGGGCTGAGTGGCATATTATAACCTCGTTATTTGTAGATTATCATGGATTGCTAATTGCCCTTCAATCTGAGTTGACCAATCGGAAGACTCGCCATCGAAATTGTGTGTAACTTCAGTAACATGAAAATATGCACCTGCGTTTGTATACTTTGACGTCAAATGCGTTGTTCTGATAGCATGACCCAGGCGAAAGCCCCATATTCCGTCAATAGTAAGGCTGAGCTTTAATCCTGGATACGCTAATAATCCCGAACTTTCTTTTTTTGGAAATCCTTTGTGGAATGTTGTATTGCATTCTTCTAATCCTTTTTGATGCGCTTCCCTAAAACCACCTCTCGCTAATTTCCCTGGTTTGATTAGTATTTTTTCCTTGCTTTTCTTTGCTGCCGCCCGGGCGGCTTCATATATCTTCATTGCCTTCTCATATGCCTCTTGATCTGACACCTTTTGGGCAGGTGCTGCTGAATCTTGGCCTGATTGAGTACCTTGAAACATTGCAGCTTGATATGTTTGACTGCCGGCATCTGATGATACTGAGCAAGAACGAGTTGTGCCATCACCATTAATTGGATCAAATACAATACATCGTAGCGGACCAGGTATATATCCATTATTTTCATCATAAATTGCCAAACTTTGCATCTTGTTGTCTGGGTTTAATAAAGTAGGTGACGGGACTGATAGCCGCAAGGCAATTGCCCCACCTGTTGCTTTATTGATAATGGCGAATATTTCGCTAAAAAAATCCTCCAATCGCACCCCACCGTCTTTAGTTGATTTTACATCGGATGTTTCTGATTTATCTTTTTTCTTTTTAACTACATTGTATGCATTCTCTATGACACTCTTCTCAATTAATATTTTTTTTAGATCAATTTTGTGTGAACTATTTACACTATCAACAATTGCTTCAACACTTGCGTTTGCAGCCACACCTTCAAAATCCTTACCTCTTCCTTTGTAATTTTCATAATTACCGGCACCATTACCCATAATTAAAATATCAAAAGGCCTTGCGGATACTATGTTTTGATCTATATATGAATAGCTATACTCGTCAAACACAATCTTATAGTTCTTGCCGCTTGCCAGCTCTTCAGATATCTCTTTACCTTTTGCTATTAATACTTTATTGACCAGTTCGACCACATATTCCAATGTATAAAACACCAAAAAATCATGTCCACCGAAGGCTTTTTCAATCCTACCAACCCATTTTGGAAAGAAGTTGCCATTATTTGCTATGGTAACATCATATATCACCAATGAGCCACCAATGTCACCAATTGCACGAACTGTACCATCGTCGACTTTATCCAATGCTGTTTTACCGTTTCCTTGTGCATGAAAATCCAACAATTCCAAAAAACTTGTTACTTCGAGCCGTTCACCATCGATTATTACTTTATAATTTTGATATTTGTCCGGAAGTGGACTTATCTGCAGATCGTAATCTCGAATTCCTTCACCTGATGCTATTGCTTTAAACTTAAAAATCCAAGAGCCATCTTCAGTAGTGTTGAATTCAAAACTAATAATTTTATAACCATTTATCGATTTGTGGATCTTATAACCACCTTTGGCATATGATTTATTTGGATACCCAAATTTCACTCGAACTTCAGTACCAATTACTGCACACACATCCTCCACTTCCTGAAAATCAGATTTCGTATGGCATTGTATTTCAGCACTCAATTCTTGTGTCAATCCATATGTCCCACCTTGGATCAGTGTCACGTTTTTTAATAATGGTCCTGGTTTGAAATTATTATATACTTCTCCAAACGTTTTTTCATTTCGAGGTAACGTAACGCTGCCGCCTTTTTTACTTGTACAAGTTATAGTAACATATGCAGGATTTCTAACAGATGCATCCCAATGTGATTGTGATTTCCCTTTTTTCCAAGCGGCAGATCTTTCTTGTAACAAACCGATTGTAGAAAAGTCGATATTATTTCTAAATGGACTTGGCATTATTTAAAACTGCTTTTCTTTAAGAAGTTCTTCAACATCTATTATATCTAATGGATATGGAATTCGAATTCTTGTACCTGGTGGAATTGCCAAGGTGCCACCTGGGAGATTGTTTACTCTGTTGATAATCCACCATAGCCTAACATCCCCATAATAATCGTGCGCAACTAAATCGCACCGATCTACTCCTTTGGTAATAATATAATAATCACTGACCTTTGGTGGGAAGTCTGGATATAACGTAGATTCCCATCGCATTTTATTTGTGATTGGATCTCTGATTTTATCTACTGCAACTTTATACCTTTCCATATTTCTATCCGCTAATTAAATTACTTTTAATACCAGCACCATACCTGCGGTTTCCTAATCCACCAAAACCATCATCCTGCGCAGGGCGCTTCTCTCCTACAACCCTAAATTGAAGTCCCACGTTAAAACTCATCGGCTTCCCCTCAGACCACGTAATTTCATTATCAATATTAATGTCAACAGATTCTATAAATCCTTTTTCATTAATTATATCACCTATAACCATTTGACACATAGGCCCATTAAATCCATTATTGCCATCATAACCTGGCTTAGTTAAACGTGTAAGTTGATTAAGAGATTCAATAATTTTATCATGCTCTGATTTCTCCCAAGCCAATGCAATAAAATCAAGAGAAATTGATCTTGAAAACCCAGAATACATAAATTTAGGATCGGCACGACCTTGGTCATTTTGTTCTTGCCAATTCCCTTGATAACTATCCGATAAACTACTAATAGTACCACGAAAATCGACAGTTGGTCCTTGCGCCACGCCACCTATTGGTGTGAAACTAAATACTGTACCGCCTGGCGGGAATGATGCACTCATAGATATATCCCTTTAATAATAAATATATTTTATTGCGAATTATTGTTAAACCGCTTCATTTTTTTGTTGAGTGTCTTTAACTCAAGATCCCCAATCTTTACAATAACCGGGCGGTTTGCAACTTGCATCAATGCATTGTATAACTGTTTATCACCGCCAGAAGTCGTAGCAGTATTTGTATAATTTTGTGTATTTGTCGAAGATGTTGTTATTTGACTTTCTGTCAACTTCATGCTTGGTTCAGCAACCGATAAATCATTTTTTGGTAAAGATGTTGCATTATTACTCGTTTGTTGCTCAACTTTAGAGACACCTGATATTTCTGGTAGTTGTATTTGATCTATACCAGCAATCCTTTCTAAAGCTTCCGCAAATCTTTCGAGTGGATCAGCTAATGCTGCTAAACGCTCAAATTTTTCAATAGGATCGCCACCAAGAAATTTACCAACGAGTGAACCAAGTCCACCTGCAGCGCTTCCTGCACCAAATGCTACTAAGGCTCCACTTATTGCTGTAATACCAGTTGCTATACCCAGTAGCTCCCCTGGAGATACACTTGTTAATGTTGAAAATATACTAACAAAACTATTTGCTACAGTTGATATGATTTCGGCAACGCCGCTAAATACAGTTTTCATTACACTACCAAATGCTTGAATCATTGGAGTAAACGCTTCTAAAGCAGGCGTTATTAAGTTTAACGCATATGCAAGCGGAATTAAGGCAGCCCCCATAACTGCTAACGCAATAGAACCCAATATTATAGCGGCTGCTCCTGCACCCGACCCCATAATTGTACCTAATGCAAGAACTGCTACTGTTAGACCTATTAATGCAACACCTATTATACCTAATGTGCCTAAACCAACACCAGCAAATTGTTTTACCGCGGCACCAAGTACCCACAGAGCACCCGACATAATTAATAATGCAGCCGCACCTTTTATTATATGACCTTTTATCTTGCCTACTATAAAAAGCGCTGCTGTTAAACCTACTAATGCAAGTGCTGCTTTACCTAGTGTGCCTAAATTAATACCAGTAAATTTTTGTAACGCATCAACAAATACCCACATAGCAGCCGATACAACTAATAATGCAGCCGCACCTTGTAATGCCTTCGCACTAAACTTATTCAAGCCCCGTCCTATACCTGTCAATATTTCTTCTATAACCTTACCTATTCCAGAAGCCAATTTTGTGAATGCACCAACCACAAAATCAAGAACGCTGCTTAATACTCCCTTCAACGAATCCCATCCAGCTTTTATTACATTTGTTAATGATTTCATGCCAGATGATACTACATCCCGAGCGTTCCCAATGGATCCTTTTAACCTTTCTCCAATACCTGATATCATACCTCCCGCTGGACCAGCCCCACCACCAGATGCTGTTGTAGCCGATACAGTAGGTGTTGCTTTTTTTCCAATGGATCCACCGAATAATTTACCAAGCAGCCCACCTTTGGGTGCTTTTGCGAATTTACCGGTTGTCATATCTCTCCAGCGCTTCGTAGCTTCGTCAAACTGTACATTTGCCGATCCGAATAATTTACCCAGAAGTCCATTTTTACCAGCAAACTTACCGGTTATACTTGTCAATCCACCAAAAGCTTTAGTGAATATATTTGGCAGCGTCAATGGTGCTTTTAATATAGGTCCTAGCAATTTAGTTTTCCATAATATCCCCATGCCTACTACTATCTTAAGAATCTTCTCCAAACTAACCTTGGTAATTGATTTTATATCATCCAACGTCGATTCAAAACTATCCTTTATTGGATCGAAAGACAATGTCATTATTGCTTCACCAATACCACCTAACCACTTAAACAACCATTTAACAGGTGTTAATATAAAGTTGATTGCTGTGAACATTGCACCAAATCCTTTTGCAATGAGGCCTATAACCGGTAATATTGAGCTTAACGATTCACCAAAAGATTCAATTAAAGGTAATAATGCCGCCATTACTTCGCCCTTCAACTTATTCATTGCTACATTGAATTTCTCTTGAGTCATTAACTGTGTTGCTGCTTCCTTTGCACGTGCAGCATCCTTTAGCGTAGCTTCATCCAAATCACCTAAATGCTTGTTTAATGCAGCTCTTTGTTCGTCGGTCAGGTTTCCAATTTGTTCACGTACCAATCTAGCTTTTTTCAATTCATCAACCGACATACCAGTAGTTTCAGCAAATTTACGCATTGTAAATTCATTAGCTCTACCTGAATCAACCATACGATCATATTGCCTTGCAATTTCTTTAGCAAGTTCTTCCGGATCTTTCCCTTTAAATCGCATATCAAAGAAATTACTCAAGTTTGCAGATCCACCCGTTAATATGTTAAGCTCAGTCATGTCTTTTGTAAATCCACTAATATCGAGTGTTTTATCCATAACAGTACCGAGTTGCTTCAACGACATTCCCATTTTACGAACTTCCACAGCAGCTTTTGCGGCTTGTTTCGGCATACCTTGGAAATGCAATGTTACAAATTCAGAAGCTTCTGCCAAGTCCTTTGTTATCGTTTTAAATGATATACCAGATAGATCTGACGCGGTTGCTAAATATGCAGTGAGTCCTTGTGATAGCTCTTGATCTGCACCGAGCTCTTGAAATGCCGTTTGTATTCCGTACACCTCACCGGCTGCCATACCGTACTGTTTACCTAAAGAGCTAGCAAAGCGCACTGCTTCCTGATTACTTTTGTTTGTAAGATCTAATATATTACCATATGCTTCTTGGTGACTCTTTAATACAGATAACACATCTTCTTGAGTTGTTAGTTGATTTCCAAAAGCATTGGTAATATCCAATGTCTGTTTATATAATTGTAACCCTTGAATACGAGATACACCCAATTCCTCAGAAAATTGTTTAGCTGATCCATGCACGCTTTTCATTAACGCAACCAACGAACCTATTGCTATAACAACACCACCAACTATTAATAAAAATCTCCCGGCTTGTGATGCCAATGCCCCGAATTCAGTAGTTAACGACTGCGTAAATACCTCAAATGTTTGCGCATAACTTGCACCGTTTGCCAATGCACTTGCTGCATTTTCAAGGGATGTTTGTACGGCTGCACCAACTTTGTCAAATGCTTTAGACAATTGCAATGTTTCATATATCCAATTTGGCATAATTCCACGGGCTGACGCCATAAGATTGACTAACTCACCAACACCCGATTCCATTGTTGACATTACTGGTTTCGAAACAGTTTTTAAACGATCGAGTTGTTGAGTAGATGCTTCTAATACAGATTCTAACTGCCGCAATTCATCTATGGCTACCTTTGCTTGAGAAATTCCGAACGATAATTGTACCTGTTTCTCTTCGGGTAGTTCAGAAATGACGTTTTTTATAGCATCAATTTCTGTTGGATCCAATGTTATAGAGGCGTCTGATAAACTGCCAATGTATTTATTGACTAAATCAGGATCCAATGCACCCCCAAATAAATTAGCAATGGTAGCAGATATTGTAGCTGATTTATCAGTTATGGACGCCTGCATTTCATTTACGAACGCAGCTACCTTATCACTTGCATCAGCCAAACTTAAATTAACCTCCCCCTGGAATTCGTATCGAGTATTTGTGTAATCCCCCGAGCCGAATTCCTCCTTGATACGATTTGTGAATTTTTCTATTGGCTCAAGTAGTGACGATTCATATTCAGCACTTGGTTTAATTTTATCGAATACATTAGGTAAACCACGCAATTCTTGAATTGATTCGCTGAGTTTTTCACTCTGAGTAGCATATGCATCACTTACTAATAACGAATTACTTAAATTCTTTTTTTGTAAATCTGGAAGGGATTCTATTTGCTTAGTTATATCCTCTAATATATCAAACTGTTCTTCGTATTCTTCAGTTTGCTCTTTTTGTTGAGATAGAATTTTTTCATTTTCCAGATCGACCCTCTTAGCAAAATTACCATATTCATCATTGCGTTCTTTAAGGAGTTGAATCTGCTGTTCTGACCTGGTATCTAATGTATTAAAATATGTGATTAATTCGGCTGATGCTGATTTATTAAAGGCTGAACTGAAATCCTGTTTCAGCTTTTCAATATTTTTAAACTTTGTCTTAGATAACTTCTTTAACCCAACTTCTAATTGCGACAAATCGGAAATGTCACCTAGCTCAATTGCTTTGATAACAGATGCAAACTGTTCAGCGGATAGTTTAGCTTTTTTTAAGTGCTGATCTAAAACCTGTACAGCTTTGACCTGATCTAATATCTTTTTATTGTCAGCCAATTATATTTCCTAAATTAATCACGAAGATTTATCTTTATCACTATACTTTCCCCACCGATCAAATTCGCCTTTTTTTAACCATGGCATATCAACAGTTTCTTTACCTTTATCTGTCCAGCGCACATTGCCAAACATCTTAGGATACGTTTCTTGGCATATTTTTCTCCATGGATATTTGTTACAAAATTCCATCATACCATCATCCAGTTTCTTTAAACTCTTTCGAAGTTTTTTAGTTTCGGCATCAACTTCTTTAGGTATTTGATGGCGAGCTGGTTCTGTCAAAACTTTGACAAGCAACCCAACTAACCCCTTTGATATCTTTCCCATATATATCCTGTTTAATAATAACTATTCTGCACTTACTAATTATAGAGAAAATATCACAGATTTCCAATATTTTCACAAAATTTATTTTCTTCGATTGGCTTTTTGAATACGATCAGCTTTTTCTTTTAGTATTTTTTCAAGACGAGTTAAATAATGCAGCCGCAACAAAATCGGCCAACTACGAACTTCATTAAATGAAAATGCGCCCTCTGAAAAATAAACTATATCGAATATCTGATCGTATAATTGGACATTATATTCTTCACTTAAATTTAAGAACCCATTGTCCAAATCCAGTTGTATTCTTTGCTTACCCTTTGTAGTCTGGGTAGAAAAGATCCACTCCGATTTCAAAGTTACTACGAAAGGGTTCGCCCGTATCTGGATCCTCCCCCTCAATCTCTAATTTTACATCAGGTGTGATTTTTGCAATATACTCTCTAAACGCTCTTGAATCAGCTGCCAACATATTTTCAACAAACGGATTAATCACCGATTTGCTTTCGTCGCCATCAACTGATAATACCATATATCGAAAGCGCGTAGTTAGCGCTTGTGAGCTCATTACGCCACCGACTTTTTTGTAATTTTTTAACGCTTGATCAATTATCTTTTGATCCGACACGGTAAGCAATTTAAATTCAATGACTTGCCCACTTTTTGGTAGTGTAAACTGAAATCTATTCTCATGCGGCGTCACTAATGAGTCATCTAAATAATTGTACTCCAAATTTAATAAATCTATAGTTATTGGAAGAGTGTTACCATCACCCAAATTGACTTTAGTTTCGTATTCTGGACCATAACCATACGCTCGAGCTGCAAATAATATTGCATTTTTATCACCAATTAAAAGGTCATCAAATTTAACACCCTTTGACATAATGACAGCTTCGCATAATTTATCTAATACAACACCGCGCTTAATATAGCTTTGTGTAGATAGTATATCCTCCTCCTTTGCAGTCATATACTTTATTTCAACTTGCCCAGATGATAGTGGGTGATCCGCTGGATATAATAAACCTTTTGAAGGCAATTCAACAATCTCTGTTGGGAATTTTGTTGATTTTACTTTAGATTCGGTAACTGGTGCCGTTTCCTTTTCCGGAGTCTTGATCTGTGGTTGCAACTTATCCATCCTTATTTTAAAACTTTTTCTTTATTAAAATGTGTCACTAATAAATATGGTTAATATTTATTTTTTAGACAGAAAAGGCACCCAAAAATTAATTGAGTGCCTTTAATATAATATATTTTATACTTATTCTGGTTGGTCTTCGAGTCTATCCTTTTCTCTTAAAAAGCCGAAAACCGACGTTAAGAATCCAACAATAACTAAAATTGCATCATTGACAGTATCAAGTTGACCATTTACAAACTCAATAACACCAGCTGCATCGCCTAGCCCTAAAAGAACCAGAACTGTACCTAATGCAGTGAGTATGTGTCGAACGAGTGACTTTGTTTTGTTATTCATAATATTCCTGTTTTGTTAAAAAAATTATTTAGCTTAAAACTGCATAATCATATTTAAGATTCAATTCTATGGTCTTTGCCTCATCGCTCGACCAGTCCATATCTCCCCAATTAGCAGTATTGATAAATGCACCATAAATTGTCCAAGTCTCAACAGGTGATCCAGCCGGATCTAACGCCTGTATTGTGATTTGTTTTTTATACGCTGCGGCAAATCCATCAATACCACTTTCACTGTTGTGGTGGATTTTAATCCAATCATGAACTTCAGCTGCTGCTGATGGATCTACTGGATCGTATAATGTTACTGTAATATCCTGCCATCTGGACTTTCCTTTCACTTTAAAATCTGTATTGATATAGTCAATTACAATCTCCCCTTGATCAATTGATGGCATTGCTGATGCTTTGCACGTATATGCAGTTATTCCGTTAATTAATAGTTTATGACGGAATGCAACTTTTGGCTCAAACGCTGTAAATTTCATTTTTTATTTCCCTTATTTTTATATAAATATGCTGGAAAGTGGTATTTCTACCACTTCCAACTTTATTTCAATTTATTCCGCATTATCTATTGGGAACTCCGCACCTGTTGGTAGTACAACAAAGTCAACTATAATAAATTCTGCAGTCTTTGTTGGTTTAAGATAAATCTGAGCTCTCATTTCATTTCGATCAATAACATCCGGTGTATTGTTTCTCTCATCAATTATAATTCGATAATCGTAAACACCTTGTCTTTCCCTTGCTCTTTCAAAGAACGGCTCCGTAATATTAATGAATCTTGCTCTTGTTTCATCCGTATTTTGCTCAAATACCAACGTCTTCGCAGTCTGTGCAACAAATCTTTTTGCAGCAATCAACAATCTTCGTACATTGATACGATCAAGTGCTGAACGTTTTTTCTGCAATGTTTTTTGTCCCCAAACTACAACACCGCTTCTTGGATATGTTGCAATTGGATTAACATTTTTCAGATACAAGTTATCCCTATCATTCTGTGTCATGAAGCGCTCTGTTTGAACTGCCATATCAAGACCACCTCTATTCAATCCTGCAGGAGCAAACCACTTTTCAGATACATAATCATTAAATGAATATACTGAAGGTACAATTGCTGAAGGCGGTACCCAATAGTTTCCACCAAGATCAGGATCCGTAATTTGAACCCATGGATAATAGAAACAACCGTAATTTGTATTTCTACCGTCTGCGGCTGTCTGTGCTTGTCCTACGGTCGAACCTTTTGTAGTTGGATCAATTACAAACAATGCATCTCCCCTATCTTCTACCATGCTGATAGCACGAGTAATTATTCTAGCGTGATCTGACAATCCGTCAATCAAACCTGGCATAAACAACAAATCAAAATCAAATTGATCTTTGTTTGATAATATATCGATTGCATCTTCGTATGCAGTTTTTCCATTTGCTGCTACTGCTGGATTCAATCCTTGCGTATTATTATTATATATGTCATGATACATCGCTCTTGGATGTGAAACATTACCATCACTACCATTTGAAAATGTTCCAGATACTGCTGCTGGAAGTGAACCACTCAAAGCACCATCTCTAACTGTTCCTTCATTTGTCAAATAGTTTAGCGTATTTTTTACTTCTGTTACCCTTACGAATCTAGATTTGTTTTGGTATGAACCTGTGATTTCGAGGTAAGGAGCACCTGAACTATCATAACGCAAAGCATGCGTCTGATCACCAATAACTTTTGTTATATAATTATTTGTATTTGGATCAAGTGAAAGTCCAACATATTGCTCTAAAATTATTTTTCTTCTATCATTATCGTCTCCTCTTCGGATAAATAGATTGAATGTACCACGATTATTATCAACATTTGCGACTTCCCATCTCATATTATATTTAGATCCGGAAACCAATAGGCCGCCGCCACCTACCACTAAATCAGAGGCAGATCCGGATCCAGCGCTTGAAGCTGCACTTTCTCCACTATTCGTAATTTCACCATCACTTAATGCAACAAGCTTGAATGATGTTTGTCCTGCTGTTGCTGATGCAACATATGAGTCTGCTGGAGCATAATTATCACCCATTACTCTCATTACTGTAATTAGTTCACCCCACCTTAAATATTCTTGTACTGCGTAAGTTGTTAAATATTTGTAATCTTTCTCCTGTGCACCAGAACCTGATGAAAACACATCACCAAACCATCTTAAATACTCGGAATATGTTGATATTGAAATCGGCACCATTGCAGGGCCTCTTGTAGTTGGGCCAATTACTGCGGCTCCAACTGCTGATATTTCTTCAGGCAAGAATGATAGATCAAACTCTCTTGTGTAAACACCAGCTGACAGAAATGTATTTTTTGCCATCGATTATTTCCTCATTTTTTGTTTTTTGCAATATACATTAATAAATATTGGTAAAAAAAGTCAAACCGGTATATTTTCTAATGTTTTATATTTTTTTGGGTAAAGAACGATCTGATGGGCGATTATATGCAAATGGTAAGTGATCTACATAGAATTCGTTTTGTTCCGATTCGTTTGTAAAATCCACACGTTTCACAGAATGTGCTTTTTTCACAACAGATTCATTTAAACTATATTCACTCAATATTCTACCGTCGACTTCCAAGGAAAGTTGAGCAGATACTATCCGATCACTACCCGCTGGGTTTGTGGTTTCGAACGATGTGTCACTTAACGCCGTTGTAAACTTTAGAGAATCACCCCATGGCATACGATGTTCGGGTATTAATTGCTCGACTATATAGTTCAGTTGAGATGTGAGCTCTGTTTGTATATACAATTCGTACGTGACCTTCACAAAATCAGCTAATGTAGTAACATATGTTGTATAACTCTTTTTAGAATTATTGGTTTTATGAATCCAATCTCGTTGATTGTTATTTTGTTTTCTACTATAAAATACCTTTGATGTATGACTGTTAATACCTGGTACGTCTAATTTTGTAAAACGGTCATCTTCTGTCATAGATGTTCTTCGTATTGTCATAACAGGTGCCATAACTTTTCTACTTTTATCTCGTAAATAACCATGTCTTTGAATTTGGCTCCAGGTTTCACCATTCGAAAAGAATACAGGGACCGCAACCATTTCACCATTTTCCTCTACTTGCAGCGCCAAATTATTCTTTAGATGGTGTAAAATTGCATAATCAATGTCATATATACTGATTGTGGGCGTAACAAATTGATCATCATCCCTTCGAAGATCGTATGCTCTATTTCTTGGATCTGTGCTGTTTGACGTATATTTAATATCATTAGTAGCCATTGAAAATCCCCCCTTTATTTATATTTATACAGACCATCGAGCTGATGGTAGGTTTTCTTTTGCATATTTCGCCCAGGTCCTTTTTATCGTGTTTATTTCTTCAGAGGATAATCTATCACGATAATAATTCAAAGTTCTGTCAAATACAAAATCCAGAGGTTTTCGGAGGGTTTTTGCTGATTTATATAGACCGCGAACAAATGCTGGAATTTCTTTATTAGATAAAAAGTAATCAGATAAATTTTTATATTCCTCATATTGATTAAATGCTGATCCTCGCAGTCCTATATTCTGAGCTATGTGTTCCAATTCATGCATTATTGTTTCTTTAATATCTGGTATTAATTGATTTAGTGCCTGCGGTATTGTAGCAGGATCAATTACTAAATCCAATCTAATTGCAGTTTCATCATCATATACACTACCAACAATATCATTTGGATTTTTCCCGTATGTTATATTGATTTGGAATTCTATAAAAAGTGGAAATTCAATACCATCTTCATACTCAAACCCTCTTGGAAATCGTAAGTTCCACCGCGCTCGCTTTTTATTTTGTTTGATTAATTGTACAATTTTACGACTTGCATATGTCGTAAGCCCATCGTAACGACCTTCAAGCAATAGATTTTTTAATTTAGAGGAATTTCGGGGCATTGTGTTCATCAAAATTTGGTTTATCGTTGATTCCGGTGTCAACATCAATTATATTTAATGAATTTGTCCGTGTAAGATGCGCTTGAGCAATTATAGATATCCTATAACCGGTTCTAGCCCAGCCATCAAATAACTGACCAATCATTGTATCAGGATTTCTGCCAGACCAATAATTCGTATCACCGACTTGATCGATTTCATAAAAACCACCATCATATTCAATAATATCACCCTCTTCCAAATACAAACCAGAATCAATCAAATCACTTTGTAGAAACCCAGCGGCAAATGTTCGCTCGTAATCCAACCCAAATTCTGAATCTACGCTTGTTTTTTCATCCAATCTTATTTGAGCATATATTCGGATTGGTGGTTTATATGCACGATTTTTACTCTCTTCGTAAATATCAACATCGGTTTCTAACAAATTTAATTTATAAATACCCACCTCTACAGAAGAATATCCATGCATAATCTCACGATTCACACCTAATAAAAATCCCGCGTCTCTGTTGGAATTATATAATGGCATCGTTTCCTTTTTATTTCTTGCGTCTAAGCAATTTGCTTATTTGAATCCATTTCTGACCTATTCGGTTCATTATAGGTTGTCTAATGAAATCATCAATAGCTTTTTGAACCGCTGTTGATATAGGTCTTTTTTCGTTATTATCAACTATACGGAAATTTTTACCAAATAAATCATTATATCGACCCAACACTGCTTGCGTATCCTCCCAATATTGTGTAACTATTTCATCAGGCAATGTTCGAGATCTTTGGCGATTTCTTTCTAATGCCGTATCGAGTGATGTATTGACAAATACCATATAACAATCATATCCTAATGCTTCGGCAGCCCGTTTTTGTTTAGCTATCTTGTCATATTTGTGGCCAGTTCCATCTATCAACAAACCCAAGCGCCCTTTTTCATATAATGATTTTTGCTTTTTTGTCTGAGCTTTTGCTGTTGCTCGTATTGTATCTATATTCGAATAGTCACCGGATTTCGATATCTTTGCCAGATCTTTTGGATCAATGCCGTTCTTGCGTAAATGTTGCTCAAATGCAATATCCGACGAAACTAATTTCAAGCCAGATGATCCAAACGATCGCAACGGTGTATCAAATCCAAATAATTTTGATGCAATATACGACTTACCTGATCCTGGTCCTCCTGCCATAAAAATACATTTTAATATTCCAGGATCGTATACCCCCTCTAATATCGATTCAAACTGCAATAATTTTTTTAGTTTCATTTTTATCCTATTTAACATACAATTTTAATGGAGAATATTTCATCTGTGCAGTTAATGCATCACTTTCTGCTTGTTTCCGTTCAAGTTGTGCTTGATTGGACATAGAATCTAGCATTTCTGTCAATTCTTCTCTCAGCGCTGTCTTTTCTGCTTCTGCCTGGCTTATTAAAGCATCTCCATTCAATGTAACTGAATTATCTAGTGTCATTGGAATTTCACTGTACTTAGATCTTATCAAGCCTAATATCTCTTTAACAGTGGCCAATGTGAATCGACGAATCCAATTTTTACCAATTTCATTTATATATTGATATTGTTTTAAACCATATGGAATATTGCTATGATCTGTAATTAAACCGGTATTAGGTGCAGTCGATGTACTTCCGGAAGCTATACTACCTAATGCATCTGAGTCTAATGTATATTGAAAATGTAACTTTGCATTAGCGGTCGGTATCGGAAAAATACGCAATCGATTAGCTGTTAGTTGAAATGAATGCCCGCTTTTGCGAATTTGTTCATGCATTTCTATACCTTGTAACCTCAGAACATCGTAACTGAGTGGCATTAATGTATATTGTACTCCGAAATTACCCCAACCAAATTGATTTAACAATTCTTGGTTTGCTAATCCACTATAACCTACCGGATCAACAAATCGTGCTAATGGTGAGCTATCATCATGAAATATCTTTCGAATAGTGAATTGATCAGAAGCAAAATTACCCCTCTCTAAGTTGACCACACCCGCCTGATCTAAATCATAAACCTGCTGGTTTTCTAACAAATTTACACTACCTGTATACCACACCTGATTGCCACCCGCTCCAACATCAGTACCGTATTGTTCTGCTAATTGAAATATGCCCTTTAATGTGGGTTGTACATACTGAGTAGAAAGATCGTATGATTGTGTTGGTTGCCCTGTTAGTGCTAGCATATTATCACGAGCTGAATAGGCATTAACTAAATTGCTATACTCAATAGTAGCTTCCTCAAAGGCAGCAAAGAAGTTTTCCTCTGATAGTTCAACATCTGCTATTGGATATCCCAATCGCCTTGCACACCAAACAGCAACTTTGTTTGCATCATTTTGGAAAACAGCATCACTATCAAAATATCCATATGGTGTAGATGAACCAGAGGTAAATGATCCACTACCGGGCCATATTCGTATAATTGGTTGTTGAGCCATAATTTATTTATCCTTCCTGATACTAAACAGTATTATATTTACTCTTAACGTGATGCTGGATATAGAATATCATAATTTCCACCAGTTCGCCCTGCAGACATCATTAAATTTTTTAAGCCACTTCTTAGCTTTCTTTTTAAATCCATCTTCCAGCTCCTCAATTGCATAACCTAACCATTTATTCTCAGAATGATAATTGACATCTTCAAATGAATCATATAATTTCTGCAATGCTTCCAATCCCATGTCAATGGTGGCATTCGCACCCATTTCCAGCATTCCTTCATAATCAAAATCAGATGACCACTTATCACCTAATTTATACTTCCGCTCGTTTATTTCATCCTTGTTTTTCTTGAATGCATATGGTGTTTGATATTGACCTCCTGCTGAAGTGGTGGACAGTTCATCCATATCTTTAGATTCATCTAATTGATTTTCAATATCCCTAATAATGGCGTTTAAGTCATCCATTGCAATTTTTAGATCGTCGACAAGATCTTCAGCTGTGTCTCCGGAGATTCCATATGAACCACGTCTTGCATTTTTTATCTCATATGCCATCTTGGAGAATCCATCTAAAACATACATAAGTCCAACATCTTCAAGGGCTTCTTCATTCCAGCCATCGCCTTCCTCAAACGGGCTAGGTGGAAGTCCTGGTTCTCTGTCGTCCTCTGTTATATTGATGACTTCATCATCACTATCATACTCCCGCATCCCCAATTTACTAGCCCGGGCTTGGTTATGTCCTTTAGACCATTCTAAATGATCTTTAGTTCCTTTTTTATAAGGATTTTCTTCGTATTTTTTGCCTTTAACAGCAGCCATTTGACCTTCAGCCTCTTTACCTTCTAAAGTTAATTGTTTGGCTTCATCAACTTTATCATAAAGATCTGTATCAGAATTCCATTTCCAATCATCAGCATTGAATCCTTTTAGTTTTTTTGCCTTTTGATACTCA